>ERZ779866.3046-NODE-3046-length-14113-cov-29.749751_pt1 | contig 14113 bp, 8 predicted proteins | sample MGYA00511248_ERZ779866 | MGnify/ENA primary metagenome ERZ779866 (study PRJEB29588, sample SAMEA2155758) | human gut metagenome | biome: human gut; feature: human-associated habitat; material: faeces | place: Denmark | collected 2008/2010 ... | reverse complement strand
TATGGAATTAAGTGAGACAAAGATAAAAATATTTTGTAACTTTGCCGCCTATTGCAGGAATAATATTTTTGTACTCCCGATGAAGATAAGACTGTTCACCATACCCAACCTGCTGACCCTTGCGAGCCTGCTTTGCGGCTCGTTCGCGGTGGTTTCGGCACTGGTTTACGGCGATCTGGCGCTGGCTTTCTGGCTCACGATCGCCGCCGGTGTTTTCGACTATTCCGACGGTTTCGTGGCCCGGCTGCTCAAATGCCCTTCCGCCATCGGCGTACAACTGGACTCGTTGTCCGACATGGTCTCGTTCGGCTTCGCCCCGTCGGCCGTGCTTTTCGTCTTGTGGAACAATTCCCTGCCTGCGGATGCCGAAGCATGGCTGCGCTACGGCGGCAGTGCACTTTGTTTCGCGGTGGCGGCCTTCTCGGCGCTGCGGCTGGCGAAATTCAATATCGACGAGACGCAGCATACCGAGTTCTGCGGCCTTCCTACTCCAGCCAATGCGCTGTTTTTCATATCTTTGGGGTGGATTAAGGTGAAGACGGGTTTCGACTTGGGTTACTGGTTGCTGCTGCTCATCCCTGTGATGTCGTGGCTGCTCGTTTCGCCCGTGCGGATGTTCGCCTTCAAATTCCAGCACTTCGCCTGGAAAGGCAACGGGGTGCGTTATGTTTTTATTGTATCGGCGGCGCTCCTGCTGGCCGTGCTGGGTGTCCGTGCCGTGCCGGTCGTGATCGTCCTCTACATCGCAACCTCGGTCGTACGCTGGTTGTCGATGAAGGCAAAAGGCTGTGGACAAGCCGGATAGTTGTGTATTTTAAGAATTTTTATTAATTTTGCCCCGGATTAGCGTTCCATGTCGAGGTTGACGAATAGAATATTGCTGGCAGCTTTGCTCGGTCTGTTCCTTACAGCGCCCGGCATCGTCCGTTCGCAGGGTTTCAACGCCAGGACGCTGCAGCGTGCCCAGCAGCGCGGGGAGACGGGGAACCTTTACGGTACGAACCCTTACGAGCAGACCGGCGAGGAGGGGGAGGAGGGCCAGGACGGCCAGCCGCAGGATACGACCAAGAAGGAACGCCGGATCCGCAAGCCGCTCGAATCGTATTTTTTCAGCGATTCGATCCGCGCCCTGAACAATTTTCGCTGGAGCGTCAAGCGCGACTACAACCGCGTGGAGATAAGCCCGCTCGACACGACGCTCACCGACTGGCGCATCGACTACCCCTTCTTCCGCGAGGAGGTGGGCGACATCGCGCAGGGCGCCCTCGGGCAGACATCGCTGCCGATGAACTATTTCCGGCGGCCGCAGTTCTTTGATTTCAGTTTTGCGAGCCCCTACTATGCGTATACGTACGACATGGAGAACGTTCCGTTCTACAATACGAAGAAGCCCATCATCCGCATGACGTACCTCGAGTCGGGGCAGAAGCGTTTCCGGGAGGAGAACTTCAATATCATGCACGCGCAGAATATTTCGCCCACGACCGGGTTCAACGTCGACTACAAGGCACGGGGAACGCGCGGACAATATGTCTGGTCACGGACGAAGAACCACAACCTGTCGGTCGCCTTCAGCCATACGGGCAAGCGCTATTCGGTGCATGCGGCCTATTACAACAACCACATCGAACAGCAGGAGAACGGCGGCGTGGTCGGGACATGGGCTATCGCAGATACGACGTTCCAGATGCCTTCGGGCGTGCCGATGAAGCTGTCGGATGCCGAGGCGCAGAACACTTACCGCAACAACGCCTTTTTCATCACGCAGTCCTACGCCCTGCCGTTGCAACGCGTGACGGAGAACGACTTTTCGCTCGCCGACCTGTCGGCGGTCTATATCGGCCATTCGTTCCAGTACAGTTCGTGGAGCAAGGTCTATTCGGACAAATATGCGCGGTATATCGACGAAAGGGCGCACCGGGACGAACAGGGCAATTTCGTGCCCGATACGCTGGACTACTACCAGAACTGGTATATCAACCCCGACCAGACGCGCGACTCGATCTACGAGCGTGTGATTTCGAACCGCTTCTTCGTGCAGGCACAGCCTTGGGATCGTAACGGCGTGGTAGGCACGATTGATGCAGGCATCGGTATCGACATGCATACCTACTCGCAATTCGAAATGAGGGATTACCAGACGGGAAAGTATACGAAGGTCAACAAGACCAGCTATTTCGCATACGGTTCCGTCGGAGGAAAGATAAAGAAATATGTCGACTGGGACGCGAACCTCAAGTTCTACCCGTCGGGATACAGAGGCGGAGACCTCACCATCGGCGCCCACCTGGCGCTGACGGGATATCTCCGCGGACACCCCCTGATTCTCGAAGGCCGGTTCACGATGGATCGGCGTTCGCCCAACTACTGGCAGGAGAATCTGTTCTCGAACCACTACGTGTGGTCCACTCCTTTGAATAAGGAGAATGAAACTCGGTTCGAGGTGAAGTTTTCAGTCCCCGATTATGCGTTTGAAGCGGGGGCATGGCAAGGTGTGGTCGGCAACAAGATCTTTTACGACAAGGAGAGCCAGATCGCCCAAAGCAGTGACAACGTAAGCCTCACGAGTGTGTACGCTCGCAAAGATTTCCGCTTAGGCGGACTTCATTTGGACAACAGGGTATTGTTGCAGTGGAGTACGAATCAAGAAGTTGCACCCGTTCCGCTTTTGAGCGCGTTCCTTTCGTATTATTACGAGTTCTGGGTCGTGCGCAACGTATTACGCCTTCAGATCGGTTTGGACGGACGCTATAACACGCGTTATTATGCGCCCAGTTACAACCCTGCGCTGTCGGCCTATTACAACCAACGGGACGTCGAAGTAGGCAATTACCCCTACATGGACGCCTTCGTCATGGGAAAGTGGAAGAGAATGCGGATATTCCTCAAATATCAGCATGTGAACAAGGGACTGTTCGGAAACGGGGAGTATTTCTCCGCGGCGGGTTACCCGCTCAATCCGGGCATGTTTAAAATCGGTATCTCATGGGGTTTCTATGATTAGCGTATTGTTCTGCGCGGTATGAACTGCCCGCAAAACAACATTTTATGTTAAAAAAGACAGTTTTAACTTTTGCGTTCTTAACAATCCTGACGACTTTTTACGGCTTTAACGCCCAGTTCAGCACACCCGTGACGGACGACATGCTGCTGAACGATGATGCGGCCGATTTCGGCAATTCGCTGCTCGGTGAGGGCGACTATGTGATCTCGGCTTATGACAATGTCATTCGCAACATCAGCGAAAAAGAGGGCCACGACTGGCGCCTGATGAGCGCCATCGCCTACCATGAATCGCGGTTCACGCCCGACATCACCTCGCGCAGCGGGGCCCGCGGGCTGATGCAGATCATGCCCTCGGTGGCACGCCAGTTCGACGTCCCGACCGAGCAGGTCTCCAATCCCGAGACCAACATATGGTTGGCCAACAAGCTGATGTCGAAGATTATGAACACGCTCCGTTTCCCCGAGGGGACTCCCGAGAAGGATCGGATGAGCATCATCCTGGCCTCGTACAACAGCGGGATCGGCCATGTGAACGATGCGAGGCGCCTGGCACGGCTCAACGGCGAGGATCCCAATTCGTGGGAGGTCGTGGCCCGCTACCTGCAACTCAAGGCGCAGCCCGAGTATTATGAGAACGAAGCGGTCAAGTGCGGACGTTTCCCCGGCAGCCGGCAGACGCTGGCCTACGTGAACGACGTGATAGGACGCTATGACAAATACTGCCGGATTGCTCGGAGATAACTCCGGCAGGAATTGAAAAGTCTGAATCTACAGCAAAAAGGCTGAACCCAGGGGTTCAGCCTTTTCTCTTTATATCTTCTGAGTTGCCGGCGGACTTGTCCGGCGCCGGGTCAATAGACCCACTGGAAATCGTCGACGTACATTACATTCGTCGTGCAGCCCACCATGTAATCGCCGTAGGCACTCGTGGAGCAGGAGATGATGATGCTGTACTTGCCGGTGGGGCGTCCCGCAGCCGGGTCGTAGAAGTTGAGCGGCAGGGTGGCCTCTACCATTTGCTCGCCTTCGGTCGACTTGTCGACGAACAGCGACCCGTAGGCGATGAGTTTCCCTTCTGCGGTCTGGGTGGTTTCCGCCGGATCCCAAATGCCCGTGGGGTCTTTGGTGCCCGAAGCGACCCGGTGCCGGGCGTTCCAGTCGATGATGGCGACGAAAATGCGGGCTTTGTCCGGGTCGCCTATGCCGACCGGGGCCCCGGAATGTTTGCTTGCGTCGATCGTGCCCAGTGTCGCGTGGTATTTCACCTTCATGCCCGAAGGGCGCGCCGTCCAGTTGTAGGGCTGTCCGAATTCTACTACGCCCGTCCACAGGCCGTCTTTGTAGAAGATGCCGGACATCAGGTTGCCGGCTGCGATGTTGACGAGGGGAGGGGCTGCCGCGGCCAGTTTCGCGCAATAGCTGCCGCCCATTCCGTTGAAAGTCCCCTGCCTACAGAGCTTATCCGCAAATGTGTTGTTACCGCTGGCCCAGAACTCCGCATTCGTATTTTCGCTCGTGAAGCACGACAAGCCCGGGTTTTCCATGTTCCCGTCGGGAATCGTGTCGCCCGCGGGTGCCGTGTATTCGGCGGTTTCGGTCTGCTGCCCGCCGACGAGAAGCCGGAATTCATACGTTTGCCCGGCGTAGACGCCCTTGGTCGTGACGAGGCGTTTTACGGGGATGCCCGCATCGTTGGTGAGGCTTGTCCATTCGGGTGCGATCGAGCTCGTAAAGATGCCGCTTTCGTCCTGTGCGCCCTTCTGCGTCGTCTGCCAGTCGGCGGTACCCTTCAGACGGTACTGGATTTCGGCGGTGGCGTAATCTTCGGGCGTAACCATCGTGGTTACGACGGCCGTGTTGTTCCAGAGGTCGATCTCGCGGACACCGATCTTCACGTTGGTGGGCTGGACATGGAGCATCCACCGCTCCGTGCGGCCGTGGCAGGTGACGTCGACCAGACGAACCGTTTCGAAGCCCGTGGCGGAAAGTTCCTCGGCCGTGGGCGAGTAGGCGGTGATGTCGGCAGGCCCCAGCTTGAGGCTGGTGACCGTGACGGCCTTCAGGTCGGTGCCTTCGGCGACATAGGCCGTGGCCGTACGCGCCTGCGTGTCGATCAGTGTCGATCCGATCTGCCCGGCGACGGTGAACGACCGGGCTATGGGCTGCTCGGCCACGATCGTCCACTCGTAGTCCTGGTAGAGCGAGAGCGTGACATAGAGCGGCGCCCGCAGGTCGAACTCCCCGCTCAGCGGCTGCGAAGTCCTGATCTGGCTGATGAATTTCTCTTTGTCGGTCATCATCGGGTTGGATGTGGCGACATCGAATTCCGCCTTGTCGATGGTGACCTTGCGGATATCGGTCTTCTCGTCCAGCGTGAGCGTCACGGTACGGTTCACGAGGCTGATGCCGGTCACCGTGAACCCCTCGCCTTCGATGCTGCGGATGCTGAGTTCGATGGTGGGATACGGTAGGTCGTTCTCGATGCACGACGCTGCCAGCAGGAGCGCCGCCGCCGAAAAGAGTATGCGTAGGTATTTCATAGTTTACTGCTTTTTCTTGTCCCACAAATGTATCGTCATACCGAAGTTGATGGCCGCGATATTGAGCCGGAAACGCATGTTCGAAGCCTTGCGTGAACCGATCTTGTTGCCGTCGGCATCCTTCTGGGTGATGCTCGTATACTGTATGCCGCCCAGCCCGAACGAAATCGTCGCACAGACGTTGGGGAAGATGTATACGGCAGCTCCCGGGTTGAACGCCAGCTTTACCTGCGTTTTGTCGTTGTAGGTGCGGTTGGGTGCGCCTCCTTCGTTATGATCCGGGTCGTATGCGAAGCTCGAATGTCCCGTCGAGAGCGCCAGCTCGAACTCGGCGAAGAGTCCGAAGCGTCCTTTGGGGTCGAGCCCCGCATAAGAACGGTGGAAAATGCCGAATGAGTATTCGTCGCTCGAAAGATCGACGTAGGGGAGCTGCCCCGAGAGGTCGTTGCCCTCGCCCGCATCGAAATAGGTGTTGTCGAGCGTGCCGCCCATGTGGCTGTATCCGAAACGGATGCCGATACAGTTGTTATCGCGGTAGAAATAACCGACGAAGGGTTTTACCGTTGCGATCGTGGCATCCGCATCGATGTTGTCGAAGATGAGCATGAGGTCGGTGTCGTCGCTCGAAACCGTACCGTAGGAGGCCGTAAGACCCATCATCACTTCGCCCTTGTAGGCGAATTTGAGTTTGTTGATCTCGCGGTCGATGCGGCGGCGCGTGGGCAGGAAACGCTCCACCTGGGGACGCTTGTGCTTTTCGGCCGGCATGGCTGCGGGCATCGGCGCCGAGGGTGCCGCCGGGGCGCCGAGGGTGCCCGCTGCGGCTGCGGTGCCCGTTTCTGCGGCGAGTCCCGAAGCTGTTTCCGCCGTGGCTTCGGTGCCCGTTCCGGGGGTGTCCGAAGTTTCCGGGGGCACGGTGTCCTCGTTGCCGGAGGGGGTTTCTTCGACTGCGGCCGTAGCGGCCCGCTGCACTGCGGGGAGGGCTTGTTCCGTCTCCGCTGCGGCGCCGAGCGTGATGAATACCGATAAAATGGAAAGTATGATTCGTTTCATGTGCGTGCCGTGTTTAGAGATAGAATGCCATGCCGAGCCCTATCGAGAAGATATTGACTTTGAAGTTCATCATGCTGGCGTCGCGCTTGCCGACCGTCACCTGGTTGTGTACCTGCTTGGTGTGGCTGTAACTGATGCCCATCACGCCGACGTTGACCTCGACGGCCATGTTGTTCGTGGCGAAGGCGATGATACCCGGCGAGATGCCCAGCGAGAAGGTATAGCCCGTCTGGTAGGTGCCCTTCACCGGGGAGTCCTTGGCAAAGCGTGCCTGCGTACCGCCGCCCGAGAGCTGCATCTCGTTGAAGAGCGCGAAACGCTTGTTGCGGCCCAGCGGGATGTACTGGCGCCAGATCATGGCCACCGAATAGCTCTGTTGCAGCGAATAGCAGTCGTTCAGTTCGAAATTCAGGTCGGAGTCCTCGCCGCCCAAGTTGAGGTCGGCCTTGTCCAGCTTGAGCAGCGAGCGCGAATAGATGAAACGGCCTCCGAGTGCCATGTTGTCGCGGAAGGCATAGGCGATCATCGGGCTGACCTTGAACGTGTAGCCCTTCGATTCGATGCCCTCGATGACCAGGAACCTGTACGTATCGTTCGAGTGGGTCGAGTAGGAGGCCGTCCCTCCGAAGATCCATTGCCCGCGCGGGACGAAGAGGTTGTGTTTGTCGGTCAGGCCGCGCTGGCGCCGCATTTCGTTGACGGTCTGAGGATGCTCCTCGTGCAGCATACAGCTCGTGCTGTCGGCCTGCGGGGCGAGGGACGCCGCGGCGTCCGTCTGTTGTGCACGGCTCTCCGGCGCCGTGCCTGCCAGAAGCAGGAGTGCCAGGAGCGTACTGGTGGTTATCTTGCGCATTGTCGTGCGTTTGCGTTTAATCGTTAATATACCCATTCGAAATCGTCGACGTACATCACGTTGGTGGTGCAGGCATCCATGTAATCCCCGTATGCACTGGTGGAACAGGATACGACGATATTGTACTTCCCATCGGGAGCGGCGGCCGTGTCCTGGTAATAGTTTATCGGCAATATAACTTCTACCATTTCATCGCCCTGGGTCGTTTCTTCGATGAATTTGGAGGCATACCCGATGATGGGGCCGTTGGCCGCTTCGGTTTGTGTCTCCGGATCCCAGGTGCCCGTCGGGGCTTTTGTCCCGGCAAATACTTTCTGTTGGGCCGTCCAGTCCACGATGCAGACGAATATCCGGGCCTTGTCCATTTCGCCGACGGGAATTTTCCCGCCATGGAGATTGTAGTTGACTTCCCCGATCGTAGCGTGGTATTTGAACCTGACGGCTCTCGGGCGGGCGTTGTAAGCGAACTTTTTGCCGAAAGAGACGTTGCCGCCCATCCCGCCGAGAACCTGGATGGCGAAGTCTCCCGTGAATAGGTTGCCCGGTGCGGGAACCTTGGCCAGCGTATTATATGTCGCGGACAATTTGGCACAGTATGTCCCGACGCGTCCCGGCATGGCCTCGTCACGGGTACAGAGTTCCTTGGCGAACGGGTTGTAGCCGCTGCCCCAGAAGGTATAGTTGGTGCCGGAGCCCGGGAATTGCTGGGCGCTTCTCCACGATTCCAGGCTTCCGTCGGTCATGGGAGCGCCCTCGTCGGCCGTGAACCGGCCGCTGAGTTCCTTCGAGCCGACCGTCGCTTTGTAGTCGTACGTATTGCCTGCCGATATGCCGGTGCCCTTTTTGAGACGCGAATAGGGCAGTACCGTGGCCGGAGTGCTCCAGTCCGCCGTGGTTTTCTCTTCCCACTGGGGCGCATAGGTCGCCGTGATGAAATCGTTGCCCTGCGATGTCCCTGCCATCGGCTGCCACTCGCCGCCGCTGCTGCGCAGGCCGAATTGCACGGTGGTGCCGGGCGTGAAAGAAACCACGCGCAGCGTGACCGTATTGGCCCACAGGTCGTAGTCGTCCGCCGTTACGGGAACCAGCCCCTCCAGGCGGTAGGTCGTAGCGACCTCCGAGGAACCGCCGTTGGCGTCCTCGATGCGGAGCGTCACTTTCTGGTCGCCGGCCTGGCACGAAGCGAAGAACGCATCGGAGAGCGTCAGCCGGACGTTGTATTTGTCGACCGGTTCGAGGGAGATGCCCTCGGTCGTGCCGTTGAGCGCGTCGTAGCTCTTGTCGCCTACCGAAACCGTGAACCGGGTCAGTTCCGAGAAGGCCAGGATCCGGTATTTCTTCTCCCCGGAAACGTATTTCTGGATTTCGGCGATGTCGAACCCTTCGCTGATGACGGCCGGATCGGGGCTGAAGATGATTTCGTCGTCCTTGTCGTCGGTACCGGGGTCGACGCTGATCAGCACACAGTCGATATAACCGGGCAGATCGGGCGAATATTTGAACGTGAGGGTATACTTGCCGCCGGCTTTGACATTGGGGATGTAATCTTCCATTTCCACGTTCTTACCCTCGACATGCGTTCCGCGGAAGAGCCAGGCCAACGACGTCATGCCTGCGGGCAGGGTGTAATAACCCGTCCCTTCGGCCGTGAACCTGAGCGCCGGGACGCTGCCCGCTTCGGCGGCTTGCTCGTCGACCTTTTCCCCGCCGGCGATCCATACGGAATAGCCGGGGGCGAGGTTCTGGAGGATCGAATCGTCGAATTTCACCTCTACGACGGTGTTCACGATTTGGCAGACGACCGCAACGTTTGTGGTTTCGCCGGGTTTGACGGTGAACGTCTCCTCGCCCTTGTATAACCGTTTCGTGAAATCGGCGGGGGCTTCCTCTCCGGCTTCGACCGCTACGCGGTAGGTGCCGGCCAACAGTTCCAACCGTTCGGGACAGGCCTCTTTCGAGGTGTATTTGCGCAGCAGGCCGCCCTCGTCGTTGTAGATGTAGACGGTCTGGTGCTGCAACGGGTCGTATTCGCCGGTGTCGGCTGTCTGCCGGGTCGAGACCGTCATCGCCATGACGCCCGTGCGATTGTCGCTGCCCGCGGCGGAGTCGTCTTTCGAGCAGGCCGCGCCGAGGAGCACCGCGAGCAGTACGGCAAAATATGAGATATATCGTTTCATTATCGGTCGGCTTTAGTGGACGATGAGTTTGACAGTCTTGTGTGTCAGTACATTATCGTTGTCCGTCACGTCGAGGACGAAATTATGCTCGCCCGGGATTTCCAGCAGTATCTCGACGAATTTGGTGATCGAGAAGGTCACCGACGTTCGGTTCTTTACCTGCTCGTTGATCGGGAACCCGAATTCGCCGTGCAGGACTTCGACCAGTTCGTCGGGGATGTCGCAGATGTCGAATTTCTCCGGCAGGTTGATCACCGGCAGCAGCGGCCTCAGCGTTTCGGAGTCGATCGTCACGAAGAACGACTTGATGCCTTTGTCGGCCTCGATGTCGATGTCGATCACCATGTCCTTCTGCACTTCGTATTGCTGGTCGATGTCGTAGCCGCGCCACGTGATCCGGGGGCCCGTCTGCCCCGAGCTTTTATCGACTACGAGCGTCAGTACGGCTTCGGACGAGACGCCTTTTGCATCGGTCATCGTGAAGGCGAAGGTGTGCGTACCGTCGAATTCATAGAGCGCCCTGATCTGCCCTGCGATGTTGAAACTCTTGGCCGTCTGTCCTTTGAGCTCGCTGCCTACGGGGTAGCCGAAGCCCTTGAGGATAATCCCTGCCGCCGAAGATGCGTCGAGGGCGCAGAGGTCGAATGTTTGGGGCAACTGGATGGCGGACATCGACGCCAGGAACTGGCTGTTGGTGGAGCCGACGGTCACTTGCAGCGATTCGATGCCGTTGGGCGAGGAGAGGTCGAATGCGAACGGTTCGATGCAGTTCCCTTCCGCGTCGAACATGGCGTCGGTCAGCGTGAAGGGCTGCGTCATGTCGTGCCCGGGCCAGGTGAGCGCCGGGGCGTTGGGGTCTTCGAGGAGCTCTTCCCCGAGGTTTTCCGTACCGTCGACGACGAACTTGTTGTCCTGGAGGATGCTGTTGTCGACTTTGACCGAGAAGAGGATGTTGCCCTTGTCGGCGTAGCCGATTACGACCGAAACCTTGCGCCACTGCCCGGCCTTGACCCCGGTGATCTGCTTGCTGAATTTAGCGGGGACACCGGTGTCGGCGAAGGTGCCGTCGAATGCGAAGTTCAGGGTGTTTTCCAGGGCCAGCGGTTTGAAATAGGCCGCCCGGGTCTCGGTTTTGGAGAAATCCAGGCTGGTATCGCCCAGCGATACGGTGGCCTTGCTGGTGTCGGCAAGCATGTCGGCCAGCTCGGGCGAATATTCCACCGAGACCTTGATGTTCTGCAGGGTGTAGACCACCTCTTCGGGCGAGGTCGTCTGTGCCTTGGTGATCGTAAAGTCGCTCGTCGCACCGTAGACGGGGTGTTCCCAGTCCGCGCCGGGCATCGTGTCTTCCGAACGGACTTCCATGCGGTAGACGCCCACCTTCAGTTCCATCAGCGTCTTGAGCTGCTCCTTGAGCTCGGCATAGGTCATTTCGAGTACCTGCGCGTTGTCGGCGTCGAGGATCTCCACGATAAAGCTGTCCACGTCGGGACGGATTTCGGTTTCGTCGTAGACGACCGTCATCGAGAGGTTGCCGATCGACAGATAGCCGGTCATCCCGGCGGGCTCGGGGTTCGGATCCTCCTTGTACGGGGGCTCTTCGTTTACACAGCCGGTTGCGAAGAGTGCCGCAACCGCTAACATCGTGAGAAATTTGGTAAATGTTTTCATATCTTTCCCTGTTTTTATTTCTTTTCGGTATCGTCGATGGCTCCCTCGTTGACCTCGCAGTCGAGCGTCCGGGTATCAGTGTAACTGTCGCCGAGTGTGATGGTCAGCGTGGCGCTGCCCGCGTTTTTTGCATCGTAGGTGATGATGTGGCAGGTGCGCGGCGTCGTGGCGTCGAGCGTCTGGGCGGAGAAAGTCACTTCGGGGCCTTCCCCCGTGCCCGTCGGGCTCTGGCGGCGTGCCGTGCCGGTCACCGTGAGCCGCGTGCCACCCTTGACGAACACCGGTTCGTCGGCAGGGTCGCTGCCGGGCGTGAAGGCGAATTCATTGCCCGAGGCCGTCGTCACGGTGAACCTGGCATCGTGGAAATAGGCGAGGAACTGCTCCGTGGCGCGGATTACCACCTGCGAATTGGCCACCGTGGCGGTCAGGTCTGCATTTACCGTGCGCCGGGGCAGCACTTCGATCTTTTGTTCGGCATAATAGTAAGGTTTGCCGGCTCCTTCCGCATCAGGGTCGCCGTGGGCGATCGCGACGGTGTAGCTGCCCATCCGGAAGACGGTTTCGCTCTGCTCGAACTCGGTGAGCGTATCCCATTTCTGTGTGCCCGTTTCGCCCGTTACCGTGAGCGAGAAAGCCCCGGCTGCAGGTGCTTCGGGCGTGCCTGAAGCCTCGGCCGAAGCCGTGTCGATCGACGTGTCGGCCGTGCAGCTAACGGACAGGGTGCCGTACCCCGTCGTTTCCGGGGCGTTTTCCGTGGAGCATCCGGCGGCCAGCAGGCACGCCGATGCCAATAGATATATAAGTTGTTTTTTCATAGCAGTCCGGATCGTTCGGTAAAAGATGTTGTCGGGATTGTCGGTTGCTTCGTGCGCTGCCGGGAGGACGGCGGAATGTGCCCCAGCACCGCCGGTCGGATTACCGGTATGTGAAATCTCCCGAGGCGTTTGCATGAGGCCGGATGTCCGGGATTTTATGCGCATGGGTACGAGTTTTTTATTGGCAATGTGCAAAAATAGCCATGCGGCGCGTATCTTGGAAATAAATTCAACGAACGTGCGGTTTTTCATCACGAACACCCTGTCCGGCGAGCATGCCCGTATCTCGTTTTCGCCTTTCACAACACTCGATGCACCCGATGGCCGGCTGTGTCGCTTGTCCGTCGGTTGCGCGACGGCCTGCCGTGGCAGTCCCTCCCCGCAAGAAAAAACCTCCCTGCAATCGCAGGGAGGTCGGGGATAAAGGCCTTTGGCGGCCTTCGGGTTGTTATTGATGGGAAATTAGTATACCCACTCGAAATCGTCGACAGTCAAATCGTTGCTCGTGCTTCCACAGAGATAATCCCCGTAAATGCTGGCTGCGCAAGAGATGACCAGATAAGATTTTTTATTGTATCCAGGTTTATTTATCTTATCATTGTAGACAATCGGAATCGTAACTTCAGTCCAGTCTGTATGGGTTTCGCCGATTTGCAGGTCGCCGTAACCGATGACCTCTCCTTCGCTGGCCTGCTTGTTTGGGTCAGTCGGGTCGAAATAGGTCGCTTCTTTGGTCGTATTGACGGTGTGCTGCCCTGACCAGTTGCACAAGCAGACGAAAATGCGGGCTTTATCAATGTCTGATTCTGAAACGCCGGTTTTACTGCCGATATAATTGATATTCCCGACTGTGTTTTTGTATTTCAGTTTAAGGCCGGTTGGCCGGGCTGTAAATTCGTATTCTTTTCCGAATTTAACTTTTGCACCTTGATTACCTGTGATTACGATGCCGCCGAAATCGCCAACGAATAAATTACCAGCCCCGAATTTTTTCACGGGTATTATGTTCACTTTACCGTTAATGTATTGTGATTTTAAATATGCGGCTTTTCCTGAGCCATTATCAATGGGGCTTGTGAGATTAACTCGGTTACCGGTATTATTGTCTGTGATTGTACATGTTCCCGGGTTACCAGTAGCCCATAGATTACCTGTGGACGCGTCTGAATGTGGGACCCATCCGTTATCTTTGGAATACCAAGTGTCCATATTTCCATTGGCGATAGTCATTCCCGGGGCAGTAGTAAATTGTCCGGTGAATTCAGTGCCGTCGATGTCTAATTTGTAATCGTAAGTAGTCGCTGCAAATACGCCTTTGTCGGGATTAATTTGGTAAGGGGTGGTTTCACTCCACTCAGGGGTAATTGTTGCCATTGTTTTGTCATTGCTGACTGTTGCATCCTGCCAAGTCGTTTCTGTCGATTTTTTGTACTGTACGCTGACAGACGTTGCATTGGAGGGAATGCTCTTTAGGGCGAGTGTTGCCGTGTTGGCCCAAAGATCTGCGGATGCCAAAGTGACTTTGGACGCATCGAAAATCAGCGGTTGGGTCGTGGATTGGCCAGCAAGGTCGGTGACCGAGACGTTGAACGTATGTTGACAATAAATCAAACTGGCGTCGATACCCATCTGTTCGAGTACGAGAATCATCGGAACGAGGTTGGTGATATTGAATACGCAAGTTTTTTGATATTGGACTTGCGCACCGCAACTCAATCCCAGATCTTCGTATGAAATACCTAAGCCGGGGATTGCTGTTTCGTTGAAAATATTCAGTGTCGTAATACCTATCGCATTCAGGGCCGGTGATTCGATATCGACTTTCAGTCCGGCGATACCGCCCGGAACCACGATGTCGACGGCCGCAGAATAATTGAGGCTCGTTCCGCTTTCATCGGTAGTCAGGTCATGTACATCGCCGATTTCCTTTCCGTCTTCCCCCGGCCATACGAGCGACGGGGCGTCGATGGGGGCGAACTGCAGGTCGGAGACCGCTTT
>ERZ779866.3041-NODE-3041-length-14124-cov-6.425261_pt1 | contig 14124 bp, 12 predicted proteins | sample MGYA00511248_ERZ779866 | MGnify/ENA primary metagenome ERZ779866 (study PRJEB29588, sample SAMEA2155758) | human gut metagenome | biome: human gut; feature: human-associated habitat; material: faeces | place: Denmark | collected 2008/2010 ... | reverse complement strand
ATGAGGATTTCCCATTGAAACACATGTAAATTTAAATTTCATATTTTGTGCTTCTATTGTAACAATATTTTCTTTTGAAGATATTGGAATTTTAGTAACATCTAAAATTGGTTCTCCCATATCAACTTTTACTTTTTCTACTTTTCCATTAGTAACCTCTAGTTGTAATTTTTTTATACCTGCTAATGTTTCAATTTCAACTTCAGTTTTTTTAGTTAGATTTTTATCATATACAAATTTTCCTACACATCTTATTCCATTTCCGCACATTTCTGCTTCACTACCATCACTATTAAACATTCGCATCTTGAAATCAGCAATATTGCTTTTGCAAATTAAAATTAGACCATCTGAACCTACTCCAAAATGTCTATTGCTCATAAATTTAGCTAGAGAAGATTCATTTTTTATATCTTGCTTTTTTGAATAACAATCTATATAAACATAATCATTCCCTAGCCCTTCCATTTTTGTAAATTTTATCATTTTTATCACCTCTTAAAGGTATTGTTTAAAACAAAAATGTAATTACATTTTTGTTTTCTTATTCTACCATATATATGCAAAAAAGGAAAGAGTATTCTAAATTTTTTCAGGGTCATTTCATAAAATATTACAAAATTGTAAAATAAATTAAAATATGTTAAAATCACATTGGGTGATAAATAATGAATACAAATGAGATATTTAATATGTATTTTGGAATAATCGAGGATAAAAGAGATCCATATACAATAAAACATGAATTAATAGATATATTAAAATTGGTTATGATAGCAATATTATGTGGAATGGACGAATTAGATAAAATAGTAGATTATGGAAATAATAAACAAGAATTTTTAGAAAAAGAATTTGGAATAAAAACTATTCCTTCAAAGTCAACAATAACAAGAATATTCGCAATGATAGATTCAAAAAGGTTAGGTTTAAGTGTTGTGGGAATAGTGCAAAGCTTGATAAAAGAAAAACCTACACAGATAATGATAGATGGAAAAGCAATAAAGTCAACAGATGCAATTAAGACAATAGAAAAGATGATGAACATTGTAACAGCATATACAAATACAGGAATATCACTATTACAAAAAACAGTAGAAAATAAAACAAATGAGATACCAGCCGTAAAAGAGCTAATAGAGATGCTAGATGTAAAGGGAATGATAATAACAGCAGATGCAATGCATTGTCAAAAGGAAACAGCACAAACAATAATAGAAAATGGAGGAGACTATGTTTTACAACTAAAAGCAAATCAAAAAAATTTTTATGAAGACGTATATTCAATGTTTAATGATAAATATATGGACGAAGCAGATAAGAACTGTGAATATGAAATTTATAAAACTCAAGAAAAAAATCATGGAAGGATTGAAACTAGAACATGTTATGTACTAAATGAAATAGCTTTTTTTACTGATTATTTAGCAAATTGGAAAGGATTAAAAAAGATATTTGCTGTAGTAAGAGAGGTAGAAAAAGATAATAGAAAAACAAAAGAAATAAGTTGCTATTTAAGTAGCAAAAATACAACAGCAGAAAATTTATTATCATATACAAGGAAACACTGGGAAATAGAAAGTATGCATCATATTCTAGATGTTACCTATGATGAAGATAGATGTAAATTATTAAGTCAAAAAGCACAAGAAAATTTAAATATATTTAGAAAAATGGGTATAGGCATTCATAAAAACTATTTAAGAAATAAAAAGCAAACAGTAAAATCTAACATGTTTAACTGCTTGCTTAATGATAATTTACTATTGGAAGTTATTAGGAATATTGCAATTTCGTAATATTTTATGAAATGACCCTGTATTTTTTGATAGTATAAATTGAAAAAAATGTTATTTTTCTCCTATTTTGGGGGATTTTGATAGGAAAACAGATAGGTAATCTGTGGTGGTGTCCCCACCAAGGAGGTTCTTATGAAAAAACTGCTATCTTTATTTTTAATCGGACTAATACTATGTTTAATCCTTGCAGGATGCTCTGACAAAGGAAAACTTAGCCCCGATAACCCTGTTACACTGACTATTTGGCATGTCTACGGAAGCCAAACCTCATCGCCTATGAACGATGTAATAGACGAATTTAACCGCACTTCCGGCAAGGATATAGGTGTGTTTGTAAAAGTAGAAATGGTTACCGATTCCGATGAAATCGATAATGTGTTGACGGCTAATTTAACCGAAGAGCCGGGTTCCTATGAGCTTCCCGACCTATTCGTTGCATATCCGAGAATAGTGGAAAAATTTGAGGATGATGCCCTGTTGGATTTCAGCGATTATTTCAGCCGGGAGGAATTGTCCCTTTATCGAAATGATTTTCTCCAGGAAGGATTTTGCAATGGGCAGCTTCTTATGCTGCCCATTGCAAAATCCAGCGAATTGCTTTTTGTCAACAAGACGATTTTCGACCGTTTTTCAGCTGACACCGGAATTACCACAGACTGTTTTGAGAATGTAGAAACTCTTATGTCTGCCTCAAACGAGTATTACGATTGGTCACAAGGCCGTACCATGTTCCAAATCAATGATTTTTACCATTATTTTCTTACCAACATGAAGGGACTGGACAGCGAATTTATAAAAGATGGTAAAATCAATTCCGACAGCGACGCATTCGAGAAAGTCTTTACCCCAATAGCCGAAGCGGCTATATACGGCGGTCTTTGCGTTGGCGACGGATATGCTTCCGACAGATGGAAAACCGGCGAAATTATAGGAAGCGTCGGTTCTACCGCAGGAATTTTGTATATGCGTGATTATGTGACCTATGAGGACAATACCACGGAAGATATCGAAACACTGGTATTGCCCTATCCCTGTTTGAAAGAAAGCAACCCCACTGCAATTCAGCGTGGAGGCGGTCTTTTTGCGCTCAAAAACGAGGACGAGCGTAAAAATCAGGCGGCAGCCATATTTGCAAAGTGGCTTACAGAACAAAAGCATAATCTTGATTTTGTAACGAAAGCGGGATATCTGCCTGTTACCGACAAGGCATTTCAGGAGCTTTTTGCAAATATCTCTTCAGTAGAAAACGAAAAATATCGTATGCTTTACAGCGCAGTCAACGAGCAGTATGAAAACGATTATCAGTTCTGTTTTCTCCCTATCTTTGACGGTGCTTTAGATATGCAGAAAAGCTTTGAAAAACTGATAAAATCCACCCTTTCCAATGCACACGAAGAATACATCCTCCGTGTCGAAAACGGTGAAAACAGTGATACCATTATGAAAGAGCTTACAGCGTCTGCGCTTGCTTCCCTCCGAGAGGCTTTGAATTAGCCTGTGGAAAGGGGACGGACTCGTGAAAAGAACCCTATCTTTAAAAGGAATATACGCAGCGTTTCACAGGCAGGGGATTTCCATGCGCAGACGGTTTTCTCTTTTTCTTATCGTCTGTCTAACTGCCATTATCGCTATTCTTTTGCTTCTCCTGAGCCTTTTCGGCGTGTTAAATCCGGCGGACAGCAAATTAGAGCACTCCCTAACACAGCAGCTTGACTATTCCTTTGACCGTATTACACGCAATATGGATCAGCTTGCAGCCTATGCCGTAGACTTCTCACAGGAAATGACTGTTCAAATCAATACAATGAATATTCCATTTGACAGTTTACAAAATAACCCTGAGGCTCTTACGGAGCTGCAATACAAAACCTATACAACGGTTCTAAGTAATATGAAGCTTGCCGATTGCAGCGGTGCATTTTTTATGCTGAACACAACTGTTAACGATAGTCTAAACGATACATATTACAGCGGTATTTATCTTAAATATGCGAATATAGGCTCAGACACAACTTTTCAGAACTCAATTTGCATGTTTCGAGGAAATCCGCAGGTGGCAAGACAGCACAACATCAATCTGTTCAGCACATGGGAATATGAAACGAAAAAAAACACCTTTCCGCAAATGGAAGAGGTGCTGACACAGTTTGAATCAAATCCATCCAAAGGATATCTACTTACCGCCGCCTATCAGCTGCCCGACGCATGGGAACATGTCCGGTTTCTTTGTACGCCCATTGCCGACGATAAAGGCAATATCATCGGTGTGTGCGGCTTTGAACTCAGCGACCCGTTCTTTGAGGCGCAGTATTGTGTTTCCGACGCTGAGTACCCCTCTATGGTCTGCGCACTGCTTGAACAAGACAACGGTATTTACACAGGACAGCTTGCACGCAATCAGTCAGGCTATATGCCTCGTTTGAAAGGCAATATTTCGGTAAGACGCAGTGAGACTTTTTCTTATTTCGGTGATGAAAATATATCGCTTATAGGGAAAATGAAAGATATCAGCGTAGGTTCTTCTGCGCATATCGTTGCGGTTATGCTTCCTGAAAGTCAGTATAACATCTGTATTCATGCAGGTCACCGTAAGGCTGTTTTACTATTTTTAATCATAACCCTGCTATCTGTTCTCATGTGCATTGACTTGAGTCACCGTTACGTCAAACCTCTTCTGAAATCCATGGAAAAAATAAAGGAAAAGCAATTCGACCATAATGCGCATATTCCTGAGATAAACGATTTGTTCGCTTTTCTTGCCGAGCAAGACCGTATCAACGAGGCGGCATTTGACGAAATACGAAAAGAAAACGCCGATATGCAGACTTCTCTGGAAAAAATTCAGAACGTACATAACGAAACCGTCCAGCAGGTAGAAAGACTGGCATATTCCAGAAAGAATGAGGTAGATCCCTACGACTATGAAGATTTCAAGAACGGTCTTAAATTCCTTACAGAAAGAGAAAAAGAGATATTAAATCTTTATATTTCCGGAAAAACCGTAAAGGAAATTGTGAATTTGTTAGGGCTAAAGGAATCCACGGTTCGTTTTCACAACAGAAATATTTACACAAAGCTTGGCGTACATTCCCTGAAACAACTTTTGCGCTATTCCGCAATTATGAAGCAAGAGGAAGAAAAATCAAAGGATATTGGTTAACAGAGCTAATCAGATTAACAATAAAAGAAAAAACATTTTAAGACAGATATATCAGTTATATTAACTAATTGATATATCTGTCTTTTTTTAAAATTTTTTTATTTTTTAAAACCTAACCCACATTTTTTACGTCTATGAAGTAAAAAGAGGTGATGAAAGGTGGGTACAGATGATTTTTACAGACTATTTGAAGGTTTTATAGAAGAAAAACAGCTTGACCCGATAACGGCTAAATGGCTTTTGGAAAGAATTTTAAGTATATTATTTACGAATTCTGAAAATCAAAAGCCCAAAAAAGAAAAAAACAATACGTCCGGTAAGCATTAACACAGCGTGATTTCAGTTGCTGTAAATTTTAAAAAACACCTTTTTAATATTGCCGGCAAATTTTAATCTTATTTTAAATAATCAGGAGGAACAGAAAATGAAAAAGACAAAAATATTATTTTTAACAGCAGCAGTTATTATGATTTTAGGATTGGCTGGATGCGGAAACACTAAAATTGATTTGATGGATTATGTGACAGTTGTATTTTCAGGTGTAGACGGACAGGGAAAGGCTGTATACAATGTGGATACTGTAAAGCTTGAACAGGATTTAGCCGGAGATAAAAACGGACAAATTTCAATGGACGAATTTGAAAAAATAGGATGGATATCACAATTTGAAACAACTATATCTTATCAGCTCGACAAGGAAACCGGTCTTTCAAACGGCGATGAGGTTACTGTAAGTGTAACCTGTGACGAAGAATTTGCAAAAGAAAATAAAGTAACAGTATCCGAAAGTCAAAAAACATTCAAAGTAGATGGTTTAAAGGAACCCATTGAAGTGGATGCTTTTTCTGAAGATATTTTTAACACAAAAAACGGCGTTGTTTTAGAGTATTCCGGCACTTCCCCATATGCAGAATTGAAAATACAAAACAAATGCACCGGCGAACCCAATTCAATGATAACCTACCGTGCGGACAAAGAGTTCGATATAAAAAACGGAGATCAGATTAAAATTACCGCAGAGCTTCCCAAAGAAGCAGCAGATGAGGGCTATATTTTAAAAGAAACAGAGAAAACAATTACCGTAGAAGGTTTGAACTCTTATGTGGATAATCTTTCTCAGATCAATGAAGAGGACAGAACAGAGCTTATCAGCAAACTTGAAAAAACATTTACAGCAGAAACAGAAAGACGTGTAAGATTTCATGACAGTCAGGGTACAGAGCTTGATATGAGTACAGACAGCACAACCTTTTCAAATTTCACCTTATCAGAAGATACTTATGAAATTGCAAAGAAAGAATTTACAATCATTCCTTTCACAGTTGACACAACAGGCTCTTATTACTGGTGGGGACGTGAATATTTTGAAAATCAAACAGAAAAAACTTTTACAGGCGCCAGCGGATTTATTGTTGCAAAGTATTTGACAATTGATTCCAACGGTAATTTAGTGGATGATAACAATGTATACTTTGAGGTCGGCGGAATTTATGAGGACAAATCAAAAATGGAAGCTGACATAAACGCTGATTATGGTGTATAATATCCTTAATCATTAAATTCAGGAGGGGAAAATATGAAATGCTTTAAATGCGGCGCCAAACTTGAGGCAGATTCAAAACTCTGTCCAAAGTGCGGAGAACCACAAGGCTTTTCATTGGATTTGATTGAAAATGCTAAAAAGGGAAATCAGGACGCCATTACGGAATTATATAACCGTACATATAACAATGTTTATTTCACCGTAAAAGCATTGATAAAATCGGAAGATACTATTTTGGATATTGTTCAGGATTCCTATGTAAAGGGCTTTAAAAATCTTTCTCAATTACAGGATCCGGACAAGTTTAGAGCTTGGATAAAACGAATCGCTCATAACAGTGCAGTCGATTATCTCAGAAAAACTAAACCTGTGATGTTCTCAACAATGTCTACAGAGGATGACGCTTTTATAGAATTTGAAGATGACAGAACAGAAAATCTGCCTGAGGTAGTAATCGACCAGAAAGAAACAACAAGACTTGTAAAAGAAATTCTCGACTCTTTAAGCGATGAACAGAGACTTGTAGTCGGCATGTTCTATTATGAACAAATGAGCGTAAAGGAAATAGCTCAGACTCTTGGTATCAGCGAGAACACTGTAAAATCCAGACTTTCTTACGGAAGAAAGAAAATAGAAATGCAGGTAAAAGAGCTGGAAAAGAAAGGTACAAAACTTTACAGCCTTGCACCGCTTCCATTCTTGCTGCTGCTCTTCAAAAATATGGATGCACAAGCCATGGAAATCCCAAATACTGCTGTTTTGCAGTCTATCCAGCAGGAGTGTACTGCTGTTTCAGGAGCCGGCGGAACTAATACAGAAAATGTATTAAAAGCATCAACCAAGTCCGCAGTAAAAACAGCGGGAGGAACAGCCGCTAAAGGTATCGCCGCAAAGATTATTGCCGGTATTACAGCCGCTGTCATAATCGGAACCACTGTAGGAATTGTAGCTCTTAATCAGAAAGAAGAACCACAACCGGAAACACAGCAAATCACACAGGAGACTCAGCAGATTACACAGGAAACTCAGGAAGTAACGGAAAACGAAATAAAATTATCTCCGGAAGAGATTTACAAGCCAATACTTGATGAGTACAGCCTTGCAATGGGCGCTGACCATAACGATGAAACCGCAGAATTTCCAAATATAAACTATGTTATGATGAATTATTATTATCAATACGGCGGTTATGACGGAACATATTTCACAGGATTTTATTACGATTACTACGATATAGACGGAAACGGAACAGACGAATTATTGATAGGTTACGGCTCTAAATTTAAAGACGTTGTAGATGTGTACGGCACAAAAGACAACAAGCCGCAAAAGCTTATTGACGAATATTCCTTAGGCGAGCGCTCACAGTTATATATTTATCCTGACGGAACCATGCTCCTATTTGGTTCAGGAGGAGCCGAACTTAATGTAATTGACACTTATAAAATTAAAGAGGACGGCGTATCATTGTCTGTAGAGTCAGAAACATATGAAGGAGACTTTAACTTAGATTCTGCTCTTGCGGAAAAGTCAAACAATCAGGAAGCAGTTGAGGACTTTGACTGGAAACCTATTGATACAAAGTGGGATACAGAAAGCTCCGGAAATTCTGAAGAATATATAGGTCAGTATATCAACGGAAATGACTGGAACGCCGGGATTATAACCATTGAAGCAAATGACAGCGACTCTGTAAAAGTACGTCTGGAAGCTTTCAGAAATAGGTCCGACCAAGAACTTTCAATAATTTTCGAGGGTACAGGCTATGCTGTTGCGGACGGATTGGTTGTAGATGTTTCAGGAAAACAGGTAAAGCTGATTAAAAAGGATATTGGCTTTATTTTGGATGCGGCACCGTCTTTAAAGATGGAGTGGGGTTTAGATCCGTATATCTATACCGGCGAATACGTTTCTATAATGCCTATTGAAAACGACAGCTCTTTTTAAAGAGATTATATACAATAATTTTTACAGGCACATAATTCGAACTCAATAGTTGTATAAACCTCAAAAGTGGTGTAAAATAAAAGCAGCACTTTTGAGGTTTTTTAGTTATATGGTGATAAAAATGAACGAATATATTAAAACAAACAAATACGACAAAAACTTTATTTCCGAAAATATGATGGGGCCTAATTCTCTTAAAATTTTAGAGGAGTTAACAAATGACATTCCTTTAAAAAAGAGATATGATAAAGGCTGACAGCGGAAGATATATGAACATTATATCCGTTACCGGAAATTTAAAGCAGAATTAAAATTACCTATAAAGTATAATAATTACAATTATTTATGGGAGGTTAAAGTATGCCGTTTACTATTGTCAGACAGGATATAACACATATGCAGGTTGACGCTATTGTCAACGCCGCAAACACAGAGCTTTTAATGGGCGGAGGAGTTTGCGGAGCTATTTTTAATGCTGCCGGTGCAGCTCAGCTTCAGGCGGCATGTAATAAGCTTTCCCCTATAGAAACAGGAAAAGCCGCTGTCACTCCCGGTTTTAATCTTCCTGCCAAGTTTATAATTCACGCCGCAGGGCCTGTATACAGCCGCTGGCACAAGAAGAAAAGCGAAGAGCTTCTACGTTCAGCTTACACTGAGTCATTAAAACTTGCTTTGGAAAACAACTGTGAAAGCATTGCCTTTCCCCTTATCTCAAGCGGTATTTACGGATATCCAAAGGACGAGGCTTTAAAGGTGGCAGTATCGGCTGTTAAAGATTTTCTCAATGACCATGACATGGATGTTTACCTTGCCGTATTCGACAAATCATCCTTTAATGTGAGCAAAAAGCTTTTAGGCGATGTTAAAAGCTATATCGACCAAAAATATGCCGACGCACATCATCAAGAACGAAGAAGACTGCTGGATACAGAGAGCAAAGCTATATACAGAGAGCAAAACCCACCGACATTTTCCTCTTTTATGCCTGCTGCCGCCCCAAAAAGACTGGACGATATGCTTATGGAAATGGACGTACCTTTCAATATCACTTTGCTAAGTCTTATTGACAAAAAAGGAAAGACCGACGCCGAAGTCTACAAAAAAGCCAATATTTCCCGCAAGCTCTTTTCAAAAATCCGCACAGGAAAAGGATATATGCCCAGCAAGCGCACAATTTTGGCTTTGGCTATAGCCTTGGAGCTTTCACTGAGAGAAACCGACGACCTGCTGGAGAGAGCCGGCTATGCCCTTTCCCACAGTCAGAAATTCGATGTAATTGTGGAATATTTTATTATCAACAAAATATATGATATATTTGAGATAAACCAGGTTCTGTTTACATACGATCAGCCCCTTCTGGGCGGAAACTAAATGATGTCGCTTTGAAAGCGACCAAAAGGAAGTCCCTATCCTGTATTATATAGACACAGAAAACAAAGGGGGACTTCATTATGAAAAAGAATTTGACAGAACTTGTATTTATACTTGATAAGAGCGGCTCCATGCATGGACTTGAGCAGGACACAATCGGCGGTTTCAATTCTATGCTGGAAAAGCAGAAAGAGATTGACGGAAGCTGTGTTATCACAACAGTGCTTTTCGACACATATTACCAGCTTCTCCACGACCGCATAGACATACGTGCAGTAAGCCCAATCACTGAAAAGGAATATACAGTGGGCGGCTGTACCGCATTGCTGGACGCTATGGGAAAAACCATTGAGAAAATCACAGCTGTACAGAAAAACACAGCCGAGGATTACCGTGCGGAAAAGGTTATGTTTGTGATTATCACAGACGGTATAGAGAACGCCAGCCGTTTTTATAACGCCTCACAGGTTAAAGAGATGGTAAAGCTTCAAAAAGAGAAATACGGCTGGGAGTTTATATTCCTGGGAGCTAACATCGACGCAGTGGAAACAGCAGGAAGATTCGGTATAAGCGCAGACCGTGCGGTGGACTATGTTCCCGACAAACAGGGCACAAGGCTTAATTACGAGACAATATCAAATACCGTATCAGAGTACCGTGTATGCGGTGTTGTTTCCCAGAGCCACTTAGACAGAATAAGAAAAGACATGAGAAAGAGAGGTAAAGGCAGATGATAGGAGCAATCGTAGGAGATATTGTAGGTTCAATCTATGAGTGGGACAATATCAAAACAAAGGATTTTCCGCTTTTTCAGGATGACTGCTTTTTCACAGACGATACGGTTATGACCTGTGCTGTGGCTGAGGCAATCATGGAGGGCGGCAAGCGTGATAACTTTATCGACGCTATGAAAAAATACGGCAGGATGTATCCAGGTGCAGGCTACGGCGGAAAATTTACTTCATGGCTTATTTCCAATACACGTGAGCCTTACAACAGCTTCGGCAACGGTTCCGCAATGCGTGTTTCACCCTGCGGCTGGATAACTGACTGTGATTGTTATGATAAAACAGGAAAAATTCCGGAGGAGGTTACAGACATTGCAAAGCTTTCCTCCGAAGTTACACACAATCATCCTGAGGGCATAAAGGGCGCAATGGCAACCGCAGACGCAATTTTCCTTTGCCGTTACTACCGAAAGAAAGATGCAAATACCATTGATGACTGCAAAAAGGCTGTCAAAGAGCACATCGAGCAAAAATACGGCTACAATCTTTCTCAGACCCTCGACGAAATCCGACCGGGCTATGACTTTGACGTTACCTGTCAGGGTTCCGTTCCTCAGGCAATAATCGCTTTTTTGGAGAGCACAGACTTTGAGGACGCCATAAGAAACGCCATATCTATAGGCGGCGACAGCGACACAGTTGCCGCTATAACCGGAAGCATAGCAGAAGCCGCATACGGTATTCCGGATTGGATTAAAGAGAAAGCTCTCTCCTATCTTGATAAACCGCTTATGGATATAGTAAACCGCTGGGAGAAAGAGAACGCAGAGTTAAGAAAACCTTATCAAAACATTTAATAAAATAATGATCCCCCGGCAAAGCCGGGGGTATTTCATAGACGGGTATAACCCTTTGTTCCCAGCCACGTGTCACGTCACGTTGGTACGATCTGACATTTGCATATTTTGTTACTTGCTACTCGTAAACGAGTTTTAGAAATTAGGCATCGTCAGTTGTTCTCCTGCCTTATCTTCTTCTAACTGATGCTTTATATATTCCTCTATTTTCTTTGCATTTTTTCCAGCTGTATCTACATAATATCCTCTACACCAAAATTCTCTATTTCTGTATTTGTACTTTAATTCCGAAAACTTTTCGTATATCATTAAACTACTTTTTCCCTTTAAGTATCCCATAAAACTTGATATTGATACTTTCGGCGGTATCTCTACCAACATATGTACATGATCTGGGCATACTTCTGCTTCTATTATTTTTATTTTTTTCCACTCACATAATTGCCTTAATATTTTTCCTACTTCTATTCTTTTTTCTTTATAGAACACTTTTCTTCTATACTTCGGCGCAAATGCTATAGTAATCTAAATCACACATCGGCGGCACATACGACGCCACCGGTAACAGGGGTTCTTCCTCTATGTACCCGGCTGCGCCGAGTACGTCGGAATAATCCTCCGTGGCGCAGCCTTTGATATACACCTGGCATTTCTGTTTGGTGCCATCAGTAGTAATATAAATTCGGTCAACAATCGAATGAACCAAAGTAAACAGAGCTTCAGGCTGTGCGCCCTTTGCAAACTCCTCAAAGGACAGCAGCCTTTTTTTCATGCCATTCAGTTCATGGATGAGATACTGATTTTCAGATTGTGTATCTTCCATTCGGCGCAGGGCAGCTTCGCGCTTTGCCAGCTCGTCCGTCAATTCCTTTATATCATCCTGGATAAAGCGTTTAAGGGCGTCGTCTGCTTCACGCAGATTTCGTACCTGTGCGGCAATATCCGCATTTAAGCGTTCAATAGCCTTTTTGGTTTCCTGGTACTCTTTCTCGCTTTGATCGGTGCGGATCATACTGGCAACCCTGTTTTCCAAAAGCTGCCGGTAATAGTCGGAATGTTCTTCTTGCAGGCTGGAGAGTGAGTGGATAACAAATTCATCCAGCGTTACACCCTCAACCCCTTTGAAGGTACATTCCTTTGCCCGCACACCAGGGCAGGCGTACTTGAATCGAGGCTTGCCATTCGTCCAGCGATTAGATTCCGGCAGTACCCGCAGCCGTTTTCCGCAAATCGGACAATACATTAAGCCGGACAACAAAGCATTGGTTTTTCTATGAGGCCGGTTATACTTTTCGGCAATCTCATCCAGCATATTTTGTGTTTCCACCCATTTCCGGGAACTGATAAATCCCTCATGGCGGCCCACGGAAACAATCCATTCGCTAATGGGTTTCCTGGTAAGAAGTTGTGAGAACTTGGGATTGAAAAAGGTGGAATCCTCATCCTCAACTTTCATCTGGTCGGTCTTGTTATAAGCTGTAAGTCCATGCTGACCATCAAAGTCGGACGGTTCGCCAAACAGGTTTCCGTCATGCTCCAGAAAATAGTTGTAGGAATATTCATCTGCCACGCAGTAGATTGGATTCCGCAGTATCAGCCGGATGGCGGATGTGGTAAACTTCGCGCCATGCTTCGTTTCATATTTCTCATTGATGATATTTGCCGTCTGCAAGAGAGAACGTGTCTCCCAGAAGGTGCCGTAGATTTCCAGCACAATCTCCTTTTCTTCCTGCACAGGGACAAGAAAACTAATGGCACTTTTGTTTTTTCCACTTCCCGTTGTCACACGTTGGGAAGAAAAGCCGGTCGGTGTTTTGCCACCCAGCCAGCGCCCATCTTTCGCCAGCTCCATCAAGTTATCCTGGATACGTTCCGTGAGAATATCGCGTTCAAATTCTGCGATAATGGCCAGCACCTGAATGATGATTTTGGATGTGCTGATCCGCGTATTGATATTGTTGGAGCAGACCAAAAGTGTCACATCATGGCGCTCGAAATATTCCAGCAGCCGCATGAGATCGGAAGTTTTCCGGCTGATTCGGTCTAATTTGTAGCAGGCCACAGCCTTGATTTTCCCCATTTCAATGTCCCGGAGCAGCCTTTGAAAATCCGGGCGGTCGGAATAGTAGCCGCTCAAACCTTTGTCCTCATACCGGGCAAATTCGTAATCTTCCGGTAGGGAAAGCTGATTGATCGCATAGTCGGCGCTTTGCTTAAACTGAACTCCAATGCTGTCCCCCTTATTCGTAATACGGGACTTTCTCGCATATATGGCCACCAATCTATCATCGATTCCCGTCTGGATTCTTGCCTTGCGTTTCATATTCAAATATCCTCCTTTCCAGGGCGATGAATAAACCACCCTTTCTCCATTATTATAGGAACGTCCTCATTTTTGCTCAAAGGTGCGATGATCCTCTTTCAATGTGGAAAGCAACGCTTTTAATTCTTCCGCGTTCAAATCCCGCAATTCACGGGTTAAAAACTCGGCGCGTTTTTCAGCGAACTGGCGCAGGGATTGCTCGCTGTCTTTCCCAGTGTGAAATACGATCTCCATGTGCTGTACCCCGGTCATTGACGGCGCTTTACAACCTCATAGTCAAAACCGGGCCGCTGGCCGCAGTAGGTGCAAATGTCCTTTTCCACCCGGCCAGGGTGAACCCTGCGCAAATAATAAGAGCCTGTGCCGTAGAAGTTATTGGCACAGGCCGGACAAAGG
>ERZ779866.3039-NODE-3039-length-14128-cov-3.512826_pt1 | contig 14128 bp, 11 predicted proteins | sample MGYA00511248_ERZ779866 | MGnify/ENA primary metagenome ERZ779866 (study PRJEB29588, sample SAMEA2155758) | human gut metagenome | biome: human gut; feature: human-associated habitat; material: faeces | place: Denmark | collected 2008/2010 ... | reverse complement strand
ATTATTACAATAAGCCACGACGGCAAATCAGGCGACAAAATACCGCCCATACGAGCATAAAAATGATATTTAAGCGCGCATAAAAAAATTATGCCCACTCCTAAAATTTTATAAAAAAGCCTGATTTTAAGCGGCAGTATTAGCGACAAAGAGGCGTAACACGCCATAATAAGCGCCGGAGTTTGCAGCATAATTTAAAAGTTCTAAATAAAATCGGGTATTAAATTGCGCCTAAATTAAGGTAAGGCGCAATTATGGCTTTCTATTCTTTAAACGGAACTACATCTCGTACCGCATCTAACAAAGATATTTCTTTATCACCATTATCTATATCAAGAAGCTTATATTTATCATTGCCCATATGAAGCTCTTTCATATAGCTTAACTGACGCAATCCGTGACGGCTTTCAATACGTTCAACCAAGGCATGGCGATCTTGCTCCTTCATTGCGTAGACCAAATCAACGCATGCCTGATCAACTGCTAAAATATCAGTTGAAGCGACAATACCGACGTTTGGAGTAACTACCGGGGCTGCAGCAAGACCTTCACAGTCACATGACACTGACATATTGCGCATCACGTTAACAAAACAGATATTATTTCCAAAATGGTCTACAACGGCTTTTGCAGATTCCATCATGCGTTCCATAAACTCTTCTTTTTTAATATCCCATTGATCGGAAGATCCCGGAGTTGTATGGATCTGTGCCTTGCCGATTCTGCCGTCGGCACATCCTATGCCTATGTTTTTAGCCGAACCGCCAAAACCGCCTTGCGTATGACCTTTAAAATGAGTTAAGACAAACAGCGAATCATAATTAAGTAAATTTTTACCCATATGAACGCCTTTAAACCATTTTCCTCCTCTAACCGGAAATTCAGCAGTTCCGTTTTCATCTAATATATCCACCTGGCAGAATGTCCAACCGTTAACTTTTAAAGTTTCTCGATGTTTATCGGTAGTATAGCGATCACCGTCATAGTAAGTATTTGTTTCTACAATTACGGCATCAGGCAAATCTTCTTTAATCAAAGCTTCAACCCATGAACGAGGAATAATATTAGGTCCGTGCTTTTCCCCGGTATGAAGCTTTATACCGATTTTTCCCGAAAGTCTTCTCGATACCTTACCAAATATTTTTCTTAAGCCTAAAGCCGACAAATCCTTAGTAAAATATACAATTGATTCATCACCGCTGCGCTTATCATAAGAAACGTAGTGCTCTCCGCCCGTTCCCGGAACCGCTTTAATCTTATTCATGGTGAAATACCTCTTTTTACGAATCTTTTACTCTTTTCTACAAGAAATATTAATACTTTTTAAATGCCTAACTTAGACAATACAAATATTTTTATATTATTTAAATAAACCTGCCGGTTATACTGCAAGGATTGTGTTTTACCTTATAAGGTGTCCCGCATGCGACTATCCTGCCGCCTTCGGTACCTCCGCCGGGCCCCATATCAATAATATAGTCGGCGCTGCGAATAACGTCTAAATCATGCTCTATAACAATAACCGTAGCGCCTTTTTCAATAAGACTGTTAAAGACCTGCATAAGCACTTTAATATCCAGCGGGTGCAGTCCTATAGTAGGCTCGTCAAATACGAATACGCTGTCGCTTTGCCCCTTGCCCATTTCGCTTGCAAGCTTTAATCTTTGAGCCTCACCGCCGGATAAGCTTGGCGTCTCTTCGCCTAATGTAAGATAACCAAGACCTAAATCCATTAGTACTTTAAGTCGCTGAGCAATGAGTTTATATTCTTTACAATATTCATATGCATGAGCAACATCCATTGCCATTAAATCAGCAAGCGAAAATTCCTTGTCTTTAGAATTTTTGATTTTGACAAAAGAAATCTCTTTTGCATAGCGCGTTCCGCGGCAAGTGGGACATTCAATATTAACGTCAGGAAGAAACTGTACATCAAGAGCAATAGTTCCCGTACCGTCACAATTAAGGCAGCGCAGTTTACCCGTATTGTAGGAAAAATCACCTGCTTTATAACCAAGACGCTTGGCGTCAGCGCTTTTGGCAAATAATTTCCTTAACTCATCATGAATATCAGCGTAGGTTGCAACTGTTGAACGAACGTTAATACCGATTGGCGTAGCGTCTATAAGCTTTATCTGATTAATGCCTTCTGCTTTTATGTCCCTTATATGAGAAGGAAATGGCATATGCTTAATAAAAGCTTCAAGTGCCGGAATAAGACTCTCTAAAATAAGCGTTGTTTTGCCCGAGCCCGAGACTCCTGTCACCACGGTTAACTTACCTTTAGGGATTTTTACTGTAAGCGGTTTAACCGTATGAATTGACGATGTTTCAAGATAAATTGCGCCATTTGAAAAAACGTGTTTGTCATCTATTTCCCTTTTTACGGCCACACTGCTTTCTCCGGATAAAAAAGGACCGATTTTAGACTCTAAATTTGATTTAATATCATCAACGCTTCCTTTAGCAATAACTTGTCCGCCATCAATGCCGGCACTAGGTCCCATTTCAATTATCCAATCTGAATATGACAAAATCTGCGTATCATGATCGACTAAAACAACTGAATTACCGTCAGCTACCAAATCATCCATAACGTTTTTTAATCCTGCAATATTCAGCGGATGAAGACCGATTGACGGTTCATCAAGAACATACAGCACGCCGGTGGTACGGTTTCTTACGGCACGCGATAATTGCATGCGCTGTCTTTCTCCGGTTGAAAGGGTTGAAGACGCCCTGTCTAAAGTCAAATAGCCAAGGCCCAGATCCGTTAAGCGTTTGGCTGTGTTTTTAAAAGATTCACAAATGCTAAGTGCCATCGGTCTTAAAGGCTCACTTAAAGATGACGGTACCTTGTCAACCCATTTAATTGCCTCGGTTAAAGTCATCTTGCAAACCGTATCAAGCGAAACACCCATTATTTTAGGAGTCCTTGCCGCCTCGGATAGTCTTGAGCCGCTGCAGTCAGGACAAATTTCCTCCTTTAAAAATTTTTCAACTCTCTTCATTCCTTTTTCGTCTTTAACTTTAGCAAGTGCGTTTTCAACGGTATAAACAGCGTTAAAGTACGTAAAATCAAGTTCTCCTGCCTGATTTGAAGACTTTGCTTTATAAAAAATATGCTTCTTAACCGCAGGACCGTTAAATACGATATCTTTTTCTTTATCTGTCAAATTTTTAAACGGAACATCGGTTCGTACTCCCATCGCCCTGCAGACATCCACCATCAGCGACCACATAAGTGAATTCCAAGGAGCAACCGCACCTTCCTCAATTGTTAAAGAATCATCAGGAATTAAGGTTGTTCTATCAACCGTGCGCACGATTCCGGTACCGCCGCAGGTTCTGCACGCACCTTGACTGTTAAACGCCAACTCTTCTGCCGACGGAGCAAAAAATCGTGCTTTGCAGACAGGACAAACCAATTCCTTTTCCGCCGCGACATCAAGAGTCGGTTCCAAATAATGACCGTTTGGGCAGCGGTGAGATGCTAGACGGGAAAACATAAGGCGCAGACTGTTTAAAAGCTCTGTTCCGGTACCGAACGTACTGCGTATTCCCGGAACTGACGGTCTTTGATGCAGCGCAAGCGCGGCTGGAACATATAAAATTTCATCCACTTGAGCTTTTGCCGCCTGCGTCATGCGTCTTCTTGTGTAAGTGGATAAAGCTTCAAGATAGCGTCTTGATCCTTCTGAATACAAAACACCTAATGCAAGTGATGATTTGCCGGAGCCTGAAACTCCGGCAATACCGACAATCTTATTTAAAGGTATGTCTACATTGATATTTTTTAAATTATGAACGCGCGCTCCGCGGATTTTAATTGCCTTATCCATGTCCTAACCGCCTTTGTCTTCCTATATCACATAGTATTGCGTTTAAGACATTATTTAAATACCCAAGTGTAATTCTCGTTAAAGGTACTCTAAACGGCTAATTTAGAGTACCTGAATAACTAAGAATTTGCCGGATTGAAAGTTTTGTCATAATCAAGCAAGAATTTTGCAAGCTTAGGATCGGTAAAATCAGCTGCCAAAGGCTTGCCCGTATCTAAGGCATCGAGCCTTTTAAGATCCTCTTTATCAAGATTGAAATCAAAAATATCTAAATTCTCAATCATTCTTTCTTTATGGACCGTTTTAGGAATTGAAACGATGGACTTTTGAGCCAAAAACTTCAAAGCTATCTGGGCGTTGGTTTTGCCGTATTTGCTGCCGATTGCTTTTAATGTTTTATCCGTGAATAAATTATTTTTACCTTCGGCAAGCGGACTCCAGGCCATAAGCTTGGTTTTATATTGCGCCATAAGTTCCGTCATTTTCCTTTGCTGCGTGAAGACATGGGTTTCAAGCTGGACGACGGCTGGCTTTATTTCCATGTTTTCGCATAAATCAATAAATCTTGCATCATAGAAATTGCTAAGACCGATTGCTCTTACCTTCCCTTGCTTATATGCTTTCTGTATCGCACGATATGTTCCGTAATAATCACCAAAAGGCTGATGAATAAGAAGCAAATCGATATAATCGGTTTTAAGCTTGCGCAAAGACTCGTCAATACTCTTTAAAGCCTTGTCATCACCTGCATTTGATATCCAGACTTTGGTAGTAATAAAAAGTTTATCGCGAAGCACTCCTGAATTTACAACAGCGCTGCCTACACCTTCTTCGTTGTAATATGCCTGAGCAGTATCGATTAGACGGTAACCGACATTAATAGCCTCTTTTACCGCTTTTTCACACTCATTTGCCTTAATCTGATATACACCGAAACCTACAAGCGGCATCTTGACGCCGTTATTTAAAGTAATGTACTGCATTTTAATCATGGATCCTATGTGAAGAAATAAACCTTACCGTCGGCAAATCCATATCATCATAAATAGGACTGCTGCCGGTATTTAGCGCCGCAATCGCCTGCATCTCATCATCTGAAAGGGTAAAATCAAAAATATTGAAGTTTTCAATCATCCGCTCTTTTCTAACGGTCTTGGGAATAACTACGATATTGCGCTGATTTAACCAGCGTAAAATTACGCTGCTAACGCTTTTATGATGATTTTCAGCAATTCGTTTTAGCACTTCATTATTAAAAATATCATTTTTCCCCTCGGCAAACGGAGCCCATGCTTCATGCGCAATGCCTTCACTTTTTAAAAAAGCATTGGCGCTATGCTGCTGAAAGAAAGGATTAGTCTCTATTTGATTTAATGCAGGCTTTATTTCATTATGAAGGCACAAATCAAGAAGGCGCTCATTTGAAAAACTGGTAATGCCGATAGCACGAATCAATCCCTCTTTATATAGCTTTTCCAATGCGCGCCAGGCGGCATAATAATTTCCGTAAGGCTTATGCAGAAGGTAAAGATCTATGTAATCAAGACCTAATTTATGTAAAGACAAATCAAAGGCCTTTAAAGCATCCTCATACTCATAATCCTGAACCCATAATTTAGTCGTAATAAATAATTCTTCGCGCTTAATGGCACTTGAAGCTATTGCTTTACCGACTTGCTCTTCGTTAAAGTAGGCTGAAGCGGTATCAAACATCCTATATCCCACCTCAAGCGCTTTATTGACAATTTCTTCAGTTTCATCAACCGGAATTTGATACACTCCAAAACCTACTGCGGGCATCATCACACCGTTATTCAATCGTACGTTTTTCATTGATATTACCTGCCAAAACCGATAATCAAGGATTAATTGAATAGTAGTGTTTTATAGCCTAAAATTCTTTACATAAATCTTTGCATTTATGTCACTTTTCGTGGTTTTTAAAATCAATCGATTAAAGGCATAGTATGAATATGGCAAGTAAAGGAATAACCTTTATTGAAAGCCCGGCTAAATTAGATCCAGTCCTAAACGTCGGCAGTATTCTGCATATACTTTGTTTGCAAGGCAGCTTGAGCTTTCTGTTTTTTAACACTCATTACAATACCGCAAAATTTGATTACGTAATATTGCCTGACGCATCATTAGTTTCCCAAATCACGGCATCAGGTGATTTTAAAGGCATAATCATGCTTCTTGACCAAAAGTTCGTGTCATCAATTGCCATTCGCAGCAATTACGGCATCATCGGACATCTGTCATTGCTGCAAAACCCGGTTATGCGTCTTGATGAACATGATTTTAAAAACTGCAGAACAGATCTTTTACGTCTTAAAGAAAAAACTTATAAACACGATCATTTGTTTTATACGGAGATGTTAAGCTCGCTTTTGTGTGCGCACATCCTTGACCTTTACGATATTCATGCCAAAAGCCGCAAAATAAGCGCTCTTTCAGAACGCAAGGCGGTTATCTTGAAAAAATTCATCGATCTGCTTTATTCAGGATCCTTTATCAATCACCGTAATCTTTCCTTTTATGCGCAAAAACTTTTTATAAGCGAACATTATCTTTCGGAAATTTGCAAAGAAATAAGCTGTAAACCGGCTTCCTACTGGATTGATCTTTTTACCGTTAAAGAAATTGTCCGATATTTATGCCAAAAACAGCTTACTTTAAGTCAGATTGCAGAAAAGCTTAATTTCTCATCCCTATCTTATTTTTGCCGCTACTTTCGCGCTAAAACCGGATTAAGTCCCAACGCTTACCGCAGCAGCATTTATCTTCTTTAAATTTTGTTTAACGTATATAGAGCTTAAAACACTATTTTTTTATCCGATCAAAAACCAAATCCACCCCGATTAAAAGGTCAAAACTCGGCTTAAAATCAATGAGGCGGGCAGTTTCCAAATTAAGACACAAATTTAACGGTGCATAATAGTACTGTGAGATCATTTCAGGTTTTTCGCCTTTAACGATTCGTTCAATAACTCTGGCCTCAAATTCTCCCGACGCCTGCAAATCAGCGTTGGATAAGGCCATTAAAGCGCCCATTTGAACTTCATTTTCCCCGGTTTGAGAAAAAATCGGCAGCTTTCTATCAATTAGAGGCTTTATCTGATAGTAAAAGTTATCATGTGACGCTCCGTTTCCCATAGGAATATATACGGCATCCACGGCATCATTGGCAGCCAGATTCAAAGCGCACGTACTAAAAGCACTTTGTGTCTTGGCATGATTATCGCCTATAACAGGACCTTTACATTCGATAAGATTAAATTTAAGTTCCTGAGAAAGCTTTCTTATAATCGGTACGGCCTGACCCGGCTGATTAATCGGATTATCATCGATGATAACGCCCAGGTTTTTAAACTTAAAAGTATTATAAAAAAGCCTTAGTTCCGACTCGTAGCGATTCATTTCCTTTTGCACGTGAATGTTCTTTTTATTTGAAAACTCACCAGGTCCTATAATTCCCGAGCTTTCAGGATCGGTAGGAGTCATGACTAAAACCGGAACGTTTAAGGAACTGTCAGTAAGCATCTGACCTGCGACGGTTCCTAGTGCCCATACCATGGAAATGTCATTTGAAGACTTTATGCGATTTTTTAAAGTATCGGCAAGCTCTTTGGCTTTATCATGATCCCAATATCCGTCATAAAATCCGTCTTCAACAAACTCAATGCAGCCGCCGTGCGTCTTTTGCGCCATTTTCTGAAAACTATTGTTCTTATCTAAAAGAAAGTTACGATCAATAAGCTCACCGTTTATAAATCCGTTTCTTTGCAAGGCAAGAGTCGTTTGTCTGAATACTTTTTGAAAATCCGAATAACTTCCGGCTTGAAAAACAGCCACCTTGTACGCATTTCCCAGCGAACATTGCGTACTTTGTGCTGAAAAAGCGGCAAAACTTAATAAAACTTGCCCCAAAATAAACGCTTTAAAGCTGCGTTTAAAAAAATTATGTAAAAACATGATCCTCTTACATCCGTACAGGTGCAATACCGTCCTTAACTATCTATAATAAACGCAAAACCACGGTCTTTTGAGTAAATTAATGAAAAATATCCTTAAAGCTGTTTTCAATCTGCGCTTATTTGCCGTTTTAGTGGTATTTTTCATATCCCAATTCTTTTTTGTCTCACTTGTCGTCTCTTCTTATAACGATTACCGCGTTCAAACTGCGCAGGATCTGCTGCAATTTAATATAAACAATACCGCGATGCGCATTAACAACATCACGGCAATGGGACGCAACATTCAAAACTATCAAAGAGCGATGCAGGATCTTTACGATCTGAAAATGATAAGCAAAGCCGCGGACGTTTTTATCGCAGATAAAGACGGACGCATCGTTGTGGGTAAATCAACTGTCGGATTAAATACCATAGATATTAAAAAACTTACCGGGCAGAACATCTTACTTTCCGGCAATATTTATTTATACGCACCCTTTTTTGATATTACAGGACATAATGCGGGTTTTGTTCTTGCAACGCTTGGAAACAATCAAAAGCAAAGTTTAAGTGAAGAAGAAACAAAAGAACTTTATGCAAGCGTAGGACTAGGCCTTGTTATCTCCACTTTATGCTTTATCGTCTTTTTTATTCTGATTAACCTAAAAAGACAAAATGCAAACCATGTTTCCTCAGTAAGAACTTTACTTATACCCTTTTTTATTGCGCAGATGATAATCATTGCCTGCATGACGCCAAGCGTGATAAAGGCAATTGATAACCATGCCGACTCATTGCAGACGGCAGCTTTCGGGTCAGTAAGCAAAGACTTCTCCGCCGTAACGAGGCTTAACATCAGCCTTCATGAAGTAAGCGGCTTTAACGATTACTTTATAAAATTAAAAGAAAATGTTCCTTTTATCGATAAAATTTCACTTACCGATGAAAAAGGCAATGTGATTGCCGGCGACAGTCTTAAAATCGATCAATCCTTTCCTATCATCAGTCATAATGAAGTTATCGGCTCGCTAAGCCTTACCACAAAGATTGAATACGCAAAATTTGTTGATTTGGGGCTTAACCTTTTAACATTATTTTTTATTTCAGCGCTTTTAGCCTATGAATTGACCTCGCTGTTACGTCATGAAATGGCAAGAATGCTGCGTCCACAAAAGAAAATTCCTTTTGAACCTTCGCTTATCCGTCCGCTTGGTTTTTTGATTATTTTCGGCGCTTTTCTCCCTGTCAGCATCGTACCTGTCTTTATGGGTCAATATGCTGATGATTTAGGCTTTTTATCTTCAGATCTCGTTAAAAGTCTTGCCGTTTCAACCGACATGACGGGTGTTGCAATAAGCTCTCTTTTGATTTTGTTTTGCGACAAAGCATTAAGCGATTGGAAAAAAGTATTGCCTATAAGCTCTTTCCTCCTTATTTTCAGCACCGCGCTTTGTTTTCTGTCTTTTAACGCCTATTCATTTTTACTTGGCAGACTGTTATACGGTATTGCCTACGGCGGCATTATCGTAAGCTGCCAATTATGCGTTATGGACTCAACCGACGACACTTCTCGGGCAAAAGGCATGTCTGCAGCATTTGCCGGACTTTTCTCGGGAGTTTTATGCGGAGTGGCCGCAGGCGGAATAATCGCCGATAAATTTAATATGCGCTTGGTGTTTGCTATTTCCTGTGCCTTTGCCGTATTTAATTTCCTACTGTTGCTTTATATTATGAAGCACCGTACAGCGCTTAGCGCTAACGCTTCTACACATAAAAACGATTTTAATAGCGTTTTACTTCCTTTATCAAAAGTAACTGCCTTTATTAAAGATCCTAAATCCTTGTCTCTTATGCTCCTGCAGGTAATTCCCTACAGCGCTATCGGCATCGGATTTTTTAATTTCTTCCTGCCCGTTACCGTACAGGAAAACGGAATGGGAGCCTCAACCGTCGGACAGCTTAATTTCTTATATTCGTTCCTGGTTATCATCCTTGCTCCGATCATGGGCAAAGTTATAGATAAAATTGACCGAAAATATGTGATTTTGTCTCTGGCACTTTTATTCTCAGCGCTGGTTCCGCTTGCATTTAAACTGCCAAGCCTTATCGGCGCTTCAATACTTGCCATGATTTTATTAGGCATATCCGCATCGATTAACGAAGGCGGTCAACCGGCCGTAATGGCAAGTTATGAGGTTTCTAAAAAAATCGGACCGTCAATATCAATTAAAGTCCTGGATTCATTTTTAAGGTTGGGTCAAATAGCAGGGCCTCTCATAATTGCCGTAATAATGAGCGCTTTCGGCACCGCCGGCTTTTCATTCATGGCAATAACAGTCGCAGTATGCGCAATGCTGTTTTTTATAATTCAGCACTTTTTGAACATAAGGAAAACATCGTGTTAACTGATTTTCTAAAACCGCATCTTAAAAGTTTCTGCGATAAATTTTCCGACATGAGTTTAAAAGACTACCATGGACTGCTTTTTACCAAGGGTACCGTACCGTCTGACACTTTTATAAATGCCGTTATAAGCAACATAAAACTAAATTACGGCGATATTAATGAAGAAAACGTACGCTTGGCGTTAAAGCATCCGCAGTGCGTTTATTGCGCCAATCACGGCGGAATTGAAAATCATCCTGAACTTATAGCATCAAGTCTTATGAGTTCATACTTTGCTCCGCTTTTTAAAAAGCAGGCTTTAATAATTCTTGCCTGTACCTCCATTGGCCCTAAAAACCCTACCGTTCCCGGCGGTTTCCTTTTAGGAAAGCGCCTTGAAGAAAACCACTACAAGCGCAAAAGAATAAGCTTCATCCCCAGAAAATACGATCTTAAATATCTTTGTTCCTTAAGAGCGCTAAAAAGTGATGATATAAAGCGCAAGCTAAACACGGTATCTGCTTTAGCATCATCATATGAACTCTCAGCCATAGAAGCTTTTACTCCTGAAAATTTCGGAGAAAATTCTTTTTTAAGCCAATGCTTTAAGGCAAACTCATTTTATATAAAGAGTTTTTTAACTAAGGTTCCCCATTGCCCCTGCTACTTTGTAGATGACAGCGTCCTAATAAGCGATCTTTTGAAAATATCGCTTGAAAATGAAAATTCATTTATTTTCAAAATTTTTAACTCTCCTCATCTTTTATATACGCTTTGTAAAAATCTTAAAGGCAGAGCTAACCTTTGGTCTGATGAAAGGGTAACGGACAATTGGAAAGACGATTTTACCGGCAGAGGATCGGTACTTTTTTATAGAAAAAAAGACTCAGGAACTATTGAACAATTATCTTTGGTCAAAGATAAAAACGACGTCTATCTTCGATCGGCTGACTATACATTAAAAGTAACGCCGCAGAACATCATTGAAGCTTTAAATAAAAACGCGTTAATTGCCGATCTGTATTTAGGCTATATCTGCTTGACATTAGACTATAACGTATCTTTAATCGGCGGCATCTTTTTTAACTACTATATAAAAGATATGCTGGAAATTACCGCAAAAACTTTAAATCTGCCAAAACCTACAGAGCCTATCTACAGCACTGAATTTATTCAATCTTTTTTAACACCGTTTAAAGTCATCAGCCCTGATGCAGATCCTTTTTCTCTTAATAAGTCCCGTCCGCTGCTGCAGCTTGATTTACATCATCTTGAGCCTATAGATGAGACACAAGCTTCTTCCTTACTAACTGCAACGGTAAAAGAAGCTTTACCTCTATCAATTGCGGATATGCTTTTGGATTTTGATTTGTCCGATACGCAAATTACCGATCTAAGACAGGAATTAGTAAAAAACCTAAAAGCCAAATCACCGATAGAGTTTTATCTATAGATTTTTACACAAGAAAAAATTAATTTAATTTTTAGCCTAAATAAGCAACTAATAATATAATACGCACCGTAAAAATAAGCGTTTAACTTTACTTAAAGGACAAAGGTCGGATATGCTGACTCAAGGAATGTATTCTATAGGCTTACTCGTATGTTCTAACATTTTCATGACCTTGGCATGGTACGGTCATTTGAAGATGAAAGAGGAATTTTCATGGTTTGCCGCATTACCTCTTCTTGGCGTAATCATTTTCAGCTGGTGCCTTGCCTTTTTTGAATACTGCCTGCAAGTTCCAGCAAATCGCATCGGATTTAAGGATAACGGCGGTCCTTTTGATATTATGCAGTTAAAAGTTATTCAGGAAGTAATAACGCTTACCGTTTTTACCGTGTTTTCCATCATAGCTTTCCATATGGAGCTTAAATGGAACCATTTATGGGCGGCTTTATGCTTAATCGCCGCAGTTTATTTTGCTTTCAGACCGTAAAATTTTTTAGCGACGTCTTGTCAAAAATGCAAGACGGTGTTTAAGCGGCTTTTTTACTGCGATGAGCAAACTTTAAAAATTCAGAAGGTATATCCTTTTCATCAAGATTTAAAACCGCATCCGTACTGCCGAGCTTTTTTGCCATATCATAAAACCAGCATTTATACTTAAGAAAATCCAAAGTTTCCTGCAGTAAAGCAATTTGCGACATGACCTCTTCTTTTCTTGCATAAAAAAGCGCACGCCGTTTTTCTATTGAGGAATCACCTTGGGCGCACCAGATAAGAAATTCTTTAATATCTTTAATGGAAAGACCGCTGTGCTTTAAACAGTCAATTACATTTAAAACCTCAAGCTCTTTATCTGAAAATACGCGAATACCGCCTTCGGTGCGCTTTAAATCCTTAAAAAAACCTTCTTTATCGTAAAATCTCAAAGTTGAAACGGAAATTCCCGTCAGCTTTGCCACATCACCGATTGAATATTTCACTTTTCACCTCAAAAAACTCTTGACCTAAAGTTAACTTTAGGTCTTATGATTTTATCAGCTTAAATATTTTTTGGCTAACATCTAAGGAAATTTATATGAAAGACTGCGCTAATGATTTTGATTTTTGCACCCCGACCAGAGTTTTATTCGGCAAGGATAAGATTAATGAGTTACCAAAAGTTTTAGGTGCTTTCGGTAAAAAAGTACTGCTGGTTTACGGCGGCGGCAGTATTAAAAAGAACGGGATTTACACCAAGATTCAAGAACTATTAAAAGACTTTGATTTGTTTGAACTTTCAGGAGTAGAGCCTAATCCGCGCGTATCTTCAGTCAGAGCAGGAGCCAAGATCTGCAAAGAACAAAATATTGATGTGGTTCTCGCCGTGGGTGGCGGCAGTGTTCTTGACTGTTCAAAAATCATCTGCGACGCTGCCTTCTATGACGGAGATGCTTGGGATCTGGTGATTGACGGCAGCAAAATTACCAAAGCTCTGCCTTTAGTATCAATTCTCACTCTTGCCGCCACCGGAAGCGAATTTGATTGTGCCGCGGTTATTTCCAATCCCGATACCAATGAGAAAATCGGTATTTTAAACCCGCTTAATTTCCCTAAAGTATCGATTTTGGATCCTACCTACACGCTGACTGTTAATAAAAAGCATACCGCAGCAGGATGCGCCGATATCATGTCGCATATTTTTGAACAGTATATGGTTGACGGAACCAATATGGTATCTGAAAGCCTCTGCGAAGGAATATTACGTACCGTAGTTAAATTCGGCAAAATCGCTTATGACAACGGCGATAATTATACAGCACGCGCTAATTTAATGTGGGCAAGCTCACTTGCCTGCAACGGTATCTGCGCATTAGGCAGTGATATGGCTGCTTGGGTATGCCACGCTATTGAACATGAGTTAAGCGCTTTTTACGACATTACCCATGGCGAGGGTCTTGCAATTTTAAACCCCGCAGGTGATGCGTTATACCCTAAATGACAGAACCAAAGCCCGCTATGCAGCATTTGCCCGCCGTGTCTTTAACATCAGTGAATGCGACGACAAATTGGCAGCTGAGACCGGAATTAACGCACTGGAGGAGTTTTTCGCTTCAATCGGACTACCAAAGACCCTGCCTGAGGTCGGTATTACCGATGACAAGCATTTTAAGGAAATGTCAGAGCATGCATGCAAATGTTTCCCGCTGGATCTTGCATTTGAACCTTTAACTCCAGATGACGTAGATAAAATCCTCCGTATGTGCATGTAATTTTGCACTTTAAGTTAAAGCAGGAATGAAATAAAAGCATTCCTGCTTAAATTAATACTCATTTTTATAAAAAAGTATTCATGAAAAAAATAAAACATCCTGTGTATTTACTTTGCTGCTCATTACTTATGCTGTTAAGTACGACAGCTTATGCCATCAGCGAATCGGAACATCAAAAAGTGATGTTTTTACTTAACAAATTATCTGAGTATGACAACCTCACTTTTGTCAGAAACGGCAGTGAAT
>ERZ779866.3037-NODE-3037-length-14130-cov-18.928597_pt1 | contig 14130 bp, 18 predicted proteins | sample MGYA00511248_ERZ779866 | MGnify/ENA primary metagenome ERZ779866 (study PRJEB29588, sample SAMEA2155758) | human gut metagenome | biome: human gut; feature: human-associated habitat; material: faeces | place: Denmark | collected 2008/2010 ... | reverse complement strand
GTTCGCAGATTTTTGCGAATCTCAGGTAAATCCGAAAGAAGAATAAGCAAAGGAGGAAGTAATGATGGATATGGTTATTCTTGGAATTATAATTTTGCTTCTGGGCGGGTATCTGGTATATGCGTTGGTACATCCCGAAAAATTATAAAATCAAAGGTGAAAGGAAGCAACAGGAGGAAGAGACATGTTACAAATTATTTTAACGTTGGCAATATTTCTCATACTGGTCATACCGATGGGAAAATATATGTACCATATTGCCACGGAACAAAAAACATTTGCAGATAAAGTATTTGATCCGGTTGACCGGCTGATCTATAAAGTCTGCGGCATCAAAGGGGAGAACATGGGATGGAAAACATATGCGCTCACACTTTTGACTGCCAATGCAGTGATGGTATTTGTGGGGTATCTGATCTTAAGACTTCAGAATTTCCTGTTTTTGAACCCGAACGGGATTGATGGAATGGAAGCATCCCTTTCCTTTAATACAGTGATCAGTTTTATGACGAACACAAACTTACAGCATTATTCCGGTGAGAGCGGACTGGCTTATGTGAGTCAGATGTGCGTGATCATCTTTATGATGTTCACATCGGCTGCCAGCGGATATGCGGCATGCATGGCTTTTTGCCGTGGGCTTTCCGGAAGAAAGTTAGGAAACTTTTATCGGGATATGGTACGGATCACAACGCGTATCCTGATCCCGGTTTCCTTTATCATTGCGTTGATCCTTGTAAGCCAGGGAACGCCGCAGACAATGATCGGAAATCTTACGGTGAAAACTGTGGAGGGTTCATATCAGGATATTGCCCTGGGCCCGGTGGCTGCCCTGGAGTCCATCAAGCACCTGGGCACCAACGGAGGCGGCTTTTTTGGAGCCAACTCTGCTACGCCTTTTGAGAATCCCACGGTTCTCTCCAATATGGCAGAAATGCTTTCTATGATGCTTCTTCCTGGCGCGTGTGTCGTGACCTTTGGACTGATGCTTCACGACAGGAAACAGGCTGCGGGCAGGGAAACTGTCAGGAGGGAAAGGGAAGAGCAGCTGGCTGGATCGGCCACAGACAGAAAAAAGTGCAGGGCCATGATAGGAGGCCAGGGAGCGGCTGTATTCGGCGCGATGACCGTGATTTTTCTGGTGGGACTTTCTATTTGCTTTTTTTCAGAAAAGGCAGGAAACCCGGTGATCACCCAGATGGGGATCGATCAGTCGGCTGGCAGCATGGAGGGAAAGGAAGTTCGGTTCGGGATTCCCCAGTCGTCCCTGTTTACGACGGTCACGACCTCCTTTACTACCGGTACGGTCAACAATATGCATGATACCCTGACGCCATTGGGCGGTATGGTGCCCATGCTCCACATGATGCTGAACTGCGTATTCGGCGGTAAGGGCGTGGGATTGATGAATATGGTCATGTATGTGATCCTGGCTGTTTTCATCTGTGGCCTTATGGTCGGACGGACTCCGGAATATTTAAACAAGAAGATCGAGGGGAAGGAAATGAAGCTTGTGGCCATGGTGCTTCTGATACATCCGCTTCTGATCCTGGGCTTTTCTGCACTTGCTGTATCTATGCAGGCAGGACTGGACGGGATCACGAACCCGGGCTTCCACGGTTTAAGCCAGGTGCTCTATGAGTATTCATCTTCGGCAGCCAACAATGGCTCTGGCTTTGAGGGACTGGCAGATAACAGCCTGTTCTGGAACATGACCACAGGTCTTGCTATGTTTTTCGGCCGGTATCTGGCGATCATCGCACAGCTGGCGATCGCAGGCTCCCTTCTTGGAAAGCGGAGGATCAATGAGTCCGCAGGCACCCTTCGCACGGATACGGTCACCTTTATGGTCGTTCTTATATTTATCGTATATATATTTGCCGCGCTGACCTTCTTCCCAGCCCTGGCTCTGGGTCCCATTGCGGAGCATTTGTCCTTATGGCTGTAAGGCAGGCGGCGTTTATGAATTTCCGGCCAGAGCCGGAAGGGAATAAAATGACGAGGAGAGAACAGCATGTCAAAGAAAAACAGTACAAAATTTGTCACACGGGATATTCTGAAGTCCTCCCTGGAGGGGGCCTTCCAGAAACTGGATCCCAGATATATGATAAAGAATCCGGTGATGTTCGTGGTGGAGGCTGGATGCCTTGTGACCCTTCTTCTGACCGTTTTCCCGACCTTGTTTGGAGGAAAAACCGAATATCAGCTTTATAACGGAATTGTCACCGGAATTTTGTTCATCACAGTCCTGTTTGCTAATTTTGCCGAGTCAGTGGCAGAGGGACGGGGAAAAGCCCAGGCGGCTTCCTTGAAAAAAACAAAACAGGATACAAAGGCCAGACTCCTCCTTTCAGATGGCAGCGAAAAGATAGTCAGCGCCTCGGAACTAAAAAAGGGCGATCTGGTGCTGGTAAGGACCGGAGAAGTGATCCCCAATGACGGTGAGATCATGGAAGGAATCGCCTCTGTGGACGAATCTGCGATCACTGGTGAATCAGCCCCGGTCACCCGGGAGGCCGGAGGGGATTTTTCATCTGTGACAGGAGGGACCACAGTGGTTTCTGACTGGCTGAAGATCCGGATCCAGGCAGAGCCGGGCCAGTCCTTTCTGGATAAGATGATCTCCCTGGTGGAGGGGGCTTCCAGACAGAAAACACCCAACGAGATCGCTTTGAATACGCTGTTGATCGTTTTGACACTGATCTTTTTGATCGTGGTGGTGACGCTGTATCCCTTTGCCTCTTATCTGGGGGTGGATATCCCGGTTTCCTGGGCCATTGCCTTGATGGTATGCCTGATTCCCACAACCATTGGCGGTCTTCTTTCAGCCATTGGTATTGCGGGGATGGACCGTGTGACCAGGTTCAATGTTATTGCCATGTCTGGAAAGGCTGTTGAGGCCTGCGGGGACGTAGATACGATGATTCTTGATAAGACCGGGACGATTACTTTTGGAAACCGGCTGGCTGCCGAGTTTTATCCAGTAAAGGGGGCTTCCAGGGAAGAATTGATCCAGTTCAGCGTCATGAGTTCTCTGCTGGATCCGACGCCGGAGGGTAAATCCACGGTGGAATTGGGGAGGAAACAGGGATGCATTTTGGGTGCAGAAGTTCCAGCCGGGATGACATTTGTGGAATTTACGGCCCAAAGTAAAATGAGCGGCGTGAACATGGCGGACGGTACGATCGTACGGAAGGGAGCCTCCTCTGCAGTCCAGGCCATGGTAAAGGAAATGGGGGGCACGATTCCGGAAGATCTGGAGGAGATCGTGAACCGGGTATCCAATCTGGGAGGAACGCCTCTGGCAGTTGCTGTGGGAAAGCGGATCCTTGGAGTGATCTATCTAAAAGATTGAAAAATGTAACATTAAATGCGAAAGGAAGCGAAAGCCTCCCGACGCATTATTTTTTTACCCAGAAACAGAGAAAAAGGCCATACCCGGCCGCTTTATAAAGTCTGTATTGTGCGGTGTAGGTTGACAGGTTTTGCCGGGCTTTTAAGGTGAAAACCCGGAAGCGGTGGAGAGCAGCAACGCTCTAAAAGGCTCCATGTCGTTCAACAGGTTTGCAGCTTTTAAGGTGAAAGCTGATACGGTTCGGGCCTCCCGACAAAAAAGCACCCGCCGGATCGCGTGGAAGCCGGTTGAAAAGCACACGCCCAACAATGCAGATTTTACAAAGTGGCCGGGTGCGGCAAGGGCCCCGCAAAGGAGGTGAAAATGTGAGCGGATACAGATATTTGACACTGGCAGACCGGCAAACGCTGGAGGCCCTCTATCTGGAAGGCGACCGTGTGCAGGATATAGCCGACCAGATCGGCGTCCATGTGGCGACCGTCTATAAGGAACTGAAAAGAGGCGAAACTGGAGGGCTCGATCGGAACATGCGGCGAGAGTATAGCGCCACACTGGCCCAGCGCCGCCTCGCGGAGAACTTCAAAAGGCGAGGGAGGAAAACTGATGAAGCCGATCACTCGGATCTTGCCGAAGCCGTGAAGGTGTAACGTCTCAGAAAGGAAAGCGCAGACATGAAAAAAGACTTTAGATATGACGCCACCCTTTTGAGTCGCGCGTCATTCCCGGCGGTACTGGAAGCGGGAAACCGCCCTTGCATTGTAGAAACGACCGTTTACCGGCTCAACGCGGTAGCTGTCACCAGCCTTATGTTGGACGGCTTCGATCCGCTGCTGAATTTTATCGGCTTGAGCCCGGACGACACATACATAACACAGCACGAAGTTGAGGACATTGTAACCGTTGTGCATATCAGAAAGGAGGCAGAGGCATGGCAGCACTCAACAAAGTAGCGAGCTACTTCGCTGACGAGATCCGGGACGGGATCGCGTGGGTGATTATATGGAAAACAGACCGCAGCTGGCACGGGTACGCTGCATGGCTGGATCCGGACACGGAAACCTTCGAGCCTGACGATCTGGAAAAGGCCCGCGAGGTTTTAGCGGAAGATCCGAACGCCGTCATGCTGAACGGCTACTACTGCGGACACTTCGGCGAGGACATGAACGCGCTCGAAATCGCGGCCGGGATCCGCTGGCATTATGAAAATGGCTACAATCTGCTGAGCGACTCAACCGCGCTCCCAGACGAACCGACAGAGCCGGAAAAAACCATGGAGCTGACACTGACGATCAGCCCGGATCAGGCAAAGGCGATCGCTCAGGAAGTAGTAAAGACCGTTCAGCCCGCGATCGACTACGCCGCCCAAAAGGCGCGGGAGTTTATAGACTGGGCTATTCAGGTAGCTGGGGAGTTTGCAAAAATCGCGGCCGAGTCGCTGAGCAAATTCATGGACGCCATGCTCTACTCAGTAAACGCCCACCCGAAATGGTGGCACCTATACAAGCACGCCAAAAAGTACCGCGTGCGTAAAAAATACCGGAAGCGGCTCATGCAGCAGCTCATTGAGAGCCTCAGAGCTGCGCCCGATCCTCTGGAGGTGATAACGTGAGCAAGCCATACCATGAGTGCCCAAACTGCGGCGCTCATTTAGACCACGGCGAGCACTGCGACTGCAAAGACAGGTGGCAGGAGCCGGATCCGGCAGCACAGAGCGCCGGACAACTGGCAACCGGAAACCGGCGCGAGCCCGTACTCATGCCCGGCGCATAGGGGCACGCTATGAGGTATGCGGCGAGTGCGGGCTGGAATGGAATGTAAGCAAAGATTTAGCCCTACCGTGGTACGGCTACCGCTGCCCGCGGTGTAGGAGCAAATGGAAACGCATAGAAAGGAGCAACACATGAGAAACGAGGTTATTTTTGACGACCGGGGCCGCCCGGACATTCTGGTGGTATTCACACCGGACGAGCTAAAGCTCCCGGACACATTAAAAGGCAGGAAGGTGAAGGAGTACGCGATCAGCAAGTACCCCAACACCATGATCGACGGCAGGCCCTACTCTCTCCCCTTCATGCCTCCGGCCGTCAATGTCAATCACGACGACGCGATCCGGCTCTGCGAGGCCAAGGGGCCGGGCTGGCACCTTATCACTAACGACGAGTGGGCAGCACTGGCCCACCAGAGCAGAAAGAACGGCACCCTCCCCCGTGGCAATACAGGCAGCGGCAAGAGCCACAGCCACCCGGAGGAAACCGGCACTACATACGACGGAGGCTACGGCAAGACGCTGACCGGATCCGGCCCGGTGACATGGAACCACGACCACACGGCAGAAGGTGTGGCCGACATGGTGGGGAACGTCTGGGAGCACGTCGGAGGTATACGCTTCCTCGACGGGCAGGTGCAGATCATACCGAACAACGAAGCGGCAGCAGGCGCGGATCAGTCTCCAGACTCAAAGGAGTGGACGGCGATCTATACGCCGGATGGCGATCCGGTTTACTACAACGTAAAAGGCGGCGAGATTGTGCTGCAGCCAACCGCTCCAGAGGGGAAGGACTACGACGGCGTGCCGTTCTGCGATCTCCACGGGCGTGCAGACATGGACGTACCGGACAAGTTGATCGAGCTCGGCCTTTATCCTGCGCCTGACTATGAAAGTGAGGAATATTTCTGGCTGGACACTGACGGCGAGCGCTGCGTGTTTCGCGGGGGCCTCTGGCTCAGCGGCACGGACGCGGGCGTGTTCGGCCTCGGCGGCGGCGACTCCCGCTCCAACTCCTACCCGAACCTCGGCTTCCGCTCCGCTTTAGTCCGGTACTCTGGAGACTCTGGCGATCTGGAACATCTGGACGACGATCCAACAGAACTGAGCAGCGCACCGGATAAGCTCAAAGCAACAATCAAAGAAAACGCCGATAAGCTGAACCAGAGAGACGAGGCGAAAAGCTGGCCCTTCCCTCTGCCGGAAACACTTCCGGGAGTTGTGAAGCTCATGCTCACCAAAGTGCTGACAGAGATCTACACAGCCGCAGGCGGCAAGGATCTACTCACATTCGAGGAAATGGCATACAACGCCAGCGACGACGAAATCATGGAGGCGGTGCGGATTGCTTCGCAGCTGGCACAGCTTAACATAGCAGCCAGCGCCATGAGACAGGCGATCGAGCAGACAAAGCTCGCCATGACAACCTCGATCACGATCAAAAAGGAGGGCGACCATGAATAACCTCCGCGACATATTCCAGAGGTACGAGGCGGCCGTGTTCTTTGACACGGAAACGACCGGCCTCGACGCCAAAAGCTGCCGGATCATTGAACTGGCGGCGATCCGGATCGAGAAGGCAACAGACGGATCCCTCATAGAAACCGACCGGGCCGACATGTTCATAAAGCTGCCGGAAGGCGAAAGGATCCCGGACAAGATCGTGGAGCTGACCGGGATCACCGACGAAAGGCTCGCAGCCGAAGGCATACCAGAGGGAAACGCCGCGGCAGCCTTCGCAAATATGATTTACAGCGGCCGGACGCTGCTTGTGGCTCACAATGCACAGTTTGATCTCCTGTTTGTCCGCGAAATGCTAAAACGCTTCACAGAGTTTTCAGAAAGCGGCGACATATTGAGCCCCTGCGACTATCTGGACAGCCTCACCGTTTACAAAGACCGCCGGGCATACCCACATAAGCTGGCGAACGCGATCGCCGCCTATAAGCTGGAGGACAAAGTGAAGAACTCACACCGGGCGATCGACGACGTGGAGGCTCTGCTGGAAGTGTGCAAGGCCATGGACAACGAGCGGGCCGATCTGCTGAGCTATGTCAATGTGTTCGGATATAACCCGAAGTATGGAGTCACCGGCGACCGGCTCCCGCGTGTGACCTACTGGCCGCAGCATTTTAACGATTATATGCAGTCGCCGCGCTACACTCTACCCGCACGAGTGAAAAGAAGGAGGTAAACATGTACGCACAAAGCAAAAGGAGCGCCTACCCTCAACCTACCAAGCAACAGGGTACACGCTCCAGAAACCCGGCCAGAAATGGCCGAAAGTCTAAGCCTATTTTATACCGCCTGCGGAAAATTTGCAAGCGTTATAACTGGGCCCGGATCGGGGCGGCGCTCCTGATCCTCGGAGCGGCAGCCTTCACAGTATGGGGCGTGTCGCATTTACTTAACCGCGGCAGCGATACCGAAGCAGCCGCAGAAACCAGAGCCGCAGAGGCAGCCGTGGAGCCGGAAGGCTATATTTTCAAATACGGCGAAGGCTACGCGGTAGACATGGAGCAGCTTACAGCGGCATGGGCGTCGGAGGCTGGATTTGAAAAGCGCTACGAGCTGACCGACGACGAGAGGCTGGAGATCGCGCAGGTACTAACGGCAGAGGCCGACGGCGAACCCTTCGCCGGTAAGGTGGCCGTGGCCCAGTGCATACTACAGACATGCGAGGACACCGACATGCGGCCGCACGAAGTCCTCAGCATGTACTCGTATAGCAAAAGACGCCCGGAGCCCTCGGACGAGGCTCTGGAAGCCGTGGCGGCCGTGTTTGACTTCGGGCATGTGGCGACAACGGAGCCGATCAAATACTTTTATGCTCCCGCCCTGACCGACAGCGAGTGGCACGAGTCGCAGGCGTATGTAATGACAATCAACAATCACAAATTTTTCAAGGAGGCAGACCATGACGCAGGAAGCAGAGGAAACGAAACCGGCGGCCACTAAGGCGACGGCAAAGAAAACGCCCCGGCCGAAGGCTCTCACTCTGCAACAGAAGTTTATCAAGCTCCGGGAGGCGATCCCGGCCATTGTAAAAGCGAAGCACTCGGAAGGCGTCGAGTACAAGTTTGCAAAGATCAGCGACGTGTACCGGCTGCTTACTCCGGCCATGAATGAGCATGGCGTCAACTTTGACATTGTGGCCGAAACCGCCACCCGGCACACGCCGGAAGGAGATCCCCTTTACTATCACTATTACACCATGAACGAGCGCGGCGTCCAGCGTACTGTCTGGGTGTACGAGGAAGATCTCACGATCCGCTGGACAAATGCGGACAACCCGGAGGACATTCTGGAGGTTACACTCCACGCGATCGGAACCAACGACGGCGGCCCGGACAAGGCCAAAGGCAGCGCTCTGACCTACTGCCTGAAATACTACCTTTTTGAGAAGTTCGGGATCGACCAAGGAGAGGACGATCCGGACATGAAAAACCTCACGGGAGCAGCGCAAGCTCAGCAAGCACAGCCACAGGCCCAAAATCAGGGCACGACGCCTCAGAACAGCCCGGCGGGTAGAAATACCCAGCAGACAGGAAAACCCGCCTCAAACGGGCAAACAGGGGCTCAGAAACCGCTCACCGACGCCCAGCTCTCCCGCATGTACCGGAAGGGCGAGGACGTGGGCTACACCCAGCAGCAGATCGACGACCGGATCCGGCAGAAATACGGACAACAGGATCCCCACCTGCTGACGCGGGCGCAGTATGACGAGATCTGCAACTCACTGGACGCAGCAAGAAGGCAAGGACAAGGAGGAAACTAAAATGTTTAACCATGTGGGCCTTTTAGGCCGTCTGGCTCAGGAGCCGGAAATCAGATACACCACCGGAGGCACCCCGGTAGCACGCTTCGATCTGGCCGTGCCGGTGCCAAGTAAAAAGAAGGACACGCCTCCCGACTATATCCCCGTTGTCTGCTGGGATAAATGGGCCGATTTTTGCGGGAAGTACCTCACAAAAGGGCGGCAGGTAGTCGTCGAGGGCCGGATCACAACGAGGAAATGGCAGGACAATGACGGGAAACACCGCAAAGCGGTAGAGGTTACGGCCTCCCGGATCTACTTTGCAGACAGCAACTACGAGGGAGGCGGTACAAATGGCAACGCACAGCAGACAGACGCCGGGGACGGCTTCATGTCGATCCCGGGCGGCGTGGACGACGAGCTCCCGTTTAATTGACCGGAGGACGACCGCCGGACAGACCGGAGAACATACAGAAACAAGCCGAAAGGCGACCGTGAAAGGAGGTGCTCACAGTGGCATGGATCCAAGTCCACCAACAACTTAAAGATCACAGAAAGCTGCTGGCGGCTGCCGACGAGCTGGAGATCGAACCGCCTCACATGCTGGGCCTTCTGACTTCCTTCTGGCTCTGGGCGCTGGACAATGCACCCAGCGGCTCGCTGGAAGGGATCAGCAACCGGAACATAGCGCGGGCAGCTCAATGGAACAAGGAGCCGGACACCTTCGTGGAAGCCATGAAAAGCGCCGGTTTTCTGGACATAACCGAGGACGGAACGCTGGAGATCCACGACTGGTACGAGTATGCCGGTAAGCTGATCGACCAGCGGGAAGCAGAGAAACAGAGATCCCGGAGACGCCGCGCTGCTGCTGCCGCCGACCGCAGGACGACCGACGGACAGACCGAAGGACAGCCAGCGGGCAAACCGGGAAACAGCCAGAGAGAAACCGCAGGCAGAGTAGACCAGACTACACCAGACCAGACTACACCAGAGAAAGAAAGTGAAACGCTTGACAGCGTTTTGTCTGCGGGGCCGACTCCCTTCCAGCAGATCGTTGACATGTATCACGAAATCTGCACAAGCTACCCGGTTTTGAGAAAAATCAGCGCAAACCGGAAAAAGGCGATCGCTGCCCGCTGGAAGGAATACGGGCAAGACCTGAGTATCTTCCGGGAGCTATTCGAGAAAGCCGAAGCCTCCCCCTTCCTGAAAGGCAGGAACGACCGGAACTGGACGGCTGACTTTAACTGGCTGATGAACTCCGGGAACATGGCGAAGGTGCTCGAAGGCAAATACACCGACAACCGGCAGCAGACACCGGGAAGGCAGCAGGCGCAGCCGGATCGCCCCGGACGAGTCAATACCATGGACGTGCTGGCCGGTATTATCGCAGGCGAGGAAGGAGGCGACGACTTATGACAAAAAAGGACGCAGCTCAGCTTGTGGCGATCGTCGTCACCGCATACCCGAACTATGACAAATTCAGGGACGCCGACAGCGTAAAGGCCACCGTGAGCCTCTGGGCTATGATGTTTGAGGACGTGGACGCCCCTCTGGTGGCGCTGGCCGTCAAAAAGCACATAGCAACAAGCAAGTGGCCGCCCAGCGTGGCAGAACTCCGGGAGATCCTTCTGGAGATTGCACACCCGGATCTCATAGCTCCGGATCAGGCGTGGCTCGCAGTCAGCGATCTACTCTACTCCGAGGGAGAATTTAACCACGGAGATCTAAAGCAGCAACTCCCGCCCCTTGTGGCCCGCGCCGTGGAGTCGATCGGCTGGAGCAATCTCTGGGAAATGCACCGGGGACACTGGGGAGGCAGCAAGCCCGGCATGGATCGGGTGGCCTTCATGCAGCAGTACACGCCCATGTACGAGCGAGAAAAGGCCAGAGATATGACGCCGGGAGAATTGACAACACAGATCGACGCCGTGGCTGCTTCCCTACCGGACAAAGGACAGAAAAAGCTCGCAGACCGGGAAAGCGACCGAAGGAAGCGCGAACAGTATTATGCTGCACTCTCCGGATGGAACCGACGGGAGGCTCTGGCTGCTGCGGATCCGCTGGCACTGGAAGCCGGGGAGGTGAGCAACACATGAACAAGATCATAAACGCCGACGCGCTGGAGGCGATGAGAACACTCCCGGACTCCTGCTGCCGCACTTGCATAACCTCACCGCCCTACTACGGACTGAGAGACTACGGCACAGCCGGACAGATCGGGCTCGAAGATACGCCGGATCAGTACATTGAGAACCTCGTGAAGATCTTCCGGGAAGTCCGCAGAGTCCTGAAAGACGACGGCACCCTCTGGGTAAATATCGGGGACAGCTACACACAGAAGAACCTTAACGGGATCCCGTGGCTGCTGGCCTTCGCGCTCCGTTCAGACGGCTGGTATCTCCGATCGGACATTATCTGGCAGAAGCCCAACGCCATGCCGGAAAGCGTAAAGGACAGGCCGACACGGGCGCACGAGTACATTTTTCTGCTGAGTAAAAGCCCGCGCTACTACTACGACGCCGAAGCAGTGAAAGAGCCAGCCGTGGGATTTTATAACGCTGCGCCAGCTGGAAGCGCCGGAACAGGAAAACCCAACGCCAGAAGGCGCGGAAACTCCCGGACATTCAGGGGAGGCGGTGCTTACACCCATGACCGGGCACAGAACAACAGTGCCACCGTGGAGCGGGAAAGCCACGGGCTCGCCCCAAACGAAAGCGGGAAAAGAAACCGCCGAAGTGTTTGGACAATCGCCACCCGGCCATATAAGGGCGCACACTTCGCCACATTCCCGGAGGAACTCGCGAGGCCGTGCGTATTAGCGGGCAGCAGGCCCGGCGACACTGTTCTGGATCCCTTCGCCGGAAGCGGTACCACCGGGGCCGTGGCCGCGCAGGAGGGCCGGGACTTTATCGGGATAGAGATCAACCCGGACTATTGCGAAATTATCAGGCAGAGGCTTGACGCCTGCTGCCAGAAAGGAGCCAAACCATGAGAAACAGGCTTATATATATCTGCTCCCCTCTCCGTGGGGACATTGAAAAGAACATACAGAAGGCACAGGGCTACTGCCGAGAGGCGGTGGATCTCTGGCCGGACGTGATACCGATCGCGCCTCATGTCTACTGCACCCAATTTCTTGACGACACCATACCGCAGGAGCGGGAGGCAGGCATGGAGCTGGGGATCGCGCTGCTGGACATGTGCGACGAGCTATGGGTGTACGGCATAAACAATCCGAGTGAAGGCATGAAAAAAGAAATCACCTACGCCAAGGAGCACGGGATCCCGGTAAAAGACGCCGCCGACCTCTACCGCCTCCGGGAGCAGGAGAAAAACCGGCAGGAGGACAAAGAGCTGGGCGACGCCCTTCTCGTCCTTCCCACCCATACCGGAGCAATAAACGGAGTCGCCGCCTTTGAGTCCACCACCGTGCGGATCAACGGAGAGGTGATCGTCGAGCTGGCAGCAGAGCTCAGACGAAACCGCGGCCACGACATCACCGTGGAGGCTGAGGCGTGAGCTGGGACTATATGCCGGGCAAAAATGCGGAGGGCTATCCGGATCCAACTGCTGCCGCCGCCCTCTCAAACGTCCAGCGCAGCCAGCGGGGCCTCCAGAGTAAGCGAGCGGGCGAACACTTCGAGAATATGATCGCCGCAAGCCTCGGCTGGTACAAGGACAAGGGCGTGGCCTTCATTGAAAAGACACCGGAGCCCATGCGACCGCTCAGGCCACCGAACCGGCAGGGGCAGTTTCTCGCCTGCTACATCAAAGCGGGACAGCCAGACTTTAAGGGAACCCTCACCGGCGGCCGTGCCGTCGTATTCGAGGCAAAACACACGGACAGCGACCGGATCGACTATAACAGGCTGACGCAGGAGCAGCTGAACAGCCTCGCAGAGCACGACCGCCTCGGCGCTGCCGCCTTTATCCTTGTGAGCGTCGAGCTTCAAGACTTCTACCGGGTGCCGTGGGGCGTGTGGCGGGATATGCGGAAACTGTACGGACATAAACACATGAACAAGGCAGAGCTCGAACCCTTCCGGGTGCAGTATATCGCCGGAGTGCTCAAACTGCTGGAAGGCATAGAGCTGGAATATGGGGAGCAGGAGGAAACGCTATGAATTTTGAAAGAAAATGGTGCCATGAGTGCAGCGGGATCCAGCTTTTCGGGGAGCATAAAGGGAAAGCGTGCTGCAGCGCTATGAGCCGGATCCTGAAAAACCGGGAAACCGGCGAACCGATCCGGGCCTATATGGATAAGGAAACCACCCGGAACATGTGCAGAAATCTGGGCGAAGGCTGCCCGATCCTCACGCTGGCGGAGGCAACAGAGACACAATGCGGCCCGGCGGTACACATGGCGGCCGTAAAGGCATAAGAAAGGAGCACAGACATGAACGGAGCACTATTAAGCAGCAAAAACATGGGCTGGTGTACTCCGGCCGACTTTTTCAGCGAGCTGGATCAGGAGTTTCATTTTAACCTCGATCCGGCCGCCACCGATAAAAGCGCCAAGTGCGCGAGATATTTTACACCGGCCGACGACGGCCTGAAAGCGGACTGGGGGGGGTGTCGCGTGTTCTGTAATCCGCCCTACGGCCGCCAGATCACAGACTGGGTGCGGAAGGGCTACGAGGAAAGCAAGAAACCCGGCACTCTGGTGGTAATGCTCATACCGGCCCGCACGGACACGTCCTACTTCCATGACTACATATTTCACGGAAAAGCCGACGAGGTGCGCTTTATCCGCGGGAGGCTCACATTCACAGACGAGGACGGAAACCCAACAAAAGACGCCAAAGGGCGGCCATGCTCCGCTCCCTTCCCTTCGGCCGTCGTTATCTGGCGCAGCAAAGACATGGCTCAGAGCCTCCGGGACATGGTGCTGGATTTAATAAAGGACAGGGACATGACCGCGAACGAGATCGCCGCCACCCTGTCAGACAGAGGGCAGCAGGTAAGCCGCAGCGACGTGGGCCCGATCTTAACCAAAGCGCAGGCGGCTGGACTGATAAGAAACGCCGGAAAACGCGAGTGCAGCGTGACGGGACGTTCTGCTATCGCATGGAAGGCAGAAAAGGAGGTATTTCATGGGAACAAACAAAACCACAAAGGAAACCCGGAGGGCGAGCTATGACGCCGTTATCCCTAAAGTGAAGGAGCGCAGCCGCCTGATCCTTGAAACACTCGGTAGCAGGAGCATGACCGTGAGCGAAATCACGGACGAGCTGGTGAAGGCTGGCCGGA
>ERZ779866.3034-NODE-3034-length-14137-cov-2.240449_pt1 | contig 14137 bp, 11 predicted proteins | sample MGYA00511248_ERZ779866 | MGnify/ENA primary metagenome ERZ779866 (study PRJEB29588, sample SAMEA2155758) | human gut metagenome | biome: human gut; feature: human-associated habitat; material: faeces | place: Denmark | collected 2008/2010 ... | reverse complement strand
CAGTCCTTGCCGGAGAATGCGCCGCCGCCGTGGCGGGCATATCCGCCGTAGGAGTCCACGATGATCTTTCTGCCGGTCAGGCCGCTGTCCCCGTGGGGGCCTCCGATCACGAAACGGCCGGTGGGATTGATGAAAAACTTAGTATCCGCGTCCACCATCTCCTCCGGGAGAATCGGGTCAAATACGTATTTCTTAATGTCTTTATGAATCTGCTCCTGGGTCACTTCCTCATCGTGCTGGGTGGAAAGAACCACCGCGTCCAGGCGCATGGGACGTCCGCCCTCGTCGTACTCCACCGTCACCTGGGTCTTTCCGTCGGGACGGAGATATTTTAATGTGCCATCCTTTCTCACCTTCGCAAGCTGCAGCGCCAGTTTGTGGGCCAGAGCGATGGGGTAGGGCATATAGGTCTCGGTCTCGTTGGTGGCGTAGCCGAACATCATTCCCTGGTCGCCGGCTCCGATAGCCTCGATCTCATCGTCGGACATCTTGTTTTCCTTTGCCTCCAGCGCCTTATCAACGCCCATGGCAATGTCGGCGGACTGCTCATCCAACGCCACGATGACGCCGCAGGTGTCGCAGTCGAAGCCGTATTTCGCGCGGTCGTAGCCGATCTCGCGGACAGTCTCTCTCGCAATCTTCTGAATGTCCACATAGGCGTTGGTGGTGATCTCACCCATGACCATCACAAGGCCTGTGGTGGCGCAGGTCTCACATGCCACACGGCTCATGGGGTCCTTCTCCATCAGTGCGTCCAGGATCGCATCAGAGATCGCGTCGCACATTTTATCCGGATGTCCCTCTGTTACGGACTCAGATGTAAAAAGTCTCTTTTCCATTTTTTCTCCTCTCTGGTTTCAGGGGCGCGCAGGGCACGCCGGCACTGTCTGCCAGCTCCTCTTTCCGTATCCCGCGCATAAAAAAAGTCCGCTCACATTCATAAGCGGACTTGACAAAGCTACTCCATCAAATCCTCTTATTGCTCGATTTCTCGCTCAGGCTGGCACCTTCCTGCCCTCTCGCACCGCGATTAACAGGGGTTGCCGTGACTTCACAGGTCCTATGTACCTCCATCACTCTGAATAAGGGATAAAACTGAATATTCTACGAACTTTTTTATTTTGTTTTCCGGCAGCCAGGAGCCGCCGTTGAGTTACAGCCAATATACTAGCCGATTCCTTTCCAAATGTCAATAGGAAATTTGAAATTTACGCGGAACCTGCCTAGCCCACCCGGAGCTTAAACTTCTGGGCTTCCTTCTCAGAATCCACCCGCTCGATGCATGCGCCCAGGGAGCGGAGCTTCTCTTCAAAGTTTTCGTAGCCCCGTTCAATGTAGCCGATCTCATCCACCACCGTATAGCCCTCGGCGGCCAGTCCGGCCAGTACCAGGGCCGCTCCGGCTCTGAGATCGGGAGCCACCACCTGTGCGCCGGTGAACATGCTGACGCCGTCCACAATGGCCACAGAGCCCTCTACCTTAATATTGGCACCCATGCGGGACAGCTCATCCACGTATTTGAAGCGGTTTTCAAAAATACTCTCTGTCACCACACTGGTTCCGTCAGCCAGAGCCAGGGCCACGGTCATCTGGGGCTGCATATCTGTTGGGAAACCGGGATACGGCAGGGTCTTAAAATTCATATGGCGCTGCTTCGGTTTTCCCACCACACGGATTTCTTCGTCAAACTCCACAACCTCGCAGCCCATCTCCATGAGCTTTGCGGAAATAGCCTCCAGGTGCTTGGGGATCACGTTCTTCACCGTGATGTCTCCGCGGGTCACTGCGGCCGCGCACATAAAGGTCCCGGCCTCGATCTGGTCGGGGATGATGGAGTATGTGGTTCCATGGAGATGCCGCACGCCGCGGATCCGGATCACATCCGTACCGGCTCCCTTGATGTTGGCGCCCATGCTGTTTAAAAAGTTGGCCACGTCCACCACATGGGGCTCCTTGGCCACATTCTCTAAGATCGTTTCTCCCTCAGCCATGGTGGCGGCCATCATGATATTGATCGTCGCGCCGACCGACACCATATCCAGATAAATATGGGTACCAACTAAATCAATCGCATGTGCGAGCACCGCGCCATTTTCCACCTGTACCTTCGCACCGAGGGCACGGAAGCCCTTTAAATGCTGGTCAATGGGTCTGCTTCCGATGGTGCAACCGCCGGGAAGCGGAACCTCCGCGCTCTTATACTTTCCAAGAAGTGCGCCAATGAAGTAATAGGATGCGCGGATCTTGCGCATATGCTCATCTTCCACGGTCACTGCGTGGATATCCCTGGCATTGATCCGTACTGTGTGCCTGTCGGGCCGCTCCACCTTAGCGCCCAGGTGCCGGATCGCATCCAGCAGTGCGTTGATATCGCTTACATCCGGCAGGTTCTCGATCACCACATCCTCATCGGTCATGATGGACGCCGCCAGGATCCCCAGAGCCGCATTTTTTGCTCCGCTGATGGTCACGTCTCCCACCAGGGGGTTGCCGCCCTTCATAATATATTGTTCCATTCTGCACCTCTATATCCGCTGTACCGCCTTCCGGAAGCGCCGGAAAGCGGTCTGATTTCTATAATTCCCGCAAACACTCTCATTTGCTTATACTTCGACTAGTAAATTATAGCATAGATTCGGGATTTGTAAAGTAGGGATTTTCCTTTGCCGGATCAGAGCGGAAGGCAGCAGATATAGTCGCTGCCAAGGCTTTCAAACCGGGCTCTGGCCTCCTCCATGGGAATGGTCATACTCTGGGCTGCGGACGGATCCCAGATCCGGACATGGGTCTGGTCATAGCCGGTCAGGTACAGAAAGCTTCCTTCCCCGGTATACAAGAGCACTGGCTGGTTCCGGCAGACGAAAAACAGCGCTGCATTTAAGGAGCTCCCCGAGGCGTCCAGAAGAAGGGCGTCGCCCTCCCTCCGGCTGGTTCCCGTAAACTCCGTTCTGTAACGGTCCAGCTTCCGGGTGGCGGTATTCAGATCCCGGATGAAATAGGAGCCCGGACGGCTGGCCCTCTCCCACACCAGATCGTGCTTTCCAAAGGTCACGAAGCCCATGGGATCATACGCTGCGTCAGCCGCATCGGCAAAGCTGGAATAGATCCCAATGAGCCGTCCACGGCCATAAGCGTAAAACTTTTCCTCCACGCCAGAGGCCTGAGCCTCCATATGGATCTCATTATTCTCCTCCCGCACCGTTTTTTTCGGGGAAATGGTCCGGATCTTCTGGGAAGCGGAAATATCCTGGCCCAGCTGCACAAAATAAACCCGTCCCTTCACATCCGACGCATACCAGCCGATATCGTCCATCTTTCCAGGAAGGACCTTTGCGTTGCACACCAGGGTCTCCTCCTCGGCCTCTCCGAAAAAGCCGCCGTCCCGGTCGGACACCAGCTCCAGGTGGATCCGGCTTTCGTCCACGGCCACGTCCCGGATGTACTTTCCGCTCTTTTCGTAGTGCATGGCGCTGGCCATGTTCTGGTCGATGATATCCAGGGATTTCAGATATAAGCCCATGGTGCGCCCGTTGGACATGATATGATCCCCATATTCTCCAATCCCGTACACGCAGTCGCTTCCCACAAAGCCCAGGATCCTGTACGCATCGCTCTTTCCGTCTCCGATCTGGGTCTTGTCTCCTGTATCCAGGTCCATGATATGGAGCATCCTGGAATCATAGCTCCCCGTATCCTCCTGCCAGGCCAGCCGGGACCCATCGGAGCTGACCGCAAACCGTTCCTCATCCAGCCCTGAAGCCACCACCACATACTCGTGGCTGTTCAGATCGATCCCATAAACGCTTCCGCCCATGTACATGTAAAAAATACCGTTCTGTCCCTTATGGGCCAGGCGGGCCAGATCCAGCCGGAGCTCGCTGTACGGCTCGGCGGCCGGAAGGAAAAACTGCTCCGTCAGCGTATTGGACTCTGCCTCATAACGGTAATAGGAAACGCCTGTGTATCCCTCTCTGCCGCCCCGGTTCATATAGCCGTAGACCAGGAAATCCACAGCCCCCCCATCGGACACCTCCAGGATCTCCACCCCGTGGCGGTCCTGGAGGGCCCGGAGGTCGTCCGTGTTCCAGCCTCCGAAAGCAAAAATACAGATGCTGTCTCCCTCCTCCCGGTCATAGGCCCACAGCTCCCGGTTGGTCACAAAGGCCGTATACCGGCCGCTTTCGCTTTTCTTTGCGTACAGCCCGTCTCCGTCGGAGATCCCCAGCAGAATGCGCTTTCCTGAGAAAAGCTCCCGGCTGCCGGAAAAGAGCTGGTTCATGGTCCTTTCATAATCCATCATATAGATCCGCTGGCTGCTCCACTTTAAAGTGAAGTTCTCAGTCACCCCATAGCCCTCTGTCTCCCCGCCGTCCGCTCCTCCGGCTCCGCCGTCTGCCTCCTTGGTCACATAGTATTCCAGCTCGATATTAGCCAGATCACCGGAAAGCTCCTTAAGGGACGCAAAGACCGTTTCTCCCCGGGACACGCCCAGGCTTCCCCAGGTCATCTGGGTAAAGCTGTTTTTCAGTGTGACTGTTCCGAAGCTGGAATTATCCGCGCTGGGCGTCGACTCCATATAGGTGGTCAGCTCCTGGGCCGAATCATAGTGGAAGGTCTTCTGGGAAAAGTCCTCCGCCAGGGCCAGCATCTGGGCTGCATGGTCATTGTCCGTCTCCAGGATCCGGGCGTAGTACCAGGCGCTGGTCCCATCCGAAAGGACCGCCTGGATCCCCAGCTGATACTGGGTCTCCGGCTCCAGAAGGTTCTGGACTGGCAGAACTGCGTTTATCTGACCGTTTTCCTCGGTCCAGTCTGTGACCATGGTACGCTCCACCAGATGGGTCATGTCCATGGTCCGGATCTCATACTGCAGTGTCTTTATTTCGTCTCCATACTGGATCCGGATGGGAAGCCTGCGGTCCTCCGGCAGCACCAGGAGGCTGTCACGTTCTGCTGTGACAGCCAGCTCCTCCCGATGGCCGAATAACGGCGCCAGCTCCCGTCCCAGAGCCGTTGGATACACCACCGGAAGCTCTGCCTCGCCCATGGCAGTATACACGACGCCTGTTTTATTCTCTTCCTTCCGGCCCAGGGGCCAGACAAAATAAATGATGGCTGCCGCCACAAAGATCAGCGCCAGCACTGCAATTTTTTTTCCTGTTTTCATTCAGTTCTCTTCCTGTCTGCCTTTTCTTCCGGACGGCGTATCCTGTACGCCGGTCCTTTAACTGATCCCCCGCCGCCGTAAGATCTCCTGGAGGGTCAGAAGCCAGACCAGATCCTGGTCTGGGTCCTCCCCCTGTTCCCGCATCTTTTCGAGGATCCGGTTCCGGATCCCCAGCAGCAGTACCCGGTCCGGGTATTCATCATAAATGGGGCTTCCCGGGTGATCGTACCGGTCACAGCACGCCTCCACAAAGCTCTGGCAGCGTCTGACGGACCGGGGATACAGCCCCTTAAAATATTCCGGATCCCGGAAACGGCGTTTTTCCAGAGCCGCGCTCCGGCGTCCCGCCTGTTCCTCTCTCCGGTACAGCATGTATGGCATCAGATCCCCACTCCGCTCCATGGCATGGAAGGCCTGGGGATAGCCACGATAGATCCTTTCCATAAAAGTTCCCGCTCCTTTTCCTGTAAATCCCTTTGGGATCATAATATGCAGGAAGGAGCGGGAAGCGCACTTCAATATTTAAAACAGCTTCTCCGGGTAAACGCCTTCATCCACCAGCCTGCGGATCGAGGCCACCACCGCCGGTTTATCTTCTTTATATGTGACTCCGAACCATTTATCCCGTGTTTCCAGTACGCGGACTCTGGCCTTTCCGGTACGGATGCACTGGTCGATCATGGCCGGGAGCAGATACTCGGCCTTTACGTCACCCTCCTTCACATTTCCCAGGAACTCCGGAAAGCCCTTTTCCAGCTCCTTTAAAAAACCCATGGGCAGACCGAACATATTCATGGAAACGTGCTGTCCGGCTTCCACAGTCACCGGATTTCCGTCGTTGTCAGACGCATGCATTCCATCTGCGTCCTGGTAAATATCGTAGGTCTCCGTCACCTTGGCAAGGCACCCGTTTTCATCCACTGTGGCCACGCCCCTGGTAACGCCTCCGTTCTCACTTAAAGTATTGGACAAAATAAAGCCCGCCATACACATATCGTAGCAGTCTCCGTCCTCGTCCATCTCGTTTACCATATAGTCATGGATCTTTTTAAATCCTTCTTTTCCATAATAGTCGTCGGCATTGATCACCAGGAAGGGCTCGTGGATCACGTTTCTGGCTGCCAGAACGGCCTGTCCCGTTCCCCAGGGCTTTTTCCGGCCCTCCGGCACTGTAAATCCCTCCGGCAGGTCATCCATCTCCTGGAATGCATATTCCACCGGAGCCACCTTTTCGATCCGGTTTCCGATGATCTCCTTAAAATCCTTTTCCAGATCCTTTCTGATGATGAAAATGATCTTATTGAAACCGGCCTCCAGGGCGTCGTGGATGGAATAATCCATGATGATCTCGCCGTTGGGCCCCACCGACTCCAGCTGTTTGATCCCGCCGCCGAACCGGCTTCCGATCCCGGCCGCCATGATAACAAGGGACGTCTGCTTCATTTTCGTATCCTCCTCGCAAAATCTTGATTTTATCATACCACAACCCACAGGGCTTTTCAATTCGTGACTTCTTAAGAAATTGTGAATAGTTTTCATGTAAAAAGGGGCTGCTGCAAAAGAGAGGTTCAAAACCTTCTCTTTTACAGCAGCCCCAGGGCATCCTGATCTTACAGCATTTCCAGGAAGGCCGCAACACGGGTCTCGATCTGGCCGCTGTCTGTGGTGGAATAATCGGTCTCCAGCTTCAGATACGGAACTCCCAGCTCGTCCTCAACCACCCGGCGGGTCTTGTGGGATTCCACGTTAAAGGTATGGCAGGCCTGGAGGATCACCTCGATCACGCCGTCTACCTTATATTTCTCGATCATTTTCTTTGTATTTTCCAGACGGTCGTCGTTGGGCGTCATAACGGAGCAGTGGATGGAAAGATACCGGTCGGAAATGGCCCGTAAAATATCGTCTGCGTTCTCGTCGATCATCATGCTCCTGGTACGCTCGCCGGAGCAGTCATCCAGGCAGACAATGACTCCGCCGTTGTCCTCGATGACCAGTCCCTCCAGCATGCACTGGATGCGCAGGTGGTCTTCCTCGCCGATCATCAAACTGGCGCTTTCGTCCTCCGAAAGGCACAGGACGCTCCCCTCTTTCATAAGCGGCTTTAGCCTCGTTCACCAGCTCTTTGATATTGGAGATCTGCTGCTGCAGGTCGAAGGTAAAGGTTCCCTTCTGCAGCGCCAGCATCATCTCTGTGCCGCGCATGGGCGGAGGGCAGAGGGCCTGGAGCTCATACATTTCGCAGAGGGCCTTTCTCTGCTCGTTGCGTACCCGCACGGCCCGTCTCAGATCCTCATCTGTAATGGTGATGCCAAACTTTTCTTCCAGTTTTTTCTTTAAAAGACATACCTCCTCATACCAGATATCCTTGGCATAGGGGCGGTCCTGTCCCTGGGGAAGCTGCATCACATATGTTTCTTTGATCTCGTTCAGAAGCTCATACATCTTTTTCTTTCCGTCACAGGTGGTCTCACCGATGATGATATCAGAAAAATATGTATACGGACATTTTTCCGTCACAGCAAAGCCGTAGGTTCCCTTGATCAGCGGGCACAGGTTTTTGGGGAGCACCTTTTCTGCATCCGGGATCGTCTCGTTGCTGGTCCCGCAAAGGCCGATGGCCGCAATATTTCCAGCGTCCAGCAGCTCCTGGGGCGTATAGGAGCAGAGACAGCCCGCTAATTTTCCGCCGTTTTCCTTAAATTCCTTGGCTGCCAGGAAGCCGTTTTTTCTGGCATCTACAAATTCATCAAATAATTTGGGCAGATCACGATTCATTCTGATGTTTCCTTTCTCTATACGGCAGCCGTAAGCGCTGCTCCGATGGCCCCGGCGTATCTGGCCAGGGGTACGCTTTCCACCGGCGCATGGAGCGCAAGGGAAAGGCGTTCTAAAATATAGGGATCCTCACAGAGCCCGCCGGTGAGGAAATACTGATCCCCCTCCACCTGGGAGATCAGCTGCACCACCTTGGTGACCACCGATTCGATGACGCCGTAAGCGATATCTTCCCTGGGAGTTCCCTTTCCGATGAGGCTGATGACCTCCGATTCTGCAAACACAGTACACATGGAGCTGATGGTAATGGGATTTCCCCGGGATGCCAGGTCTGAAAGCTCCTCCATGGTCAGTCCCAGCCGGTTGGTCATGACCTCCAGGAACTTCCCGGTACCCGCAGAGCACTTATCGTTCATGATGAACTTCATGACACGGCCGTTTTTCAAGGCGATCCCCTTGGTATCCTGGCCTCCGATGTCGATGACCGTCCCATTCCTTCCGAACAGATGCCAGGCTCCCTTTCCGTGGCAGGTGATCTCTGTTACAGATTTATCGGCATAGGGGACCGATATCCGTCCGTAGCCCGTAGCCACATAGGCGGCGTTATCCTTGTGGATCCCGTCCTTCTCCAGCATCTGGTAGATATCCTCCGCCGTTTTCCTGCTGCTGAAGCCTGTATTTAAAAGGTAGGTCTTCACGACCTCCCCATCCTTTATGACTGCTGTTTTGGCCGCACTGGACCCGATATCGATTCCCACCTGATACATGATACTCTCCTGTTATTCCTTACTGCTTGATGATCTTATCTGCGTTGGCAAGCTTTTCCACAATGGTGTACATATTGGTCACGCTTCCCACCGCCAGCTTGTCTTTCAGATTATAATAATCCAGACATGTTCCGCATGTGAGGATCTCCACACCCTGGGCTTCCATGTTCTTTAAATCATCCAGAGACGGAGAGCCCTCGGTCGTGATGGTTGCGCCGCCGTTGTAGAAAAGGATGGTGCTGGGAAGCTCGTCCAACTGGGAAAGAGCAAAGATAAAGCCCTTCATCAGGACCTTGCCCAGCTCGTCGTTTCCATGTCCCATGCGCTCGGAAGCGATGGCTACCACAGTATTTTTTCTTCTGTCCACGCCGCAGGAGGCCTCCTCCTCGGCTCCGTTCTCCTCCAGGGGCTTGTCCAGGGTGATCTTCACGATGAACAGCTTTTCTTCCTTCTTCTCTGCAAAGGACTTTAAGCCCTTGCTGGATGCCAGACGGGTCAGGTTCTGGACGGCGATCTCATTATCTACATGAACCTCAACGGTTCCAGCCTCTGTCATTGCCTTTAATGCCTTTGTGGCTTTCACTACCGGGATCGGGCACTGGTCTCCCACTGCATTTACGACTACATTTGCCATGATCAAATCCTCCTGCTTGTATTTTTCGCCCAATAAGCTGCCCTTTATTTTATCGTTGTTTCAGCAGTCTTGTCAAATAGCATATTTCAATACATATACCGGTTGTAAATATGTTTATCTATACGGTTGCTTTTTAAAAATCCAGGTGTTATGATGAAATCATGATCAATTAGGAGGTTTTTACAAATGGCAAAAGAACTGCCCCTTACTCAGATGACCACCGCGTCCGGCTGAGCAGCCAAACTGGGACCGGGTGTCCTTACAGAAATACTGGAAGATCTTCCAAACGTTTATAATCCCCGCCTTCTGGTGGGTTTTGATACCAGCGACGACGCATGTGTCTACAAGATCACCGACGATGTGGCCGCCATCCATACTGTGGATTTCTTTACGCCCATCGTGGACGATCCCTACCAGTTCGGACAGATCGCCGCAGCCAACGCTTTGAGCGACGTGTACGCCATGGGCGGACAGCCGGCGGTGGCAATGAACTTATTATGTGTTCCCAACTGTCTTTCCAAGGAAACGATCCGGCAGATCTTAAAGGGCGGCCACGATAAGGCCGTGGAAGCCGGCTGCACCATCGCCGGCGGCCACACGATCCAGGATCCGGAGCCCAAATACGGTCTCTGCGTCACTGGGTACGTGCATCCCGATAAGATCCTTAAAAATGTCGGCGCACAGCCTGGGGATCTTTTAGTGATCACCAAGCCCCTGGGAACCGGCGTCCTGACCACAGGAGCCAAGGCAGACCTGGTATCAAAAGAGGATTATGACGCCATGACCTGTTCCATGGCCACTCTGAACGCCAGGGCAGCTGAAGCAGCCCAGACCTTCCCGGATGTCCATGCCTGCACCGATATCACAGGCTTTGGTCTTCTGGGACATGCCTATGAGATGGCAGAGGGAAGCGACAGCACCTTAAAGCTCTTCAGCAAAAAGCTTCCGCTGCTCCACGGAGCCAGAGAGCTGGCGGAAATGGGCATCATCCCTGCCGGAGCCTACCGGAATATGGATTATGTGAAGCCCCATTTACGGATCATGGATTCTGCCGAGCAGTGCCTGGTGGATCTGATCGCAGACCCCCAGACCTCCGGAGGCCTTCTGGTGGCCCTTCCCGGCGAACAGGCCATGGAGCTCTGCAAAAAGCTGACCGCCCAGGGCATCACCGGAGCCATCATCGGCGAGGTGGTGGAAAAGACGGATGTGGATCTGATCATTGAGTAAACGTTTATAATCTGGAATTTTGGAACTCATCTAAAATTCCGGATTTTTTTTATGTTCATAAGGCCGGAAAAATGATATAATCTCTGTAAAAACAGACAGGAGGGATACTATGACAGAAGAATTTACGATCCATGAGATCTCCCTGGGATTTCCCCACGATAAAGAGATGCTGGTCCGTTTTTTATCGGACCATGAGCTGGTTTTTGAAGATGACATCGAAACTGCCTTCGGCGTTTTTGACCAGGACGAGACTCTGCTGGGCTGCGGCTGCTGCGCCGGAAACCTTTTAAAATGCTTTGCCGTGAACGAGGCCCTAAGAGGTCAGAACGCCCTGGGAAGCCTGGTATCCAGACTGGTGGAAAACCGGTTTGAAGCTGGCCACTATGATCTTTTCGTCATCACCAGGCCAAAAAACAAGGTTCTTTTCACATCCTGCGGCTTTTATCCCCTGGCTGAGACCCAGTCGGTGCTGATGCTGGAAAACAGGAAAAACGGGCTGGAGCGTTTTTACTCTGCATTCCTCCCGGAATCCCCTGAAAACCATGGAAACACCCTGACCGGAGGCGTGGGCTGCATCGTCATGAACTGCAATCCCTTTACAAAAGGCCATCTGGCTCTGATCACCTATGCCGCCTCCCGGTGCAGCCTGCTCCACATTTTTGTGGTGGAGGAGGACCGTTCCCTCTTCCCCTTTGAGGTGCGGATGCGTCTGGTAAAGGAAGGAACGGCCCACCTTCCCAATGTGAAGGTCCATCCCTCTGGCCCATATATGATCTCCTCCGCTACCTTCCCCACCTATTTCCTGAAAAAGAGCGAGGATGCAGCCAGGATCCAGAGCGAGCTGGACATCACTCTGTTCGCCTCCCGGATCGCCCCCTTGTTCCATATCACCAAGCGGTTTGCCGGGGAGGAGCCTCTGGATCCGGTGACAAGAGATTATAACGAGGCCATGATCCGGCTTCTGCCCCAGTACAGCATTTCCTTTATAAAGATCGCCCGGACCACAGCAGAGACCCCCGAGGGAAGGCCGGAGGTGATCAGCGCCTCCAGAGTCCGGAAGTTGCTGGCTGAAACCGGCGTTACAGAGGAGGTCTTACAGCTTGTGCCGCCGTGTACGGCCCAGTATCTGAAAAACGAATTTGGAGCGCGCCCATGAAATTAAACCAGATCTTCTGCGGCTCTCCGGCGTCCCTGACAGAGATCCTGGACGCCCGGAGCCGCCGGGCCGGGAAACAGAAAATCCTTTTAAACACACCGGGGGCCCGCTGCCTCATCAGCTTTTCCTTAAATATCCCTGGAGAGATCAAGTGTTTTCCCATGGCCATCCGGGCTTTCGAGAAAGGTCTCCGGGAGATCCGGGCCGCCGTTTCCGGCCAGGACCTCCTCTCTTTTGAGGAATCCAGGGAAAACACAGGGCCGGAGGCCTTTTTCCTTCTGGCTGCCGATGCCCCGGAAATAAAGAGGAAAATGGCCTCCATCGAAGAAAACCACGGACTGGGACGGCTCTTTGACATAGACGTCCTGGGACCGGATTCCGTTCCCTTAAGCCGCTCTGTTCTTGGCCTTCCGCCCCGTTCCTGCCTGATCTGCGGCGAAAACGCAAAGGCATGCGCCAGGAACCGCACCCATTCCATGGAGCTGGTACGGTGGAGGACTGCCCAGATCCTCAACGACTATTTTAAGGAACAGTCTGCCGACCAGGCAGCGGCGGCAGCCGTCCGCGCCCTGCTCTATGAGGTATCGGCTACGCCAAAGCCCGGCCTGGTGGACCGGAATAACTCCGGTTCCCACCAGGACATGGACTTTTTCACCTTTGTGGACAGCAGCTCCGCCCTGATCCCCTGGTTTCGGGATTTTTTCAGCATCGGCTGGGAGCATGGGGACGAGACCGGGGACCGGCTTTTTGAACGGCTCCGTTTTGCCGGACAGAACGCCGAAGCAAAGATGTTTTCCGCCACCGGCGGCGTCAATACCCACAAGGGTCTGATCTTTGCCTCTGCCATCCTCTGCGGAGCCCTGGGAAAGGTATATAAAGACGCCTTCCTGCTCGGAAAGAAGCCTCCTGTGCCGCTGGGCGCGGTGGTCGGGGAATGCAAAAAGCTGGGACGCTGCTCCCTGAAAGACTTTAAAGCAGAAGACAGACGCCAGGACGTGTCCGCCGGGGCCGGTCGCAGACGATCCACAGAAGAAACGGCTGGGGAAAGGATCCACACAGCCTACGGCATTGCCGGAGCCCGCGGAGAGGCTGCCCTGGGCTTTCCGTCGGCCCTTACCATCGGCCTTCCGGCCTTAAAGGCCTGGCTATCCCAGGGCTTTTCCTTAAACGACGCAGCCGTCCTGACGCTTCTTTCCCTGCTCTCCCAGGTGGACGACACCAATATGATCCACCGGGGCGGCTTAACAGAGGCTGCTGCCGGAAAAAAAGAAGCCGGTGCCCTCCTTGCAGAGCTGACCCCGGAATCCTTCAGAGAAAAAACAGCCGCCCTGGACCAGTCCTTTATAAAAAGGAATCTGAGTCCCGGCGGCTGCGCAGATCTCCTGGCCGTCAGCCTGATGATCTGCTTTTTAGAGGAAAGCGGGATGATCGCCTAGGATCATCTGTTTTCCCTTAGCTAAAAATATGGTTGAGTAAAAAGAAAGGTCCGTCGATTTTGCTGATGAAGAAACAGCCAGCCCGAAAGCATTTACGGACTGGCTGTATCAGAAGAGTACTATTATTGTCGAATTGGATGAAATATAGTTATAGAATAACCCATTTTCCTTTTTGACTGGAACCTTCCCTTTTTATAATGCCAGATTTTTTCATAGATTCCATATAATACTTAACTGTACTATATTTTTCTCCAATGACATCTGCAATCTTTTTCTGAGACAAAGATGGTTCCTCTTGAATCACTTTCAAGATGCGTGTAACTACGGAATTATCGCCGCCTTGGTTAGCTTGGTTAGTATCTTGGTCAGTGCTGCTAACCAAGCTCTTGAACATAACCATAATATCCTCACGTTTAATCGTATATTCTGGCATAGGATTTCCAGCGTCCTTACAACTGTCTTTGATTTTTTCAATTCCACGTCCCCATGCCTCAATAAAACCAGCTCTGAAAAACGTATTGGCGATCAACGGATTATATGGTCTTGACCGATGCTTTCCCATCAGATCGTCAATCGTCCAATCCTCCGGGAAAATACAGTCATTCGCAATATAAAGCCTATCTGCATACACGCTAAGCGTTTAAGTTCCGGGCGTTGACTGGTATCTTTGGACGGGTGTTCATAGTGAAAAATTCCGTCACCGTCAGAATAACGTTGTTCTGGAATTTCGGGTCAAGGCAAAGGCAACGGATTTTCCCTCCGGCGCAAGGGAAGATTTATCGTGAATGATAACGCGCACATTCGACTCACACTTCGCGCGCCTGATTAGAAGAACGCTCCTTGCTATGGCTCTAAAGTCGATAAAACCTAAGCCCCTGTATGCGTCCTGCCCTCCGGCAGCTTTGTTATAGAGACGGCGCAGAAGGCCAACGCGGAATTAAAAACGGCTACAGTACAATACGCAAAATCCGTCCG
>ERZ779866.3031-NODE-3031-length-14143-cov-5.015403_pt1 | contig 14143 bp, 10 predicted proteins | sample MGYA00511248_ERZ779866 | MGnify/ENA primary metagenome ERZ779866 (study PRJEB29588, sample SAMEA2155758) | human gut metagenome | biome: human gut; feature: human-associated habitat; material: faeces | place: Denmark | collected 2008/2010 ... | reverse complement strand
TGCCGCTGTGGCGGGGATCGGTGCCGGAGTATACGGTGTCAGCCGCCTGTCGCAGCCCGCCGCCGGGCCGGGGGAGGCCTCCCATTCGTCTGTGAGCGTCTCGGACGGCTCTGCTTCCGTCCAGACCGAGGAGGAGAACCCGGCAGACCAGGCCCTGGAACAAGCCCTGGAGCAGTACCGCCTCATCGTCACTCAGGCGGACAGCTACTCCTATTCACCCTACCCCGTGACTCCCACCGGCCACTACCGCTACGCTCTGGTCCAGCTGGAGCCAGACGACCCGGTGCCCACCCTGCTTCTCTCCCAGGAGGGAGACGACTACAGCAACCGGGTGCGGCTGTTCCAGTACGACCCGGACGCCGACCTGGTGATCCAGCCGGAGGAGTCGCTGGAGGAGTACGGCGGAGGCGGCGGCTACGCCTCCGGTCTCTCCCTCCAGGGAGATGGAGTGGGACTGCGCCTGACGGAGGTCGCAGGCGGGACCGGCAGCACGGACATCACCCGGGTCACCCTTCAGGATGGCTCCCTGGTGCGGGAGGAGCAGTGGTCCGGGCGCATGGATGCCGCCGACTCTGAAACGCCGGATTTCATCGACATCCCCTGGCACGACATCAGCGATCTCTCCGCTCTGGACAGCTGGACCCCGGAGCCCGGGACACCCCAGCAGGGCGGCTCCTCTGCCGACAGCAGTACGGAAAGCCAACTTCCCACCGACGGAGACCGCATCGTCTTTACCGGCACGGTAGGTACTTACAGCTACGAAGAAGTCATTGCTCTCCAGGGCTGCCCCGATCCCAACGCCCCCTGGTCCGACTCCAGCCAGACCTTCCGTCTCATTGTGCTGGATACCCCCCAGGAGATGGAACTGCAATCGGGGGATCCGGTGGGTTCTCCAAGAAGGGATACCGTGCGTGTGATCTCGGTTGCCTATGCCGAGGGACTGGAACAATATGACGGACAGCATCTGATTTTCAGCATCGATCCTGAGGCTACCTACTGGCCCAGTGACACCTCCATGCCGGTGGGACAGCCAGGCACACGGGATGTCCATGTTTTAAAGTAAAGGAGAGCATAGTATGAACTTTATTGCAAAATTAGTCGGAAAATGCTTTCGATACTTCATGCTGTTTGCCTTGGTCCTCATCGGATTTGAAAGCGTAAACGTCTTTTTACAGGGCCAGGCGAGCTTCTTTGAGCTGCTTGCTACATTGGCCATGCTGTACCTGATCTACAAATTCCTGGTGCCTCTGGCAGAGCGGTTCTTGGTCTTCTTCACCAAGGCAAATGTGGCTCCGCAGCAGCGGCAGGCTCCGCGGAGACGAGTTGGCGTGGTGGAGCGCTTTGCAGACAGCACCGGAAAAGCGGTGGGCGATTGGATCATGGGCTCCAGCGCTCCGGTCTCCAGTTCCGGTCCGGATCCCTATCGGGAGGCAAATGAGCGGGCCTGGCGGCAATATCAGGCAAAGGATCGGGCCATCTTCCATGAAAAACAGGCAAGAACATATGCCGGGACCTATGATGGCTATGTGGCATCCAACCGGGCCAAGCAGGCCAGAGATGATGCCAAACGATAATGACCGGCTGCCCGGATGGGCGAAGAAATAAGAAAGAATACCGGAAGGGAGAAACACAGTATGACAAAAAAGAACCTGTTATCCCTGATGCTGGCGTCCGCGCTGCTGCTGACGCTGGCAGCCTGCGGGGAGAAATCGCCAAGCAGCAGCGAAAGCGGGAGCCGTTCGGAGACGGAGAGCACATCGGTCTCCGGGCCACAGGAAGAGTTGTCTGAGGTGGTGGAGCTGACGGTGGGAAGCGAGCGGGAGAGTGCCGAGGAGATTCCTCTGGACACCAAGCTGAAAGGCAAGACCGTCCGGGAGGAGACTCAGTGGTTCTCCTTTACCACCGGTGAGACAGAAAATGCCACCTATGCAATTACTTCGGTCAATCAGACGCCGGAGACCAGCGACTTGAGACTGAGCGTCTATGATGAAGAAGAAAATCAGCTCAACCAGTATCCGTTGGACGCCGGACAGTGGGGAGGGGCAGCAACCCTGAACCTGGACCTGCTGCCTGAGACCACCTATTATGTGAAGGTCTGGGCCGACAAGGGAGATGTCATCTCCTATTCCCTGATCCTCCGCAGCCCGGACGGGCAAGAGCCCGAGAACAACGTGGCCCAGCCTGGGCCTGAGGTAAAGGACGAGCTGGAGATTTTTGCTGCAACCAACCAGGATGACGCCCAGCTCATCCCCCTGAACGCCCGGCTGGATGGCAAGGTGAGCCGGGGAGAGGGCCAGTGGTACGCCTTCTCCACCAATTCCGCTGAAAATGCCACCTACCGCCTGACCACCGTGAACATGACCCGGGGAACGGGAGCGCTGAATCTGAAGGTCCTTAACCAATATGGAGAGCAAATGCATCAATATACTCTGAATGCGGAACAAAGTGGAAAGGCATCCACCCTGGACCTGGAACTGCCCCCTGACACCACCTATTACATCTATCTCGCGGCGGAGAAGGGTGATACCATCCAATACTCTCTGACAGTCCACGCTCCGGAAGATGGAGCCGTCTGCGGTGGGAAAAATGCGTCAGATACCTCGTCCCAGGGAGCGGGCAGCTCCCAACCCACGGAGGACGTTTCAACGCAGGAAAATAATAAGCCGGATAACGGCTCGCTGATCGTGGCAGCGGACGGCCTGGAGTCTATGGGCGAGGCCACTGAGATGCTCCGGGGCGGAACCAATCAAAATGAGGCAGTATTGCTGCCCCTGAACACCAAGCTCACCGGAAAGACCACCCAGGATGGCGGCCTGTGGTATGCCTTTACCACCAGCTCCACCGAGAATGCCACCTACCGGATCACCACCGTAAACAAGACCTTGGATACCAGCGATCTCTGCTTGAGTATCTACAATGCCTATGGTGAGAAGATGCACTCGTACACTTTGGATGCCAATCAAGCGGGACGCGCTTCCACGCTGGATCTGGAATTGCCCGCCAGCACTACCTATTACATCTATATCTGGGCGGAAAAGGGAGATATCATCTCCTATTCCCTCATCATCCGGGACCCGGAGGAGCAGAAGTCCGGTTATTCCACCGCCGGAAGCGTGTCCGAGTCGGTGGGAGCCGTGGCCGGACAGGAGATCCTTGCCGGTACCAACCAGGACGAAGGCGGCATGATCCCTCTGGAGACGGAGGTCTCCGGCAAGGTGAGCGACGGACGGGGGCAGTGGTATGCATTTACAACCAACTCGGTGGAGAACGCCACCTATGAAGTCACCACGGTGAACAAAACGCCTGGAACCGGGGATTTTTGTCTGCGTGTCTATAATATGTATGGCGAAACCATGCACCGGTATACTCTGAACGCAAATCAGAGCGGAGAGGCGGCTACGGAGAGTATGCAGCTATCTCCCAAGACCACCTATTATATCTACGTCTGGGCAGATAAAAAGGATACCATTCAGTATACCCTCAAAATCCACGGCCCGGAGGAGCAGAGTACCGCCGGTTCGGTCACCGTGGAGGAAGAACCTCTGGTCTTTGAAACCCCCTTTGAGCTCAACTCCACCCAGGTGATGTTCAAGGCGGAAAGTGATGCCTTCCTGGATGAGGCGGCCGCAAAGGAGGCGCTCAAGCCTGTGGCTGAGGTCATCCTTGCCCATCCGGACCATCCCATTCTGCTGGCCGGTACCACGGCCACCGACGGCGATCAGCAGGATCGTGTAGATCTGTCCAACCGCCGTGCTGCGGCGGTCAAGAGCCTGCTGGTCAGCGCCTTCGGCGTCCCCGAAGACCAGCTGACCACCATCGGCCTGGGCTTTGAGGCTGACCCCTTTGTCCGTGGTCAGGACCGGGATGCCAATGGCAAGTTCATCGAAAGTGAGGGCGCCAAAAACCGGCGTGTCATCGTCATGGATGCCAATGACCCCATTGCGCAGGAATTGTTGAATTCATAATCCATGGAATCCCCCATTTGTTGGATCGCGTTATTTGCTGTCTAACAAATGGGGGCCTTATTTTGTGAGGACATCCCTTGCCGGCGGGCATCTGCGTCCGGCGGCTCGTATTCGATCACATAGTGAGGAGCGTCGGGATCATCGTAGATCATATCATCGATCATCTCACCAATCTTAGATCGCAGCCAGCGGGCGCCCAGGCCCTTGTGCAGAGCAATACGCGCCAGCATGATCAGCGCGTCCGGCACGATATCGACGGGCCGGTCAAGCAGCAATGACAGGCGGTTGGACTCGTCTTGGCCTATCCGTACCAGGTCCTGGACTGTCAGAGGATCCATGCAGACAATACGATTGATACGGCCCGCAAGCTCGGCTCGCATACCGTACTCAATCAGATCGTCAACTGTGATCGCTTCTGCCTGTATGTCTCCGGCGGGGGCGGTTGCGGTGCCGAACCCGATGTGTTTCTGGCCAATCGCCTTGCGCTCACGCAGCCGCGAGAACGCGCCCAGCATCACCACAGATACACCGGCACAGTCAACTGACAGGGCACTGTTGCTGTCATCGCCAGCGCCAAAAAAGAGCGTGTCATGGTCGCACAGGCGCAGCAGTTGGTTTTGGATCAGATCGCTGTAATTAGTATTATTTGCCCCATACTGAGGCTCCAACACTTTATCGAACTCATCGAGAACAAGGATACAGCGGCCGCGCCGGTCCGGGCGTATCGAACGAAAGATTGACGATATCTTGTTGCTGCCGCGCCAGCCTTCGGCGGTGAGTGTTGATGCGTCGATAATGTGGACGTTGTCGGCGCTGTATTCGCGGCGAAGTGCCCGCCAGATCTCTGTTTTACCGCAGCCAGTCGGCCCGATGAAAAGGGAGACACTCGGTCGGCGTTCAAAGTGGTTGTAGACGATCATGGCCGCGGCCCGGCAGGCTGCGTCTTGGCCAACGATCCCGCCGACGTCGGAGTGCAGCCATCGTTCAATGTCTTTCGGAGACCAGTCGTCCAGCTTTCCGTCGGCTATGGCTCGCTTATAATCGCGGACGCTCAATTCCATACACGCAGCATCTCCTTTCTTTGTATGTCATGCGGACAAAAAAAGACACCATGCGTAAATGTGTGCACGGTGCCATTACAAAGCATATTGCTTTTCAAATTATATATAATATAACATATTTTGTACAAAAAGTCAATGTATTTGTAGGTTTTATGATGATCTTTGTAAAATCAAGCGGCCGAGGTTTCCTGGCCGCTGCCATTGTCATCGGAAGGCTCAAAGGCCTTGAGGATCCGGTCAGACGTCCTGACGATACAGTCAAGGGACGCCTTGAGGGCTTTCAGCTCTTTATCAGCACTCCAACCGGCCACATATCCGAACGAATAGTCGGAAGTGTCCAGGCCCAGGGCGCGGCACACGACATACGCCACAGATTCGGCTTGTACTTCCCGCGTGCTGCGGTCTGCATCGGCTTCTTCTGCTCCCTTGGCATGCAGGAGCGCGTGAGCGATCTCATGGATTGCTGTCTTGACCCGCTGCAGCTCCGCCAGGCCGTCGCGGACGACAATGCGCTGGTCAGAGTGGCTGTAGTAGCCGTTTGCGTCGCTGCCTGTGATCGGTTCGATCGACACCGGCACAGGAGATACAGCCAGGAGCGTATCCCAGATGTGCGCATAGCCATCGACAGAGCCAGTCAGTTGACGCGCCGGGCCTTCGGGCAGGTCTGCGCCGTCTGTCTGGCTGACGTCAAAGCAGTAGGCAATATGAAAACCGAGGCGCTGCTTGATCTCGCCAGTATCATCATCAGTATCCTTTATGACGTGCGGTGCCAGGATCTTGATCCCGTGCTCGCCCTTTTTGACCTTGCGTCCCTTGCGGCGCCAGTCGGAGAAAGAGGCGACAAGCGATGCTGTCGGCCGCTGCAGATAGATCGCGATTGTGTTGTTCGCCGAGTAGCGGTGGAATTTTGCCAAAAATTCAAGGTAGCTGCGCCATCGGTCAGACGCGAACAAGTCACGCACACCGGCGTCCAGATCGGCGATATATTTAAGAGTCAAATCCGACATATGCGTCACCCTTTCTTATTATATATATAGTCTAACTATATTTAGCATCATGCTGTCAGAACGGACACGTGTCCGGGTCCGGGCCCATGGGAAAGACGAGGATGCGGTCGCCGGATCTAAGGAAAGCCTCGGGCGTCCCAAACAGCGCGGCGTACTTTTCGGCCAACTCATCGGACAGCTCGGCGAAATTGTCATCGGTCAGACCAACGATCAGAAACGTACCGGCGATGATATCCATGATCTCGCCGTCTTCGTTGTACAACGCCCTGTTTGGCTGCATGCCGTTGAACTTGCCATCATCGTTGCAGACGATTGCGACGGGGTCATCCCAGGGATACACGGCCTCGATATAGCCGCCGACTGCTGCCTGCAGTGCTTCGAGCGTGCCTTCCATGTCGACGATCTCAGGGGATTTCTCAGGTTCGACTCTCAGGATCTTCATGGTCTTTCTCCTTTCTGTATGCGGAGCCGGCGAGCCGGTCAGGTCAGGTCTTCATGCCTACACCCGGCCGCGCCCTCTGGGCGCGTGCATACAGGTTAAGAAGTTTGATATATATGCGTTTTTTCTATGATCACATGTTGATTTTTACGGAATTCTGTGTTATGTTATTACACAAATACACAAGAACACAGAATTCCGTGTTGAGAGGAAAATCAAAATGGCAGAAAGAAACATGGTAAATTTGACGATCACGATGACAAAGGAAGAGCGCAAGGCGCTCAAGCAGATTGCCTTGGATAAAGACATGACGGTTTCTGCCCTTGTGCGTGAATGGCTGAAAGAATATCAGATACAGGAAGGAGCAGAAAAAAATGGCTGCTATAGTGCTGACTTTGTTTAAGTATGAGCTCCTGAATTAAGGGGGGGGACCACATATGAATCAAGCAAAGAAACACTGCTATCTCTATACCCGCGTTTCCACACAGATGCAGGTGGACGGATATAGTCTGGATGCACAGCAAGACCGTCTGAAAAGGGAGGCAGCTCACCGCAGTATGCAGGTAGTTGCTACCTTTTCGGACGAGGGCAAATCCGGCAAGAATACTACCGGCAGGCCGCAATTTCAGGAAATGATGCGCCGGATACAGAACGGCAATGAGGATCATGTCGATTACGTGCTGGTGTTCAAGTTGTCCCGTTTCGGGCGTAACGCCGCTGATGTACTGAATAATTTGCAGATTATGCAGGATTTCGGTGTCAATCTCATCTGCGTGGAAGATGGGATTGATTCCGCCAGTGCTGCCGGAAAAATTCTCTTTCCTGTTCTTGCCGGTGTTGCAGAGCTGGAACGTGAAAACATTCAGGCTCAGACAATGGCCGGACGTTGGCAGAAGGCTCGTGAAGGCAAATGGAACGGCGGTCAGGCTCCATATGGCTATCGGATCGAGGATGGCGTGCTTGTCATCGAAGATTCCGAAGCAGCGCTTGTACGCTTGATTTATGACAAATACGTGCATACGAATTTGGGCATAAACGGCATTGCCAAATGGCTGAATGAAAACGGATATAGTAAGCAGACCCGTCAAAATGGGATATACAGCCGGATTTCAGCCACTTTCGTAAGGGGGATAGTGGACAATCCCGTCTATGCCGGAAAAATCGCCTACGGACGCAGGAAAAGCGAAAAAATCGAAGGCACACGCAATGAGTACCATACCGTCAAACAGGCTGAATATGAAATATTTGACGGCAAACATGAAGCTATTATCCCGGACGATCTCTGGCAGGCCGCGCAAGTAAAACGGGGTTTGAATGCCTATAAGCGGGAAAAGAGATACAGCCCGGAACATGCTCACATTCTTTCCGGCCTTATCAAATGCCCTGTGTGTGGTGCGCCTATGTATGGCGTCGTGAACCGGAAGAAGAAAAAAGACGGTTCCGGCGAATTCTACACAGATATGTGGTACTATATCTGCAAGAATACCAAAACCGTGAGCGGTCAGCGCTGCACATACACAAAGCATATCCGGCAGGACGATGTGAATGAGCAGGTGCGCCGCGTAGTACAGGAAGCGCTGCGAAATATGGATTTCACAGAGGACATTATGAAATCCATCGGAACCGATACCAATCTGGATGCTTTGCAGGCGGAAGCCGATACTCTCGCTGCCACAAAGAAAAAGGAAGAACGCCAGAAGTCCAAGCTGCTATCGAAGATTATGGAGCTTGACGCCGACGATGATCTCTACGACGAAATGTACGATGACCTGCAAGGGCTACTGCGCCAGCGTATGAAGCGTATTGCCGAATTGGACAGCAAGATCAATCAGGTAAGTATTGCTATCCAAAACGCCGGGAGCAAGGCTGCTACGGCTGAGGAAGTGTACGCAACCATGCGGATCATTGTTGACATGATGGATATTATGCCGGAGCGTGACGAACAAGAAATCATGCACGCACTGCTGGATAGCGTACAGATTTACCCTGAGCGGCAGCCAAACGGCCTCTGGATCAAGAGCGTTCGTTTCAAAGTCCCTCTTGAATTTGATGGTGTTTCGTCGCAAGACGTGATTATCGATAATGACAGTAATTCCCTACCTAACGAAAGTATTGATGAGACGGTAGTACTTTTGTACAAACTCAATACCAGGCAGCATATCGAGGTGGAGTTGAATCTGGACGAGCTAGATCTGACATCGGCGGAGAGCAAGGCTACCTATGATGAGATCAAAGCCTATGTGCTGGAAAAGCACGGCCTGAAGGTGTCCAGCCTGTATATCTCCCAGGTCAAGCGGAAGTGTGGTCTGGATGTAGGACAGAACTATAATTTGTCGAAGAAGGAAGATGCCAAAGTGCCGCAGTGCCCGCCGGAGAAGAAAACGGCGATTATGGAGGCACTAAAGCATTTTCAGATGATTTAAGGAATTCTGGAGCATTCAATTAACGATTAGCAGAGTTTGTAGAAGCGACCACCGATTGCTTAATAGCTGGTGGCCGCTTCTTTTTCTATTAGGAAAACAAATCACTGATTTTTATTTTCTCTATTTGATTAAGTTTATCACTGTTTAATTGTCTAGTGAAAGAACAGATATTTGGTTTCTAAATACAAAATAAAATTTGCTTTTGCAAATATTTAATTTGCTAGTCGAGTGGAGAATTTCGCAGATTTGTGTTATAATACAAGAAATATTAACGAAATCAGCTGGGAGGGCTTCCGATGATGCGTATCAGTTACAATAAGCTCTGGAAGATGCTTATAGATAAAGAGATGAAAAAAAGCGATTTGAGGGAAAAAGCCGGCATTAGCTCTGCTTCCCTAGCAAAGCTCGGCAAAGGGGACAACATTACTACAGATGTTCTACTTCGTATCTGCGAGGTAATGGACTGCCGTATAGAAGATATTCTCGAAACTATCAGAGAATAGCCAACACGAAGAATGAACGGGGAGGTTTTGATATGACGATATTAGGCAAAAAACAGATGTCTGAAGAAGACATCAAGTTAAACTTCATAACTCCGGTCATTCAGAGAGGTTGGAAAGGTCATATCACGATGGAGACCAGAATCACAGACGGTCGCATCAACATTAGGGGTAATATCGTGGCCCGTAGTAAACCCAAGTTTGCCGATTATTTGCTTTACTTAAACGATGGCAAGCCGATTGCCGTTGTGGAAGCAAAGGACAACAACCACTCTGTATCCCACGGATTGCAGCAAGCGATGACATACGCTCAGATGATGGACTTGCCGTTTGCGTATTCGTCAAACGGCGACGCTTTCTATGAGCATGATTTCCTGACCGGGCAGGAACAGCAGATTGAATTGGAAAAATTTCCGACGCAGGACGAACTGATTGCGCGCTACTATGCGGAATTGAATGGTGGTAAAGGTATTTCTGCCTTGGAAAAGAAAATTGTTTCCCAGCCGTATTATTCATCTCAAAGCACTTATCCACCAAGATATTATCAGCGAAATGCTGTGAACAGAACGGTGGAAGCAATCGCAAGAGGACAGCAGAGATTACTGCTTGTTATGGCTACCGGAACCGGCAAGACATATACAGCTTTTCAGATTGTCTATCGACTGCTCCGTTCTGACCTAAAAAAGAGAATTTTATATCTGGCAGACCGAAATATTCTGGTTGACCAAAGCATTATGCAGGACTTTGCACCCCTTGAAAAGACCATCTATAAGGTGGATTTCTCCGATAAGGAATGCCTGAGCAAGATTGCTTCCCATGAAGTGAATTTTGCCCTCTACCATCAGATGGTAGGTCAGAATGACGAAGAACATTTCAGGCAGATACCGGCAGAATATTTCGACCTTATTATTGTAGATGAGTGTCACCGTGGCAGTGCCAAAGAGGACAGCAATTGGCGTAAGGTTTTGGAATATTTTTCTTCCGCAACGCAGATCGGAATGACCGCTACCCCGAAGGAGAGTGAAAAGGTATCCAATATCGACTACTTTGGAGAGCCGGTTTATATTTACAGCTTAAAACAGGGCATTGAGGACGGCTTCCTTGCTCCATTTAAGGTCATCAATATCACAACCAACATCGGAGACGGCTGGAGACCATACCAGGGCCAGACCGATATTTTTGGCAACGTTATTGAAGACCGAATTTACAACAACCGGGACTATGATTATACCATCATTCTTCAAGACCGTATTGATGAGGTCGCCAGAGAGATCACGGAATATCTGAAAAGCACCGACAGAATGCAGAAAACTATCGTCTTCTGCGCTTCTGAAGACCATGCAGAGCGCATGAGAATCGCCCTTGTCAACTACAATCAGGATATGATGAAGGAGAATCCGGACTATTGCGTGAGAATTACCGGCTCAGATGTGTATGGCAAGTCCAAACTTGACTATTTCATCTCTGTATCTGAACCATATCCCGTTATTGCAACAACATCGGAACTGCTTTCCACCGGTGCAGACTGCAAGATGACTAAGCTCATTGTTCTCGACAAGACTGTTGAGAGTATGACTACCTTCAAGCAGATTATTGGACGAGGAACCCGTATCAGAGAAAAGGACGGCAAGACCCATTTTGTCGTGATGGATTTTCGGAATGTGACAAGGCTGTTTACTGACCCTGACTGGGATGGTCCGGTTGAGCAGGATGAGGGCTTCCAGCATGGAGGCTCCAAGCCAAAGGGTGGCGGTCATGGCGGGGGTGGTAAGAATCCTCCCGATGACCCTGTTGAAACACCTATCGTTGACAGGGACGGATGCAAAGTAAAGATTATCAACAAGACCGTTTCAGTCTATGATGCGAATGGAAAGCTGCTCAGGCAGGAGGATATTATCGACTACACCAGAACCAACATCAAGGGGGAATACGCTTCTCTGTCCGATTTTATCCGTAAGTGGAAAGCGTCGGACAAAAAGAAAACCATTCAGGAATCTTTCACGGCGATGGGCATTGATCTAAAAGTGTTGAAGGCAGACCAAGGTATGGAAGATGTAGACGATTTCGACTTCATCTGCTATGTAGCATACGGCAAAAAGCCGCTGACCCGCAAAGAGCGAGCCAGCAATGTTAAGAAAAAAGACTTCTTCAGCAAGTATTCTGCTGAAGCGCAGGCAGTTCTGAGTATCCTTCTGGATAAATACATGAATCAGGGTATTACCGAGGTTGAGGATATTAAAGTTCTGTCCCTTGCAGATTTTGCGAACTTTGGGAAGCCCGCAAAGATCGTTAAGCTGTTTGGCGGCAAGGCACAGTACGAAGCAGCTATTAAGGAGCTGGAAGAAAATATATATGAATTTGAGGTAAGTTAATATGGCGATGCAGTCAGGATTCATAAAACGAATTAGAGATATTATGCGTATGGACGCAGGTATCAATGGTGACGCTCAGAGAATTGAGCAGATGGTATGGATGCTCTTTCTGAAAGTCTATGATGCAAAAGAAGATGATTGGGAGCTGAACGAGGACGACTACGAATCCATCATTCCTGAAGAATTGAGATGGAGAAATTGGGCGAAAGCTGATAGCAACGGTCATGCTATGACTGGGGACAAGCTGCTGAACTTCGTCAACAACATTCTGTTCCCGGTGTTGAAGGGCAATGATGTGCAAGACGGCGATGTGGTTCTCTATGAAGGTATCAAGGTGACGCCGGATACTCCCATTAAGAAAGCCATTGTCAAGTCCACCTTCGAGGACGCCAACAACTATATGAAGGACGGCGTTTATCTTCGTCAGGTCATTGATGTCATTGACGAGATTGAGTTTGATGATGTGAAAGAAAGCCATGCTTTTGGCTTTGTCTATGAGGAGATTTTGCGGGAGCTGCAATCTGCCGGTTCTTCCGGTGAGTTTTATACACCGAGAGCAGTCACCGAGTTTATGGCATTGATGATAAAGCCGCAGTTGGGCGAAAAAATGGCAGACTTCGCCTGTGGCACCGGTGGATTCATCACTTCTTGGCTGGGACAACTCTCCAAGCAGGTAAGGGACACCACAGATCAGAAGCAGCTTGACGACAGCATTTATGGAGTTGAGAAAAAGCCCTTTCCCTATTTGCTCTGCGTAACCAATATGCTGCTGCATGACATTGAGGTTCCGAATATCTATCACATGAACTCGCTGAAACACAATCTGCTGGACTACACAGACGATGACAAGTTTGATGTGATTCTGATGAATCCGCCCTACGGCGGGCATGAGGACAAGTCCATTCAGGGCTTCTTCCCTGACGATTTGGCAAGTTCCGAGACCGCAGACCTCTTTATGTCGGTCATCATGTACCGCTTGAAGAAGAACGGTAGGGCTGCTGTTGTCGTGCCGGACGGCTTCCTGTTCGGTCTGGACAACGCCAAGGTGAATATTAAGAAGAAACTCATTTCCCAGTTCAATCTACACACTGTTGTCCGGCTGCCCGGCTCTGTGTTTAGCCCTTACACCTCAATCACCACCAATTTGTTGTTTTTTGACAACACCAAGCCGACCACAGAGACATGGTTTTATCGGGTGGATATTCCGTCTGACAGAAAGCACTTCTCCAAGACGAAGCCCATGGAGCTGAAGCACTTTGACGATTGCATTGCCTGGTGGAATGACCGAAAGGAAATCCCGGACGGCGAAAACTTCAAGGCACAGAAGTTTACCGCAGAGTATCTGCTGAACGAACAGGGTTGCAACATCGATTTGTGCGGCTATCCCCATGAGGAAGAAGAAATCCTTGACCCGATGGACACCATTCGGGAGTATCAGGAAAGACGAACCACCCTCAATGCGGAAATCGACAAGGTGCTGGCAGAGCTGGAAGCTTTGTTGCCGGGAGGTGTGAGTGAATGACACCGGAACAGTTGAAAGCGAGCATTTTGCAGTATGCCATACAAGGCAAGCTGGTGGAGCAAAGGCCGGAAGAAGGCACCGGCGAGGAACTCTACCAGCAGATTCAGGCAGAGAAGCAACGGCTGATACAGGAAAAGAAAATCAAAAAGGAAAAAACGTTGGCGGAGGTTTCCGAAGATGAAATTCCTTTTGATATTCCGGAAAGCTGGAAGTGGGCGAGGTTTTCTTCCGTAATAGAATTACAATCTGGACAAGATATGACACCGGACAAATATAACGCTGATCATGTAGGTATTCCTTATATTACAGGGGCTTCAAATATTACAAACGGCGATGTACTGATAAATCGGTGGACAGAATGTGGAAAAGCATTTGCATATAAAGGTGATGTTTTATTTACCTGCAAAGGCACAGTTGGAACCATGGCTGTTTTGCAAGAAGCAAAGGTTCATATAGCAAGACAAATCATGGCTATTCGTCCGATTGGTTCAATAAGTGTTTATTATATTCAGGTTGTACTTGATACTTTGGTATCTTCCTTAAAAGCCGCAGCCAAGAGTATAATTCCAGGTATTGCAAGAGAAGATATCTTAACCTCGTTAATTCCACTTCCACCTCTCGCTGAGCAAAAGCGCATCGTTGCCAAGATCGAGAAACTCTTTCCTCTGGTTGACCGCTATGCTGTCGCCTATGAGAAGCTGGAGCAGTTTAACGCCAAGTTCCCGGAGGACATGAAGAAGTCCATTCTGCAATATGCCATACAGGGTAAGCTGGTGGAACAGCGCCCCGAGGAAGGCACCGGCGAGGAACTCTATCAGCAGATTCAGGCGGAGAAGCAACGGCTGATACAGGAA
>ERZ779866.3029-NODE-3029-length-14148-cov-3.043426_pt1 | contig 14148 bp, 10 predicted proteins | sample MGYA00511248_ERZ779866 | MGnify/ENA primary metagenome ERZ779866 (study PRJEB29588, sample SAMEA2155758) | human gut metagenome | biome: human gut; feature: human-associated habitat; material: faeces | place: Denmark | collected 2008/2010 ... | reverse complement strand
CGGCCACCAATGTCGTCCCCATTCCACGGCATTCCGGCCGGTCCTGAGAGATGGAGTAGACCTCCTCGTTGGCCCGGGCCACCGCATGGCGCAGCGCGCCCGCCCAGCCATCCGCCTGTGGGTGCTGCTCTATCAGCGTTTGGGTAAATCGCTCCACTGCCGTGCTGCTGGCCACATTTCCTGCCCGGGCGCCGCCCATGCCGTCGCACACCACAGCCAAAGCAGTATGCTCATCCAGCCGTTCCATCCGGTAGCTGTCCTGATTGTCATTCCTCACGGCTCCTATGTCCGTAACGCCCCATAGATTCATGGTATGGTATCCTTTCCGCTCTGGGTTTTTTCGCGCTCCTGGAGATGCTTCCGCCGGAGTTGGCCACAGGATGCGTCGATATCTCCACCCAGCTTGCGCCGCACCGTTGCGGTCACGCCGTGGCTCTCCAAGCGCTGCTGAAATTGCCGTATCCTCTTGCTGGGCTTTAAGGGAGACTCCGCCACATGGTTAAGGGGAATCAAGTTGACATGCCCTGGTTGCCCTTTGAGCAGCGCGGCCAACAGGTCGGCCTGCCGGTCGCTGTCGTTGACCCCGTCCACCATGGCGTACTCATAAGAAATACGTCGCCCGGTGGTCTCAAAATATCTCCGGCAGGTTTCCATCAGCCGGTCCACACCCACTGCCCGGTTTACTGGCATCAGCCGGGAACGAGTCTCATCGTCCGGAGCATGGAGAGATACGCTTAACGTTAATTGTAACCCAAGACCGGCCAGTTTGTCAATTTTCTCAATCAGGCCGCAGGTGGACAGGGAGATATGCCGCATCCCGATATGGATCCCATCGGGGTGGTTGACCAACGTGAGAAACCGCAGCACCTGCTCAAAATTATCCAGAGGCTCTCCAATTCCCATCATAACAATGTTGGAAACCGCTTCTCCACTGTCCAACTGCGTGAACAACACTTGATCCAAGATCTCAGAGGCTTTCAGATCCCGGACCTTCCCGCCTCGGGTAGAAGCGCAGAACACGCAACCCATATTGCACCCCACCTGGCAGGATACACAGACAGTATTCCCATGCTGATAGCGCATCAAAACCGTCTCAATGCAATTTCCATCTTCCAACCGCCACAAGTACTTAATCGTTCCGTCCAAAACGGACACCTGCTTGCGCTCCACCTGGGGTACAGAGAGAAAACACTCCTGGGCCAGTTGGAATCTCAGCTTCTTGGGTAGATTGCTCATCTCGTCAAAGGAGGTCACCGGCTTGTGTAGCCACTGAAAAATCTGTTTTGCACGGAAGTCAGGCTGTCCCAGCTCCTTGAGATAGGCCCGCAGCTCTTCCGGGGTCATGGATTTGATGTCTTGCACAGCCTTCACCTCCGTTTTACCAGCTTGGCCATAAAAAAGCCGTCTGTACCATGGATATGGGGCCACAGGGTCAGCATTCCCCCGCACGCCCCAACTCCCGGCAACGTAAAATCCTCCAGAGAAAATTCCGGATGTTCAGACCGGAAGCAGTCCACCACATCTTCATTCTCCCGCTGCAAAATCGTGCATGTGGAATAGAGCAAGGTCCCGCCCGGCCGGACATAGGAGGCGCTGTTCGCCAGGATCGCGCTTTGTATCCTGGGCAGCCCTGCCAGCGGCGCGGCAGCCTTATATCTTATGTCAGGCTTCTTGCGGATGATGCCTAGTCCCGAACAGGGCACGTCCGCAAGAACCACGTCAAAGCTCTCCTGCCACTCCGGCCGGGGCTGGGCTGCATTTTGTAGGGTTGGCTTCAAGCTGGAACAACCCAGCCGGTCTCGCCCCGCTTCCAGCAGCTTAATCTTATGGGGGTGAATGTCGCAGCAAGCGATTTCTCCCTGATCCTCCATCTGAATCGCGCAGGCAAAGGATTTCCCTCCGGGAGCGGCGCAGCAAAACCCGCTGACCTGCTTTTGGTCCTGCCGCCAAAACGGCCAGCCGCGCGCCCGCATCCTGAACGTAGAACAGCCCCTTCTGGTAGGCATCCAGCAGCTCCAAATCACCGGTCCCAGTCAACACCAAGCAGCCAGGCAGCCACGGATGCAGTCCTCCCTTTACCCCTTGAGCTTCTAAGCTGTCCAGCACCTGCTTTGGAGATTCCCGCAAGGTATTAACCTGTACAGTCGTTGGCGGCTGTTGATTATCCGCTGCCAGTAAATCCTCCGTCCCCTCCCGGCCCAGGCGGTCGGCAAAGGCCTCCACCAACCATTGGGGATGGCTGTACCGAAGGGACATCGTCTCTTCCCACGACGCTCCCTCCGGCTCTGCCAGTTCGTTTCTCTGGCGGAGATACGCACGCAGCACTGCGTTCACCAGCCCCGCCGATCTGGGATTTCTGCTATACTTCCGGGCAAGCTTCACCGCCTCATTGACAGCGGCGCTGTCCGGCACACGATCCATTGCCTGAAGCTGATAGAGGGCCAACCGCAGGATACACAGCACCGCTTCCTCCAGCTTATTCAGCGGGATACGGGAAAACTGGGCCAGATACCAGTCCAGCCGAAGCTGGTTTTGGAGCACGCCAAAGCACAGCCGGGTGGCCAGCGCCGCGTCCCGTCTGTCCAGGCCATCCTCCCGGATAGCCTTTTTCAAGTATCCGTCTGACCAAGCCCCCTGACGCCGGCATGCCAGCAGGGTTCGCAATGCCGTCTCCCGAGCGTTTGCCATAGGCCCTTCCCTTTCCTTTCTCTATTCAGTCCACAGCAATGGGGTGGCCCAACAAAAAGGCGGCAGCCGCCATGCGCTTCTTGCCATCGGGCTGAAGCTCGTCGATTTGGAGCACCTGTCCGTCTCCGCAGGCCAGCTTCAACCCCCGTTTGTCCGCTTGGACCACTGAACCTGGGGATTTTTCCGTCCTCTCCCCTGTCAATGTAGTGGACCAGACCTTGCAGCGCACCCCATCAATGACCGTTGTTGCGGAGGGCCAGGGAACCAGCCCCCGCACCTGGTCGTGAAGCTGCTGGGCGCTCCGGTCCCAGTCCATGGGAGACATCTCCTTGGACAGCATGGGTGCATAGCTGGAGTGGGAATCGTCCTGGGCCGTACGAGAAGCGGTTCCCTGTTTTATCTGCTCTAAGGTCCGCACCAGCAGTCCCGCCCCCAACTCAGCAAGCCGGGCAAAGAGGACAGTTGCATCCTCCTGGTTCCCGATGAGAGTTGATTCCTGCGAGATGATATCCCCGGTATCCAGCCCTTGGGCCATATACATAATGGTAACGCCAGTTTCTTTCTCTCCATTGAGAATGGCCCAGTTGATGGGGGCCGCTCCCCGGTATTTGGGCAGCAGAGAGGAATGGACATTCACACACCCCAGCGGCGGCAGCTCCAAGATCTCAACAGGCAAGATCCGACCATATGCCGCCACTACAATCATCTCCGGATTCAGCTGCCGGAGTGTGTCCAACGTCTGCCCGTCCTTGAGCTTGTCCGGCTGATACACCGGAATATTATGTGTCAAAGCGTATTCCTTAACAGGTGTTGGGAGAAGCTTCATTCCCCGGTTCTTTGGCTTGTCCGGCTGTGTCACAACAGCCACTACATCATACTGGTTATCAATAAGTTCCTTTAACGTCCCAACTGCAAAGTCAGGAGTTCCCATAAATACAACCTTCAATATTAATCTTCCTCCGTTTCAGTTTCCATAAGTGGACCTTCTGCCTTATCAACATACATTACTCCGTCAAGATGATCAATCTCGTGTAAAAGACATCTTGCAAGAAGTTCTTCACCCTCAACGATAATCTCTTCCATATCTTCATTAAGTGCCTTAACCTTGGCATAAGATGGTCTTGTCACGATACCAACCTTACCCGGAACACTAAGACAGCCCTCCTGTCCTGTCTGTGAACCACTTGTCTCAAGAACTACAGGGTTAATAAGCACTATTGGATCATCACCACAGTCAATTACTACTAATCTCTTTCTTATTCCTACCTGTGGAGCTGCAAGTCCAACTCCATTAGCCTCATACATTGTTTCAAACATATCATCAATAAGTTCCTGTATTCTAGGTGTCATCTCAGTTATTTCTTTTGCTTCTTTTCTTAATATCTCATCACCTAATGTTCTTATATTTCTGATTGCCATAACTTCCTCCATAATCAAATAACATATGCGTATGTTTAATTAACATCATATGCAATGTTAATATTCTTGTAATCTGAACTTCCATTAATATTATTATCCAGCATATCCATAATTAGTTCAAGTGCTTTAAAGCTTGAACTTCTTAAATATATCTGCTTCGTGTATATATCTTTAATCTTGTATATAGAAGCATTTGATGGACCAAGTACTATAATCTTGTCATCTTTAACAGTATTGTTATCCTGAATATACTGCTGTATCAAAGCTTTAATATTTCCTGCACGCTCTGATAACAGCTTCTCATTAATACTGCTTATGTTAATCTTTACCATATTATTAACAGGTGGATATGAAAGCAGCTTCCTGTAAGACATTTCCTGCTCATAAAAACTCTTATAATTCTGCTCCGCCGCACATAACAAGCCATAATTATCAGGTGAATATGTCTGTATTACAACTTCACCCTTTCTTTCTCCTCGTCCAGCTCTTCCTGCCGCCTGTGTTATAAGCTGGAATGTACGCTCAACAGCCTTATAATCACTTGCATACAAGGATATATCTGCCGCTACGACTCCGACAAGAGTAACCTTTGGGAAATCGTGTCCCTTTACTATCATCTGCGTGCCTATAAGTATATCTGCCTGTTCTGTCGCAAATGCACTTAATATATTCTCGTGTCCGTCTTTGCCTTTGGTTGTATCCATATCCATTCTTAATACCCTTGCCGCAGGAAACATCTTCTTAACTGCATCCTCTACAGCCTCTGTTCCTGCCTTAAAGCCAAGAATATACTTAGAACCACATTCAGGGCATAACGATACATTAGGAGTCTCGTATCCACAATAATGACATACAAGCTTTCCATTCCTGTGAAGTGTCATAGATACATCACAATGCGGACATTTCATAACATAGCCGCACGATCTGCACGAAACAAATCCGGCAGTTCCCCTTTTATTAAGAAACAGCATTATCTGTTCGTGTTTATTAAGCCTGTCACTGATAAGCTCATACAGCTTTCTTGAAAATATTGTCCTGTTACCTGTCTTTAACTCCTGTCTCATATCAGCTATATATACCTGTGGCAGGCTTGCCTCTCCTGCCCTGTTATTAAGCTCTATAAGCTTATACTCGCCTGCTTCTGCCCTGTAATAGCTGTCAATTGACGGTGTTGCAGAGCCTAGTATAACAGAAGCTCCCACCTCCTTTGCAATATGTATTGCAAGGTCTTTGGCGTGATATCTTGGGACTTGCTCTGATATATACGCACCCTCGTGTTCCTCATCTATAACAATAAGTCCAAGATTAGGAAACTGTGTAAACAATGCCGATCTTGGACCTATCATAATACTTATTTCACCTTTAAGTGCTCTTACGAACTGGTCATATCTCTCACCTTTTGACATTCTTGAATTAATAATAGACACTTTATCCCCAAATCTGTGATAAAATCTCTGAACAGTCTGAAATGTAAGTGCTATCTCAGGTATAAGCATTATAACCTGCCGTCCGGAATTAATAGTATGTTCAATAACATCAAGATACACTTCTGTCTTTCCGCTTCCGGTTACTCCTCGTATAAGATATGTATTGAACGCTTTATTATCATAATCCTCCACTATTGTATCAACGGCTCTTTGCTGTTCCTCGTTAAGCACAACCTTTTTATTAAAAATGTGCTTATCAGACACAGGATTTCTATAGTAACTTTCAACCTTGACATTTATAATTCCGTCTGCTTCAAGTGCCTTTACTGTTGCTGGCGAAATATTAAGCTTGTCTTTTACTATCTCCATATCAATAACAGGTTCATCAATAAGTGCACACATAAGCCTGTACTTGGCTTTCGCTTTTTTCTCATATATGCTTATAAGTTCTTGTGCCTTTTTAGTATCAACCAAAAGGCAGACAGACTTTTTCTGCTTATGTCCGACCTCGTCCTTAACAGGAATAACCGTCTTTAATGCCTGATTCATAGTACAGCCATAATGCCGTTTCAGCCACGCTGCAAGCTTTATCATACTTTTAGCGACATTTACTTTTCCTGTAACAACACTGTCAATGCTCTTTATCTTATCAACAGGATATGATGGCTTATCAGTTAAACCAATTACATATCCTGTTATAATTCTGTTACCTTTTCCAAAAGGCACTCTTACAGATGTTCCGATATCAACACTACCATCCATATCATCAGGCACAGCATATTGGAATGTCTTATCAAGCTGTTCGTGTGAAATATCTATTATTATATCAGCGTACATTTTTCTCCTTTAATTCTTCAAGAACTTCTGATATAAGAACACGTTCGTCCATAGGATATTTAACGCCTTTTATCTCCTGATAATCTTCGTGTCCCTTACCTGCAAGCACGATAATATCTCCAGGTTCACCATTCTCAATAGCATATTTAATAGCTTCTTTTCTGTCTGCAATATCAATATGCTTACCTGTAGTCCTGTTAATTCCAGTCTTAATATCTTCCATAATAGCAAGAGGCTCTTCAAATCTTGGATTATCAGATGTTATAATCGTAAGGTCTGCTAATCTTCCAGACACTTCACCCATCTCAAATCTTCTCTCTTTAGAGCGGTTGCCACCACAGCCAAACAGGCATACAAGTCTATGTGGATTGTACTCTTTAAGTGTCTTTAAAATACTCTCTAAGGACATCGCATTATGAGCATAATCAATCATAAGAGTAAACTTATCAGATACTGGAACAAGCTCTATTCTTCCTTTAACCTTTACATCTTTCAATACATTTTCAACAATAGCATTATCCACATTAAAATGTCTTGTAACAGCTATTGCACACAATGAATTATATACTGAGAACATTCCCGGAAGTGAAAGTTCCACATCCATATTGACAAGACCACTACACTTATAAGTAAGACCTATCTTTCCTCTCTCATGGAACAACTTGATATCACTTGCCTTTATGTCTGCATCTTCTGATATGCCATACTTCTCAACACTGCATACAGAGTCTCTTAATATATCAGCTGTATGCTTATCATCTGCATTGACTATTCCTGTCTTGCACTGCTTAAAAAGCTTAGCCTTACATTCAAGGTACTCCTCAAATGAAGCGTGCTCATTAGGACCGATATGATCAGGCTCAAGATTAGTAAATACTCCGATGTCAAATACAATACCTGCAGTTCTGTCAAGCTTTAAGCCCTGTGAGGATACCTCCATAACTACTGCCTTACATCCCTCATCAACCATTTTCCTGAAGGTTTTATGAATCTGTATTGACTCAGGTGTTGTATTACAGGACGGAACAGCCTCATCTCCTATAACTGTCTCGATAGTTCCGATAAGACCTGTCTTTATTCCACACGCACAAAGAACATTCTTTATCATATAAGTTGTAGTTGTCTTACCCTTAGTTCCTGTAATTCCAATTGTAAACAACTTCTTATCAGGATTGCCGTAAAATGCTGCTGACATAAGTGCAAGGGCAAGTCTTGTATTATCACATTCTATAACTGCTGCCGGTATCTTCTCTGTATTATACTGTGATCCCTTCTGTACAACTATTACAGCCGCCTTATCCTTAACCTGCTCTATATATTTATGTCCATCGCTTACCGAACCAACTATGCAGACAAAGATACCTCCGTCTGTTACTTTTCTTGAGTCAGAAGCAATACCTGTAACAGTTGTATTAATATCACCATTAACAACTGTATATTCAAAATGTTCTACTTCATTAGCTCTGCATATATCCAAAATATCTTTTAACTGCATAACTGCTCCTTTCTTTTCAAGACACCTAGAATAATCCTGTTATCTTCTCATTCTCTTCATCATAATCAATGCCTTCTGCCGCTGGCACTTTAGGAAGTCCTGGCATAGTAAGAACTTTTCCTGTAAGTGCTACAACAAAGCCTGCACCAGCATCAACATACACTTCTCTAATATTAATTGTAAAACCTTCTGGTCTTCCTAACTTAGATGCATCATCAGACAAAGAATACTGTGTCTTAGCCATACATACAGGAAGATTTCCAAAGCCCATCTGTGTAATATGGTCAAGTTCCTTCTTAGCCTTAGAATCATATGTAACACCATCTGCTCCATATATTTCTTTAGCTATTGTCATAATCTTATCCTCTAATGGAAGTTCATCTTCATATAAAGGCTTAAAATCGCTCTTCTTATCAAATGAAGCAAGCACCTTATCTGCAAGTTCTATTCCGCCTGCTCCGCCGTCTGCCCATACATTAGATAATGCAAATTCACAGCCTAATTCTTCACAGTGCTTCTTTATGAATTCATATTCTTCCTCTGTATCTGTCACAAATGAGTTGAGTGTAACAACTACAGGTACACCATACTTGTGAATATTCTCAATATGTTTATCAAGGTTTACTATACCATTCTTTAAAGCTTCCATATCTGGCTTTGATAATTCCTGCTTAGGAACTCCACCATTATATTTTAATGCCTTAACAGTAGCTACAATAACAACTGCATCAGGCTTAAGTCCAGCCTTTCTGCACTTAATATCAAAGAACTTCTCAGCTCCAAGATCTGCACCGAAACCAGCCTCAGTAACAGCAATATCTGCCAGCTTTAAAGCAAGCTTTGTTGCTCTTACAGAATTACATCCGTGTGCAATATTGGCAAATGGTCCACCGTGTACAAGCACAGGTGTATTCTCTAGTGTCTGAATCATATTAGGCTTTATTGCATCTTTTAATAAAGCTGCCATAGCTCCTGTTGCCTTTAAATCCTTGGCTGTAACAGGATCTCCTGCATAATTATATGCAACAATTATCTTGTCAATTCTTTCCTTTAAATCTTTCATATCCTCAGCAAGACAGAGTATAGCCATAATCTCTGAGGCTACTGTAATTATAAAATGATCTTCTCTTGTAACACCATTAGGCTTGTCACCAAGTCCGATTACGATATTCCTAAGAGTTCTATCATTCATATCCATACATCTCTTCCATACAATTCTCTTAGTATCTATTCCAAGAGCATTACCCTGATGTATATGATTATCAAGCATTGCTGCAAGAAGGTTGTTAGCTGATGTTATCGCGTGGAAATCACCAGTAAAATGTAAATTAAGATCTTCCATAGGAACAGCCTGTGCGTATCCGCCGCCGGCAGCTCCTCCCTTTATACCAAAGCAAGGTCCTAATGATGGTTCTCTTAATGCAGCAATTGCACTTATTCCTTTCTGGTTAAGTGCTTCTGTAAGTCCAAGACTTATTGTAGTCTTTCCCTCACCTGCCGGAGTTGGATTGATAGCTGTAATAAGAACAAGCTTTCCATCTTCGTTATTCTCTACTCTGTGGATAAGCTCATCTGATAACTTAGTCTTATACTTTCCATACATTTCAAGTTCGTCTTCTGTTACTCCAACCTTTGCCGCAACATCTTTAATATTCTCTAAATGTGCTTCCTGTGCTATCTGAATATCGCTCTTAATTTCCATAATTTCATCCTTTCCCGCAGCGTAATTATAATGACAGGACTAATGCCCTGACTATGATACTTATGCTACTACATATATCATATATAATCTATTTTGTACATATATTCATTATATATTTTTAATAAATTCTTCAAATTCCTCTGCTGTCATAAGCACCTTCCTTGGCTTAGTTCCAATCTCTGGTCCTACAACACCGGCATCTGCTAACTGGTCCATTATTCGTCCTGCCCTGTTGAAGCCAATCTTAAACTGTCTTTGTAACATTCCAATTGAACCTCTCTCTTTCTCAATAACAAAACGTCCTGCATCTGCAAATAATGAATCTCTGTCATCCTGCTGTTCTGCTGCCTGTCCACCGGCTTTTGAAGCTATGGCAGTCTCCGTTATGCTCTCATCGTAATTAACCTCGCCTGACATATTATCTTTAAGGAACTGAACAACCTTTGACACTTCTTCATCTGACACAAATGCTCCCTGAACTCTGATTGGCTTAGGTATATTAGATGGGAAGTATAACATATCGCCTTTACCTAACAGCTTTTCTGCACCATTCATATCAAGTATAGTTCTTGAGTCAACACCCGATGACACGGAAAATGCTATTCTTGACGGTACATTTGCCTTAATAAGTCCAGTTATTACATTAACCGATGGACGCTGTGTTGCCAAAACCAAATGAATTCCTGCCGCACGGGCAAGCTGTGCCAGACGGCACACTGCATCTTCGACCTCTCCTGGTGCTACCATCATAAGATCTGCAAGCTCATCAATAATTATAACTATCTCTGGCAGCTTTTCAACAGGAATTTCACCTTCTTTGAATTCCATCTTTGCAGCTATGTCATTATAGCCCTTAAGATTACGTGCACCAACACCTGCAAACTTCTTATATCTTGTATTCATCTCATTGACTGCCCAGTTAAGAGCACCTGCCGCCTTCTTAGGCTCTGTCACAACCGGAAGCAGCAAATGTGGTATTCCATTATATATGCTTAACTCAACAACCTTAGGGTCAACCATAATAAGCTTTACTTCATCAGGGCGTGCCTTATATAAAATACTCATTATAATTGTGTTAATACATACTGATTTACCTGAACCAGTAGCTCCTGCAATAAGAAGGTGAGGCATTCTTGCTATATCTGCAACAATGGTCTTTCCTGCTATATCCTTACCTGCTGCAAATGCAATCTTTGACGAAGTATTCTTAAATGTATCAGTTTCTATTAGCTCTCTTAAGAATACACTGCCTGCCTCTTTATTAGGAACTTCTATTCCTATGGCTGATTTGCCTGGAATAGGTGCTTCTATTCTTATATCTGCTGCCGCAAGGCTTAACTTAATATCATCTGCTAAAGATACTATCCTGCTTACCTTAACACCAAGCTCAGGCTTTAATTCGTATCTTGTTACTGATGGTCCGCAGCTTATATCTGTAATATCGACCTTAACACCAAAGTTCTGCAATGTCTGCTTTAATGTGATTGCTGTATCCCTGTTCTCACGCTCAAGATTAGAAGCTTTCGAATTAGTATTGCGGTTAAGCAGGCTGACTGGCGGGAACTTATACTGCTTAGAACTTTCAGCCGATGAATCAGCTGTATTTTCTTTAACCTGCATATCCTCTGTCTCAGATGGATTAGACACATCTGACGTATTATCCGTATCTGATGTATTAGTCATATCTGATACATTAGCCATACCTGATATATCAGTCATATCTGATACATCTTCTGACATATTATCATCTTTATCAGGTATGTCATATGACTCGTCCAAATCAACCATCTCGTCCCGATGTTCGCTTTCATTTTCTTCTGATGCACTATCTGTATGCAGCTCCCATACTGGCTCTCTGCTTATACGAGGCATAGGTGTAATCAACGGATCATATATATCATCACTATACATATCATCTTCATTATCCACGGCCTCTATCTCTGTTATATCTATATCTGAACCTTCATTCCTGTTATCATCATATATTGTAAGGTCATTAGTAACACCCCTAACAACATTATTCATACGTGCATTAGCAGAGGCTTCTTCTCTTGCTTCTTTCTGTGCCATTCTTACACGATTGGAATGTTCCTTATATTCTGAATAATCTTTTCTTGCCTCACTTACTATCCTCTCTCCGCTATTACGGATACCTTTGATAAATGATTTCTCTGTAATAACAATTATACAGATAATAGCAAGAATTATAAGTATAACTAAAGAACCTGCCATACCCAGTGGATTTAACATCTTACATAATATCCCTCCAAACAGGCCGCCTCCAGTCTTATACTCTGAACAATATGTAAAATATGTACCAACCGGCTCTTTTATATCCGGCACATTAGTAACTCTCTGCCACAAAGCTGCCGCAATAACCGACAATACATATGCCATAGCTGCTTTAATCTTCATAACTCCGATAATATCTTTATTGGCAAGCATAAACATAATACTTACAGCTATAATTACCGGAACTATATAAGCAGCAATTCCAAATAGTCCAAACATAAACCATTTAATTGAACGCCCAACAATTCCTGCCATATTAAAATTACTGAGCAGGAGGATAATTGTACACGCTAAAGCTATTAAAAGAACTATCTCATCCCTTAGCTGGTTATTCACCTGCGATGAATTGCTTCCTGTATTCCTTGAAGATGAGCTTCTGGAACCAGAACTCCTTGTATTAGAGCTTTTCGTGCCATTTCCTTTGGAATTAGAGCTTTTCTTAGTTGTATTGCTATTTCCTGAATATGAAGTTTTACCTGATTTGCTGTTAGACGTTGTCTTTCTTTTGGTACTGCTGGTCTTCTTGCCTGTACTCTTACTTCTGCCTGAAGCCATATATCTAACTCCTCCATATACTACTATTAAAATTAGGTAGTGACAACTTGTGTATACACACTTACATTGTATACATATGCTATCAACACCTGACTAATACTAATATATGGGGATGCCACATTCGTGACAACCCCATCCTAAGCATTAATAATTAATCTTCATCATCACTTGCAGCTTCTGCAAATCCCTGACGTTTTCTTGCCATCTCATCGCTCTCAAGATACTCATCGTAAGTTGTAATCTTATCAATAAGCTGCCCTGATGGAACGATTTCCATAATTCTGTTAGCTGTAGTCTGAATGAACTGATGATCGTGTGATGTGAAAAGTGCCACACCTGGGAACTTAATCAGTCCATTATTAAGTGCTGTAATAGACTCCATATCAAGGTGGTTAGTAGGGTCATCAAATATAAGTACATTAGAACCCATAATCATCATCTTGGATATAAGACATCTAACCTTCTCTCCACCGGAAAGTACCTTAACCTTCTTAACACCATCATCCCCAGCAAATAACATACGTCCAAGGAAACCTCTTACATATGTAGGATCTGGATCTGGTGAATACTGTGTAAGCCATTCAACAATTGTATCCTCTCTGTTGAACTCTGCCGCACTATCCTTAGGGAAATATGCCTGTGAAGTTGTTACACCCCATTTGTAATTACCGGAATCCGGTTCCATCTCACCCATCAGGATCTTGAACAGAACAGTTTTTGCCTGCTCATTGCCACCAACCAATGCAACTTTGTCTTCTCTTCCCAGTGTAAAGGAAATATTGTCCAGAATCTTCACGCCGTCAATGGTCTTGGAAAGCCCGTCCACTGTCAGGATATCCTTTCCCGCCTCACGGTCCATGGTAAACCCGATATACGGGTACCGCCGCGAGGAAGCGGGCATCTCCTCTGCGGAGAGCTTTTCCAAAAGTTTTCTGCGGGACGTCGCCTGTTTTGATTTTGACTTGTTCGCGGAAAAGCGTTCAATAAAGCTTTGCAGCTCCTTGATTTTCTCCTCGTTTTTCTTGTTTTGAAGCTTCTGCATACGCTGCATAAGCTGGCTTGACTGATACCAGAAATCATAATTCCCGACATACATTTTGATTTTCGTATAATCGATGTCCACCGTGTGTGTGCATACCGTGTTCAAAAAGTGGCGGTCATGCGAAACCACAATGACAGTTCCGGGATAATCGAGTATAAAATCCTCAAGCCACGCGATCGCGTGGCCCAAGGAATCCCCGCCCTTTAGGACGGGGAGGAGCAAGGTCAAGCTGGTTGGTCGGCTCGTCCAGCAAAATAATATCCGGATTGCCGAACAGCGCCTGCGCCAAAAGCACTTTGACTTTCTCATTCCCAGAGAGGGTGTCCATCTGCGCAAAAAGCAGCCCTTCCGGAAGGCCCAAGCCCTGTATGAGCTTCGACGCGTCGGACTCCGCTTCCCAGCCGTTGAGTTCCGCAAACTCGGCCTCAAGCTCGCCCGCCAAAACGCCGTCCTCCTCCGTAAAATCCTCTTTTGCGTAGAGCGCCTCTTTTTGCTGCATGATGCTGTAAAGGCGGCTGTTTCCCATAATCACCGTATCCAATACGGAATAACTGTCAAATGCATAGTGATCCTGTTTTAAGACGGAAAGGCGGACCTCCGGCGGAATGATCACTTCACCGGTTGACGGCTCCAGCTCCCCGCAGAGAATACGCAGGAATGTGGACTTTCCTGCGCCGTTTGCGCCGATAAT
>ERZ779866.3025-NODE-3025-length-14154-cov-5.173842_pt1 | contig 14154 bp, 12 predicted proteins | sample MGYA00511248_ERZ779866 | MGnify/ENA primary metagenome ERZ779866 (study PRJEB29588, sample SAMEA2155758) | human gut metagenome | biome: human gut; feature: human-associated habitat; material: faeces | place: Denmark | collected 2008/2010 ... | reverse complement strand
TTTGAAAATATAACTCCTGCCATGTTTTATCGCTTTATTCCTCTTATAAGTGTGCTCGCCTACGGCTGGTCATACAGCAGTGATGTGAGAAGCGGTTATATCAAAAGCATTATTACCCGCACAAGCAAATTGAAGTATCATACCTCTAAGTATTTTGCCACATTTATCTCCGGAGGACTTGTTGTTCTTATACCTGTTTTGGTAAATATTTTAACCCTCGCCTGCTTTATGCCATTTCGTATGCCAAATATTTCTGAAAGTGCATACTATGCGGAACTCCCGGCGTTTGCCTTTGCCAATTTATTTTATAAAGCTCCGGCATTATACATGGTGATTATTCTCATATTTCATTTTATATTGGGCGGTCTGTTTGCCACATTTGCAATGGCGGTTTCAATGTTTACCACAAATAAATATATTGTAACGCTTTTTCCTTTTGTATTCTCTTTTTTGTATTCATATGCATGTTCAATGTTTTTAAATCGCCTGTTTTGGGGAGAAATGGATCCTCTTTATCAAATAAATAAACTCAGCGTTACATACAGAATATTGGAATATATAATTTTGGTCTACGGAGTCTTCTTTGTTTTCACCGCCGGAATAATATTTTTTAAGGGGATGAAAAAGGATGTTTTTTAAAATACTTAAATATGACTTAAAAAATACAATCATAAAAAAATACAAAAACTACATCATCTCTTTTTTCGTGTTCTGCTGGTTTTTATTTGACGCATATATGAAAATTTTCTACTCCGATATATCCATTAAAGATGTCACCATTACGGAAATAGTGATGTTTATTTTTAACGGTATGAAAGAATTTGTACCGGACGGTTATACGGCCTTTACTTTTCCTACAATGTGGATGGTTATTTTTGTATTGCTCTTATTTTTCACCCTGTACTATCCATACAATGACATTATGGGCTACGGAAAAAATGTACTGATTGCAAGCACATCAAGGACGGTCTGGTGGCTTTCTAAATGTGTGACAACACTTTGTATATGTATAGTCTATTTTTTTACTGCCGCACTGAGCATTCTTATCTTTGCTTTTTCCTTTGGCTTAAAATTTGAGCTTACTGTTAAGCCTGAGGTTTTTTCAACGCTTCTAATACGGGGAGTACCCGAGGGATTTAACTTGTCACCTGAACCTCTATACATGGTTCTCACTGTATTTGTACTTCCGTTTATATTTGCAATAGCGATGTGTCTTTTTCAAATGCTTTTGACCCTCATAATAAGACCTTTCGCCAGCATAATTGTGGTAACCGCAATATTTATGGTTTCTGCTTATTATGTAAGTCCATTTATGATAGGAAACTATGCAATGACTCAGCGAAGTATATGCTTTATTTCAAATGGAGTTAACCCTATCGTTGGGGTTGTAATCATGGCTTCAATAATAGTATTTTCTATTGTGGTCAGCACGGTTCTGTTTAACCGTTATGAGATTTTAGAGAAAGAATAGTGATAGCTTATGACAGAAATTAAAATTGAAAACCTTGTAAAAACAATTAAGGGAAACAAGGTAATAGACAATATTACCCTTACCCTGACCTCTCCAAAAATAGTTGGCTTTAAAGGTATCAACGGTTCCGGAAAAACTATGCTTATGCGTTTGATTTGCGGGCTTATAAAGCCGACAGACGGAACAATAACCATAAACGGAAAAGTTCTTCATAAGGATATTTCTTTCCCTGAAAGCGTCGGCATACTTATTGAAAATCCGGCTTTTCTCGACGGTTATTCAGGATTTGAAAACCTGAAAATGCTGGCTTCCATAAAGAATATTGTTAAGGACTACCAAATAAAAGATATTATCAAAGCTGTTGGACTTAACCCTGATGACAAAAAGCATTATAAAAAATATTCTCTGGGCATGAAACAGCGCCTCGGCATAGCCTGCGCCCTTATGGAAAGTCCCGACATTATTATTTTAGACGAGCCTACAAATGCTCTGGACAGCGACGGAATTACAACGGTAAAGGAGCTTATTGTCCAAAAAAGAGAAGAAGGTGCTCTGGTTATAATATCATGTCACGATATAGATATTCTCAAGGAATTGAGCGAGGAGATCTACGTGCTTGAACAAGGAAAGCTCACAGACCATTTCAATGTAGAGGAGTGATGAAGATGAAAAAAAGAAAACTTATATTTCTGATTTTTATTATTGCCCTCTTTGTTGGTGTGATTTCCCGAATTGTGTATGTAAACATTACCTCAACACGACCGCCTAAGGTATATTATCCTACGGGAGAAACTATTGAATTTACTGATGATTTCTTATTTAGTCCAAGCGAATCTGCCAAGGGATATACAATCAATATAAAAAGTGCCACCCTTATATCTTCAAATGATTTTATGGAAAAATACGGTTTAAAAGAAAGTGATTTGCCGTTTCCGGAATACGAGGTTGCAAGCTTTGTTATAGATTTGGAAGCTGAAATATCCAATATAAATTCAGAAAAAGGCATAAATCCTTCAAGAAATACTTTATTAGCTGATAATAGTAGCCTTGTAATAGAAAGTAATCTCTTCGGTGCATTGTATGAACAACCCGAAATCATTCAGGGGATTGCATTGGAAAAAGGTCAAACAATGACATATCATCTTCCCTATCGTTATAACGGCTCTGAAAATATACCTTTCTTTGATGTATATGATTATCTGAAAAATTCAGATTATTTGTATGTGCTTTCCCAGTATCCAACAGAAAGATATATAACCGTAACAGTCAAAGACGAAACATAAAAACATATCTCAATTAAACATAAAAACTCAATCTCTTCAAATACATAATAATAGAAAAACAATCTTTTTTGCCAAAAATACCATTAACAGCAAAACGCATCGAAGAAAACTGTTCTCCGATGCGTTTCTAATTTTGTGATATAAATCATTTAATCTTTCCAAATAAAATTATGTTTTATAGACTCTCCGCCGTCTACTACTATGCTTTGACCTGTGCAAAATGTGTTTGTAACTGTTAAAAAATACGCCCATTGTGCAATTTCTTCAGGTGTTGCCCACTTTTTCAAAGGTGTTTCATCCATAATCTGAGCCCAAAGCTCTTCGTCATTCATAACACATTCATTAAGAGGCGTCAGAACACCGCCCGGGTCAAGACTGTTACAGGTCGCTCCAAAATTTGCCACACGCATTGCCACATTCTTTGTATATGCCAAAACTCCGCCCTTACTTGCGCAGTATTCCGGAAATTCCGAACCTGTATGTGCGCTTGCGGAACCGATATTTAATATAGAACGTATATCTCCTTGAACACCGTATTTTTCGGTGATATGAATAAGTGCTTTCAGATTTATATCTATATCATCTTCGTTTTGTGTTCCCGCATTGTTTATTAAAATATTCACACCGCTAATCTCCGGAAGATTAGCGTAATCACGAACGTCAAGCTGATGATGTGTATAGCATTTATGTTCAATTTCAGATTTTTGTCTGTCAATTCCGATAACATCATGTCCTTCTTTTAAAAACAACTCGGCAATGGCTTTCCCTATGCCCTGTGATGTTCCGGTTACAAGTATTTTCATATTATTGACCCACTTTCATATAGGTGAGATACTCCTGTCCCACATTATACTTATGCCATCTCTTTACAATCTTATATCCTATAGGTGAAAAAACTATCTCCATAAACAATTCTGCCACAGCTCCTGTCAAAGAACACATTGCGCACTGCACTATTGTCCAGTGAAATCCGTCCCAGAATATTGGCGCAAAAAAGACAAAGACAATAATTGAAAATATGAAATTGTCCATAAACTGACCTAAAAAAGTAGATATATAGGTCTGCGCCGCAAATGCTCGTTTGCTGTCCGGATTATTCTTAAAAGCTTTTCCTATAGTCCAGTTTAAAAAATTGTTTATCACAGCAGACGCCAAAAATGCAACCGTACTGCCAAAAAGAATAAACCATGTGCCGCCTAAAATTCCGTTTAAAGCGGTGTAATCTGCCGCATTTGATGGAATTATGCTGGCTATATAGAATATTAAACAGGTAAGCAGATTTATAGCAGAAGCAAGAACTGCAATTTTATTTGAGGCCTTCGGTCCAAAATGCTTGGTTATAATATCCATGCACATAAATGAAAGCCAGGATATTAAAATACCGCCGTCCAAAGCAATCCACTCTGTTTGAACCAATGTCTTATTTGCAAGCAAATTCATGCATATAACGCTTACAACAAAAAGAGAAACCACCGTTGCAGGTATGCATCTTAGCAATATAGCCGTTTCTTTTTTTTCTTTTTTGATCCACGCTCTGATTGTTTTGGTCTGTTGTGTTGATTGTAAAATTTCACTATTCATTTTTATTCCTCCGAAAAATAGTTTTTACAAAACACAAAACCACTTTCACAGAAAGAAAATGGCTTTGCAAAACGCAAAGCCACTATCATTACAAAATATGAATAGCAGTCCTGGTTTTGTTTAACGACAGGATGGTACAAACGAACTGTCGGCATCGCACTGATGCGGATAATATTATATACTATATTTTCTGAAAATACAATACTTTATTTCGGTTTACGCATAACTTTTTCCAGCGCTTTTCCCTTTGCAAGTTCATCGGCCAATTTATCCAGATATCTGATTTCCTGCATAAGCGGATTTTCAATATTCTCCACACGCACTCCGCATATTGTACCTGTTATAAGCTTTCTATCCGGATTTAAGTTTGGTGCTTTTAAAAAGAAATCACCGTAGGTTATATCGCTTTTCATAAGTTCATCTAAATTTTCTATGCTGTATCCTGTTAGCCAGCAGGTAACCTCATTAAGCTCTGCTTTGGTACGTCCTTTCTTTTCTACTTTAGCTATAAGCAACGGGTAAACCTTTGCAAATGACATACCGAATATTTTTTCTTCTTTCATTTTTCCCTCCGATATTCTTATTTAATAACATTTTACCACAAAAACAAAAGAACACAAGTGAGAAAAATCCGAGAACAGCGGCAAAATTGTTCTCGGATTTTCTATATTGAGTGAGGTTAGATGAATATGGTGTTATCAAATATTATTTCAGCTTCCAAATATCCTTATTGTATTCGGAAATTGTTCTGTCAGATGAGAAATATCCGGAATTTGCGATATTTGCAGTCATCTTCTTTGCCCATGAAATTCTGTCTTCATAATCCTCATAGGCCTTTTCTCTAACTTTGATGTATTCTTCTGTATCAAGAAGAGCTTTGAAGTAGTCTTCGTACTTTATATTGCGCCAAAGTGCTGAGAGCATTTGAGGATTTCCGATGGACAAAAGTTCAGGTGATACTATAAAGTCAACAAGATATTCAAGCTCCGGCTTATGATAGAAATCAACTGCTCTGTAAGATGAGTTTTTGTAAAGCTCTATAACTTCGTCACTTGATTTTCCAAAGGTATAAATATTATCTTCTCCAACAAGCTGAGCTATTTCAACATTTGCGCCGTCCATGGTTCCCAGAGTAATTCCACCGTTTGCCATAAACTTCATGTTTCCTGTTCCGCTTGCCTCTTTTGAAGCCAAGGAAATCTGCTCTGAAATATCACAGGCAGGAATTAAACTCTGTGCCCATGTTACGTTATAGTTTTCTATCATAACAACTTTAAGCCACTTGTTTACACTTGGGTCATTTTCTATTAAAGACTGCATACAAAGAATAAGATGAATTATATTTTTCGCCATATCGTATGCAGGTGCCGCCTTTGCTCCGAAAATAACTGTAATAGGACGTTTTGGAATTTCGCCGTTTTTAATCTTGATATACTTGTAGATTACATAGAGCAAATTCATCTGCTGTCTTTTGTACTCGTGGAGTCTTTTTACCTGAATGTCGTAAATAGAATTTTCGTCTATCTCCACACCGTTTGTTTTCAAAAGCTGTTCTTTAAGTCTGATTTTGTTCTTATGCTTTACCTCAAGTAATTTATTTAAAAACTCCTCATCCTCGGAATAATCCATAAGTTTTTTAAGGTCTTCGGCGTCGTTTTTCCAGCTGTCCCCTATATATTCTGTAATAAGCTCTGATAAATCCTGATTGCAAACCTGAAGCCATCTTCTGAATGTAATTCCGTTTGTCTTGTTGTTGAATTTTTCAGGATAGAGCTTGTAAAAATTATTAAGCTCAGTATTTTTCAGTATCTCAGTGTGCAGATAAGCAACACCGTTTACTGAAAAACCGAAATGCATATCCATATGAGCCATATTTACAAGCCAGCCGTCGTGGATAATTTCAACACTGTTATCTTTGGTTACTTTTCGTGCTCTTGCGTCAAGTTCTTTGATTATCGGAACAATCTGAGGAGCTACCTTTTCAATATATGAAATAGGCCACTTTTCCAAAGCTTCTGCCAAAATTGTATGGTTTGTGTATGCGCAGGTCTTGGAAACCTCTTCAACAGCCCTATCCATAGTCAATCCTTTTTCAACCAGCAGTCTAATAAGCTCAGGAATAACCATTGACGGGTGGGTATCGTTTATCTGGATAACAACGTGCTTTGAAATATTTTCAAAGGAAAATCCGTTGTCCTCAAGCTCTTTCAGTATAAGCTGTGCGCCTGCCGATACCATAAAATACTGTTGATATACTCTAAGAAGCTTGCCGTCCTCGTATCTGTCGTCAGGATACAGGAACGAAGTAAGACAATGAGAAATATCGTTTTTGTCAAAGTCTATGCCGCCGTTTTCAAACTTCTTTGGTTCTTCCACATCGAAAAGATGAAGTCTGTTTGCAGCTTTTGAACCTGCTCCCGGAACAATTATATCTTTCATAATTGCTTTCTGGGTAAAACCTCCGAAAGGAACTTCAAAGCTCACTCCTGTATCTTCCAGCCAGCTTTCATTTTCTATCCATGGATCGGGGTTTTCCTGCTGATTGTTATTTACAAATCGCTGTCTGAAAAGACCGTAATGATAATTAAGTCCTACACCGTCGCCGTTAAGTCCAAGGGCTGCGATAGAATCGAGAAAACACGCCGCAAGTCTGCCGAGACCGCCGTTTCCCAAAGAGGGCTCCGGCTCATATTCTTCGATTTCACTGAGCTTTTTGCCCATGCTTTCAAGGACTTTTTCTGTTTCCTCAAATATTCCCAAAGCCAAAAGGTTGTTGCTCAAAAGTTTTCCTACAAGGAATTCTGCGGAAAAATAATAGAGCTTTCTTTCACCCTGAGGTTTAGGTAAATCTCTGCACAATTTGTAGGTCATTTCAAGCATTGCATAATATATTTCATGATTGGTACAATCTTCCGGTTTTTTATTCCATTTTGTATTTGTGACATCGTTCAGTTTTTCATAAATTTTCATCATAATCAATCTCCTTTTCAGACATTGGTTTATCCAAAAAATTTAATCCTTTGGAAGTCTTCCATAGCATCCGGTGATACTATATATTTTTTCCGCAAGGGATTTGTCAAAAGCTGATTTTGGCAATCTCCATTTCCAGTTTACGCTTACTGTTGACGGTGTATTCATTCTTGCGCTGTTGTCAAGTCCCAAATAATCCTGCATTGGAATTACGCACCATTTGGAAACCGACGCCATTGCAAGGCAGACAAAATCCCAGTAAATCTCATTTTCAGGGGTATATCTGTTGTTGAGATACAGCCTTGCCATGTTTCTTTCTTCCTCTGTTATATTTTTAAACCATCCCGCAATGGTTTCGTTGTCGTGTGTTCCCGTATATACAACAGAGTTTTCTTTATAATTGTATGGGAAATAGTGCTGAGCTCCTGAAGAATCTCTTGAGTCAAAAGCAAATTCCAGCACCTTCATTCCAGGGAAACCGCAGTCGTCTACAAGTTTTCTCACTGAATCGGTGAGATATCCCAAATCCTCTGCGATAACCTCTCTTTTTCCAAGCTTTGCTTCCACTGCCTTGAAAAGCTCAATGCCAGGGCCTTTTTCCCATCTTCCGTCAATGGCTGATGTTGCACCGAACGGAATACTGTAGTACTCGTCAAATCCTCTGAAATGGTCTATTCTCAAAATGTCGTAGAGCTTATAGCAGTATTCAATTCTCTTTATCCACCAGCTAAATCCTGTTTCCTTGTGGTAATTCCAGTTATAAAGAGGATTTCCCCAGAGCTGTCCTGTTGCGGAAAAACCATCCGGAGGACATCCGGCAATTCTTGTCGGCTTATTATCGCTGTCAAGGTAGAAAAGCTGTGGATTTGCCCATGCATCGGCGGAGTCAAGGGATACATATATAGGTATATCTCCGATGATTTTTATGCCTTTGGAATTTGCGTAGCTTTTAAGCTCTTTCCATTGGCTAAAGAACTCAAACTGCATGTACTTTTGAAAATCAATCTGTTCTTTTAATTCTTCTTTAAGTTTTTCCAAAGCTTCTTTATCTCTGAGTCTTATTTCTTTATCCCAGTTGTGCCAGCTTTGATTATCATATTTTTCTTTCGCCGCCATAAAAAGGGCATAATCTTCAAGCCAGAATGAATTTTCCTTTTGAAACTCTTTAAATGCGTTATTTTCATTTATATTTGAATTTTCAAAAGCCTTTTTCAAAAGTTTGTATCTTCCTTTGTAAAGCTTTTCATAATCGACTTTTTCGTTGTCTTCTCCAAAGTCAACAGCGTCACATTCTTCCTTTGTCAAAAGTCCGTCCCTTATAAGTTTTTCTAAATCTATAAAATAGGGATTTCCCGCAAAGGTTGAAAATGACTGATAAGGGCTGTCGCCGTAACCTGTAGGGCCTAAGGGGAGAATCTGCCAAAAGCTTTGTCCCGCTTCACAAAGCTTATCTACAAATTCATATGCTTCCTTTGAAAAACAACCAATTCCGTAATTTGACGGAAGGCTGCTTATTGACAATAAAATACCGCTTGCTCTCAACATAATCACCTCTCACTTTAAAGTAATCATTACACCGTAATGATCCGAAACCACATCGCCGTTAGTTCCGTTAAATACAACAACGGATTTTTCAATATTTGTATTTTCGTTAGTAAAGATAAAATCTATTCTCATTTTGCTGTCTGTGTCTTTATCTTTCCAGCCGTCTATTTTTTTGCATACTGTGTAACCCTCATCTTTTAGTTCAGCCAGATTATACGTATCATTCCAGCCTTTAGCTGTGATATAGTCGTATCCTCCGCCTGAAACCGAAGCCGGACTGTTAAAGTCACCCATAACAAAACATTTCATATTCTTTTCAACTATTTTTTCCAGTGATTCCCACTGATCGGTGAAAGGCTCTTCCTTATCCTCCCACCAGCCCATATGGACGGTAACAAACTGCATTTCTTTCCCATTTACATCACAAATAGCTGAAAGCGCTTTTCTTACTTTCCAGTTTTCAAACTCTTTTGAATGTGTTGTATAACACTGGACTGTCTTTTTAAATGGCATAGATGAGAAAATTGCCAGTCCCTCCTGATATTTTCCATAGCCTATTTTTGCCGGCGTCCATGTCCAGTACACGGGATATCCCAATTCACTCAAAAGCTTTGCCAAATTATAGGCGTGGTTGTCGCTTTTAAGAATTAAATCCTTTTCGTCGGAGGTGAAGCCGTATGCGGCTTCCGAAGAAACCGCTTTAGCTTCGATTGACTGATTAACCTCCTGCAAAGCAACTATGTCAGGTTTTTCCTTTGCAGTCCATTGGGCGAATTCTAAAAGTTTGTCCTGATAGTTTTCTTCTTCAAGACTATGACAGTTTAAAGTTAATATTTTCATAACAATCACAAAATATCCAGAATATCGGATTTAATAACATCGGCTTTCGGGCCGTATATAGCTTGAATACCTGTGTCTTTTCTTACAAGTCCCAAAGCTCCCTCATTTTTCCAGTCGCTCAGTTCAGCAACCAAATCAGGATTTTTTACTGTAACACGGAGTCTTGTCATGCAAGCGTCAACATCAACAATGTTTTCTCTTCCGCCAAGCAATGCAATAATTCTTTCAGCCTTACTTCCTGCAGCTCCTGTCTTTGCTTTGCCCTGGTCTTCGGAAACATCTTCTGACTGAACATCGTCATCAATATAGTTGCCGAGTCTTCCCGGAGTTGCAAAGTTAAATTTCTTAATCATGAACTTTGATACGAAATATCCTACAACAAAGAATACTATTACGCAGATTACAAAGTTGAATACGTCCCAGCCAAGACCTGCGCTGAATGACATTGGAAGTCTGCTGATAAGCTCAAGGTTTCCGAATGAGTGAAGTCTTAAATGGATAACTCCTGCAAGGGCAAATGCAATACCCTGAAGAATAGCGTAAACAATGTAAAGAGGAATTGCGCAGAACATAAACATAAATTCCAAAGGCTCTGTAACACCTGTAAGAAGAACTGCAACGATTGTTGAAAGGAACATTGAAGTATATTTCTTTCTCTTATCCGGGTCAATGCACTTGTACATTCCCACACCGATACCTATGAGCAATCCTGTTGCACCGATCATCTGTCCAACCTTAAATCTTGCAGGTGTAACAGTTGTTAAAAGCTCCTGATAGCCAGCCATATCGCCCTGATTTTTGAGATTTACAAGGTCTGTAACCCATGCAAGCCACAATGGATCCTGTCCGAATACCTGTGTTCCTGCGTTTGTTCCTGTAAGAATTGTATATGTACCGCCGAATGATGTGTAGTTCATTGGAATTGTCAGCATGTGATGCAATCCAAATGGGAGAAGCAATCTTTCCAATGTTCCGTAAACAAACGGTGCAAGGATAGGAGATGTTTCTGATGAATTTGCAATCCAGATACCAAAGGAATTGATTCCGCCCTGAATAAGCGGCCAAACTATTGCAAGAACAATAGCAATTACCACTGACCAAACCATTACAACCAACGGAACAAATCTTTTGCCGTTAAAGAATGAAAGTGCGTCCGGAAGTTTTCTGAAATTGTAGTACTTATTGTAAACAACAGCGCCTACAAATCCTGAGATAATTCCTATAAATACTCCCATGTTAAGAGCAGGTGCTCCCAAAACAGATGTAAAGTAATCCGCAACCGGAATTTCCTGTCCGAACAATGTGTGTGTCGTTGCTCCTTCTGCTGTAAGCATAGCGCTTGTAACACCAAAGAATGAACCTGTAAGCAGGTTGATAAGAATAAATGCAATGGATGCCGCAAATGCTCCGCCTGCACGCTCCTTAGCCCAAGAACCACCTATTGCAACCGCAAACAACAGACTGAGGTTGTTAATAACGCCCCATCCGATATTGGAAACAATATTTCCTATCCACATGGCTGTTGAATTGTCTTTTCCGAAAATCTGAACCATGCTTCCCAAGGAAATCATCAAACCTGCCGCAGGCATAACAGCAATAACAACCATCATTGCTTTGCCCAACTTTTGCAGAAATTCAAAATTTACGAATTTTTTCTTTGAAATCTTTTTTGACTGCTCCTGAGCAGATTTAATTTTTTTATCAAGAGCCTTGTCAGTTTTGTTTTTTTCTTTTGTCTTACTGCCTATTGACATGACCTGTCACCAACCTTTACCTCTCTTAGATAATATGTAACCATTCAGAAGTCAAACATTTTCTATTTCCGTTTTACTTCCATGTTTTAACACAAAACTTTTAATTTGTGTTTTCCGCCAACGCAAACAGCCGGACTGCACATTTTTTACTGCTTTCTTTCCCCGCAAAATATGCAAAAGAAAGCATCAAGAACATTTTAAACGGAACTGTTTTGCATTTAAGCGATGCTGAATACAACCTGAAACCTTTCCCAAACACCTTTTCAACCTCCTTTAATTTTATTTGTGCAATCCGTTGCGCAAATTTACGCAACCGCTTTCATAACTTGATTGTACTACTGCAAAATCTATTTTTCAAGTACTTTTTTCTATTTCTCTCTTTTTTACAATAACAAATGATATTTTTTATTCAATTTAACTAATCTAGATTTTGGATATTTAATAACCGCATAAAACCATTCCATAATGCCTCATAAAAACTCAACGTTTTCTTGACAAGTTTCGTTGAAAGAGATATAATTATTTCATAATTTTTTGCATAAAGGAGTTGCGCAAATCATGGCAACAATTTCAGATGTAGCAAAACTTGCAGGTGTTTCCCCATCAACTGTTTCGAGAACATGCAGCAATCATCCCTCTATAAGCCAGCGTACAAAAGAACGTGTGCGCAAAGCCATGGCAGAACTTGGATATGAACCTAATTTTCAGGCAACAAGCCTTGCAACTCAAAATTCCAAAACTTTCGGGATTCTTCTTCCATCTTCCGATTATGATGTTTATCAAAAATCTTTCTACCTTGAAGCAATACGAGGCATAGGCTTGTTCTGCAATCAAAAACAATACATGAATACGATTATCACAGGTCAAAATGACGAAGAGATTTTACAAACCGTCCAGTCCATGGTAAAAGGCGGTCGTGTAGAAGGCTTTATCCTGCTTTATTCACGCCATGACGACCCTGTAATTAAATATTTGAACTCCGAAGGTATTCTTTATGTGCTTATCGGTAAAGCCACTAAAGATTTAAGCGACGCAATATATGTTGACAACGACAATATTCAGGCAAGCCGTGAGCTTACAAATCTTTTGATAAGCAAAGGCCACAGAAAAATCGGATACATTTCAAGCGACTCGGAATATAATTTTTCCCAAGACAGAAAAAGCGGCTATATGCTTGCCCTTACTGAAAATTCTATACCAATGAACTCACAGTACATTGTAGAGTGTTCAGGAATTCCGGATTACAACAATGATAAAATAAAAGAGCTCCTTACACTTGAAGACAGACCGACCGCAATAGTTACTAGCGATGATGTTTTGGCTACTCTTTTGATAAGTACCGCATATACTTTGGGACTCAAAGTTCCAGATGACTTGTCTGTTGCGTCTTTTAACGATTCTCTTTTATCTCATCTTTGCCATCCTCAGCTTACAAGCGTTGACATAAACGCATTGCAGTTGGGAATTGAAGCAGCATCACAGATAATAAATCATATTGAAAACCCTGATTTGCTGGCAACAAAGATTATTGTTCCTCACAGAATTATCGAACGTGAAAGCTGTTCTTCACCAAAATAAAAATCTTATATACATAAAAAAGCACTATACCCTCAATGAGTATAGTGCTTTCACTTTTATATGGAAATCATCATTCCAATATTACGCATTTATTGCCACGTGATTCAAATACGCTTTCAAATGCGGCTCTGTCATATTCAACTATTCCGGAAATCGGGTCAGCGATAGTTACAGTATCTTCCGAATATCCTATGAGAACTGCTCCGTGGTCGCTGGTACTCCAGTCAACGTATTCTCCGCTTTCAGTATACCAACCGCTTACACCGGATCTTTCCACCATGTAAATAGTTACCCACACAACCACTGGGGTATCTTCGCTTACAAGCTGGTAAAGTTCTTCAGGCGTTGAACCGGTCATGTCCACCGCTCTCATTGAGCTTCCCACATCTTCAAGATAGTCATCTGCAGCCGTGGTAATCGCTACGGTTCCGCAGATATAGCCGCCGGTGGTGGTAGGATCACCTATAAAGTAGTTATTAAGGTCAGGGCCATACAAGTTACCTTCGCTGTCGTAATAGAAATATGTCGGTGCAATAGGCAGATACTCTGTAGCCATTACAACTTTATCTGCATCATAATCATAATAGTTAAGAACCATTGTTAAAGCTGTTATTTCGCAACCTGTGGGAAGTTCAGGTGTCTGTATTATTGACTCAAAACCATCTATAACATACGAGCTTTTAGCTTCTGTTGTCGGCTCGGTAGTTTTTGTATGATTTTCATTAACATCTGTATTTTCACCTGAGTGAAGCGATGATGTTCCTTCCTCTGAAGTTTCTATATTGTTTGGATTAGTTTGCGCAACCTCTATGTAATTATTAAAAGTCAGATGATTGCTTAAATAATTTACAATCAAAAAAGATCCTACAGCTATGAAAACTAAAGACAAAATACATATACCGCCAAAAGTATGCTTATTCTTCATTTTTAGTTTCCCTTTTCAAAATTTAAGTTGCCGTCAACTCTATTATACCCTAAATTTCAATAATGTCTAATACCAAAAACATGTAAAATTTAAAAATATTATGCAAGCCTTAAATAGGATTTTAAAATTCTTCGAAACTTATTATAACAATATTTTTTAAATTATCTATAACAATAACAAAATAAAATTATATTCCTTATTGTTCGA
>ERZ779866.3022-NODE-3022-length-14158-cov-10.117422_pt1 | contig 14158 bp, 11 predicted proteins | sample MGYA00511248_ERZ779866 | MGnify/ENA primary metagenome ERZ779866 (study PRJEB29588, sample SAMEA2155758) | human gut metagenome | biome: human gut; feature: human-associated habitat; material: faeces | place: Denmark | collected 2008/2010 ... | reverse complement strand
CGGGTGCGCAAAGCGTTTCACTCCTTCTGCCACACGGAGGAACCGGTGGAGTTCCTCTTTGCCCAGTGTGGGCAGGACGCGGGCATTTTAGGCGCGGCGGAACTGTTATTCTGACTTTATTTTTTCCAAATTCAAAAAAGGACCGCTCTCCCAAAAAGGGAGGGCGGTTTTTCATGGGATTATTCCGTTTCAAACAGGATGCCCAGGGTGTTGGGCCCGCAGTGGGAGGAGATGGTACATCCCGCCTCCCCTACGATGACCTCGTCAAAGCCGTACTCGTCCACCACGGCCTGAACCGCGGCCACCGTCTCCGGCTTGCAGGCGGCGTGGACAATGACGCACCGATCCCTGCGGTAGTCGCCGGGGCCCAGCTGATCCCGCACATAGTCCAGTAGGACCTTGTCAAAAACGCCCCGGTACTTCTTTCCCACCGCCATCTTGCCGTCAGACAGCACGATGCAGGGCTTGAGCTTGAGCAGGTTGGCCCCCAGGGCCACCACAGAGGAGCAGCGCCCCCCCTTGGCCAAATAGTCCAGCCGGTCCACCACGAAAGTGGTGGCCACCTTGTCGATGAGACCGTTTACCATCTCTACGATATCCTGGGCAGCCATCCCACGGCGGGCGGCCTCGGCGGCCTCCACCACCAGCAGGCCCTGCCCCATGGTCAGGTTGCGGGTGTCCACCACGTAGACGTTGTCAAAGTCCTCGGCGGCGATGACGGCGTTCTGGTGGCAGGCGGAGAAGCCCTGGCCGATGTTAAAGTGGATGACTGCCTCATACTCCTGGGCATACTTGGAAAAGAGCTCTTGGTAGTCGGCGATATTTACTGCGGATGTACTGGGCAGGCTGCCCCCGGCAGCCACGTGATCGAAGATGTCCTGCGGATGGATGTCTACTCCGTCCCGGCGGGTCACGCCGTCCTGGGTGACGTACAGGGGGGCCAGGGTGATGTCATAGCGTTCCAGCAGCTCTGGGGTCAGGTCGCAGGTACTGTCGGATATCAATTTGATTGCCATAGAAACCTCCACAATCTGATTCCAGCCCAGCGGCCAGCTGGGCTGGGAGAGCGCAATCCCAGCCTGACCATGTAAGAGTAAGATCAGGAATCTGGGCGCAAAATGTCTGATTCCAGCGGGAGAGACCCGCCAACAGGGAACATTATATCAGGTTCCAGTGAAAATGCAACGGTATCTTTGACACTTCCCACTCATAGTCTAAAGGGAGGTGGCGTTATGGTAGGCCGAATCATCTGTTATCGGGAAAGGGGCAGGGGAGGCCTGCGCCAGGAGCGGCTGGGTGGGCTGACCCTGATGACCGGGGAGCTGTATGCGCCCCCCGGTCTGCCCCAATGGCGGCTCCGCCGCCGGTTGGCCAGGCTGGAGCGATCCCTAACCGCCCTGGGGATCGGACGGGTGGTGCTGTCGGAGGGGTTTCCCTATGGGGGCTGGCTGGCGAAGCTGCGCCCTGTGGAGACGTTGGGGTTTTACCGGGAGGCTGCGGATGTGTTGGTCCTGGAGGTACTGCGGGCGAAAGGGGTGGAACCAGCCCGGGCGGTGGTGACTTTGAGCGGGCCCTGGCTGTGCCCAGAGCTGACTCGGGCAGCACGGCGCCTGTGTCCCCAGGTGCGTACCCTCCGCATCGACGTACCCAGGGCAGGGGAGGGGTATGCCCGGTGGCTCCAGACAGAATACGGTCTTCCCGTGGCCCCTCCATCAGGCCGGACAGATGTGACGCTTTCCTTTGGACCGGGCGGGCAGGGACAGGGGCATGTGCTGCGGCTGTATGAACCCCTTCCACCGGAGAGGCCGCGGCTGTACGCCAGAGATGTGGAGCTGCCCGCCGACTGCGGCCAGCCGCTGCTGGCCCTGCTCTGGGAGGGGGGCGCGGTGAAGCGGGATGCCCTGTATGCCCGACTGAAGCAGGGGGAATAGGCGGCGGTCCCAATACTTGCAATCAGTGGGGGGCTGTGGTATAATACTTCACGAATTTTTGCCCAAGTAAGAGATCACATCAGAACGAAGGGAACGATACATCCATGTCAGGACATTCCAAGTGGCATAATATTCAGAAGACCAAAGGGGCGGCAGATGCCAAGCGGTCCCAGATCTTCACCAAGATTGCCCGAGAGCTCATCGTGGCGGTGAAGACCGGCGGCAGCGGAGACCCCAATAATAACGCCCGCCTGGCCACGGTGGTGGCCAAGGCCCGGGCGGCCAATATGCCCAACGACAACATCAAGCGCACCATTGAGAAAGCTCTGGGCTCTGGCAACTCCAATGACTATGAGGCCATCACCTACGAGGGATACGGCCCCAGCGGCGTGGCGGTCATCGTGGAGACACTGACGGACAACCGCAACCGCACCGCCTCCGAGGTGCGCCACTACTTCGACAAGTTCGGCGGCAACCTGGGGGCCACCGGCTGCGTGTCCTGGTCCTTTGACCAGAAGGGCGTGCTGGTCATCGAGCGGGAGGACCTGGACGAGGACACCGCCATGATGGACGCCCTGGATTGCGGCGCAGCGGATTTCCAGGCAGAGGACGAGTGTTTCACGGTCTACACCACCCCGGAGGATTTTGCCGCGGTACTGGCTGCCATGGAGGAGAAGGGATATACTTTCCTGTCCGCTAAGGTGGAGATGGTGCCTCAGAACTATGTGGCTCTCACCGATCCTAAGGATGTACAGAGCATGGAAAAGCTCATTGACATGCTGGAGGACAACGACGACGTGCAGAACGTCTACCACAACTGGGACCAAGAGTGAGCTAACTTTTCGTGCGAATATTTGCGAGTTTCGAGCGCAAGAACGGATATTTCTGAACTTCTAACCCACATTGAAATTGGAGTTGTGAAATATCTGCCCTGAGCTGCGACATACATGCACCTTTCTGTTGTGACGTACAATTCCCCCGTTACAAGGAGGGTGCAAGATGAAGTTGGAAGCGTTAGTCAGAGAGTATCTCATTGAGATTGAGGTTAGGAAGTACACTCCGAAGACCATTCGGGGTTATCGGAACAACCTCAATCTCTTTTTGCGTTTTTGCCTGGAGGAGCTGGGGATCACCACAATGGATGAGATGAGCATCGGAGCGGTTCGGCAGTTTTCCAAACGCCTGTCAGACAGGGGCAGGAAGGGCACCTATATCAATGGCCTGCTGAAAAACATTAAATCTTTCCTGCAATACTGCTATGAGGAGGGCTACGGGGGGTTCAACACGAGGAAGAGTTTCAAGTGGTGTAAAGAGGAACGGCCAGTGATTATGGCCTATAAGCCCTCTGACGTGCGCAGAATGCTTCAGAGCTGCAAGGGGTATAATTTCATATCCATCCGGGACAATGCTGTTCTAACCATGCTTTTTGAGACGGGAATCCGGTGCTGGGAGCTGTGCTGCATTCAGCGGGAAGATATTCACGAAGAATTTATCATGATCAGGGGAAAGAATCACAAGCAGAGGGTTGTGCCCGTTACTCCCATTCTAAAAAAGGCGCTGTTGCGGTATGAGACAGCCTCAAAGCGATACTTTGACCTGAAAGAGACAGACAACTTCTATTTCCTGTCCTTTCACGGAAGGCAGCTGACAAACAGTGCGGTAGAGCACATTGTGAAACGCCATGGAGAGGGAATTGAAGGGGTACGGGTATCACCCCATACATGCCGCCATTTTTTCGCCCAGCAGCAGATGAAAATGGGAACCGATCTGTATACCATTTCAAGGCTCTTAGGGCATGAGAACATTGGAATCACCCAGACTTACCTCAACAGCCTGCGGGATGAGGAGGTCATCCAAATCGCAAAGCAGAAAAGCGTGCTGATGAATCTATAAGTCAAACAATACCGATGGGGGTAGGCCGATACCTGCCCCTATTTCTTTTGCGCAAGAGTCAATAAAAAAGTCAGAAAATTGGGCTGAAATATCATGGTTGAGAATGGAGGGAATGTTAGGGGATCCCCTGCACCATAGACTGTGGAATTGAGTTGAAATTATTACAAAAATAAGGGGGTGGGGGTGGGTTGTGGATTAGGCGCTTCAAGGCAAGCAGAAAATTATATGAGCAGGGAATTTGTTGTGCCGCCTAATGTACGTAACACAAAAATTTGGGAATTGAAAATGCGAGAAATATAAGCATTAAGAAATTTACAGGAAATTGAGAGCAAAAAACGCAATCATGCTTTGGCTAGGGTACAGTATCAAAAGAAGCATATAAGCGATTTTAAGCCCAAATCACAGGGATAAATAATATGTACAGTATATCTAAAACAATCGAGAAAAAATTATGCAAAAAGACGAAAAAAGGTTGACAAAAGCGGAGATTTGTGGTATAATTTGAAATAATCACAATGGCCGTTGCGATTGGACTCCCCACATCATTGATATGGTATTGTCTGCATAATGATGGGCACAACAAAATGGGTGGGGGGGATTTTTCTATTGAATTAATAGGAATAAAAATATTCCCCCGAAAGGAGGCAATTATGTGGGGGATCAGTATTTGACAGAAGCTATTGATTTTGAACGTGATATTGAACCATACCGTGTTATAAGGCTTTATGCAGGAGTTGGTTCAGGGAAGAATTATTGGATTGAGACATTAGCAGAAAAAGGATTTAGGGTTTTACTTATTACATCCAGAAAAGCCACTGCGGATGCTCAGGCCAAGAAGTTAAATGCCAGCAGGTGGATTGACCTTGATACATTGGCCACAGGGGCAGAAGATACCAGCGAAAAAATGAAATATATCAATAAAGCAGTGGTTACAAATGCAGGTATCGAGCAATTTCTGAAAAATAAATACGACCCAGAGGATGAATCAACATATCTGTGGAACTATTTTGATTTTATTGTTTTAGACGAAGCACATTCTCTTGTTGATGATGCAACATTTGCAGATAGTCCATTTCATGTAAAAAGATTTCTCGCCCACGTGATACACAATGACTTTTCCTGTAAAGTTATTTTTATGACAGGCACTCCAGAACCCATTGACTGGCTTTTCTCAGATAGGCTTAAAGCACACAAGTGCTTCAATGATTTAAATTTGTTCGATATATGCAAGCATGTTGTTCCAACGGAAATTGTGTTGGGAGATACAGCATCTGCATTGGGAGATATAGTAAATGAGGTGTTATCTCTAAATAACAGGGTTATTTATTTTGCCAATAGTATAACAAGAATGGAAAGATTAGTTCCAGAATTAGTGAAATGCGGAATACCTCAGGAGGCTATTGGAATAGCATATTCTGGTGAAGCCAGACGTGATTTTCCAGAACCAATTTTGAATCGAAAAAGAGAGATTCGGGACTTCATCTTGGAAAAAGAAAGAATCCCAGAAGATATTAAGGTGTTTTTGACAACAAGCCAAAATAAAGAAGGCATTAATTTAATGGATGAAGATATCCATACGATGTATTCTGAAACCTGTAAGAAATCGGCGTTGATTCAAATGGCCGGAAGAATAAGAAACGGATTGGATTACTTGTTTGTTATTTATGATGCTCCAGAGCACCAACCAGTAGCATCAATGGAAGAAATAGAAATAGACAAAAACTGCCTGCCAGTTGTTAGAAAGTATTGGAAAGAAAGCGAATTCGATAATCCCAGGGAAATCATCCAAATGATTGAAGAGAAATTTCCTTGTATCAGATATGATTATATTTCTCAAAAATTCCGTTTTTATAGTGAACGACAACATGCCCTTATACAGGAACACGAAGATAAAGAATTGGTAAGGCGATGTGCGTATCGTTACGGGTCAGACTATGACCGTTATCGTGATGATGAGGGAGAACTTGTTAGTCACGCTAAAGAATCAATGCAGGAATGGTTCCCTGAATCAGATATACAGATTCAATATCATTTGGCCCCATGGGTTCAGATGGAGATTCTCGAGAATGTTATAGACCCATTCCTTTGGTATTATTTTTATGATGACTATGGTGTTATGACCAAAGAAGACAAGGAAAATCTTCGTACAAACTTAAATTGGGCGATAGAAGAAAGCGGTATTCCCGTGGAAGAGTTGGGGATAAAGTTCCCAATAAAACAATTGAACCCATTTTTAAAAATATTTCGTAGACAAATTATAGAAGCCCCGGGGATGCGTAAAGGCACGGGTTATTTACTGGTGCCCTATGCTGAACCTGCGAGGAATAATAAGCATAATGCGGGGGAAAATAAACATAATATAGAAAAAGATTAAAATCCCCCCGCAAAAGTAATCACTTAATGACTATCCCCCGGAAAGCCAAAACAAATGGCTTCCGGGGGAGTTTTTGTTAGTCATTACAAATTAAAGATAATTGTTTTAATAATTCAAGGGCAATCGGCTTAACTTTAGGTGCGCAAGCATTGAATAACTGCACTACTTGCTCGTTCTGGTAGGTGTTGGACTGCAAAGAAATATCAGATAAAATATATCCCAAATCACAATTAAGCACATCACAAATAGCAGCTAAGACCTCAAGGGTTGGCCGAACATGTCCGTTTTCTATCTTTGAAAGATAAATTGTGGATATTTCCACTTTTTCTGCAACGAGTTCCTGGGTTATATTCAATTTTTGTCGTTGTTTCTTTAAGCGGGCTCCTATTAATTTGTAATCTATCATTGCACATCACCTGTAATGATAGTTTATCAATATTAAATCATTGTTATAATAAACTGATAATTTAACTTGAAATAATAGTTTAATTTATATAGAATTAGAAATAGTGAATCAGCAACAAAATGTAATTTGGGTATTTGCAAAATGGAAGCAAGAGCAACAAGTCGATAAATTAATTAAACAGGTGCTGAACCCACGTAAGAGGATAAAAATTAATGGAAGGAATGATAATGGATATGAAAAAGAGATGGTGGGCAACGATATTGACAATCATAATGATTTTGACACTGTTCCCGAATGTTGCGCTGGCAACAAATGAAGAAGTATCATATATTGATGAGAACGGCAATACACAGGCAATAAGTGGCGCTACATTGGTGACGGCGGAAACAAACTCATGGGGAGCAAATGACGGGGTTGAGCACTGGTATTTTGTCAGTGGAGATGTGACATTTAATAGCTTCATTAGTGTTGTAGGTGATGTGCGGCTGATTTTGGGGGATGGAGCTAAACTGACAGCAAAAACTGGAATTTTTGTAGGTGATGGCGACAGTTTAATAATTTATGGCCAGAAAAAGAGCACAGGTGAATTGATTGCAACTGGCCCATGGACAGGTTATCCTGGTATTGGTAGTGGGAGTCTGCCTTCTGCTGAAGGTGGCGGTTCGATCTCCATCTATGGTGGTGTTATAACTGCTACGGGAGGCGAAAATACTGCTGGCATTGGAGGAGGGGGGTCTATTACAATTGGAGGCGGCACAGTAACCGCTACAGGAGGAAAATATGCTGCGGGTATCGGTGGAAACTATAAAAAAGGCGGAGGCAATATTACTATAAAAGGCGGAATTGTTATTTCCAATGGTGGAGCCAATGGTGGAGCAGGTATCGGCGGTGGTTATAGTGGGGGGAATTGGAATATTTCCATTAGTGGCGGTACAGTTACTGCAACTGGTGGGAGTAGTGACGGTGGCTCCAGTAACGGTGGGGCAGGTATTGGCGGCGGTGCATTTGGCAATGGTGGTATGATTACCATCAATGGTAGCGCAGCGGTAAAAGCACATGGTGGTAGTGCTATGAATGCCACAGGTATCGGTGGTGGGGCTGCTGGCATCGGTAGAGGCTATAGCGGAGACGATTGGGAGGTTATCATTAGTGGTGGTATAGTATATGCCTTGGGAGGGCATGGTCCCAAAAGTAATGTAGCCGTGAGTATTGACGGCACCTTTTCCACAGGAGAAAATGGTAATGCTATTATTTATTCTGCTACCATTGGTGATCAAAGTCACAAAAATGACTGGAGTGGCATTATCTTCGAGGGCAGTGTTGGGAAAGTATATGGTGATATGGTTGCCCCTACTGTAGATTGCGAAGTCTCCAGAGGATATTCTTTGACAATTCCAGAAGGGACGACTTTGGAGATCGCAGAAAATGTGACGCTGACGAATAATGGTACCATCAACAACTTGGGTACCCTTTTGGTTAATGGAACATTGATCGGAACGGTGAACGGTGATGTGCGCTATCCGAGCTCAGTTTCGGTGGATATAAGCGGGACGGAAGTAACCGGGGGAAATACTGTTCCTTATGGGTCCAGCATTACCATTACAGCGGTTTTGACAAGCGGTAATGTGTTGGCAGGTATGGACAAAGTAGATTTCTACCTTGGTGAGATAAGTTTGGGCTCTACAAATATACAGCAGAGTGGGGACAGTTATATAGCTAAATGGGATTTAACGATTTCAGGAGAAAAATGGAAGCCAAATAGTGTTCCCTATACGATTACTGCCGACTTTGGCAGCGCAACTGGTGAAATAAGAATTACTGTTGTGAAAGGAAAGCAGTTTGGCCCGGATGCTCCAACGGTTGCTGTGCGCAAAAGTACGGAGATTACACTAAACGGATTTAGTACAGGAGGGATAGGCGCAGTAGAGTATGGTTTTGTTCAAGGAAATATAGGTGCTCCAAATAACTGGCAGTCCAGCCCAGTGTTTACAGGGTTGCGCCCAGGTACAATCTATACTTTCTATTCCCGTTATACTGGAAATGAGTACTTCAATCCGGCAATCAGTGATACCGGAACGAAAATATCTACATTGAGTACGTCAGGTACAAATATTGTTGTCGAAGGAGAGACTGTCATCCTTGATGATGGAACCCAGATTACGAATGAGGGTGATAAGGCTACCATTAACAAGGATGGAGTGATTACAATTATTACACCTGCACCAGAAGGTGGAGTAATTGTAGATCAGAACGGCAATATAACTTTGCCTGGTGGTAGTATTGTACAGGCAGGTAATGGAGAAGAAACCACGATCCCACCTGGAGGTGGTATCATGCGACCTGATGGTACAGTTTCTTATCAAGTTACGGTTCGCTTTGAAAGTCAGGGTGGTAGTGGTGTTGCCAATCAGACCATTACTGTAGGCAATGTTATAGTAAAACCTGAGGACCCAATCCGTGAAGGGAACCGTTTTCTGGGATGGTATACTGAAAAAGATGGAGGAAGGAAATGGGATTTTTCTCAACCTGTAATGATGGAAATGACCCTGTATGCACAGTGGCAAAACATTTCTGAAGAGGGAACGAATTCAGAAAACAAGATAACGATTGTCGAGGCCGAGTATGGGACAGTCACCACAAATAAATCTGCTGCACAACCAGGGGATATCATAATTATTACAGCGATCCCGGACAAAGACTATAAACTGGATGAGATATCAGTGATTTCGGGGGAAAATGTAGTATTGAACAAGATTAATGAAACTCAATATACTTTTGAAATGCCAGCAAACGATGTATACGTAAATGTGACGTTTGTAATCATTGATAATAATCCAGAAGGACCCGAGCCCGAGCAGCCGCCAAAACCTGAGATGCCATTCACCGATGTGACGGAGGCCAACTGGTACTACGACGAGGTGTACTATGTGTGGGCCAACGGGCTGATGCAGGGCACCAGCGCCACCACCTTTGGCCCCAATGTGGACACCACCCGGGCCATGGTGGTCACCATCCTGTGGCGGCTGGAGGGGGAGCCCGCCTCCGGTTATGACATGGACTACTCCGATGTGGCCGGAGGGGCGTGGTATGCCGGCGCAGTGCGCTGGGCCACGGAGCACGGCATCGTCAACGGCTCCGAGGGGCAGTTCTATCCCGGCGGGACGGTCACCCGGGAGCAGTTGGCGGCAATGCTGTACCGCTACGCCCAGTACAAGAACTATGACCTGACCGCCGATGGCGACCTGTCCGGCTTTGCCGACGCCAACGCCGTCTCCGGCTGGGCGGAGACCTCTCTGGAGTGGGCGGTTGGCCAGGGGATGCTCCAGGGATCCGACAGGCAAGTAGATCCCCAAGGCTTTGCCATCCGGGCTCAACTGGCCGCTATCCTCAAACGATTCATGGAAAATGTAGCACAGTAAACCGGAATATAAATAATATTGTGGCCGGGTAGACCAACCATCTATCCGGCCTCCTCTTTATGACAAAATCTCAGGGAACAAGTGGCAAAAACAGCGTTTTCCCGGCGGGGGTATATCGGAATATCCAGAGCGGCAGAAGTGCGAAAATCGTTGACTGAAATAGACTTTTTGTCAGGTCGCCAGAAAGACCTGCGCCTTGCGTAATCTGCGGAGCTTGCTGCTTATGAGGCAATGGCCATAAAATAGGCCCTCAAAACTCAGAGAAATTGTCTGAAAATCTGTGCGAAATCCGGCGGGAGCGGGGTAGGGGGATATAGGAATATACCCAAGGAGAAAGAGCGGGAATTTGCTCTTGATTTCTGACAATTTCTCAGGGAACAAAAAGCTCCTTAAAAGCGGGCCGCAATGCCAGCAAAGGCCCAAGCAAAAACACTTCACTCCTGCACGAGGCTGTTTCCTGGTTGATTTCCCTGAGAAAAAGTCAGGAAATGAGATTCAAATTCTGCGGCGGGAGGATTGGGAGTATCAGAATATCCAGATCGGGCACCCGCCGGGAAAAGTTCTCAAAATCAGACAAAATGTCTGTTTGTTCGTAAAGGTATACCTTTCAGGACATGGGAAACCCACCGCAAATGATTGTTCGTAAAGATTGAAAATCTATTTACACACATATTCGCAAATAGATTGACTTTTACGAATAATCGTGATAAAATAAAAACACCTTACCAGGAGGTGTTGCAGATGGAAAGCCGTACCTATTACTATGCCAGAGTGTCCAGCAAGGAGCAGAACCTTGACCGCCAAATTGCCGCATTCAAGGCCCTTGGCGCTCAGGAGCGGGAAATCATCACCGACAAGGAGAGCGGCAAAGACTTCGAGCGGGCAGGGTACCAGGCCCTGAAACATGCCATGCTGCGGCGGGGTGATACCCTGGTGGTCAAATCCCTTGACCGATTGAGCCGAAACAAGTGCGACATCAAAAATGAGCTGCAATATTTCAGGGATAACGGCATCCGATTAAAGGTGATTGACCTGCCCACCACCATGATGGACTTACCGGAAGGCCAGGAATGGGTGTTTGAAATGGTCAATAATATCCTGATCGAAGTGCTGGGCACCATTGCGGAACAGGAGCGGGCCAGTATCAAGCGGCGGCAGGCGGAGGGAATTCAGGCGGCGAAGGCAAAAGGGAAGAAGCTGGGCAGACCTGCGATTACCTTTCCTGCCAACTGGAATGAAGTCTATTCCTCTTGGAAGACGGGGGAAATTACTGCGAAGGAGGCCATGGAGCGGACGGGAACAAAGAGGACAAGTTTTTATAAGCTGGTGAAAATCCATGAGGGTGCGGCAGATTCGTAAACAGCCGCAGTAAAGGAAAAGTGAGTCAATTCAGTTGCGACATACATCGGGAATTGTACCATACATTGGAGCATGTAAAATTCGCAAATAAGTTCCGAAAATCAAGAAAAACGATAAAAAATCAAGTAAAAAGCATGGAAAAGCTCATTGACATGCTGGAGGACAACGACGACGTGCAGAACGTCTACCACAACTGGGACCAAGAGTGAGCGGCCCAGCCGAAAAGTGAGAAAGCCGGCAGGAAGCGCCGTAAGCGGTGCTTCCTGCCGGCTGATTCTTTTAACAGAGCAGATGAGGGAAGGAGAGTCCGGGTTAGTTTCGCAACGGGTCGACCTTCCAGTTGCGTACCATATGGCCGAAAATGATGGCAAACAGGGTGGAAGTGGTGATGACGGCGATGGTGTCTGCGATGGGCTCAGCCAGGAATACGGCGGTATCCTGGGCAATGGGAAGGATGCGGGGCAACAGGAAGATCAGCGGCACTAACAGAATGATCTTGCGCAGCACCGCCAGGAACAGGCTGACCCCCGCCTTACCCAGAGCCACGAAGGTCTGCTGGCAGGCGATCTGGGCGCCGAAGAGCAGGCTGGCCGCCATATACACCCGCAGGGCCCCCCGGGTATACAAGCCCAGGGCGCCGTCCGGGGGCGTGAAGATGCCGATGACCAGCTGGGGCACGAGCTCGCAGATGGCCCACATGGCGGCGGAGTAGACCAGGCAGGCAATGAGCAGTACCCGGAAGGTCTTGACCACCCGATCGATCTTGCCCGCCCCGTAGTTGAAGCTGGTGATGGGCTGGGCGCCCTGGCTCAGACCCTGAAGGGGCAGCATGGAGAACTGCATCACGCTGGACAGAATGGTCATGGCTCCCACGGCGATGTCGCTGCCGTACAGCTGCAGCTGGGTGTTGAAGCAGATGGAGATGACGCTTTCAGTCAGCTGCATGACGAAGGGGGACAGGCCCAGGGCCACACAGGGCCAGAGGATTCTGACCGCCGGGCGCAGGTTGGGCAGCTTCAGGCGCAGGTAGCTGCGGCGGCTGCACAGGAACCAGACGGTAAAGGCCGCAGAGACTGCCTGGGAGATGATGGTGGCCAGGGCGGCCCCCGCCACCCCCATGCCGAAGCCGAACATGAGAATGGGGTCCAGGATGATGTTGAGCACCGCGCCGATGACCACGGTGAGCATACCGGTGATGGTGTACCCCTGGGCGTTGATGAAGGCGTTCAGCCCCAGAGAGAGCTGCACGAAGACGGTGCCCACCAGGTAGATGCTGAAGTACTCCCAGGCATAGCCGATGGTGTCCGGCGAGGCGCCGAACAGGTCCAGCAGCTGGTAGCCGCAGAGAAAGAAAATGGCGGTCAGCGACACCCCCACAACGACCAGGGCGGTGGTACAGTTGCCCAGGATCCGCTCTGCGGTTTCCTTATCTCCCTTGCCCAGGAAGATGGACGCCCGGGGAGCGCCCCCCATGGAGACCAGGTAGGCGAAGGCGGAGATAGCGGTGATCAGGGGGAAACAGACGCCCACCCCGGTCAGGGCGGTCTCCCCAATCTCCTCCAGGTGGCCGATGTACATCCGGTCCACCATGTTATACAGCACGTTGATGACCTGGGCAATGATAGCTGGTACGGCCAGGCGGAACAGAAGCTGGCCGACGCTGCCAGTGCCCAGGTCGGGGGCGGACTTTTGGACGGCCGTGGGGTGATGGGAATCCATATTGGAAAAGATGCCTCCTTTGGCTATGGGCAGCCGTGGGCCGAGGAAGGGGGGGAGCCGGGAAGAAATGGTAGCGCGCGCAAAAAACCGGAGCAAGCTTGTTGCTTGCTCCGGTTTGGCGCGGAAGGAGGGATTTGAACCCTCGCGCCGGTTTCCCGGCCTACTCCCTTAGCAGGGGAGCCCCTTCGGCCTCTTGGGTACTTCCGCAGGCAGAATGAAAACGCTGTCATACAGCCGATATGATTTGGCGGAGAGAGTGGGATTCGAACCCACGGCCCTTGCGGGTCACCGGTTTTCAAGACCGGCTCCTTAAACCACTCGGACATCTCTCCACATGAGACAATAGCTCAGATGCAGGAGTTATCATACCATAACCATACCCTGTTTGTCAATCCTAAAATTGAGATTCCTGGCTCCTTCACCTACCTGGTACCGATAGAAGCGGATTACCGGATCCTGGCAGGGGATGGACGGAAAGATACAACTTAACAGGCGGATTTTCCCTCCATAGGGAGACCGATTGTCTCCAAATATGAGGAAAAGGGGAGAAGAGGCATGAGTTTGTATGGGAACAGAGTGGTCATCGGCGGAGTGACCTGCGGCCTGGTGCTGCAGGGCGCGGCCAACGGGCGGTATATCGCCGTATTTGAGCGGGAGTATGCCTGCCTGGAGGACATCGAGGCCATCGATTGGAGTCGGCCGGAGGTCGTAGGAGAGTGCGTGCTGCCCGCTGGGTACGGTTTCACGGTGGCGGACATCACCTATACCCATTCGGAACGATGCTACAAGGTGATGCTGGACGTGGGGGAGCAATATCTAGGGGATGTGACCGGATACACGGCCCAGGTCAGTCAGCTCCAGGAGGAGCTGACTGAGGCCCAGGCGGAGACGGCCGCCCTCCAGGCACAGGCCCGGGAGGAGGAGGCGGAGCTTGCAGCCGCTTACAAGGAAGGAGTGAATACGGATGAGTGAGATTCATACCCTGGCGATGACCGCCATGAAAGAGAAGGGAACAGCCGACGCGCTGGACCTGCGGGGGCGGGCAGCGGACTTAGAC
>ERZ779866.3021-NODE-3021-length-14158-cov-13.253634_pt1 | contig 14158 bp, 15 predicted proteins | sample MGYA00511248_ERZ779866 | MGnify/ENA primary metagenome ERZ779866 (study PRJEB29588, sample SAMEA2155758) | human gut metagenome | biome: human gut; feature: human-associated habitat; material: faeces | place: Denmark | collected 2008/2010 ... | reverse complement strand
GTCTTGCGCGGCTACGGTCTGCCTGATAGTCTGATTCTGCATAATTACTCCTTTGCGCTTTTGGGAGTTGTGCGTCTGCCCGGCGTTGCAGCGTCGGGCTTTCGCGTTTTGGTGAAGAAGTTGTTGCTCTCCTTTTCCTGTTCGCGGATAAAGGCGAGCGCCTCTTTTTTGGTTATTTCCGGGCCGTTGCCGATCCGGATCGTATCCCCGGCGGACATGGCGGAAACATACGCCCGGAGCGGAGAGCGGAATTTAGTCATCGGCGTTGCCCTCATTCAGGAATGTCATATCATTGATGGTCAGGGTGACGCTGAAATCGATACGGGCCATGGTGTCGTCATCTATAGGGATGGTGACTGTACTTTCAGAGCGGTAGCCACCTGAAACATCGATCCCCGCCTCAGCAAGGATTCCCCATGCGCGAAGCAACTCATTGCCTGTCTTGCGGATAATATTCTCGGCATTGCCTTGAGCTTCTTTGTCCATGTCTTACTCCTTATCCGAAAATCTGTTTCCGCCGCATGCGCACGGTGCGGATTCGGCGGATCGTGTCCATTGCCTTGGCTGAATATGCCATATGTTTGGTGAGTGCTCGGAACGATATTGCGCCAGCTAAGACACCTATATAGAGTGCGCGTATCACACAGTGCAGAAGTACCAACGGGTAGACGCACACGACGCAAACACCCCAAAGAACGGGATGACGGATTTTCCAGCTGCGTTTCATGCCCGCGCCTCCGCCAAAAAGCCGAAGCGCTTGCGCAGGCGGTAGATCACATGACGGGACACGCCCAGGAGCCGCGCGGCCCCGGCTTGGGTGACGCCTTCTGAGAGCAGCATCATGGCCTGATCCGCCAGCCCGGCCCGGTGCGCTCCGGCCAGCCGTTCTGCCGCCAGAAGACGCCCTTCAAGTTCCGCCTCCTTCCGTTCCAGCTCCGCAATATCATATTCATAACCCAGACCGCGCAGAATGCTCTCGTGGCGCGCCTTGGCCCGTGCGTAAATCTGCCGGAAATCGGCGCTCAGCACGTCGCCGACGCGCATGCCGTTGCGGCTCACCTTGTCGGTATAGGTCGGACCGATGCCTTTGCCCGTGGTGCCGATCTTGGCGCTGCCCTTGGCCGCTTCGTAAGCCGCATCGAGAATGCGGTGCGTCGGCAGGATCAGGTGGGCTTTCTTCGAAATGCAGAGTTGTTTGGTCAGGTCGTGGCCGCTGGCTGCGAGCGCCTCGGCCTCCTCGCGGAAGAGGACGGCGTCAATGACAACGCCGTTGCCGATGATGTTGGTTTTTCCGCCCTGAAATATGCCCGAAGGAATTGAGCGGAGTACGTATTTCTCGCCGTTGAACTCCAACGTGTGACCGGCATTGGGACCGCCCTGAAAACGGGCGACGACCTCGTAGGCAGGCGTCAGCACATCCACGACTTTTCCCTTGCCCTCGTCACCCCATTGCAGGCCGAGGATAACGTCAACTTTTTTCATTGTATCCGGTTGTATTTTTGTGTGCAAAAGACATTTTTTGCATCCAAAGGTACGAATTATTATCCGAAATACCCAATTCGCCGCGGCGACTTTTCAACAATGTATCAGAAATCGGGCACGGAAAAATCATCCCGCAGAGAAAAAACAAAGCACTTGGCGAAATCGGCGGAATAAAATTCGGCGGCTCCGGAGCGGGACGGGCAGATAGATGGTCGGGGCAGACAGCCAAAGCGGACAGAGCGGACAAAGCGGACAAAGCGGACGGACACGAATGAGCGGAGAGACAAAGCAGGCGGAACAGCCGAACGAATGGACAAACGGACAAACGGGCGGATGGACGAGCAGACAGAGCGGACAGAACAGATGGACAGCAGGCGGAACAGCCGAACGAATGGACAAACGGACGGTTGGACGAGCGGACAGAGCAGACAGAACAGGACAGAGCAGGACAGAACAGACAGAACAGACAGAACAGGACGAACAAGCAGAGAGACGAAGCAGACAGGCAAAGCAGACAGACTGCAGACACCTCGCACCGCCATTCGGAAGATTCGCAAAACACCGGACTGAATCATGTCGCAGGCGAAAAAAACGACAATCCGCCCCGGAAAAACCGGACGGAAGCGGAAACCGGGAGCAGATCGGACGGAAGTGGAGACCGGGAGCAGATCGGACGAAAGCGGATCGGCCAAAAAGACGATACGGAATCAGCGGACGATTATTTCGGTATGTCCGTCGGCGCTGACGCTCTGCGATGCGCGGCAGTAGACGGTCGTGAGCGGAGGATTGCCGCCCGCGTCGGCCTTAAGCCGGTCCGAGCAGGGCCGCAGGTCGAGCGTCACGAGCCGGTTGCCGCTGCAGTCGAGCAGACGGAGCGCTCCGGCGGATTTGAGGTCCAGCAGCGTGAGCGCATTGTCCGCGCAGTTCAGCTCCAGAAGAGCGCGCAGGCCGTCCAGATCGAGCGAAGCGATGCGGTTACGGCTGCAATCGAGCGTCTGCAACAGCGTACACTTGCGCAAATCGAGCTGCGTGAGATCGTTGCCGCTGCAGTCGAGCCGTTCGAGCCGCGAGAATTCGCCGATCTCCCACATATGCGCGATGCCGCGGTCAGGGCAGTCCATTTTCAGGACGCGCTGCGCTTCGTAGCGCGAAATGCGTCCGTCGTGGTCGATGTCGAAATGCTCAAGGCAGTAAGCCTCGAATGCGGGATCTGCAAAAGTGATGTATACGCGCTTGTTCTTGTCGTCGCGTTCGTCGTCCGCAAGGCCGCAGGCCGCAAGAAGCGCAAACGCGAGGAGAGGAACGAAGCGGGTCATAGGCCTCAGATGTTTACGTCGTCGTCGGAGTCGTCGCCGCCGTCGGAATTGCCGTCGTCCTGAATCTCGTCGGCACCCTTGATCTCGTCGTCGTAGTAGTCCTTGTCGTCGTCCTCCTGCGCATTGTCGTCGATCTTGACGTCGATCTTAACCATGTAGGCGATTTCGTCCGTATCGAACGGTACGGCATAGAAAAAATCTCCGTTGGGCTTGTCCACGCGCATCATCGCTTCGGTGAACCCCAGCGGGTATTTCTGCTTGACGGCCTCCTGCAGTTCGGGGGCCAGATTATGGAAGCTCGTTACGATATGTTTCTTCGTCGTATTCTGTTTAGCCATAATAATGTTTGGAAATTTTCTGCAATTATAAGCAAAATTTACATATCGCGCCACATACTCAATTTTTTTTTGCATTTTTTTTGAATTTGCAGGTAGTTACGAACAAAATACGTACCTTTACGCACGTTATACTTATATTATGATACGCGAGAGAATCGAAGAGCTGCGGCGGCAGCTTGAGTACCATAACTTCAGATATTACGTCGAAAACGCCCCCGAAATCTCCGACTTCGAATTCGACGCCATGATGCGCGAACTGCAGGATCTGGAGCGCGCGCATCCCGAAATGGCCGATCCCAACTCACCTTCGGTACGCGTCGGAAGCGACATCACCGCGGAGTTCCGAAGCGTGAAACACCGGTTTCCGATGCTTTCGCTCGGCAACACCTATTCGCCGGACGAGCTGCACGAGTTCATCGAGCGGATCGAGAAGGAGACGGGTCCCACGGAATTCGTCTGCGAGCTGAAGTTCGACGGCACGGCCATATCGCTCACCTACGAGCATGGCCGGCTGTTGCGCGCCGTGACGCGCGGCGACGGCACGCAGGGCGATGACGTGACGGCCAACGTCCGCACCGTGCGGACAGTGCCCCTCAGGCTCAGGGGCGACGACTGGCCCGACTATTTCGAAATACGCGGCGAGATACTGATGCCCTACGCCTCGTTCGACAAGATCAACGCCGAACGCGAGGCGGCCGGGGAGACGCTTTTCGCCAATCCGCGCAACGCCGCGGCCGGAACGCTCAAGCAGCAGGCTTCGGCAGTGGTCGCGCGGCGCGGTCTGGACTGCACGCTCTACCAGCTGGCGGGCGACGACCTGCCCTTCACGAACCATTGGGAGAGTTTGCAGAAGGCACGCGAATGGGGATTCAAGATTTCGGACCAGATGCGCATATGCCGCAGTGCGGAGGAGATAGACGCCTACATCGCCCATTGGGACGAAGCGCGCAGGGAACTCCCCTTCCCCACCGACGGCGTGGTAATCAAGGTAAACGACTTCGGCGTGCGGCGGCAGCTGGGATTCACGGCCAAGGCCCCGAAATGGGCCGTGGCCTACAAGTTCAAGGCCGAGCAGGCTTTGACGCGGTTGGACAGCGTAGCCTTTCAGGTGGGACGCACGGGAGCCATAACGCCCGTGGCCAACCTCGAACCGGTGCTGCTGGCCGGCACGACGGTACGCCGGGCGACGCTGCACAACGCCGAACAGATGGCCCTGCTGGACATACGTCCGGGCGACATGGTATACGTCGAGAAAGGCGGCGAAATCATTCCCAAGATCACGGGCGTGGAGCTTTCGCAGCGGCCGGCAGACAGCAGGCCGTTCGAGTACATCACGGTATGTCCCGAATGCGGCACGCCGCTGGTCAAATACGAAGGCGAGGCGAAGCACTACTGTCCCAATCAGGGCGGATGCCGTCCGCAGATCATCGGACGCATCATCCACTTCATCCGCCGCAAGGCGATGGACATCGAGGGGCTGGGCGAAGAGACCGTCGAGCTGCTTTACGAAAACGGGCTGGTGCGCGACGTGGCCGACCTGTACGACCTGCAGGCTCCGCAGCTGGCGTGTCTGCCGCGGCTGGGCGAAAAGTCGGCCGACAACATCATCCGGAGCATCCGGGGATCGGTCGAAGTGCCCTTCAGGCGCGTGCTGTTCGGGCTGGGAATCCGCTTCGTGGGCGAAACCACGGCCAAATACCTCGCGGAACACTTCCGGTCGCTCGACGCGGTGATGAAAGCCACGCGCGAGGAGTTGACCGAAGCCGACGAAGTGGGCGGACGCATCGCCGACGCGATCATCGAATACTTCGCCGACGAGAAGAACCTCGCCATCATCCGCCGCCTGCGCGACGCGGGCGTGAAGTTCGAAGCCGAAGCGCGCGAACTGGCGTCGGAGTCGCTCGCGGGAAAGAGTTTCGTGATATCGGGCAAATTCTCGAACCACAGCCGCGACGAGCTGAAAGAGCTGATCGAAATACACGGCGGCAGGAACCTCGCGGCCGTATCGGCGAACGTCGATTACATCGTGGCAGGCGAGAATATGGGTCCGGCGAAGCTCAAGAAAGCCGAGAAGCTGGGCGTGAAGATCATCTCCGAAGAGGATTTTATCGCCATGATCGGCAGCGACGAAATACCCGCCGCAAATGCGGCGGAAAAGCGGACGGAAGGAAGCGCGGCGCACAAGGATGCGGCCGAGCCGGAGCTGTTTTAGCGGCAGGCGCAACCGGATAGGCCGTCCCCGCCGGTACGAAGAAACGGCAGCGGGAATGGAAGAGACGACAACGGCGGGACAGAAGAAGCCGCGGCGGCGGAAATGGAAACACGGCAGTGAAGGCAGAAGACGTAATGCCGAAAGAAGGCTAAAACGCAGGCGGAAGCGGAAGCAGGAGACACAACAGCGGAAGCAGGAAACGCGGCGGCGGGAACGGCGTAAGCGCCGGATCGCGGAAGACAGCCGTCGAAAAAGAAACTACGAACAAAACCGGAATACGATGATAAGAGAGAAACTGACAGGCGTGGGGGTCGCGATGATAACCCCCTTCACATCGGACGGACGCGTCGATTATCAGGCATTGGCGCGCATGATAGACTACGTAATAGAGGGCGGCGTGGATTACATCGTGGCGCTCGGCACCACAGCCGAGACCCCGACGCTCTACATGCCCGAACGCGCGGTGATCGCCATGTTCATCACCAACCATATTGCAGGCCGCGTGCCGCTGGTGATGGGCTGCGGCGGAAACTCGACGTCGGAGGTGCTGGACCAGCTCCGCGAATTCGACCTGCGGGGTGCGGACGCCATCCTGAGCGTGACGCCCTATTACAACAAACCCTCGCAGGAGGGACTTTACCAGCATTTCCGCACCGTATCGGAGCATTCGCCCCTGCCCGTGATACTCTACAACATACCGGGTCGGTCGGGCGTGAACATGACCGCCGAGACCACGCTGCGGCTGGCGCGCGACATGAAGAACGTCATCGGCATCAAGGAGGCGTCGGGCGACATCGAGCAGATGCAGCGCATCCTCGACAACCGCCCCGAAGGGTTTCTGGTGCTGTCGGGCGACGACGGCATGACGCTCGACCTGATGCGCCGCGGCGGCGAAGGCGTGATTTCGGTGGCGGCGAACGTATTTCCCAAACGTTTCATGCAGTGCGTCGGTCATGCCAAGCAGGGCGATTTCGACCGCGCCGAAGAGGAGTACAGGGCGCTCGACGAAGCGGTGCACGCGCTCTTCGAGGAGGGGAATCCCGTGGGTGCGAAATGCGCGCTCTCGGTGATGGGCAAAATCGGCCCCACGATGCGGCTGCCGCTGGTCGAGGGTTCGCAGGCACTGCGCGAAAAGTTCAGCCGGCTGATTGCGGAATACGATTTGCGCTGATTCCGCGTTAGTGTCTAAAATACGGACTAAAACACGGATATGAAAAACTTACTGCTGTTACTGCTTCTGCTTCCGGCGCTGGCCGCAGCGAAGGTTCCCGACGAGGAGGATATTCAGAACAAGACGATGGACGCCGAGTCGCCGTTCTACTATCCGTCGCTGATGATGCGCTACAACGCCGGCGACGAAACGCTGACCGACGAGGATTACCACTACCTCTATTACGGCTACGCCTATCAGGAGAGCTACAAACCGCTGGACTCGAATCCCGATCTGGACAAGCTGCTGTTGATGGCTTCGGGACTCGATCCCGACAAACCGGCCGTCGAGACGCTCGAAGCGATGCTCTACACGGGCGAGGATGCGCTGGCCCGCGATCCGTTCAGCCCCAAGATCCTCAACCTGATGGCCTACGCCCACGGCGCGCTGGGCAACAAACTGCAGGAAAAGATGTACTACAACCGGATGCAGGGCGTCATCCGGGCGATCCGGGAGTCGGGAGACGCGCTGACGCAGAAAACGCCGCGCCATATCCTGATGTTCGACCACGCGCTCGACGTGATGGCCACCGAAGGGCTTTCGTACGACAAGAGCCGCATCATCAGCCGAACGGTGGAGTTCATCCCGCTGACCGTACCCTACACGGTGGAGGGCAAGAAGCGCAAGGGACTCTACTACGACTTCGGACGCATATACTGGAACAAACCCGAAGGTTATACCTATAAACGCGACCGCACATGGCAGTTCAACAACCTCAAACCCCGTACGTACAAATAATCCGGCGCACGTTCGCCCTGCTGCTGGCGCTGGCGGTTTTCGCCGGCTGCGAAAAGGAGCGGGAGCCGGCGGAAATAGCGAGTTCGCAGGAAGAAGCGGTGCTGCGCAGCACGGCCGGATCGGCAGCGGCGTTCACCGTGACGGCGACCGGACCGTGGACGCTGACCACCACGGGCAGCAGATTCGGCATCTCCCCCACCGCAGGGGGCCGGGGCGAGACGACGGTAACGGTGACGGCGTCGGACGGGAATCCGGGCCGCAGCCGCGTCAAGCTGGGGACGGTCGCGCTGACTCTGAACGCAGGAGGCGCGCAGTGCAGCGTCACCGTGTCGCAGAGTCCGGCGACGGCGACGCAGACCATGCTGCTCTACATGCCGGGACGGGATTTGCTGAAATTCTACAAGCAGAATATCGACGGCGTCCTGAAAGCCGTCGATGCGAACGTTCCGGGCGACGGCCGCGTATTGGTCTGCTATCAGCCCAACGCGCACTCGCAGGCCGAAATGTACGAGGCGTATTTCAACGCCGAAAAGCAGGCGGCCGCATTCGCGCTGCTGAAAACCTACGACGATTTCGCGGCGGCCGATCCCGCATGCATACAGCGCATGCTGGCCGACGTGGAGGCGCTCGCCCCGGCGCAGCATTACGGGATCATCGTCGGCTGTCACGGCAAGGCGTGGGTGCCCGCGAATCAGGGAGCGCTCAGCTACCCGGCCCGGATGTCGAAGGAGCTGGAGGATTTATGGACCCCGGCGCCGGGGGCGCTGACGACCCGTTCGTTCGGCGACACGGGGCGGTCGATCGACATTACGGACTTCGCGGCGGCGGTCAAGGCCCAGAATTACAGGACCGACTACCTGCTTTTCGACGCCTGCTTCATGGCCAATATCGAGACGCTTTACGACCTGCGCGAATGCACGGACTACGTGATTGCCGCGCCCTGCGAAATCATGGGAGAGGGATTCCCCTACGAGCGGGCGATGCCGTGGTTCTTCACCGACGGCGGCAAAACCCGCGATCTGACAAAGGTGTGCGAAGCGTTCTGGAACTTCTACATGAACGACGCGACGACCCAATCGGGCTGCATTTCGCTGGCCGTGATGTCGGAAATGGAGGGTATGAAGGAGGTCATGCGGCGCATCAACGCAGCGCCGAAAAAGTCTTATGCCGAGGAACTGCAAAGCTACGAGGGAATGTCTTCGCACATATTCTACGATCTGGGCCACTGGGTCGAACTGGCCTGCGGCGACGCGGGGCTGAAAGAGGATTTCAAAGCGCAGCTGGACAAGGCGTTTCCCAAAGCCGCACGGCTCAGCACACCGGGATTCTACTCGGCGTACAACGGCCGGATGAACCCCGTCGCCTACTATTCGGGGGTGTCGTTCAGCGAACCGTCGGACAAATACGTCGAGGAGAACAAGCAGACGAGCTGGTACCGGGACACGCATTGAATGAAAAAGGGTGATTCTTGCGAATCACCCTTTTCCGTTATTCGTACTGGCCGGACTTGAGCCGTTCGACCTCCTCGCGGGAGAGGAAACGCCATGCACCGCGCTTGAGGTTCTTTTTCGTCAGACCCGCATAGTAGACGCGGTCGAGCTTGGTGACGGTATAGCCGAGGAACTCGAAAATACGGCGCACGATGCGGTTGCGGCCCGAATGGATCTCAATGCCAACCTCCTGCTTGTTGTCCTTGACATAGGAGATCTCGTCGGCGAAAATCTCGCCGTCTTCGAGCGTAATGCCCTCGGCGATGCGGTCCATGTCGGCGCGCGTCAGGGGTTTGTCGAGCGACACCTGATAGATTTTCTTCTTCCGGAAGGCCGGATGCGTGAGCTGCTTGGTCAAATCGCCGTCGTTGGTGAACAGCAGCAGTCCGAGACTGTTCTTGTCGAGACGCCCCACCGGGTAGATGCGTTCCGTGCAGGCGCCCTGCACCAGCTCCATGACGGTTTTGCCCGCATGCGGATCGTCGAGCGAAGTCACATAGCCCTTGGGCTTGTTGAGCACAAGATAGACCTTCTTTTCGCCCTGCACGCGGCTGTCGTTGAATTTCACCTCGTCGGTGGGCAGCACCTTGGTGCCCAGCTGGGTGACGATCTGACCGTTGACGGTCACCAGACCCGCCGTGATGAAATCGTCGGCCTCGCGGCGCGAGCAGAGTCCCGACTGGGCCAGAAAGCGGTTCAGGCGCATTTCGCCGATCTGCTTTTCGGGTGTGAACTTCGGATAGGAAGCCGGCTTGTCGTCGTGCTTCCGGAATCCGGGCTTATAGGGTTTGTCGCCGAACCTGCGGTCGCCGGACTTTTTGTCCGCGAACCGACGGTCGCCGGCGGGTTTGTCGCCGAACCTGCGGTCACCGGACTTTTTGTCTGCGAACCGACGGTCGCCGGCGGGCTTGTCGCCGGATTTACGTTCTCCGTAAGGTTTGTCGCCGAACTTGCGGTCGCCGAATTTCTTGGGGCCCCGGTTGTCGCCGTAGGCGGGTTTTTCGCCGCGGGGCTTATCGCCGAACGAGCGGCGCGGTTTGTCGCCGTCGCGGTAACGTTCGTCCGAACGGGCGCGGTCGCCCTGCCGTTCGTCGCCGAAACTGCGGCGCGGTTTGTCGAATGCAGGACGGTTGTCCTCCGTAAAGTGGGGGTTGTACGACGCCCGCTTGACGGGCTTGCGGTCATCGGACGGCTGCTCCGAATCGGCAGCATCACGCTGCAAACGCGGGCGACGCTCGACACGCTCCGCCGTAGCGGTCACGGTACGCTGACGCTTGTCGCGTCCGAAACGCGTAAGCACCGAGGTCGAGTCGTTTTTAAAGTCTTTCATAATCAGTTTGAATGTTTACGCGGCAAAGTTAATCGAATTTTCCGGATAAAAGCATATTGCGTGCCCGATTCGGAGATAAAAGCCGCAGGCCGTTACAAATTCGCCGCTTTTGCGTTATCTTTGCATCCATAAACAACGCCCGGCGCCGTTTGCCGGGTATTTCCCCCGTCGCTTTCCATGAACATGAACCGTGAAATACTGCGCATTGCGCTCCCCAATATCGTCTCGAACATCACCGTGCCGCTCATGGGCATCGTCTCGACGGCGATCGCCGGGCACTGGGGTTCGGACACGGCCGCGACGATCGGCGCGCTGGCCATCGGCGTGTCGATCTTCAACTTCATCTACTGGAACTGCTCGTTCGTGCGCATGGGGACCAGCGGACTGACGGCGCAGGCGTTCGGCGCGGGCAACTTCCGCGAATGCACCAACATGCTGGTCCGGGCGCTGCTCGTGGCCGGAGGAATGGGCCTGCTGATGTTGCTGCTGCAATACCCGCTGGGCGAGCTGGCCCTGTGGGGACTCAACGGCAACGACATGACGCGCGAGTACTTCTACGCCCGCATCTGGGCCGTGCCGGCGGGGATTCTGCTGTTCGGCTTCAACGGCTGGTTTACGGGAATGCAGAACGCGCTGATACCGATGTTCACGGCCATCACGGTCAACGTAGTCCATGTGCTGTGCAGCCTCTGGTTCGCATTCGGACTGGACATGGGGATCGTCGGCATCGCCTACGCCTCGGTTATCGCGCAGTGGACGGGCGTGGCCCTCTCCGCCCTGCTGCTCTTCGCATGCTACCGCAGGATACTGACCGGAATCGACTGGGCGGAGGTGGTGAACCTGAAACCGCTCAAGACCTTCTTCATCGTAAACCGCGACATCATGCTGCGCACGTTCTGCATCGTGGCCGTCTACACCTTCTTCACGGGGGCGTCGGCCCGCATGGACGAACCGGCGCTGCTGGCCGTCAACACGCTGCTGCTGCAGTTGTTTACGCTCTTCTCGTACATGAACGACGGATTCGCATACGCCGCCGAAGCCCTGACGGGCCGATTCATCGGCGCGCGCGACGAAGGGGCGCTGCGCGACTGCCTGCGCCGCTGCATCGCGTGGGGCACGGCCGTGTCGGTGCTGTTCGTCGGCATCTATATCGGCTGGTGGCGCGAACTGGTGGGGCTGTTCGTGGACAGCACGGCGCCCAATGCCGCGACGATCGTGGAGCTGGCGGGAGAGTATATCGTATGGATCATCCTGATTCCGGTCGCCAGCGCCATGCCCTTCATCATGGACGGCATCATGGTCGGAGCGACCGAGACGCGCGTCATGCGCAACTCGATGTTCTGGGCCACGGCGGCCTACTTCGGCATCTTCTACGTCGGTTACGCGATAATCGGCAACAACGCGCTCTGGCTGGCGTTCACGCTCTACATGTTCCTGCGCGGGGTGCTCCAATACTTCATGACGCACCGCCTGCGGTCGATCTATGTGAAAGCGACAGTCTGACCGCCATGGAACTGACTCCTGATTCGCTCTACATCAAATACGTCCGCCTGAAAGAGGAGGACGAAACGCCGCAGACCTATCCGTACACCGTTCCGGCGCTGGCCAACTTCCGGCGGCTGGAATTCCGCAGGCCCGTGACATTCATCATGGGCGAGAACGGCATGGGGAAATCGACGCTGCTCGAAGCCATAGCCGTCAAGGCGGGATTCAATCCCGAAGGAGGGTCCAAGAACTTCCGGTTCGCGACGCGCGCCAGCCATTCGGGCCTTTACGAACATATCGTTCTGGGACGCGGTCTCCAGCCGCGCGACGGCTATTTCCTGCGGGCGGAGAGTTTCTACAACGTGGCGACGGAAATCGAAAACGTCGCTGACGGCGTACTGAAATATTACGGCGACAAGTCGCTGCACCAGCAGTCGCACGGCGAAAGTTTTCTGGCGCTGCTCGGACACCGGCTCTTCGGACACGGACTTTATATTTTCGACGAGCCGGAAGCCGCACTGTCCCCCTCGCGCCAGATGTACATGCTGTGCCGGATGAAGCAGCTGGCCGAGCAGGGGTCGCAGTTCATCATCAGCACCCACTCGCCGATCGTCATGTCCTACCCCGGCGCCGAGATATACGAAATCACGGACCGCGGACTGGAACCGACCGAACTGGAGGAGACCTCCCACTTCCGGCTGATGAAGCGTTTTATCCTCGACCGGCGGGGAATACTGCGGCAGATGGAGCTGGATAAGGAATAGCCCCCGAACTTAATTCGGGGGCTATTCCTTATTCGGAGTGCGCACCGGACATAGCATCGAATAAAGCGCCGGACAAAAGAGCGCAAACAAAAACCACCCGGCTCGCAGGAGCCGGGTGGTTCTATATTGCCGGCGGGCTGTCCCGCCCGTTATGCGGCGGTTATTCGCCCTTGGCAGCTTTCCAGAGCGGGAAGTATTTGTCGTACTTCTCCTGAATGCCGGGTTCGTCGCGCAGACGGAAGCAGAGCTGCTTGAGCATGTCGAGCGTATTGAAGTCGTCGGCTTTCAGCTCGTGGGCCTTCTCGAACCACGGAATAGCCTCCATATAGACCGCATTGGCGGCTTTCAGGTCGGCATCGTAAGCGGCCTGACTGCTGTACTGCTTCTCGTTCATCACCTTGTTCATCTCGTCGGCCTTGATCGTGTAGAACACGCCCAGATAGTAGTTGCCTTCGAAGAGGTCGGGGTTCAGTTCGACGACCTTCCGGAACGATGCGATGCTTTCGTCGTACTGCTTCAGCGCGAAGAAGATACGGCCGCGGCCGAACCAGAGGTCCACATTCTCCGGATTGCTCTCGATAGCCGCGTCGATCAGCGCCACCAAGTCGGCGGGGTCGCCCACCGAATCCTCAGGATTGGTATAGAGCTGCACCAGACCGTCGAGAATACGCTCGTTCTTCGGGAACTTCTTGATACCGGCGACCAGCGCATCCTTGGCTTTCAGGACATTGGCCTTGTCGGCGTCCTTCTGGCCGTAATAGCAGTGGAAAAGGTAATAGTAGATATTGCCTTCCTCGTCGTTATAGCCCAGTTCGAGCGCCTTGTTCAGGTAATCGGCACCGATGACGAACGAAGCGGGGTTCGCAGCGCCGTCCACCGTGCGCAGGTAACCCGCATAGTAGAGCAGCGCGGGTTCGGGATTGCCGTGAGCGGGGCTGGACTGGGCTTCGAAAGCCAGTGCATAGGCGTCGGCGGCATCGGCGTAATTGCCGGTGTCGATACCCGTGTTGCCCACCTGCGAGCAGAAGTCGCTGATCTGCTTGAGACCCTCCTTGACCTTATCGGCCGTCTTGGGGTCCATTTCGTAAGCCTTGTTATAGGCTTCGATAGCCTTGGCGGGAGCGTCTTCAATCACCCACTGCGTCTGGCTCCAAGTCGCGATCTTGCCGTCCTTGATATATGCCGTGAACCAAGGATAGACCCAAGCCTCGTAGGGAACGTTGACGAGCGTCACCGATTCGGTCGAGGCGGGTTCGCCGACGGCCAGCTTGAGCATCGCGGCGTCCATATTGACGAAAAGGTTCTTCGTCGGTTCGATAGCCGCTTCGTAGAAGGCTTTGCCGCGGTTGATCCACGTCGCAGCCTTGGCGCCCTTCTTCGCATCGGCGATGTCGGCGTCGCTCTTCTCGATCTTGGATACAAGCGCCGACTTGTTTACTTTCTGGGCCTGAACGGCAGTAACTGCTACGAGAGCCACCGCAAGGACCGTCAAAAATACTTTTTTCATAACAGATTGAATTTTAATGTTTTAAAGTCATTTCTTCGTTACTCCTCCGCCGGACGGTCCGCTTCGGGAGTGGCGTCATTCCCGGTTGCAGCGACCTCTGCGGATTGTACTTCTTCGTCTTCATCGCCCGCTGCCGGCACGGCCATCACCGAAGCAATGGCGTCGCCCTCGCGCAGGTTGATGATACGCACGCCCTGCGTCGCGCGGCCCGCAAGGCGGATCTGCGACACTGCCGTACGTATGGTAAGTCCCGAACGGTTGATAATCATCAGGTCGTTGTCGTCCG
>ERZ779866.3019-NODE-3019-length-14164-cov-6.818697_pt1 | contig 14164 bp, 13 predicted proteins | sample MGYA00511248_ERZ779866 | MGnify/ENA primary metagenome ERZ779866 (study PRJEB29588, sample SAMEA2155758) | human gut metagenome | biome: human gut; feature: human-associated habitat; material: faeces | place: Denmark | collected 2008/2010 ... | reverse complement strand
TATGACCCTCTGCTTGTAAGGCAGATGCTCTCCCAGCTGAGCTATGCTCCCATTTACTCACACCGTTTTTGCCGTTTCGGTGTGGTGTCTTTCAGCGACGTGTATTATAATACATCATCACAGGGTAAAAGTCAAGCGTTTTTTTTAATTTTTTTTAATTTTTTTATTTTATGACAATATCACTTAAAATATTCGTAATAACGCTAATAATTTACCCTGTTTTTCTGTATTTTCGCCTTATTTTTTGTCTTTTCTCTCGGAAATAATCTTCTCCAAATCCTCTTTTGTAAAAATAAATTTTTTATTACAGAAGTTGCAGGAGGCTTTTGCTGCCCCTTCTTTCTCTATTATTTCCTTTATTTCTTCGTCAGAAAGGCCTCTTATGGCGTTTTCTATTTTTTCTTTACTGCATCCGCACACATAGCTTACTGGGAATTCGTCCAAAACTTCTACTTCAAAGCCTTCCAAAGCTTTTTTGCAGATATCCAAAACTGACATTCCCTTTGCGAGCATTGTGGTTACAGGCTCTAAAGCGGCAACATTCTTTTCGAGCTTTTCTATTTCTTCGTCTGTAGCGCCTGGCAGAAGCTGTATAAGCAATCCTCCGGCAGCCAAAACCAGTCCGTTATTTTTATCCACCAAAACTCCAAGAGCGCATACTGTTGGAATTTGCTCACTTGTGGCGTAATAGTTTGTTATGTCCTCAGCTATCTCTCCACTTACCAAAGGAACCTGTCCTATATACGGGTCGCCGCTTCCGTAGTCACGCATAACTGTGAGTATGCCCTCTTTACCAACTGCGGCGGCAACATTTATCTTTCCGTTGCTGTAGTGCTCTGTAGGGCAATCCCAGTTTCCCACATAACCCTTTACATTACCTTTGCTGTTTGCAACGGCTACAACAGGGCCCAGAGGGCCGTTTCCCTTAACGCTGAGGTTTATCACTGCGTTCTTTTGTTTAAGCTGTGCGCCCATCATAGAAGCCGCTGTAAGCAGTCTTCCCAGAGCCGCTGTGCCGCAGCTTGTGGTGTGGTGAAGCTCCTGAGCTGTAAAAACTATACCTGTTGAATCTATAGCGGAAGCCATTATGCCTCCGTCGCTTGTTATACATCTTATAATTTTATCTTTATTCATTGTTTCACTTCCCTATTTATTATTTAGACACTATTATGCCATTATTTCACTTTTCTTGCAACATAAATTATTCTCTGTTCCTCAGGTTTCGGCGGTTCAAAGCTTAAATCACCGTATACAGCCGCTGTTTCAAATCCGGAATTATGAAGCATTTCTTCTATTTCCTCATGGCTGTAGGCTCTTTCCGAGAAATTCTCGCTGTATCTTCTATAATCCTTTCCGTTTTCCATTGCGCAGAAAAAATCAAGCTGAATATTTACAACATTATTTTCAGAAAGGCTGTTCTGCCATACGCAGAAAACGTCGTCGGTATCATAGACAAAGGTATTATTTCCCAAAACCTGCTGATGTTTGTACAGAGAATTTACGTCAAACAAAAAATATCCGCCCTTGTTCATAAACAAAGAAACCTTATCAAAGGTCTTTTGCACCTTTTCTTTTTTTACAAGGTGGTTTATGCTGTCCAAAGTGCAGATACATGTGTCTATTGTTCCGTAAAGGTCTATGTTTTCCATTTTCTGACAGAGAAATAATATATCAAGTCCCAGCTCGTCGGCTTTCTCCTTTGCCTGAGCAAGCATATCATATGAGCCGTCTATTCCGTAAATATCGACGCCCTTTTTAAAAAGCTCTATTGTAAGGCTTCCTGTGCCGCAGGCAAGATCAAGGCTTAACCCAATATTGTGGTTAAGCCTCTCAAATACTTCCGTAATATACTCGGCACGGCGCAGATACTCCACGTTTTCCGTAAGGGAATCGTAATAGTCGGCAAAAACACCGTAAGACGCCATCACTCTTTACCCTCTGCCTCTTTTTCCTTTTTTTCAATGCGTCGAAACGCAAGGTTATATCCATCACAGCCGTAAATCAAAGCACGATTTACACGGCTTATAGTCGCTGTTGATGCTCCTGTCTTGTTTACAATATCGCTGTAAACACATTTGTCTGAAAGAAGTTTTGCCACATAAAGACGCTGTGACATTGCCTTGATTTCCGGCACAGTGCAGAGGTCCTCAAAAAAGTCGTAGCAGTCTTCCATTGTTTCCAGAGACAAAATAGCTTTAAACAAAAAGTCTACTGTCTCGTCCTTAATTTTTGAATTCATAAGTTTCCTCCTGTAACTCAAAAAGGTTTCGATTTCATAAATCAGTCCTTTACAATTTTAACATATAAAAGTGTAAAAGTAAAGCTTTTAATTTAAGTTTAAAAAAGTTTATCAAATCGGTCAAAACGTAAGAAGTATAAATTCACGTTTAGAGAAAAATATAATTGAATAAATATTTAATTTTTAGTGTATAAAACTTTCGCATAATGCATAATATTAGAAATATTGATTGACTTTTATCTTAACCTGTAGTAGAATGTTGAAAGATTTTTTACAGAAGCTGTACGGCAAAACAAGCTGAAAGGGAGGTTTATTATCTGTAATTTATCAGCGCCAGACCGCATGCCTGTACTGCGGTGACGAGGGAAAGAGTTATCGAAAATTCGGCGGATGCTCTTTCGGCGCCGTTTTTACGGTGTCGTCAGTCTGATTGTTAAACCCTCTCCGCAAGGGGAGAAACAGAGCTTTCAGACAAGACAAACTCAGAAAGACAGGTAAATATTATGTGTGGAATAGTTGGATATGTAGGAGAACAGCAGGCAGCAGGAGTTCTTGTTGAAGGACTTAAAAAGCTTGAGTACCGTGGTTACGATTCGGCAGGGATTGCAATTCACCATGCCGGGGAATTTGTAACGGTAAAGACCAAGGGACGACTTAAAGATTTGGAAGAAAAAATCAAGCAGGTTGGAACTCCCGAAGGTACCTGCGGAATAGGTCACACACGCTGGGCAACTCACGGAGAGCCAAGTGACATTAACTCTCACCCCCACGGAAACGCCCGTATCACCATTGTTCACAACGGAATTATTGAAAACTACATGGAGCTTAAAACCAAGCTTCTTAAAAAGGGCTACAGCTTTTTAAGCGAAACGGATACTGAGGTTGTGGCTAAGCTTTTGGACTATTATTACAAGGGCGACCCTATGGACGCCATAAAAAGGCTTATAATGGCCGTTAAGGGCAGTTATGCCCTGGGTATAATGTTCAGGGATATCCCGGAAAAAATCTTTGCTCTGCGCAAAGACAGCCCTCTTATCATCGGCATAGGAAACGGCGAAAACTTTATAGCCAGCGATATTCCTGCGGTTTTAAAATACACAAACCAATATCAGCTTTTGGATGAAAACCTTATAGCTGTTTTGGAAAAAGACTCTGTCACCGTTTACACAACGGACGGAGAAACAATTGAAAGGGAAACTCTCACAGCCGACTGGGACGTTGAGGCGGCGGAAAAGGACGGTTATCCCCATTTCATGCTCAAGGAGATTTTCGAGCAGACAAAGGCTTTAAACGACACAATAAGCCCACGTCTTAAAGATTTCTTAGTTGATTTCTCAAACGAAAAAATCCCCGATTCTCTCTTTGAAAACACAAACAAAATTCACATTGTAGCCTGCGGAACCGCAATGCACGCAGGAATGATAGGCAAAAATATTATCGAAGCTTTGGCAAGGGTTGACGTTGACGTACAGATTGCCTCTGAATTTCGTTATAGAAACCCTATTTTCCACGAAAACGACCTTATGATGGTAATAAGTCAATCGGGAGAAACAGCGGACACACTGGCGGCTCTGCGCCTTGCAAAACAGCAGGGCATTACAACCCTTGCGGTGGTCAATGTAGTGGGTTCATCCATTGCCAGAGAGGCAGACTATGTTATTTACACCTGGGCAGGCCCTGAAATCGCCGTTGCCAGCACAAAGGCTTATACGGTACAGCTTGGTGTTATGTATCTTCTTGCAATCAAATTTGCCCTTGCTAAAGGTAAAATTGATTTAGACTCTGCCAAAAAGATGGGCGAAACTCTTTTGACAATGCCCTCACAGATGCAGAAAATTCTTGAAAAAACCGACGACTGCAAATACTACGCCTCACGCTTTCAGAACGCCGCCAACATGTTTTTTATCGGCAGGGGTCTTGACTATGCCATATCTCTTGAAGGCTCATTAAAGCTCAAGGAGATATCCTACATGCACTCCGAGGCATACGCCGCCGGTGAGCTTAAACACGGCACCATCTCACTTATGGACACAGACGTACCTGTAATCGCCGTTGCCACCCAGTCAGACATCTACGAAAAGACCGTAAGCAACATAAAAGAGGTTGTAACGAGGGGTGCCAAGGTGCTTTTAATTGTGAAAGAGGGATTGCCCGTTGACATGAGTGTAGCCCGTTACGTTCTCTCAATTCCCAATGCTGAGGACATTTACATGCCTTTACTCTCAGTAATCCCCTTACAGCTTTTCGCCTACTACACCGCCGTTTTAAGAGGCTGTGACGTAGACCAACCCCGCAACCTAGCCAAAAGCGTAACCGTCGAGTAATTTTATATCCGCCTTGCAAAGTTTTTACTTGAAAATGAACGTCGTTTCAAGGCGGGCGAGACGTTTTTATTTCCGACGTGCATGAACTTAGCAACGGAAATTAACACCTGCACACGTCGGGCGAAACGTTATTCTTAATCTTTGGAATGGCTCGCTCTCGGTTGACTTTGATTTTGAATATTATAATTTTCAGCCATGGTTATTTTTCACCATGGCTGTTTTCATTTTTCTTTTTCAGAATTATATCCTATATATTAAAACATAAAAAATTCCGGCACACCTTAAATAATGGTGATTGCCGGAATTTTTATTTTCATCCAATTTTTTATTACTTCAATATTTTAAGAGAAATATCAAAGGCTTTTACTGAGTGTGTCAATGCGCCTATTGAAATTATATCAACGCCTGTTTCAGCAACGCCTCTCAGTGTTTCCGCTGTTATGCCGCCGCTTGCTTCGAGGATTGCTTTGCCGTCGGTGATTTTAACAGCTTCTGCCATCATCTCATTTGACATATTGTCAAGCATAATTACGTCAACGTCAACGCTTAAAGCTTCTCTCAGTTCATCAAGAGTTCTAACCTCAAGCTCAACCTTTGTCATGTGGCCAAGCTTTGATTTAAGCTTTTTAACAGCGTTTGTAATTCCGCCGCCTGCGTCAACGTGGTTATCCTTGAGCATTGCCGCATCAGAAAGGTTATATCTATGGTTCTTTCCGCCGCCCACTGTGACTGCGTATTTCTGCAAAGGACGCATACCCGGCAATGTCTTTCTTGTATCAACAATGGAAGCCTTTGTTCCCTCAACAAGCTTTACAGCCTCGTTTGTAGCTGTAGCAATACCGCTCATGTGCTGAATAAGGTTCAAAGCTGTACGCTCGCCCTTGAGGATTGTTCTTGTTTTTCCGTAAACCTTGGCTATGATGTCGCCCTTTTTGAGAACGTCTCCGTCCTTCTTGAAAACCTCCGCTTTGAAGTCCGGCTGTAAAAGCTCAAATACTCTCAAAGCCACGTCAAGTCCGCAGAGAACACCGTCAGCCTTTGCAAGGAACTGAGCCGCACCCTCCTGGTCTTCATCTATAAGATAATCTGTTGTGACGTCTATGTAGTTTATATCCTCTAAAAGAGCTGTCTTTATAAGGTTGTCCACATACATCTGGTTTAACATCATAAGTTTATTCCTCCGTTTACTTCACCTAAAATAATTCCTGCAACTATTGCAAGGCTTCTTGCCTCTACATAGTCGGCATTTATCTCGTATTTTGTTGTTATGAGCTTGTTTACTATCTCGTCAACTCTCTTGTAGCTTTCCTCAACCTTGTCAAGCTTTGGAATTACAAAATATGTATCCTGCATTATCTCTCTGATTTCTGTTCTTATTCCCTTTGGCAGCGGTTCGCCGTGGATGTCGTGAACAGGAGGCGCTGCTGTGATTTCCTGTCTGCCTCTCTCTGAAAGGTGACGCATGATATCCTCAGCCGCTCTTCTTGAGAATACAAGAGCCTCAAGCAGTGAGTTGCTGGCAAGTCTGTTTGCTCCGTGAACTCCTGTGTTGGAGCACTCGCCCACAGCGTAAAGTCCCTCTACAGTTGTGGCGGCATCCAAATCAACTTTAATTCCGCCCATAAGATAGTGCTGGCATGGGAATACAGGAATCCAGTCCTTTGTAATATCCACGCCCTCTTCCAGACATCTTGAATATATCATCGGGAATCTGTTTTTCAAAAATTCAGGGTCTTTATATGTTATATCAAGGTAGAACTTCTCGCTGCCTGTGCGTTTTTCCTCCTCCATAATTGCGTGGGAAACAACGTCACGAGGTGCAAGCTCTCCCCTTGGGTCATAGCGTTCAACAAAACGCTCGCCGTTGCAGTTGAGAAGATATGCACCCTCTCCTCTTACCGCTTCGCTTATGAGAAAACGCTCTCTGTTGTTTTCGGAAGCGAAAGCTGTAGGATGGAACTGCACACGGGAAAGATGGCTTATTGTAGCTCCCAGCAAGTGGGCAAAAGCTATACCGTCGCCTGTGGCTATTGCGGAGTTGGTTGTGTACTTGTAAACTCTGCCTATGCCGCCTGTAGCCAAAACGCAGAAGTTTGAAGAAACACAGATGTTTTCTCCGTTTCTCAAAAAGCTTATGTAAAATCCGTTTTCAACCTTGTCAACGTCGTATACAAGAGCATTGTCAAGTATTGTTACATTTTTCTTTTGAGCCACAATTCTTAAAAGTGTGTCAACTATTTCCTTGCCTGTTGAGTCCTTGTGATGAACAATTCGATTTCTTGAATGGCCGCCCTCTAAGGTTGCCATAAGCTCGCCGCTTTTGTTTCTGTCGAAATCAACACCCATATCCTTGAGGTTTAAAACATCGGAAGGGCCTTCTGTTACAAGCTTTTCAACAGCGGACAAATTATTTTTATATTTTCCTGCAATAAGAGTATCGGCAATATGCAGTTTGTAGTTGTCATGACTTGTATCCAAAACTGCGGCAACTCCGCCCTGTGCCAATGATGAATTGGACAAGGTAAGTTCCTTTTTGGAAAGAAGCAAAACCTTAACATCTTCCGAATATTGAAGGGCTCCGTAAAGTCCTGCAACGCCTGTGCCGACAATTACCACATCATATTGTTTATCCATTTTCCTTACCCCTGTTATTAAATGTTGGTTTACAAAATTATTTGAATATATTATACTACAATTAGTTTTGATTTAAAATAGTGTTTTCAATTTTTTTGTAATAAATAAGACAATTTGATAAAATCTATGTTAAAAACGAACTTTCAGTTTACAAACCGGAGGTATTTATGGAAATACAGAACAACGAGGAAAAAGTAACAAGAGCTTTGCTTGTAAGCGTTGATACAGGAGAATATGACGCTTTGTCATCTCTTGAAGAGCTTTTCGAGCTTACGGAAAGCGCAGGCGCAGAGCCTGTTGCAAGCATAACACAAAAGCTGGAAAGACCGGAAACCGCCACCTATGTGGGTTCCGGAAAGCTTGAGGAAATAAAGGAATACTGTGACATTCATGAGATAGATTTGCTTATTTTTGACTGTGAGCTTTCACCTACACAGATAAGAAACATTGAAGAGGCCACCGACGTTAGAGTTATTGACCGAACAATGCTTATCCTTGACGTTTTCGCTTTAAGAGCAAGGTCAAAGGAGGGCAAATTACAGGTAGAGCTTGCCCAGCTTAAATACATGCTTCCAAGACTTACAGGTAAGGGCGTTCAGATGTCACGTTTGGGCGGCGGAATAGGCACAAGAGGCCCAGGTGAAACAAAGCTTGAAACCGACCGCCGACACATAAGAAGAAAAATAGAAACATTAAAGGAACAGCTTAAAGAGGTTGAAGAACACCGTGAAAGACTTAGAAAACGCCGTGAAAAGGACAATGTCATAACAGTTGCAATCGTAGGCTATACAAACGCCGGAAAGTCAACACTCATGAATTATCTGACACAGGCTGGAGTTTTGGCTGAGGACAAGCTTTTTGCTACCCTTGACCCAACCTCAAGGGCATTAAAACTTCCGTCAGGAATCACCGTTATGCTTATAGACACGGTAGGTTTTGTCCGCCGTCTGCCCCACCATCTGGTTGAAGCCTTTAAATCAACCCTGGAAGAAGCTGCAAACGCCGACATAATATTAAACGTATGCGACGTAAGCAACGATGAAGCAAAGCTTCACCTTGAGGTTACCGAGGATTTGCTGGCAAGCCTTGGCTGTAAAGACAGACCTGTAATTCCTGTGCTCAACAAATGCGACCTGCTTTCCGCAGAAAACGATATTGTATCAATCGGCAATTCCGTGAGAATTTCCGTAAAAACCGGAAAAGGAATAGACAGGCTTTTACAGGCTATTGAAGACAATCTTCCTGTAAGAATGAAAAGGGTAAAGCTTCTTCTTCCTTTCTCCATGGCGGGAATTTCCGCTGAAATACGCAAGTCGGGAACACTTATTTCCGAGGAATACACAGCCGAGGGCATAGAGGTTGAAGCGGTTGTGGATGAAATTCTTTACGGACGCATAAGGGATTACATCACAGAATAATTGTATCCGACTTTATTCGTTGTACAGGTTACAAAAATGTGGTATAATAATATGATAGCGTAAATCAAAACAGGGAGGCATAATATGGATGTAAAGGTTGGCGACAGACTTGAAATGAAAAAGTCCCACCCCTGCGGAGGTAAGGAGTTTTTGGTGCTCCGTGTGGGCATGGACTTTAAAATCCGCTGTACCAAATGCGGACATGAAGTAATGGTTCCGAGAAATAAAATCGAAAAAAATATTAAAAAAATTCAAAGAGATTAGCAGTCCCCTATTGTCCCGAATTTAACTTTAAACTTCAGGTAATAGAAAGGATTTGAAATAAATGTTTGAAAAAATCGAGATTTTCAGCAAAAGATACGACGAGCTTAACAACCGTCTTTACGACCCCTCTGTTGCGGCAGACCCCAACGAATATTCAAAGGTCATGAAAGAGGTCAAGTCTATTGAAGCCATTGTTTTAAAATACCGTGAGTACAAGGAAATTTTAAAAGCAATGGATGAAGCCCGTGAAATTATAGAGGACAGCTCCTCTGACAAGGATTTCCGTGAAATGGCTATGGCTGAAATAGACGACTGCAAGGAAAAGCTTCCGGAAATTACGGAAGAGCTTAAAATTCTTTTGCTTCCCAAGGACCCCAACGACAGCCGCAATGTTATTATGGAAATCCGAGGAGGAGCCGGCGGCGAGGAAGCAGCACTTTTCTGCGGCGTTTTGTACCGTATGTACAGCATGTTTGCGGAAAAGCAGGGATATAAAACCGAGATAATAAACGCCAACGAAACAGAGCTTGGGGGTTTTAAGGAAATTTCCTTTATGATAAACGGCGAGGGCGCATATTCAAAGCTTAAATTTGAAAGCGGCGTTCACCGTGTTCAGAGAGTTCCGGAAACCGAAAGTCAGGGACGTATCCACACCTCAACAGTTACGGTTGCGGTTCTCCCTGAGGCTGAGGACGTTGAGCTTGAGATAAATCCTGCCGACTTGCAGATTGATACCTTCCGAAGCAGCGGCGCAGGCGGTCAGCACATAAACAAAACCGAAAGTGCCATAAGAATCACCCACATTCCCACAGGAGTTGTGGTTGAATGTCAGGACGAGCGAAGCCAGTACAAAAACAAAGATAAGGCCATGAAGGTTCTTAAAAGCCGTCTTTTGCAGGCAAAGCGTGAGGAGCAGGAGGACTCTATCGCCGCAGAAAGAAAACAGCAGGTTGGAACCGGTGACAGAAGCGAGCGAATAAGAACCTACAACTATCCTCAGGGACGTGTAACCGACCACAGAATAGGTCTTACACTATATAAAATCGATGACATTTTAAACGGCAATATTGAGGAAATTGTGGACGCACTTATAGCCGCTCACAGAGCAAAACAGCTTCAGCAGTCCATGGAGGAAAACAATTAGTTTTTATAAATTTCTACTAATCGAACATTTCACTTTCACATAAACACATTATAATAATGAGAAACAGGTGTAATTTTTAAATGCAGACAATAAGCAATGAGCCTTTAAATACCGTTATGCTTTCTTCCTCACCGGAGGATATAGAAAAAGCGGCAGAGATAATCCGCAATGGCGGTCTTGTGGGTATGCCCACGGAAACCGTATACGGTCTTGCCGCCGACGCTTTAAACGGAAAGGCTGTATCCAAAATTTTTAAAGCAAAGGGCAGACCCGGCGACAATCCTCTGATTGTCCATGTGGCAGCTTTTGAAGATATAGAAAAATACAATCTTGTAAAAAAGATACCCCAAGGGGCAAAGATTTTAGCCGATAAATACTGGCCGGGCCCTCTCACAATAATTATGGAAAAGTCGGATATTATCCCCGATGAGGTCAGCGCAGGTCTTGACACTGTGGCTGTGAGAATACCCTCTCACAAATCAGCCGCCGCACTCATAAGAGCGGCAGGAACTCCCATAGCCGCACCATCGGCAAACCTTTCCGGAAGCCCCAGCCCCACCACTGCCCAGCATGTTATGAACGACATGAAAGGCAGAATCGAAGCCATTATAAACGGTGGAGAATGCAGTGTGGGCGTGGAAAGCACAGTAATAACCCTTGCCGGAGAAAAGCCGAGGCTTTTAAGGCCTGGCGGAGTTACTTTGGAACAGCTCAGAGAAGCTTTGGGCGAGGTTGAAATGGACGATGCTGTTTTGCACAAACTGAAAGACGGCGTAAAGGCCGCAAGCCCGGGCATGAAGTACAAGCACTATGCTCCGAAAGCTGAGGTTGTTATAATCAAAGGCTCTTCAAAAGCATACATTGACTATGTAAACAGCCATGATGACGAAAACACAGCCGCTCTCTGCTGGGAAGAGGACATAAAGGATTTGAAATGCAAAACCCTTTCCATGGGAAAAGAAAAAGACCAGGAAAGTCAGGCTCACAGACTTTTTGACGAGCTTAGGGAAATCGACAACGACGAAAGCATAAAGAAAGTCTTTGCAAGATGTCCCTCTATTCAGGGAATAGGTCTTGCAGTTTACAACAGACTTATCAGAGCCGCAGGTTTTGAGGTGATTGACCTTGAGAAAATATAATCTTGTAGGGCTTACCGGACAAACCGGAGCCGGAAAAGGTGTTGTGTCCTCTGTTTTCAAAGAAAAAGGCTGGGCGGTAATTGACGCCGACAAGCTGGCAAGAGAGGCTTTAGCACAAAACAGTCCCGCTCTTTACGGACTTTGCGCCGCCTTTGGAAATGATATAATAAAAGAGGACGGAAGTTTGGACAGACCTCTGCTTGCTAAAAGAGCCTTTTCCTCAAGGGAAAACACAGACACACTAAACGCCATGACTCATCCCTATATTTTACAGCTTGTGCTTAAAAATATCGAACACCTTGTTTCACAGGGCATAAAAAATATTTTATACGACGCTCCTCAGCTTATTGAAAGCGGCTCTCACCTTTTGTGCGACCATGTTATAACGGTTTTGGCAAAAGAGGATATAAGGCTTGAAAGAATAATGAAAAGGGATAGTCTTAGCCGTGAAAATGCTTTGCTGAGAATAAAAGCCCAGCACGGAGAGGCTTTTTACATAGAAAATTCTGACACCGTTATAGAAAACAACGGTTCTCAGGAGAATATAAAACAAACCGCCTTTAATTTACAGAACGATTTGAAAAAGGGGGAATAATATGAGCCAACAGCGACAGCACAGATACAGAGTTGAAGATAATAGCGACTCCGTTAAAAACGGAAATTCCCACGGTCACAAAAAACACGCAAAAAACAAGGGCAAAAAACGCCTTATTATTGCGGGTGCGCTGGCTGTTTTGATTGTCTGCGCAGGACTGCTGGTTGTAAACCTTGTGTCAGAAGTAAGGGAAAGACTTTTTGAAAGTCAGTACCAGCTTCAATATACTGAATACGTGGATAAATACAGCGAAGAATATGATGTGGATAAGGTTCTTATATACTCTATAATAAATACAGAAAGCCATTTCGACCCAAATGCAGAATCTGCCGTAGGCGCAATAGGTCTTATGCAGATTATGCCCGATACATTCACATGGCTTCAAACTTACTCCGGCGCAGATGAGGTTTTGGACTCCTCTGCCCTTTACGACCCTGAAACCAACATAAAATACGGGGTAATGTTCTTGGATTATCTTGTAGATATGTACGACAGCAGAAGCGCAGTTGCCGCCGCCTACAACGCAGGATTTGTGGTAAGCGAATGGCTTGAAAATCCTGAATACAGCGACGACGGTGTAAATCTTAAAACCACACCTTACGCCCAGACAACGGCGTATATAGAAAAAGTGGAAACAGCCTATGAAATGTATTCGAAGCTTTATTTCTCCACAGATGAAACAAAGTAAATTTACCTTAAGGGGTGTAATATATGTCTAAGAAAAAAGAAGAAAAATCAGAGATTAAGGAATTAAAGGAACAGCTTTTTACCAGAACCGACAAGGGTATTGCTTCCATGAAGGAAAGCGAAATCAAAAAAGCTGACAAATACTGCGAGGACTACAAAAAGTTTATCGACCACTCAAAGACAGAACGTGAAGCGGTAAAAACCGCTGTAAAGCTGGCTGAGAAAGCCGGATTCGTTCCTTTTGAGCAGGATAAAAAGTATAAGGCAGGCGACAGAATATACTATGTAAACCGCCACAAGGCTCTGGCTCTTGCTGTTATCGGCAAAAAGGGCGTTAAAGACGGCGTGAGATTGGCTATTGCTCACATAGACTCACCGAGAATAGATTTAAAGCCAAATCCAATGTACGAAGCAAGCGGCCTTGCAATGTTTAAAACCCATTATTACGGCGGACTTAAAAAATATCAGTGGACTGCTCTCCCTCTCTCACTTCACGGTGTTGTTATTAAAACAGACGGAACAAAGATTGAAATCAACCTGGGAGAAAAGGACGACGAGCCATGCTTCTGCATTACAGACCTTCTTCCCCACCTTGCAAAGGAACAGGTTCAGAAGCCTATGGCTAAGGTGTTCACAGGTGAGGAACTGAATGTCCTTGCAGGTTCACGCCCATATGACAACAGCGGCGAAAGCGACCTTGTAAAGCTGAACATTATGAGCATCCTCAACAAGAAATACGGTATCACAGAAGAGGATTTCCTCTCTGCTGAACTGAGCTTTGTTCCGGCACTTAAAACAAGGGATGTGGGCTTTGACGAAAGCATGATAGGCGGTTACGGCCACGATGACCGTGTCTGCGCTTATCCGGCTCTTACAGCTATTCTGGAAACAGAAATGCCTGAAAACACAGTTATCACCATGCTTGCCGACAAGGAAGAAACAGGCAGTGACGGCAACACAGGTATGCAGAGCGATTTCCTCCGTTACTTTATTTACGATCTTGCAAAAGCCGAGGGTGAAGAGGGCTACAGAGTTCTTTCAAAGAGCAAGTGCCTTTCAGCAGACGTGAACGCCGCATTTGACCCAACATACGCTTCCGTTTACGAAACACAGAACTGCTCCTATCTCAACAAAGGCGTGGTTATCTCAAAATACATGGGACACGGCGGAAAGTACGACACATCCGACGCCTCTGCCGAATACATGGGCGAGATCCGCTCAATGCTTGAGAAAAACAATGTAAGCTGGCAGACCGGCGAGCTTGGAAAGGTTGACATGGGCGGCGGCGGTACAATCGCAAAGTACGTTGCCAATATGAACGTGGATGTAATCGACTTGGGCGTTCCGGTACTCTCCATGCATGCGCCTTTTGAGATTGTTTCAAAAACCGACGTTTACATGGCATACAGAGCATTTTACTGCTTTTTTAACTGATTTTCCGTTATCTTAAATAAAAATAAGGTTAATACTACAGATTATTTGAGAAATCGTAAAAAAAATAAAAAAACACTTGATTTTTCCTTTGGTTTGTGATATTATACTATAGCGGTTCGGAAAGAGCCGCAAAATGCGCTGTTAGCTCAGCTGGATAGAGTGACTGGCTACGAACCAGTAGGTCAGGGGTTCGAGTCCCTTACAGCGCGCCAAAAGCATCTGCAATTTGCAGATGCTTTTTTGTTTATCATCTTTCATAAATGCATAACCCCCTGTTCACAATATT
>ERZ779866.3015-NODE-3015-length-14177-cov-2.915593_pt1 | contig 14177 bp, 7 predicted proteins | sample MGYA00511248_ERZ779866 | MGnify/ENA primary metagenome ERZ779866 (study PRJEB29588, sample SAMEA2155758) | human gut metagenome | biome: human gut; feature: human-associated habitat; material: faeces | place: Denmark | collected 2008/2010 ... | reverse complement strand
TGAAACGAGCTCCTCTGACTTTGGCTCGGCGAAGAGGGGATGCTCCCGGTTGCCCAGCACAAGAGGGCCACTGGAGAGGAGATTTGTGCCGCTCATGCGCCCACCGCCTGTCCTATCATATGTACCATCCAGTCCGTCGTCTTGCCTTTTGCCACAAAAGTGTTGAGGGCCCATGTGGCCGTCCACATTATGTTGCTTCTCGCCTCATAGTCCTCATGATTTTCAAGAGCTTTTCGGCTGCTGACGATGAGGGATCTCATGAGACCTTCCATTATATAATCCGATGTATTGTCGTCCTCTCCCGAAAAATACTGCTCGGTGATATGATTTAAAATATCATAAAATCCTGCCACCATTTGATATTTCGGTAAAGTATATGTATATTTGGGATTGAGTATTGAAAATTTTGGGAAAACATTGTCGCCGAATACATGGCCTATTTTGAGTTTGCTCTCGTGATTTGTGATAACGGCTCCGCCGTTCATCTCCGAGCCCGTGCCCACCATGGTGAGAACACAGCCCACGGGGATTATCTCGTTGTCGACATCCTCCATTTTGAGGTAATATTTTTCCCACGGATCCTCACTGCAGTATGCGGAAACCGACACAGCCTTTGCATAATCGCACACCGAGCCGCCGCCTACCGCAAGTATGAGGTCGGCTTTTGCCTCTCTTGCCATATTGCATCCCTCATAGAGCTTTTCTACCGTAGGGTTCGGCATAACTCCGCCGTCCTCAAAAACTCTCTTTCCGGCTTGCTTTAAAACACCGATGACCTCATCGTATATGCCGTTTTTCTTTATCGAACCTCCGCCGTATACCAGAAGCACATTTTCTCCGTATTTATCAAGCTCGGTTTTAAGACCTTCTATGGCATCTTCTCCGAAATATATTTTAGTGGGATTTGAATATACAAAATTTCCTAACATATTTTTCTCCTTTTAAAGTGTCAACTATTTTTCCATCGACAATGTCACCTTAACATCGCCTTCTCCCAATACAGACAGAAGGTCCTCTTTTGTGACTCCCTCTATCTTTCCGAGTTTTGTAAAGTTCCACGAGTTTTCGCCGTAGTAGATGACAAAGTTATTCCCCTGATAAAGTATCAGATCACCGGCTTCGGTCGTAATATCAGTGTCGTTTCTCGGAAGTGCAGTTCCGAGGTCGCCTACCTTTTCAAACCCGCCGTAATCTCTCATATCTATTGTAAGATCGCCTTTTGAAAGCAGCTGTTTCAGCCCCTCGGCGCTTGAATTATCTTCGAGAACTGCGGTAAACACAGTATCCCCTGCGCTTATATACAAAATATCGCTCTCCGTTTCTTCAGTTTCGGAATTATCCGAGGTCTGCTGCGTTGTTTCGTTTGCCTGACTCTCTGTGCTCACCTGTGGCTTTCCGCTTATTTCCCCCACAGCCGCCATTTCGGTATTTCTGCCGCAGGCAGGCATCAAAATTGACATACAGCACAAAATCAACAGTAGTTTTTTCAGATTGGATTCTCCTTTCATATTTACTGATTCTATTATATCAGCCCATTTTTAAAATAGCAAATACTTATATCAAATAGCTATCTATGCTTGCAAGTTATATTGAATTATGATATAATACAGAAAAGGAGGGATTTTTACGGAACTCAGAGTAATGCAATATTTTTTGGCCGTAGCTCAGGAAGAGAGTATATCGGCAGCGGCAGAGTATCTGCACCTTTCACAGCCCACCCTTTCCCGCCAGCTCAAAGAGCTTGAAGAGGAGCTCGGCAAGCAGCTGTTCATAAGGGGTAACAGAAAAATAACCCTCACGGAAGAAGGCATGATATTCAAAAGGCGCTGCTTGGAGATAACCGACCTTGTAAATAAAACAAAAAGCGAAATTTCCCTTTCCGACGGCAGCATAGCGGGAGATATATACATCGGAGCAGGCGAAACCGAAGGGCTCAAATGCGTTCTAAATATAGCCAATAACCTTCGGCAGAGCTATCCTCTTGTCCATTTTCACATAATAAGCGGCGATGCCGTATCGGTGACCGAACAGCTCGACAGAGGGCTTATTGATTTCGGTCTGCTTTTGGGAGGAATTGATTCTTCCAAATATGACCGCATAAAGCTGCCTTTCAACGACACATGGGGTGTTCTCATGAAGCGTTCCTCTCCTCTTTCCTCCAAAGAAAGTATTTCACCGTCAGATCTTGAGGGTCTGCCTCTCATAATTTCAAGGCAGCAGAATGAAAACAGTCCGCTTTTCAAATGGCTCAAATCGGGAGGCCACACACCCGACATTGTCGCAACCTACAATCTGGCCTATAACGCCTCTCTCATGGTCGGAGAAGGCTTGGGCTACGCCCTCTGCCTTGACAAGATAATAAATGTGCAGGGCGGAGATTTGTGCTTCAAGCCGCTGTCTCCCCGTCTTGACATAGAGACAAATCTGGTATGGAAAAAATATCAGGTATTTGGAAAAGCCTCCGACCTTTTTCTGCAAAATCTGTGCAGGTGTTTTCTTCCATAAGCAAAAATAAAAGGACCGACATCGGTCCTTTTATTTTTATCTTCTTTTTAAAATTACGAACCACATAAAACACGCCGCAAAACTGATAACTGACAAAATAATACCTATTTTCAATCCCGGCGTAAAGTAGTTTATCTTTACCGTATGTCTTCCCTCTGTAAGCCTTACCGCCGTGAGAAATCCCGCTGTTTCAAGCTTTTCCGCCTTTTCTCCGTCTATGTACACCGACCAACCGCTGTCACACGGCAAGGTTATAAACAAAACCTCTCCGTCTTCCGCCTGCACCGTTCCACTTATTCTGTCCCCGAGACCCTCCGCACAAGCCGTTTTTTGAAGTCTTTTTACGGCTTTTTCAAAACTGTCTTTTGATGTGACTTTCTCGCCGCATACTGCGTTAAAAAGCCCTTGCTGAAAGGCCTGTCCGTTTAAGTTTTCCCATTTAAAAGAGAGAACATCTTCGCTTGCCGCAAAAAACAGCGGCAGGCAGTATTCATTTTCCCTGTATTCCGCATAAGGTTCTCCGTCTTTTACTTCTATAATATATTTCACCCCTAAAACTGCGTTCAGAATATCCGACGGACGATAACATGTGCTGACATTTTTCGCATATACATCCATACCCGCCCTCTCAAAAAATCTGTACATTTTTTCGGGCATGAGAGATGAGTAATAGGTGACGCCGTTAAAGCCATATCGCTGACCTCCGTTGTGGTTGACAGTTTCGGCAAATTCAGTCCTGAAAAATCCATCACTTTTAATGCCTATATATTGATCATATAGGGTGTACTTGTTTTTATCCGAAAGCCATGTCTGTGTGGAAACAGTGTAAATACAATTTGCTCCTATCTCTAAAACAAGCAATAATGCTGCCGCCTTTTTCAGCTTGATATTTCCTGTCTTTAAAAACACTTCATAAGCTGCCGATACCGCTATAAACACAAATATAAAACTCTGACGGCCCGGCAGCTGATTAGGATAGTGAAATCCGTGCCAGAAATAATCCAGCGCTCCGAAATTAAAAGAAAACAGCATAAAAGCAATTCCTATATACACAAGCGCCGTTTTTCTGAAATTTTTCATCATAAAAGGATATAAAATCACAAGCAAAATACATACGGCTCCGCAATACAGATTGGGCAGTTCATATGCCAAAGCTATCTCCTGAAACGGCAGCAATCTCATAATCAATTTGGATAAAGTGCCGTAAAAATCGGTAAGTCCTTGCGGAGATATCCCCGCGGCTATTGTCTTTTGCAAAGCGAGATATACCGGCACAAGAGTACAGGCTGCAATTCCGCCCGAAATAACCGACGATGCACAAAATCTCACACCGAACCTCACTCTGTCACCAAAACTCATTCTGTCTTTTAAAATAAGATAAATAAAATACATTACACAGAATATACAGACCATATAGCCTATATAGAAGTTGCAGTAGAGAGTCATTGCCAAAGAGAAAATATATAGGAACGGGGATTTTTGCCTAAAAAGCCTGTCCATGCCCATTATTACGATTGGCAGAAGCACTACGGCGTCCATCCACATGAACTGATTTATAAACGCTATCGTATAGGCTGACAAAGAGTATGCCGATGAAAATGCTGCGGCCGAAATGCTGATTTTTCTATGCTTTTCAATCAGCATACTGCAAAATGTCATGCCTGCAAGACCGAATCTCACAAGTACAATGAGGTCTACCGCCGAAATCAGGCAGCTTTCGGGCACAAGGCGCAGCAGCATCCACAAAGGGCTGTTGGTGTAGTAGGCCCCCTGCGCTACCATATCAAATCCCAATCCCCCCGCAAAGGACCACATATCAGAGTTTCTTCTAAACTCGCACAGCATGGGAAAATACTGACCGTAAGCGTCCATAGCCATAAGGCTTTTATCTCCGAACGGAGCTATTCCGCAAAAAATATAGCATACTGACATTATAAATATCGGAACAGCGAATGACGCAAGCATTACTTTGCTCTTTTTTGAGAAAAAAGAAAATACCATAAAGCCACCTCCGGCTTTATGGTATTATAAAGACCTTTCTCATTCACTGAAAAAGTCTGTCAGTTTTCTTTCACTTTGGGAAAGGTGATCTTTGCCGCAAACTGATCTCCTTTGACCGATATGTCAAAGCTTCCTCCGCAGGCTTCGGTATATGTCTTGGCTATGGCTAGACCGAGTCCGCTGCCCTTTCCTGTCCTGGATTTATCTCCTCTTTCAAATCTTTCAGTTATTCTCTCAGGCGAAAACTCCATTTTATATGATGCGGTGTTTATTATCTCCGCCGACGCAAAATCATTACTGTTTTCTATTTCCACATATATTCTTGTTCCGTCCAGGCTGTATTTCAAGGCATTATCAAGGAGATTATAAAGCACTCTGTGTATCCTCGCGCCGTCGTTGAACAGTATAATATCTTCTCCGTCTACCGTTACTATTATCTCTCTGCCCTGCTCTTCAGCCCTGTCATATAACTCTCCCACCGTCTGCTGTATAAGTTTTCCGAAATCAAAGCTGCTTTTACTTTTCACAATATCACCCGAAGCTGCTTTTGAAAGCTCAAAAACATCTTCCACAAGCTCAGAGAGATAGGCCGCCTTGCCGTTGAGTTTTTTCACGCAAGCCGCCGCTTTTTCGGGAAGTTCCATTTCGGCCAGCATTTCTCCGTACCCCATTATAGATGAAAGAGGCGTCCTGAGATCGTGGGAGACATTTGTTATAAGCTCGACCTTCATCTTTTCGCTTGCTATGCCTTTTCTTATACTCTCTTTCATGGCTTCATCTATCGAAATAAGCTTTTGTCCCGCCTCATAAAGCGGCGACGACGGCAAAATATCTATACCTTTAAAGTATTCCTGCCCGAATTCACCTATTCCTTCTGTCAACCTTTCAGCATCACAAAGCGCCGACCGCTTTCTGACAGACAATATGATAAAAACCGACACATGAACCGCAATACCTAAAGACATACCTAAAATCAGACACAGAGGATCCGTTTCTCCGCCAAGCAGCCATATTACAATCGCCACAGCGAAAACACCTGATATAAAAGATAAAAAGAAGTCTGTGACCACCGCTCTCCGCAGTCCCCCTCGCTTTTTCATAAAATCCATGAATTTTGCCGTCAGACTTCTTCTCTCATTTCCGTTTTTCCACGAAAGCGAATAGTAAAATATCGCCGAAGACAAGAGCAGCGACGCGAACGCCATAAAAAGAATCGAATCGGGCATAAAATTGCATATCAAATAAAAATCAGATCTGCGGTAAAAAAATGCTATAAGCCGATCACCGAACTGATATTCAAAGTTTCCGGAGTACATGTAAGCGTATTGAAAAAGCCGCCATGCCGTGTATAGGTATACCCCGTAAAATACAGCCGCGCCTTCGGCGTAAAGCTTTTTTCCGATATTCCTATCGGATATACGCGCGCCCTTTGCCGCAGCTTTAACTCCCGATAAAAACATCAGCAACGCCAGAAGGGCGCCGAATACCGACCCTTTGCCCGTCGCGGCGGTCAGCACAAAAAACACTGCCCAAAACAAAACAGCTGACAACAGCACAAACAAGGCCGATTTAAAATCACTCTTTTTCAATTTTGTATCCAACTCCCCACACCACCTTTATATATTCCGGCTTTGACGGATTTATCTCCAGCTTTTTTCTCAATCGGCTGATATGTATCATAACGGTATTTTCCACGGCATAGGCGTCGCTGTCCCAGCACCTCTCGTATATTTCCTCGGCTGAAAAAACTCTTCCCGGGCGTTTCATAAGCATTTTCAGTATTCTGAACTCGGTTGCGGTAAGCTTTATTTCACTGTCCCGTACATAACAGCGATATCCGTCAAGGTCTAAAGTGATATCAAAATAGCTCACAATGTTTGCGTCTTCATGCTGCGTCTCAGAGCCGAGACGGGTATATCTTCTCAAAAGAGATCTGACCCTTGCCGTAAGCTCGCCTTTTAAAAACGGTTTGGTGAGATAGTCGTCGGCTCCTGTTGAAAGACCTATTATCTTATCGCTCTCCTCTGCCTTTGCCGAAAGCATCAGTATGGGTATGTTGCTTATCTGCCTTATGAGCACGGTTGCCTCTATTCCGTTCATCTTAGGCATCATAATGTCGAGTATCGCCAGTTTGTATTTGCCGCTTTTTAGCATTTTCAAAGTCTCTTCTCCGTCGGAGGCTGTATCGGCACAAAATCCCTCACCCTCGAGAGCATTTTTAACTATTTCTGCTATCTCTCTGTCGTCGTCAGCTACAAGAATATATGTTTTATCGTCCATGTCCGTCTCCCGAATAATTATAGTACAAGTTTAACATAACACGGCCCAATAATCAACGGATTCGTAATTTTCTCTTACTTTTCCGATATGGAATTATCATCATAAACAAAATGCCAGAAAAAGAGGGAATCCGCAGTTTTTTCAAAACAATAGCCGTAACATTCCCTCATTATACCTAAAAGGCATTTCAGCATGTAAAAAATAAGCATTAGACATCTGATCAAAACCGTCTTATAATGTAATCATATCGGAGAGTCGTTTCTCTCGGTCAATTGCCTTATGTCAAGTCAGCATATATAAAAATAACAGGAGGAATACTTTATGAAATACCGCAAATTGCCTCACGGTGAGGAAAAGATCAGTATACTCGGCTTGGGAACCAGCTCTATCGGCATGGCAGGAGAAAAAGAAGCCGAAGCTACTATGGCTATGGCGCTTGAAAACGGCATCAACTATTTTGATATGGCATCGGCAGACGCGGCTCCGTTTCCCGCTTTCGGCCGCGCACTTGCGGAAAAGCGAAAAGATGTGTATTTTCAAATTCATTTCGGTGCAAATTATCAGAGCGGAAAATATGGATGGACAACAGATTTAGACACGATCAAACGCTCGATAGAATGGCAGCTCAAATCTTTACAGACAGATTATATCGACTTTGGATTTATGCACTGTATAGATGAAAAAAGCGATTTACAGCATGTTATGAAGGACGGAATCCTGGATTATATTTTAGAGCTGAAAAAGCATGGTGTTGTGCGGCACATCGGTCTTTCTTCCCATACTCCCGATGTAGCTCATATGGCACTGGACGCCGAAATTTTGGATATGCTTATGTTCAGCATCAACCCCGCCTACGACTATACAGGCAGCTCTGAGTCAAAATATTCATCAGGAAGCTACGCCATCGGAAGTTCTGCCGATCGACCCGCGCTTTACCGCCGCTGTGAAGCCGAAGGCGTAGGTATTTCTGTTATGAAAGCATTCAGCGGCGGCCAACTGCTCAACTCCAAGACCTCTCCTTTCGGCCATGCCCTCACGGAGTATCAGTGCATACAGTATGCTTTGGACAAACCGGGCGTTATGACGGTTTTGCCCGGCGTAAGAAACCGAGAGGATCTAAAACGAATTTTGGAATTTTTAAACGCTTCTCCCAAAGAATCAGACTATTCTATCCTGGGAAAGCTTGCTCCTAAGGACTCTGTCGGTATTTGCGTCTACTGCAATCACTGTCAGCCCTGCCCTGCTGGATTGGATGTAGGGCTTATCAATAAATATTATGACTTAGCCCAAGCAGGTGACGAACTGGCAAAGGTCCACTATGCCACATTGGAAAAGAAGGCGGGCGATTGCATAGGCTGCGGTCATTGTGATTCACGCTGTCCGTTCCATGTGGTGCAGACAGAGAGAATGCAGACGATCAAAAATTATTTCGGAGAATAAATAAATATTCTAACAATAAATACGGATGCCGCTCAATAAAGCGTCATCCGTGTTTTTATACTTATGATAAAAAAACATTTGCCGAAACCGTAAAATATACCGTTTCAATGTTTTACAGTTTTCTAAAAAATATTTTGCAAGTGCATTTTCGTGTGCATTTCATTTGAAAGCCTATTGTCATTTTAATAAGAAAAGTTTAAAAAGCGGCAAAAAACAAAATGCCCGCAAACCCTTTTGTTTAAAGGATTTTGCAGGCATTTTGCAATCTTTTAAAAAAGACTTTTAAAAATCTTTTGGCGGAGAAAGAGGGATTTGAACACACTCGTTTATGCCTTGAAAAGCCTTTTGACAAAAGGCTTTTCAAAAATCATGTGCATTTTCGTGTGCATTCAGTATAAGCTATCGTTTTTTCATTCTTTCGTGGGCGGAAATGATCTGAGCTATTTCCTCCTCTTTGTATCCGCTCTCAATCATGGCGCTTACCGCCTCGGCGTATTCGGCCTTTTTTGACTTGTCTGACCGCGCGGCATCGTAGAGGGTGATGAGCTGATTCTTTGTGGGAGCCTGCTCTTTCACAAAGCTCTCCTCAAGTTTTTTGAGCACATACTGCACATCGTCCTCACTGTGTCCCTTTGCCGTGAGCTGTCTTTCGGCCTCATTGCCGGCTGCCCCCACCTTGCCTGAGTCTCCGCCGTTTTTATAATAGTCTTCCAGCATTTTGCGGTACTTCTGATACTCCGGCTCAGCCTCTATCTTTTCACGGCGTCTCGTCTTCATATTCTGATTTATCGACGACACCGTAATACCTTCGGTGGTGAGCAGAAGATCGCTTATCATATCGGCCATTTCATCGTCACCCGAGTCGATAGCCTCCTCAAGCAGATCATAGTATCGGCTTCTGTTGGCCGTCTTCCACAGAGGGTAATATTTTTCATACTGCCTGAGCTTTCCCTCTTTTTCCTGCCCTGCCATGCTGTATATCGCTCCGTAATACACCTTGTTTACCAGAAATTGCCTCAGCTTGTCTATGTTATTCACAGGTATTGCAGTAAGTAACGCCACTACACTGTTCGCCGGATATCTAATCGCCATTATTTTTTCACGGCTTGGATCGGCCGCAGCCTTTCCCACTGCTCTTATAAGGTCGGAGACATCGTTGAGGACGGAATATGTATAGTTTTCCGTGTCATATCCTTCCGAGACATTGGATACTATATCTCTTACGAAGGGCAGATATGAGACATACGCCATCATCACTCGCTTTACTATCGCTTCCCACTTGTCCTCGCCCTCATCGTCGGGTTTTCCGGAAAGCAGAGACGATGCAACCTCTTTCACCGCCGCGAAGACGGCGTTTGCTATAAGAGTAGATGTCATTGTTTTGACAAATGCCTTTTTGGCCTCCTTTCTGCGTCTTACGGCTTTTTCGCTTTTATCTTTTTTGCACGCCTCGGCGCAGGCCTGCCATCTGCCGAAATCCTCTACCATTCTTGAAAACTGTTTCATGGCGTCGGTGGTGAACATCATGAGAGATCTCACTATCTCATTGTCTGACCTCATAAAGGCGCTCTTTTCGCTGGGCATATGGTTGGCCTGAGTTCTTCTGCCCACCTTTTCAAGTATGGCCGCCGCCTCAAACTTATTCTGCGAGGTGCCGACCGCATATCCCGTGTCTTTCTGAGCCTGAAACTGACAGGCTTTCCAGATGAGTCCCACGGCAAAGTTATCCATCATCTGTATGCCTGCCGTCGTCTTGTCGGCCGCCTTGCTCAGCTCTTTGTCAAAACCGCCTTCGCCGAGCACTATTCCGTTTTCAAGCACTCTTGCCGCTGCCCAGTCGGAATATTTCACCATATCCTTTACCACATGGGCTCCGCCCGTCTCCCGCTGCCACAGTGCTGCTCCTTTGACTACCGACGACCAATCGAGGTCAACAAGAGCCATGGGATACGCCGATATCTGGGCGAGAGCGGTGGATATGTTGGCTCCGAGCACCGATGTGGCAAAGTTTCTCGACAGCCTGGACAGCCATTTTTCTCTCGTCATCTGACTTCTGCCCTGAATATCCAGCATGAGTTTTCTGAAATATGCGTTGTATTTAGGCCATATCTTTTCGAGACAGTCCCTCACCGTCTCCATTCCCACCTGCACCCGCTCTCCATTCTCCTTTTCGACAAAACGCTGAGATATGTTTTTACTGAGCACCTTGTCGAAGTTTTTCAAAGGCTCCGTAAGAAAAATATACTGCGCCAGCTTGTTTATGTGGTTGTTCAAAAGCTCGTCTATCGGTATGAGCTCCAGCTGCAGCTTGCTGTTAATCTTCAGCGCCTTGTTGAATGAGAAATTATATACGCCCTGGATATATGATGCCGTCGACGAGGCGTCGGAGAAGGCTGTTCTTATCTTTGCCCTGTCTCTCACTATCGGCACATAGTTTTTGTCTCCCGACACATTCGTATAACCCATGATGGCAAAGTCGGCCTCCCTCTTTCTCTCGGCAAGATCGCGGTTAAACAGTTCATTCAAAAGAGCTATATAGGCCTTGTCGTCTTCGCTGAATCTCTCGTATACCTCTTTGATTTCACTGTCGGTCTCACTCATGAGCTGTGTCATTGTGACCACTTCTTTTGTTTTCGCGTCGGTGAATCTTATGCCTCCCAGCTCACTGAAAAGCGCAGGTCTTGCCTGTTCTCTCAAAGACAGCAGATAGAGATAGATCATCTCATTTTTCGTCATATAATGACCTCTTATCTCCACCGCATCGCCCAGACTTTTCTGATATCCTTTGTGGGCGTCATAAAAGGCGCGCACCTTTTCCCTCTGCCTTGCCGCCCAGGCCATTCCCGCCGTCTCTCCTTTGGTGATGTCACTCCACAGAGCGGTCAGTACCCCTTTTTCATCGAAGTTTTCAAGCATTTTAATGACGGTCTCGGGATCTACCGAGGAGGATATATACGATGTCTTTATGAGTTTGTTTGTCAGGAAATTGAGCCCCTTTGTCCTGTTGTCGGAATGTCTGCGCAGTATTTCGGCGCAGTTTGCCGCCACCTCGGACAGAGCCCTGCTTTTTCCCTCAAAGAATATCCTGTCGTATGTCTCATAGAGCTTCTTTATCGCCCCCACCACTCTCTCGGCCGCCAAAACTTCCTCGTATGTCAGCTGTTTCTGGTTGACTATTTTTTCGCCGTTTTTGTCGGTCTTTATCTCGCCGTTTTTGTCTTTGGAGTAGATATTTTCCTTGAGAAACTCTATGTCCTCCTTTATTTTCGGGTCATAGTATTCCCCCTCGGCGGCACGCCCCAATATTTTTTCGCTGTAAAACTCGTCGAGAGAGGCTATTATTTTTCTGGCGCTCGCCTTTCTGATGTCCGACCTGTATTTCATCTTTGAAAGCTGTTTTACAAAGCCGTCCAGGGCGTCATGTCCCAAAAGTCCCTGAGGTCTGTCGCCTTTGGCCCATCTCCTGAAGGTCTGCGCTATATCAAGAATCTTGTTTACGGCACGGTTTTTGTCGCCCATTTCCTCTATCGCCGCCCTGAAAGCATCTCTTTCCACTCCTCGCCTTACGGCGGCATTCAGTCTTTCCTCGGCTCTTACATCTTTGACCTTCTGCCTGTTTCTCTCGGCCATCTCACGCATTTTCTGCCTGAGCTTCTCGCTTTCCCTTTGCCTTTTTTTCCTCTCCGAAGAGACGGCCTTTTCTGTTCTTTTTTCTCCTCTTATCCTCTCTTTGAGAACTCTCGCTGCACCTCTTGCCCTTTCAAGCTCCAGTCTTCTCTGCGCTCTGTCGGCAAAGGTGACCTTTTTTGGCAGCTCCATATAGGCGTTCAGTATCTCGTTTTTGAGAGTTTCCGAGGCATGGTCTATGTAAGCCGCATAGGGGTTTTCGCGCACAGGCTCGGTCATATCCCAAAACTCGCCTATTCTCTGCAGCTGATCGGCGGGATGAGTTATATCGATGCTGAACATCTCAGGATAATTTTCGGCAAGGCTCTCATAAAATACATCTATCGGCAGTCCGTTTTCTCTCAGCTTTATCCTGCCGCTGTATCTGTTCTTAAACTCTTTATATCCCATCTGAATATCGGCTCTGTCCTCCGGAGAGATATATACAGCCGTCTGCCTTATCTCCCTGCGGGCATACTTATATAGCTCGGCCATATCATTGTGTACCGTCTCTGCCCGGGAGATTATCTCTCTCGCTATGGCATAGGCATATGTCTCGGCCGAAGCATAGTTTATTTCTCCGCTTCCCATAGTGTCATAAAGGTCTGAAATGGCACTCTCTGCCTCATCAAAGTCCATCTTGGACTCCCACTCTTTGAGTATTTCGGCGGTCTTTCTCTTTACTGCCCTCTCTTTGACCTGTCTTCCGCCCGTTTTATCGAACTCTTTTTTCAGCCTGTCGTTCTCACGCCTTAAAAGCTCGTTTTCCGTTATGAGATTTTCCGTGCCTTTTACCGAAAGACTGCGGCCTCCTTTTTCGGCATTTCCCTGCTGCGCTTTTGTATTCTCCTTGGCCGCCTTCAAAGCATTTCCGTAAAGCTCTTCGGCCTTTTTCAGATAAGTATACTCCTCGCTTTTTTCGCCGAAAAAGCTCTTTATCCTGCCGACAATACCCTTTATAAAGGTGAATATCCTGCTTGCCACAGAAGGTTTATACAGGGCGAGCCTCTCTATTTTTTCTCCGTCTTTCAGTATTTCGGCGGTATAGTCGGCCGCCATTTCACGGAACAGATCGTCATCTGTAAGCTCCTGCCCCGTTTTTCTGTATTCGTTCCTGTATATCTCGGCCGTGGCATCAAAGTTTCTGCCGTATCCCTCTTTCATGCTCTTTATGACATAGTCGCGGTACTCTGCGTATTCGGCAGGTGCGTTCTTTTCGAGAACATGGGTCAGTTCGTGCTTGAACACCGTATATACCGCATCGCTGTCATTAGGAGATATATGTATCTCGTTTTTGCCGTAGTCGTAATATCCGTTTATCCTGCCGTCATCGCCTTTGTCCATGACGACCCTCACACCTAAGGCTTTGGCCGTATTGTTTAAAAGCGTTCTGGTCTTTCGGTCTATTTTCACATCGGGATTTCCCACAAAGCCGGAACGGCCCGAATATGCAGGCCTTTCGGCGGCGTCGTTCTGCCCTGCCGAATATGCCGCATATTTTATGTCGGAAGCCGTACTTTCAAAACCCTCGACGGTCTCCATGGGGAGACTTTCTCTGCCCGCCCTGTAATAGGCGTCAAAGGCTCTGCCATCTGTCTCCTGTGTCACATTGGCTTCAAAGGCTCGGCGGCCTTTTTCACCGTATGCCGCGCCGCCGTTTTCTGCCGCCTCAGAGACAGCCTGTGCCGTGTTTTCCTGCTTTTGAGTATAGTTTCTCCTCAAAGGCTCATCTGCCCTCACCTCGGCTCTCACGGCGTTTTCCGCGTCCGCAGTTGTCTGCGGCTGAGGTGCAGAAATATTCTCTTGCATTCCACTGTTTTCAGCTGCTGTAAAGTCTTTATCACTTACACTGTTTTCGGAAGGTGCGATCTCTCTCATGAGAGCGACACGGGGGTCGGCTGCGGCCGCCTTTCCGAAAGCGCTTCCCGCAGCGCCGAACAGTCCGCCCGAGAGCGCGCCTGCCGCTGCGTTTTCCATAAGCTCATATACCGAAAACTCTGCATTGGGATCCTCGGCCAGAACATCGAGGGCGTAATTTGCCATGTAGCTTGCACTCTCCTCGGCGGCCTCTATTCCCGCCTGCTTGAGTATCTCTTTAAGAGCGCCTTCTCCCGCCCCTTTTCCCAGTCGGAAAAGATTTTCAAGGGGAATCTTTTCTGTCAGCATTTCAACGCCGCCTGAGGCGAAAGACCTGCCCATTCCTTCCGAAACGGTGTAGCCCTCCTTTTCCAGCTCGGACTGTCTGTCATTGGCTGCCATCAGTCCCATTGCTGCCAGAGGAGCCG
>ERZ779866.3011-NODE-3011-length-14187-cov-3.854444_pt1 | contig 14187 bp, 14 predicted proteins | sample MGYA00511248_ERZ779866 | MGnify/ENA primary metagenome ERZ779866 (study PRJEB29588, sample SAMEA2155758) | human gut metagenome | biome: human gut; feature: human-associated habitat; material: faeces | place: Denmark | collected 2008/2010 ... | reverse complement strand
GTTGGGGTCATTTTATTGAGACAGGATTGTTTCAATGCATAAAATAAAATATGGCGACATAGCCAAGCGGTAAGGCGTGGGTCTGCAACACCTTACTAAGCAGTTATTTCAAGCCATAAAAATTAAATACGGCGCAGTAGCCAAGTGGTAAGGCATAGGTCTGCAACACCTCGATCCACCGGTTCAAATCCGGTCTGCGCCTCTCAAGAAACCTTGATATTTCAAGGTTTTTTTCTTGCCAAAAATTGAGGGGAGCAATTTTAGACCCTTGCCTTATGCTCATTTTCTTATTCATTTCTCAATCTTTCTGATTTTTTCAAGTGTCGTTTAAAATCGTTTAAAACCATATAAATTTGTTCCATAAGGTGGAGATAAGGTGGAGATTTTTTAAGCAATCAAATCTACCAATGTACTTTTTCCTTCCTCTTCGGTATGCAGATAAGTTTTGACAACAACATGGTAATCATCACCCAGTAACTCCGCAACAGCCTTGATTTCCTGGTGACTTTGCGTTTTACGGAGAAGGCGTGTAGCAAATGTGTGACGCAGGGCATGTGTACCATAATGTGGCAATCCGGCTTTTTTCAGGATGCGGTCGAAACTTGTCTGAATGTTGCGGGATGTTGGCAGCTTCCCGTTTTGCGTTGCTACGATTAGATCATTCCGGAACTTATGGTCTCCGTAAGTATCTAACATAATCTGCAGGCAGGCATCTGCCTCTTTGTTTAAAGGAACATTGCGCACACTGCGGGGGTACTTTGGCGGTGTTAAGATCCGTTTTGTTTTAGTCTTTGGATCCTTGTCCCGATTGTTTACTGTACTGACAGTTTCGGATACATGGTAACAACGCCGACCGTTTAACATATTGATTTCCTTTTTGGAAAGTGCCAGTAACTCTCCCTCTCTAAGTCCGGTATTCAAACCGAAGATGATAAGAGGACCGTAGCGATAGGCAAGTGAGCCGTCGGGCTTGAGTTCCATCGCAACCTTTTTTAGAATGTCCAGTGATTCATCAGGAATAATCTCTATCTCCTTGGTTTTTACATTCAGAGCGGTTTCGTCAGGCAGTTCAACCATAGAAAGAGGGTCATAATCATCAGGAAAATCCTTAATGTTTTTTCCATAGCCAATCATTGCCTGAAGAAAGAGATATGCTTTTTTGATGGTAGAAAAGCTTAATTCCTCCGACATATCATCAATGGCATCCTGAATTGCTGTGCCTTCCAGATTCGACATCAAGGTATTCGCAATTTCGCTGCTGAGAATTTGATTCGTAAAAGTTCTTTCCAGCCGGTCATAGGTGGTATTCTTTAATTTTTTTCTTTTTACCTGCTGTTCTTTGTAGTAAAGATACTTTTTACCATATTCTGCAACTGTTAATTTTGCTGAAGCATCTGCACCGGTCAGGATCAATAGTTTGTACTCATCACGTTTGGCGACTGCTTCTGCCTTGGTCTTTCCTGTAAATTCTTTGCCTTTATATCTGGAAGTCCAGGTTCCCCGCTTATTTTTAAAAACAGTTCCTTCTCCTTTGCCACGCCGGGGTTTTGCTTTTTTCTCTTGTGTCATATAAGCTCCTTTCGGAATAAGAAATACCTTATCCGCAGAGCTGTCAACTATTGTAGAGTTATTATAGTATGGTTAGGGTCTGTTGACAACTTTAAAAATAAAGTTCTTTTCCAATGTTTTTTTTCAGAAATTCCTGAATTGCCTGGGGAGAGGTAAAGTAATCACGTCCCACCTTGGTTACAGGAAGCAATCGGCTCTGCAGCAACTCTCTTGTTTTTGTTTTTCCAATTCCCAGCATCTGAGAAATTTCTTCTATGCTGTACTTCCTGAAATCGTCATATTGGCAGAGATCCAGTTGTTTTTTTGTTATTATAAGAATCACCTCCGCGGTTATTATTGTGTGAAAGAACCACATACCTTCCCACACCGCTTCCTGCGCCCTTCCCGGCCGCGTAAAGGCTGTACGGTGTACATTTGATCCAAAGGCAGTGGGTGCTGTCCGGGGAACCTGTATTCATGTGAGTGTATGCTATTGAGTTGTCAAAGTTCGTTCAATCGCGGTCTGCATCGTTTTGAAACAGCAATTTGATGAATAAGGATATGGGAGTTTCTATTTACTTGAAAATATTTTAAAAATCCATATTTAGTTTATTTGCGTTGACAATAATCAAGATATTGTGGTAGTATGAAGCTGTAATTGATTTTTGTGATATGCCTGATGTGGCATCACACGTTGTTTAAGATGGAAATGAGTGTCAAAGGAGAGCCATAGATGGATATGGCATACTTTTGGCACTTTTTTTAGTTCAGGAGGTGGATAACCGTAGTCTGGACAGGTGATTTTGTGGATACTTCCATACGTTGTCGGGAAAGACAGAACAGAGAAATCGGGTGTCTTTCCTTTTTTGTTGCCAGAAATACCTGAAAGGGTTCGCATAGAGCGCTGGAAAAATGAAAAGAAAGGTGGCATGAAGAAATGAATGAAGCAAGAATGTATGCAGACGGGTTTGAAACCATGTTTGCAAAGCAGGAAGATTTTATGGCCTTTTTAAAGCAGATAGGCCGCGTATCTTCCTGGGACAGAAGAAGGTCAAAGGATCTGCGGTTGATCGCTTTTGAGGCAGACAGTAAAATCGCAGGAGAGCTGCAGGAGCAGTATGACAGAAATGGGCAGGATCCTGGAATTTTGGAGGACACCCTGCAGAATACAGGGATGCTGCTGAAGGTAAAGCGGCAGTATTATCCGGTAAGAAGCTGTGCAATCCAGTCTATTTTAAACCGGGCAGGAATATCCGGGCCAGCGCTTAGAAAGGTGGATAAGAATGTATATGCCAGAATCCTGAATGATTGTCTGAAGGTCGCAAAAGGGGACGCACTGCTCCGGTTTTCAGCTGGGAAAGTATCAGCGGTGCTGGGCGGTGATGGTCATGATTATGCAGTTCTTGATATGGAACAGATTTTTGCCATGTCGGTAGAGTATCTGCAGAAGACATTTCCAGGCTGTTCTTATCTGGGAGGATTTTACGATCATACAAGGGCTTCCGCAATCTGGGAAATCGGTGGGGAAGAAAAACTTCTTTCTGTCTACAAGGCGGAACTGGCTGCTTATGGACTGAATCCGACGGATATGGAATTAAAGCCGGTCATTCGGGTAACGACTTCCAATACAGGCGACAGTGGAGTAAATATCTATCCGATGCTGATGTTCGGTGCAGGTAAGAAATCCATTGCACTGGGCGATCCGCTGCGATTGGAACACAAGAATGGAGCAACGCTTCAGAAGTTTGAGGAGCAGTTGAAGCTGACGTATGGAAAGTATCAGCTGGCAGTAGGAAAGCTGTCCAGGCTTCTGATGATTCCGATTTATCATCCGATTAACTGTATGGTAGGGGTTATGAAGCGTCTGGACGTACCAAAGAGATATGCGATGGAAGCTGCCGATATGTTTAAATCACAGTATGGAGAAGACCCCTGTACAGCCCATGAGCTTTATTATGGGATATCAGAGGTGATTTTTATGTTGGAGACTGAGGGCGAATCAGGAAGCAGAATTACGAAGATGGAAGAAAAAATAGCAAGAGCACTGGGCATAAACTGGAAGGATTATGATCTGGCTCAGGAAGTGAAATGGTAGAGGAGGAAAGATGATGAACGAGAATATGGATTGCAGAGTAATGAAGACTTGCCAGGAGGTTCAGAAACTGCTGGGTGAAGATTATGAGGTGCAGATACAGAAGACGATGAAAAACAATCATTGCGAGCGTTTGGGAATTACGGTCAGAGAAAGAAATGAAAAAATTGGCCGCACATTCTATCTGGAAGAGTATTTTCAGAGAAATATAGATGTAGAAACGGTGGCTCATCAGATTGCAGAAAGTATGTTGGAGTCGATTCCAATGCCTTTGATGAAATGGGCAGAAAGTTTTAACCTCCATAATCTGGGAAATCTTAAGAATTTAATCCGGTTTAAGCTGGTAAATTATGATGCCAATAAAGAGGAACTTGCTGAAAGACCATATATCCGTTATCTGGATTTGGCAATTGTATTTTATATTGTTATTGACAGTAACCCGGATGGGGTAATGACAACAAAAATCTTTAATTACAATCTGGCAGACTGGAAGATTACAGAAGAGGAATTATTTAAAATTGCCAGACAGAATATGGAGAGACAGTTTCCGGTATGTGTGCATACATTGAAGAATGTTCTTTTGGAAGGTATTCTGGAGCATGGAGAAGAAATAGATGAAGAAGATGTCTTCTTAATCAAGGAGATGGCAAAGGATGCTCCTGCGCTGTATGTGATGACAAATCGTAGTCAGACCTTCGGAGCTTCCTGTATGCTGTACGATTCCGCTCTGGAAGATTTTGCGAAGAGCCAGGGATGCAATGTGGTAATACTTCCATCCAGTATCCATGAAGTTCTTTTGTTAAAGCATGAGAAGGGGATGGATTTTAAAGATATGAGGGAGATGGTTATGGAGATCAATCGAAATGAAGTGCCAGAAGAAGATGTTTTGTCAGACAGTGTATATCTGTATGACTGGAAAAAGAAAGAGATTCAGAGAGTGGAATGATAAAAATGTTGCTATAGTTTAGGGAAAAAGCGGGAAGGCGGATGTTATATCCGTCTTTCTGCGTTTGGAAAGGAGAATAAAGCTTATGAGTTTGAACTTAAATTATCAGCCGGAGGTACTGGTAAGCACAGAAGGACTTACGGAAGAAGAGTGGCTGAATTATCGGCGCAAGGGAATCGGCGGATCGGATGCGGCTGCTATTATGGGGCAGTCACCGTTCTGTACCAAGAGGGATTTGTATTATGATAAGCTGGGAATCAAATCGGTTTTGGAAGAGGAAGAATCCAACTGGGTAGCCAAAGAGGTAGGACACCGTCTGGAGGATCTGGTGGCGCAGATTTTTTCGGCAAAAACAGGTCTTACCGTATTCCCGATCCGCAAGATGTTCCGACATCCGTTATATCCCTTTATGGTGGCAGATGTGGATTTCTTTATTGAATTTCCGGATGGAACCTTTGGTATTTTGGAATGCAAGACTACGAATTACCATTGCCAGGATAAATGGGCCAACAATTCTGTCCCGGTCAATTATGAGTATCAGGGAAGGCATTATATGTCGGTGGTAAATCTGAATGTAGTGTATTTTGCCTGCCTTTACGGCAACAATGAAGATGAATTCATTATCCGCAGAATGGACAGGGATCTTGACAGTGAAGCAGATCTGATTGCAGAAGAGGAGAATTTCTGGATGGAGAATATCCTGAAGAGAACAGAGCCGCCTTATATAGAAAAGCCGGATCTGGTTCTGGAAAGCATCCGGAAATTCTGCGGGCCGGCAGAGCCTGATAATGATGCAATCAAGCTGGGAAGCAGCTATTTGAGTTTTGTAGAGCGTTATCTGGAACTGAAGGATAAAAAGAGTGAGATTGATGCAGAGGCAAAGCGCCTGGAGACAGAGATGAAAACTGCCTACTGTAAGGTGGTGGAAGCAATGGGTGTAAACTGCAAGGCCCATCTGCAGGGTACTGCAGAATCCTATATTATTTCTTATAATCCGGTTTACCGGACAGGAATTGATAAGAAAAATCTGGAGCGGCTGAAGCTCCATCATCCGGATATCTATGATGATTATGTGACTGTTTCGGAAAGCAGGCGCTTTTCAGTGAAGAGAGGAGCAGCGTAAATGTTGAAAAAAGGAATGTACTATATCTGCTCTCCGCTGTCAGCATCTACAAAAGAAGAAATACAGAAGAATATGCTGCAGGCGAGACATTACATGGAGAGCATCAGCCAGTCCTTTTCCTGCAGAGCCATTGCACCCCATGCATATCTTCCGGAACTGTTAGATGATCAGAGCCAGAGGGAAAGAAGCCTTGGACTGGCAATCGGTCAGGTGCTTTTAAGCTGGTGTGACGGTTTGATTGTGTGTGGGGATGTGATCAGCAGCGGGATGAAAAAGGAAATAGAGGCAGCTGAAAAGAAGCAGATTCCGATTTATTTTTATAGAGAAAATCGGAGGGGATTCTATATCAGCACATATCGGAAACAGGAGAGAAAAAATGAGATGCAGATATGAGGAAACAAGGTTTCGGAATGAGAATGATGGCTACTGTGTACTTTGTTATTCAACCGAAGACCCAGAGGTTCCGGAAGGAGCCAGAAATAAATACAGAGGAGAAGACCGGTTCATTTTTACTGCAGTTGGTACAGAACTTCCTGCTAAGAAAGATCAGGAGGTAGAATTGAATGGAAGATGGGTAAAGTCTAAATATGGTCTTCAGCTTTCTGTAGAATCCTTTACAGAAATCAGACCTCAGACAGAAGAAGGAATCCGTTCCTATCTGTCTTCCGGAATGATAAGAGGAATTGGACCGAAGATGGCGGAGCAGATTGTAGGGCGGTTTGGAATAAGAACCTTTGAGATTTTGGATTATTATCCGGACAGTTTACTGGAGATTAAGGGGATTACGCCTAAAAAGCTGGAAGGAATCCTGACATCTTATCAGGGAGAGCATATGCTCCGTGACCTTGCGGCATTCTTATCCCCATTTCAGATCACACCGAAGAAAATTCGGAAGATATATGAAACTTTTGGCAATGAGGCATTGGAGATAGTACAGAACCAGCCTTTTTCACTTTGCCAGATTTCCGGATTCGGATTTTTGACTGTGGATGAGATTGCCAGGAAAACCGGCTGCAGTCCCAAAGATCCCATGAGGATTGAGGGATGTATTGAATACTGTATGGAGCAGGAGAATCAGGAAGGACATTTGTTCCAGGAAAAACTACTATTTCAGGAAAAAGTCTATGAAAAACTGAATTATGGATACGAAAAGGGGACGGTCACAGAGCTGGAGATTGCCCAGTCTGTCTATAAGATGGTTGAGGCAGGAAAGCTGCATTTTGAAAGTGGAGTGTTATATGCCGAAAAGTATTATCGGTATGAGCATGAAGCGGCCAAAGCATTGGCAGCTCTTTTGATGCAGAAGGAAAAGGAGCCGGAACAGCTGGAAGAATTCCTTTCCAAAGCACAGGAGGAACTGGGAATCTGTCTGGCTGCAAAGCAGAAAGAGGCAGTGAAAAATGCGTTTTCGTTTCTGTTTACTATTATTACAGGCGGGCCGGGAACCGGAAAAACCACAGTTGAAAAAGTGATTCTTTATATCCATGAAAAGCTGAGAGGAGGTTCTGTATTACTGATGGCTCCCACAGGCAGGGCCAGCAGACGGATGGCAGAGTGTACAGGCTGTACGGATGCCAGCACCATGCATTCCGCCCTGGGACTGGTCAGTGAGGAAATGGAATCTGAATCATGTGATTTTCTGGAAGCAGATTTGATCCTGGTGGATGAGATGTCCATGGTGGATATGAGGCTGGCCTATGAGTTTTTTACCCGGATAAAAAGAGGAACACGAGTAGTTCTGATTGGAGATGTGAACCAGCTTTCCAGTGTGGGACCGGGAAATGTGTTCCGGGAATTGATTCAGTGCGGAGCCGTACCGGTTACTGTATTGGATCAGATTTTCCGTCAGGGAAAAGGAAGCCTGATTGCCGCAAATGCTTATAAAATGTTAAATAACAGTGCAGCTCTGGAATATGGAGAAGATTTTGTGTTTTTACCTGCAGATAATGCAGAGTGTGCGGCAGAGATCGTCGAGAGAGAGTACAGGAGGATGACAGCAGAGTTGGGAATCGATCAGGTTCAGGTGCTGACGCCTTATCGGAAGAGCGGTGCGGTCAGTGTCAACGCTTTGAATGAGCGGCTTTGGAATCTGGTGAATCCGAAAATGCCTGGAAAAGCAGAAATGAAAGTGCGGGGCAGAATTTTCCGTGAGAAGGACAAGGTTATCCATAACAAGAATAAAAATGAGATCAGTAATGGGGACACGGGATTTATCACAGGAATTTATCTGGATGAGGATAACCTGGAAGTGTCTCGAATTGAATTTCCGGATAACCGGTGCGTGGAATATTCCAGTGAAGATATGGAGATGATAGAACACGCATATGCCACGACGGTACACAAAAGCCAGGGAAGTGAATATTCCGTGGTGATTTTGCCGTGGATGCCGATGTTTTATAAGATGCTACGCAGGAATATTCTTTACACAGCAATCACCAGAGCCAAAGTAAAGCTGATTTTAGTGGGAAGTAAGCAGGCGGTTTACAGGGCTGTCCACAACACTGAGAGTGATAAGCGGAATACAAGGTTAGGAGAAATGATCTTGAAAGAACGGTATGCACTGGAAAGCAGGGAAAAGATTGTACCTTTGCCGGACGCGGACAGAACGAAATATGAACAGATTGCAATGAATTTTTAATTTCAAGTATTCGGCAGAAGAACTGTCTTTATGGTACATAGGAATCTGCCTTTCAGAGAGGAGAAGAACAAGAATGAGTGAGCAGATATTGAATCAGGGAAGTATGTATGAGAGTATCCAGGGGATTCAGGAACTGAATCAGGTGGAAGGTTTTGATCCCAGAAAATATATGCGCCAACTGGCCGGAGATGGACAGGGTGTGAAATATTATCTGGATGTGGTGTACCGTAAATTGTGGTTCCGCCTGAAGTACCCCAATGGAAAGATTGTAAAGAAGTTAATAAAATTAACAGATCAGGTAGCGATTGTGGAGGCTAAGGTATATCTGGATCGAAATGATCCGGAGGAGAGTTTCATTGCCAATGCACTGGCCCAGAAGTATCTGACCGGGGATGACCAGTTTGGAAATAAATATGTGGAATTGGCAGAAACGGCGGCTGTAGGACGTGCGTTGGCGGATGCAGGCTTTGGACTTCAGTTTGCAGATCTGGAAGGAGAGACTGATCCGGCGATTGTAGATGCCGGGATTGAGCATTTTGCAGATGCTGGCACAGAAAACGTTCAGGATGCCGGTACTTTTCAGGAAATGAAAACTGGAGCTGTGCCAGATGAAGAAGTTCAGCTTCCGGGGCAGTATGATATCCGTGATTACATGGATCAGAATGAGAACCAGCAGTATGCAGATACAACTGCAGTAAATACTGCCGGCTCCATTCCGCCGGCAATGCAGATGGCTGGCGGAGGCAGTGCAGGTTCAGTACAGAAGCCGGTACAGAGTCAAACCCAGAATCGACCTCAGAATCCGCTGCAGAGTTCGCAGAACCCGGTTCGGGATCGCCAGGCAATGGTGCAGGGAGCTCTTTCTAATATCCAGAGAGAGCAACCGGTTGAACAGATCTATAAAATGCTGAACCAGGAAATGGCAGTTGCAGTGGTAATCAGTGCCGGTTTTTACAAAGGCAAGACTCTGGGACAGCTTGCGCTTGAAAAGCCGCAGTCCCTGAACTGGTATGTCAATGATTATAAGGGGCCGGATAATCTGCTTCGTGCAGCGGCAAAATACCTTCTGGATGCGGCACAGAACGCAGCATAAACCTTACGGTAAACTCAGAAGCAGCCTGAGCTACACAGGCTGCTTCTGAAAAAAGGAGGCAATATTCGTGAGAGAGGATTTACCATTTAATATGGCGGATGTTGCAGGCCTGGTCGGGCTGCAGATAAAACGCAGAGGAAGTATCAGCTGGGAGGCATACTGCCCTTTTTGTCAGGATGAAAAGGGAAAAATGAATCTGAATCTAAAAAAGAATGTATTCCGCTGTAACCGGTGCGGAGAGTCAGGGGGAATGCTGGACTTGTATGGGAAACTGTACCATGTGGATCATGGAACAGCCTGCAGTGAGATTAAAGAATTACTGGGAAGGGAGACTGAGAAAAAACCATATAAGATACAGGCGAAAAAAGTGGAACAGAAGATTCCGGAAATACCACAGGCAGAAGCGGCAGGAATAGAAGCGTGTAATAAAACCTATACACGGATGCTGGAAATGCTTCCTTTGGCAGAAAGTCATCGAACAAATCTGTTGGAACGTGGTTTTTCAGAGGAAAAGATTGAGGAAAACGGCTATAAGAGTACCCTTGTATTTGGGTATCGAAAGCTGGCAGAGAGACTTTTGAAGGCTGGCTGTACTTTACAGGGAGTACCTGGCTTTTATCAGGATAAGGAGGGAAGGTGGACGGTCAATTTCAGCGCTAAGAACGCAGGTTTTCTGGTTCCTGTCAGAAATATGGATGGATTGATTACAGCGATGCAGATCCGGCTGGACCATCCTTATGACGGCAGAAAGTATGTCTGGTTTTCCAGTGCTAATTATCAGCAGGGAATCACTTCAGGAAGTCCGGTGCATTTCGTTGGTCAGGAAGGCCAGGCGTGTGTATTTGTGACAGAAGGGCCTTTAAAAGCAGATTTATCTCATTATTTGTCTGGAAGAACCTTTGCAGCTGTTGCAGGAGTTAATCTGTATGGGAATCTTTCTCCGGTGCTGGAGCGGTTGAAACAGACAGGGACAAAGAAGATTTATGAGGCTTATGATATGGACAAACATTTGCCGGTTCTATGCAGGCGTGATTATAAAGAGGAGGTCTGCAGTAAGTGTGAACTTAGAGAAAATGGTTTTGGAAGCATAGACTGTCCCAGGAAAAAGATTAAACTGGATAATATCCAGCGGGGCTGCAGAAATCTGTATCGGCTTTGTGAAGAGAACGGTCTGGAGAGTAGCAGCCTTACCTGGGATATGAATGAAAAGGGAATCTGGAAAGAAAAGCGAAAAGGGGTAGATGATTATCTGTATGCCCTGAAGAAGAAGGAAGAATCTGAAAAGCAGAGAAAAGCAGGAACCGGACTTCTTTGATAGAGGTCCGGTTTTTTTGCGCATATTTGTTGGTGTTTGCGTATTTCATCCGTATAGATAGAAAAACGTAAAGGAGATTTATATTATGTATCAGGAAAAAAACATTGCTATCGATCATGGAAACCGCAACATGAAAACGGAAAACCTTATTTTTACCTCCGGTCTGACTGTCAGTGAGAAACAGCCGCCATTCGGAGATTATATGAGTTACCAGGGAAAATATTATGCACTTACAGGGCAGAGGATTCCTTACCAGAGAGATAAGACACAGGATGAGAGATTCTTTTATCTGACCTTATTTTCGATTGTAAAGGAGTTGGAGCGGGAGAATCTGTCTGACCGGCTGATTCAGGGCAACCTGCCAGTAGGGCTGCCGCCGAAACATTATGGGGGATTGTATCGGAAGTTTGAAAAATATCTGAGCCGTGATGAGATTCAGAATGTCACTTATCGGGGAAAACGATATTCGTTCTGTATCAATGATGTGGTGGCATTTCCCCAGGACTATGCGGCTGCGATGACGATTTATGGGAAGCTGAAGGAGTATGTGAAGGTAATTGTCATCGATCTGGGAGGATTCACGCTGGATTATCTGATGCTTCGGAACGGGCAGCCGGATCTGGGGGTCTGTGATTCACTGGATAATGGTGTGATTAAGCTGTATAACAGCATTTCTTCTCGTATCAATGCAGAGTATGATGTGCTGCTGGAAGAGACGGACATGGATCAGATGATTCTGGGTAAGGATACTGATTATGAACCGGGGATTGTCCGGATTGTGCAGGAGATGGCAGAAACTTTTACAGAGGATTTTCTGGGAAGTCTGCGGGAGAGGAATATGGATCTGAAGTCAGGATGTGTTGTCTTTGTGGGTGGTGGTGCCAGTTTGCTGGAGAGATATATCCGAAGCTCCGGAAAGGTGGGAAAGAGTATTTTTATTCCGGAACTTCAGGCGAATGCAAAGGGGTATGGGATTCTTTACCGGCTGCAGAAGGGCAGGTAAGGTTTATGGCTAAGAAGAATGAGTTTATCTTTAATATTGGCTTCAACAGGGAAAATCCGGATCATGTGAAGGTGGCAGGGATACTGAACCGGCTGGGACATGGGAAGGCGGAGTATCTGGCGAGGGCGGTGCTGGCGTATGAGAGTCGAGGATTGCATCGAGGGAATACTTCTGTGGGAATTGATTATCGGGAATTGGAGCAGTTTGTACGGAAAATATTGGAGGAGCAAAACCAGAATAGATTTGAAGAGGAATATGGAAATCAGAATGGGGACAAAGAAGGAACAGATCATCCCGTTGAGCACGGACAGCACAACCGTTTCCTCATTTGTATATTTCAGCATGACAGGCAGCGTTGTGTCCTCGCTTGTGGCGCCGGCAGGCGCGATACAGGTGTAGTAATTGAAATAGACCGCCAAAAATGGTATGATGCCAAAGGAGAAAACCTCCCGCATCAAGTTGCTCATAAACGCAATGCTCCCCATCTCCGCTCCCACCAGTTTGCTGATCCAAGCTCTGCATCTGCCAGTTTACTGATGGTTGCACCGGCAAGGCTGTACCAGCCCATTCCGCTTGCAATCGCCATGGAGTAATTCACCGGGATATTCGCTATCGCCGAACAGAGCAGACCGCCCACAAGGGAGCCTGCGATGATGCCCAGCGGGACAATAAAAATTTTGATATGGTACTCTTTTATCTTCTGAAGGATGCCTTCATGCATTCCGATGCTGATTCCTACCGAAAACATCAGGACGTACAGGACGATATTCGTATTCTGCGCAATCGTGGATATGAGGCCGTTTTCAATGCCGAAAAATCCGTACGCCAGCCCCAGCACCAGGGAAAGAAGGGTCAACAGAACAATCATGCCTTTTCCTCCCCTGTCTCAGGTGTTGCCTCAGGCTCCTTTTCTTTCTTCATAAAGCGCTGGGTCAGGACGTAGACAAACAGGATGGAGAATGCCATGGGAATCAGGCAGAAGAGCAGGCTTGTGAGGCCCAGAGAGGAAAGCTCCTGAAAGAAGTTATCCTTTCTCCCCAGCATGATGCCCATGGAGAAAATTAGAATAAACGTACAGGCCAGGGACAGGTACTCATTTTTCTTTTTCATGCGCCGCAGCAGCTTGCATCTGCCTATCAGCATGCCAATGCACATGATAATCAGTATATCCATATCTGAATCTCCTTTCATTCAGGCAAACACATTCCACTCTCTGCACAAAACAGCTGATTCCGGAGGTCTCTATGAAACTCTTTGATTTTGACGGCACGCTGGTGGACTCCAACGGCGTCTGGGAGGAAATTGATATTCGCTTTCTGGAGCGCCGCGGACTGACTCCCACCCGGGAGTACTGCGAAACGGTGGGGCACTCCATCTTCCCCATCGCTGCCCAGTTCACCCGGGAATACTATCACCTGGACATGGAGCCCCAGGCCATCATGGACGAGTGGCTCTCCATGGCCAAAGATGCCTATGAGCACCAGGTGCCCCTGAAGCCGGGTGCGGCAGAGTATCTGGAGCAGTGCGCCGCCGAAGGGACGCCCATGGCCCTCTTCACCGCCTGCGTGCCCGAGCTGTGCCGGGCGGCCCTGGACCGCCACGGCCTGACCAAATACTTTTCCCGGGTTATCTACGTCCAGGAGATGGGGCTGGAGAAGCGCAACCCCGATTCCTTCCGGCTGGCCCTGGAGCAGCTGGGGGTTCCGGGCAGCGCCTGCACCATATATGAGGACTCCCCCGGTGCCTGTGAAGCGGCCAAGACCGCCGGTCTGACGGTGGTGGGCGTGTACGACCGCTTCTATGCCGCCCACGAGGAGAAAATGCGCCGGCTCTGCGACTGTTATGTTTATAGCTTTACAGAGCTTCTGGCCTGATTTTCTCTCTGTCTCTTTTATTCCAGTCGCTGTACGGCGCGCACCCTTTACATCAGGTGCGCGCCTTTTTGCGTTCTTTACAGCTTGGTCATGTGCTGGGAGGCCGACTTGAGCATCAGCTTTTTGGTGCCTACGTTGTCGAAGGCAATCTCGATGAGGGCATCGCCGCCCATGGGCATCAGGTTGACCACCATGCCCTTGCCGAAGGCCTTGTGCTGGACCATATCTCCCTTGCGGAAGTCGGCCAGTCCGGCAGCGGACTTGGCGCCGCCGCCGCCAATCTTGGGCTCCACCGCGGTGCCCTTGGGGTAGGTGGTGTAGCCGCCGCCCAGGGAGTACCCGCGCTCAGCGGGCTTGCGCCAGGCGGGCGCCTTCTTCTTGGGCTGCTCCCCGTCCTGCTTCTCCTCGGTCCGCTCGCTGCGGGGCAGACGGCCCGACTTCTCCACGTACTCCTCCGGGATTTCACCCAGGAAGCGGGAGGGCCGGTTGTTGTTGGTGCGGCCGAAGAGCATACGCTGGGAGGCGCAGGGCATGTACAGCTTTTCCTTGGCACGG
>ERZ779866.3008-NODE-3008-length-14198-cov-5.207311_pt1 | contig 14198 bp, 8 predicted proteins | sample MGYA00511248_ERZ779866 | MGnify/ENA primary metagenome ERZ779866 (study PRJEB29588, sample SAMEA2155758) | human gut metagenome | biome: human gut; feature: human-associated habitat; material: faeces | place: Denmark | collected 2008/2010 ... | reverse complement strand
CCAGGCGCTAATCATTCATAAGCAGCCCCGCTCCCCTGACCCGCAGACTGTATCCGGGCACGGCTAAAACGCAGGAGCATTCTTAACGCAAACGTCATGCATATCAATATGCATTTTTATTAATAAATCCCTTGAAAACAGTGAGAAACATAATCTTGAAGTCAAAACCCAGACTCCAGTTCTCAATGTAATAAAGGTCATGCTCAATCCTCTTGGTAATTGATGTATCCCCGCGGTAGCCGTTGACCTGGGCCCAGCCCGTAAGACCGGGACGTACCTGGTGCTTGATCATGTATCTGGGGATTTCCTCCTTAAATTTCTCAACAAAAAACGGCCGTTCCGGTCTGGGGCCCACAAGACTCATATCTCCCATAAGGATATTAAAAAACTGGGGAGTCTCATCGATGCTTGTCCTCCGGATGATCTTTCCGACTGTGGTTACCCGGGAATCCCCCGGAGTTGTCCAGCGGCTCTTTTCCTTGCCTGGATCCTGGACGGTCATGGAACGGAACTTGTACATCTTAAAGGGCCGGTTATGGAGCCCCACCCGTTCCTGACAGAAAATAATGGGTCCCGGCGACGTGAGCTTGATGGCAATGGCTGTCACCAGCATGATGGGGGAAAACAGGATGATCCCCACCAGGGCGCCGAAAATATCCACCGCCCGCTTCACCATGGCGTTGGGAAGGCTGTTTAAGGGCACATGGCGGATGTGGATGATCGGAAGACCCTGGAGGTCTTCCATATAGGGGATCGTGGGAATGATATTCCCGTAATCCGGGATAAATTTCGTGTGGACCCCGGCCTTTTCACATAGGGCCACGATCCGTCTGAGCTTTTCGTATTCTCCCAGGCTCAGGGTAATGGCGATCTCATCCAGGGAGTTCTGCTCCAGGATATACTCCAGATCGTCGATGGTACCTATGATCTTCACGCCGTCGTACTGGCTGCCCCGTTCCCGGTTGTCATCCAGGATCCCGCGGATGTTGTAGCCCCACTGGGGATTGGACCGCACCCGGTCCACAAAGCCCTCGGCCGCACCGGAATATCCAACCAGAAGGATGTGCTTCTGGTTATAGCCCCTGGTCCGCATGGACCGGAGCACCATACGGATCGCATTGCGCTCCGCAGTGATCATCAGAACATTGATCCCATAAAAATAGACGACCAGACGCTGGGAAAAGTTGAACAGATGCGGCTCTTTTCTTCCAAAATACAGCACCAGTCCGAAGATCAGAAGACCGATGGTGTTGGCCTTTAAGATCTTTCCGAATTCATTTCTCCGTCCCAGGACCCGTTTGGGGGCGTAAAGATTAAAGAATGAATATAAAAGCAGATAACCTGGGACGATCACAATGAGCGCGCCCAGGTAAAATTCCATCTCCAGGGTCTTCTTTCCCAGCTGCCTTGCCCATCCGCTTCCGATGACGATGTACCATGCCAAAAGGTAGGAAACCACCGTCACCAGTGCGTCCAGGACCACATGCAGCCGGTTCAGGCCCGACTGATTATCCTTGATCATATTGTTCACCGATCCCTGTAATCACATGACTGCCCCGCAATTATCAACAGTATAGCATGAACGGGGAGCCATTTCCTATAAACGATTTCTTAAGAATGTCTAAGATTTTTGGAAAAACGTCATTTTCTTTTGGCTGCCTGACGTCTGAGGAACTCGTAAACGTAAAGCCCGGTGCCGCAGATCATCTCAAACTGGACCTTAAGCTCCGCACCGAAACGCTTCAAAAGCCCCGGCACCCGGCAGCATTGTTTTCTGGTACGGATCCCTTCCTTCAGACCGGAAACATAATCCCCGCCAAATCCGTTTTTCACAAAAAACAGATATTTCACGAAAATTCCAGCCAGCAGGAACGGCGCATTTAAGAGGATCTGCCAGCCCGGCATATTTTTATAATTTAAATAGATGCAGTTTCTGGCCGCCAGGCGGACCTTAAAGGAATTATATCTGGAGCCGCTGGTACCGCTGCCCACATGATATACTGCTGCATCCGGACAGTAAACGTTGTCATAGCCGTAGAGCTTTGCCCTCCAGCCCACGTCGATATCTTCCAGGTAGGCAAAATGTTCTTCATCAAAATAACCGATCTCTTCAAATACGGATCGTCTGTAGATTGCGGCACCGCCACAGGCGGAAAACACCGGGACAGACTTATCATAATCCGCCGCCGGTCGTCCCTTCCCCCGGGAATAGGCCCAGCCCAGCACGCAGTAACGGTCTCCGGCATCATCGATGAGCTCCGGTCTGTCCCACATCAGCATCTTCGCACTGACGGAAAATATCTTTTCATTTTCGCGGATAGCATCATATAAGCCTCTTACAAAACCGGCTTCTGCCTTTGTATCATTGTTCAGAAGGATCACATATGGTGTCTTCGCTTCCCGGATCCCCAGATTCACTGCATGACAGAATCCGGTGTTTTCCGGTAAAGATATCAGGCGCACACCTTCCCCACACCATTCCTTTTGCAGATATTCCACGCTGCCGTCCACGGAAGCATTATCGATGATCAGCACTTCATATCCGGGGGCATTTTGCTGCTCTCTGCACAGAGAAGTCATGCACTCTGCCAGATATTTCATTCCGTTGTAATTTGGTATAACAACCGTTATTTCACTCATAATGGTTTAAACTCCTCCGGATATTCCGGCAGATAGAGTAATCTTCCTCTTTGCCGTAACGCTTCGGACAATCGCAGACTTAAGGTTCGGATGTCCACTCCTGACGGCAGTACAGTTACATCGAATACCGGTTGCTCTCCCGGGTGTCTTCGTATCTCAGTATACGGAACTCCCACAATTTTCTCGAATACTTCCTGGCAGGAAGGCTGAATACGAATACAGCGAAGATCCAGCGCCTGCGCATCTTGGGACAATTCCGCTCTGTGAAGATATCCTCCGAATCCCTGCGGCACCCCCTCGTAGAACACCTTTCCCTCCGCAGTCATTCTGCCGCCGATGATCTTGCCAGTCTTCCCGGACAATACTCTGCCTCCCACGGCTGCCACATCCGGGCGGTTCTGTAATACATCGGTATACTGTAAACGATAAAATCCCACATGCCTGGTCTCACAGGCAGTCGCAGGGATCCCCCGCAGTGCGGCATGATCCCGCAGAGCCCGAAGTCCCGCCTCGTAAGCGTATTTTTTGCTGTGGGGATTGGCTGCCGTGGATGCCTCGTGGCATCTCCAGTGATACAACACTTTGGGGATATGAAGAATGCTCTTCTCCGCAGTCTGCCCTCCCTCTGTCAGCACTTCCGCTACACAGCGCAGTACCAGATCATAGTCCTGGGCGCCGTCACATTCCGGTCGGAATCGCAGCCTCTTCATCAGTTCCGCATCCATGACCAGGAAATGGCAGATATAGTTATTACTTAAAATTAAATCGTAATTAAAGTTTTCTTTATGATTTGGATCATAGTATCTGGTCTCTTCTCCATCGCACTTATCCTCATCCGAATAAGCGAAGGCGACTTTGACACCTCTGTCATATGCTTTGATGATCGCATCAGCCATTTCGTACAACGCATCCGGTGTCAATACATCATCATGATCCAGCAGACCGATATACTCTCCCTTCGCATAGGGAAGCGCCTGATTGGTATTAGCAGCGATTCCCGCATTTTCTTTCAGATGCACATAGTGGAGCCTGGGATCTGCTGCGACAGGTTCTGTCTCGCCATCCGTCGGCTGCTCCTTCAGGAATCCCTGCTGCTTCAGTACCTCCTCCACACTGTGATCCTCCGTGGCATCTGCCAGGATCAGTTCCCAATGGGGATAGCTCTGTTGCATAACACTTGTTATCATTCTGTTCAGATATGCTTCCGGCGTTCGATATAAGGGTACCACAATACTGAACGTAATCGGCTTCTCCCATTTTCTATCACTCTGCCTTACCAGCTCTGCTTCCGAACAGGGCACAAAAAAATAGCGGTCTGTCTCTGTCAGGCGCTCCCTCACAGAGATCCAGGTTTCCCTCAGGCCGTTACGTTGCAGATAATATAGAGTTTTCTTAAGGTTTGCCTTGTTTAGCTTTGCCACAGATACCTCCAGCTTTTCATAAAAGAGCAAACCTCCCTGCACGGGCGATTCGCTCTTTTGAAAACTAATATGATTTATGGAGCACTGCCTTACAGTACTGCCTTTACATCCTCGGTCAGCTTCTCTACCTTAGCCTTTGCATCCTCTAAGCTGGTTCCCTTGACACCCATGTAGAACTTGATCTTGGGCTCGGTTCCGGAAGGACGTGCACAGCACCATGCATTGTCAGGAAGCTCGAAGTACAGAACATTGGACTTGGGAAGTCCTGTGGTGGTCTTCTCTCCGGTCTCCATGTCGATGATAACATCGTTCTGGTAATCACGGAACTTCTCTACCTTCAGATCTCCGAATGCCTTAGGAGGATTCTTACGAAGCTTCTCCATGATCTCGGCGATCTGTCTTGCGCCATCGATACCCTTCATGGTGATGGTATACTGGGTCTCCTTGAAGTAACCGTACTTCTCATACATGGATACCATCATATCCCACAGAGTCATGTTGTGCTTCTTGCAGTAAGCTGCTACTTCGCACAGACACATCACTGCTACGATCGCATCCTTATCTCTTGCGTGGGTACCTGCCAGGCAGCCGTAGCTCTCTTCCAGACCAAATACGTAGTTGTTGCTGCCGGTCTGCTCGAAGAGCTTGATCTGCTCGCCAATGAACTTGAAGCCGGTCAGTACCTCGATCAGCTTTACGCCGTAAGCCTGCGTAATAGGTTTGGTCATGTTGGTGGTAACGATAGTAGTTACCAGTGCGGGATTCTCGGGCATGGTACCGGTCGCAGTCTTCTCTCTTAAGATATATTCTGCGATCAGCATGCCGGACATATTACCGGTAAATGCCACATACTCGCCGGTCTTGGTATCTTTTGCATACACACCCAGACGGTCTGCATCGGGATCGGTTGCCAGAACGATATCCGCATCCTTCTCCTTCGCCAGACGAAGCGCATAGGTAAATGCCTTGGGATCCTCGGGATTCGGGTAATCCAGTGTGGTAAAGTCAGGATCCGGATTCTCCTGTTCGGGAACTACATAGACATGCTTGAATCCCAGCTCAGACAGGATACGTCTTACCGGCTTGTTACCGGTACCGCATAACGGAGTATATACGATCTTGATGTCATCTGCCATTTCCTTGATAACATCGGGATGAATGATCTGCTTCTTCAGCTCTGCCATGTACTTGTCATCGATCTCTTTGCCGATCACTTCATAGAGTCCTGCTGCCACAGCATCCTCTCTGCTCATGGTCTTCACGGTATGATAATCCTTGATGGACTGTACTTCGGTAATGATGTCCTTATCGATAGGAGCGGTTACCTGTGCGCCGTCCTCCCAGTATACCTTATAGCCATTGTACTCAGGAGGGTTGTGGCTGGCGGTAACTACAATACCTGCAGTACATCCTAACGTCCGAAGGGCAAAGGACAGCTCCGGGGTAGGTCTTAAAGATTCAAAAATGTATGCCTTGATGCCGTTGGCTGCCAGACATCTTGCTGCCTCATCGGAAAACTCGGGAGACATGCGGCGGGAGTCGAATGCGATTGCCACACCCTTACTCTGTGTACCGCGCTTGATAATATAATTGGCAAGACCCTGAGTTGCCTTACGAACGGTATATACGTTCATACGGTTGGTTCCCGCACCGATCACACCACGTAAGCCGCCGGTACCGAATTCCAGTTCCTTGTAAAAACGATCTTCCACTTCTGCTTCATTATTGCGGATTGCCAGAAGTTCCTCCTTGGTCTTCTGGTCAAAATAATCATCTTTTAACCAGAAATTCAGTTCGTCCATATAACTCATTTTCCTATCCTCCTGTTTTATCGCTATCTTTCAATATCTTCAGTAAACGCTCTCCGGTGATATTTTACCATAGATTCCCTCTACTGAAAAGAATTATTTAACGTCCGCTAACTGCCGGATCCTTCAGTGCATAATCGCTGCGATCCAGAGAGAAATTCGGATTGTAATAGGGATCTCCCGCCTCCAGTTCAGCCTTCCATTTTTCACGGAAATGCCCGGATTCTCTGTTGTAGCGCTCTGCCTTTTCTCCCTGATCGTCCAGTCCTCTGGAGATGGATTCGTAATGATACAGCTCCGCAAAAGGAGTCCACACATTCAGAAGTCCCAGTTTACGTAATTTCAGGCAGAAATCCACATCATTTAAAGAGATCACAAAGCTCTCATCCAGACCGCCCACCTGCTCATACAGGCTCTTTTTCACCAACAGACAGGCACCGGTCACCGCTGTAACGTTCTGGGTATAACACAGACGTCCCATGTAGCCTAAGTTCTGTACCGGGATGCGATAATGGGTATGTCCTGCCGTGCGGTGTGCTCCCAGTCCGATGACCACGCCGGCATGCTGGATCGTCTTGTCCGCATAATACAGTTTGGCACCTACGGCACCCACATCCTCTCTCTGGGCATACATCAGCATCTCTTCCATCCAGTTGGCTGTGATAACCTCCGTATCATTGTTCAGCAGTAAAATATACTCACCGGAAGCATAAGACGCTCCCAGATCATTGACCGCAGAATAATTAAAGTCACCTTGATATGTCACAATGGAAATCCGTCCGTCCCCGCTGTGCAGGATACCGCCGTCATGGCCGCAGACTGTATGCAGCTTGCATCTTTCTTCATAAGAATCATCGCCGGACAATCCCAGCAGTTGGGAATAATAGTCCTTGATCTCCGGTGTGGTACTGTTATTTTCCACGACAATGATCTCGTAATTGCTCCAGGTGCTGTTCTTTTGGATCGAGGTAATACAACGCTTCAGATCCTCAACGTGATCCTTATTGGCGATCACGATGGAGATCTTCGGATCTCCCAGGATCTGATACCGGATCCGGAAGATCGTGGCGCAGGCTCTGGTACTGGTGATCTGAAAATGCTTGAAACCATGCTTTTTCAGATGATCTGCCACAGCTCCCTTTGCCGCCTCAATGGCATAAGGCTTCGCGTCAATGCTGGCTGCGGTACTGCCCTCATGGCTTCTCCAGTAGTACATCAGTCTGGGAACATGAACGATCTTTTCCGCTCTGTCGGTCAGACGCAGGATCATATCGTGATCCTGGGCACCGTCAAATGCGGTGCGGAACAGTTCCTCTCCCTCTAACAGTTTTCGGGAAAAAACGCTGAAATGGCAGATATAATTATTCGCCCGCAGATTGTCCGGTGCATAGTCCGGCTTAAAATGCATGGTCAGCATTTTATTAATATCATTTTCCTTGAACGTGGTCTCATCACAATAGAGATAATCCGCACCCCGCTCATTGATCTCCTTCACATACGCATACAGTACGGAAGGATGCAAAATATCATCCTGGTCAAACAGACCGATATAATCTCCGGTAGCCAGCTTGTAACATTCGTTGGTGTTATAGGAGATACCGCCGTTATGATCCAGGTGCTTATAGACGATACGACCATTCGCCTTCGCCGCGTACTCCCTGCAGAGTTCCTCGATATAGGAGTGCTCCGCGTCGGAACCGTCCGCCAGACACAGTTCCCAGTTGGGATACGTCTGATTCATGACGCAGTCCAGCATCTGGATCTGGAATTCTCTTTTATTGTTCCACAGGGGAACGAGAATACTGATCTTCGGCATATAAGGGAATATCGTCTCTTCTTCCTTTTTCCGCTGCTCCGCATCAGGAAAGCTTCCGGTTCCGTAGGACTCCATCAGGCTCTTCTGGCGACTCTTGTTGCGGATCTTACGCAGGATATCCTTCGGTCCGCCGCAATGGGACAAGCGATCCCTCTGCCTCTGTGCGAAATGGATCAGACTTCTCGCCGGACCCGTGGCTTTCCAGAATTTATTCTTTTTGATCCGGTCCAGTTTGAACTGCAGGTCCTCCTTTTCCGATTCCAGCACTACGATCTTGTCTGCCAGATCCGCACATTTTTCGTGCTCCCTCTCGTAGGCTTCTTGATAATTGATCTCAGACATGTTTTTCCTCCGTCAAATATTTTCCCGTTGTATTCCACAGTTTCAGCTTACTGATCCGATGGACCGCAAGAACGGCGATTCCATAATTCCCCGGAGGCAGCTGCCCTGTTTTCCGTTTCACACAGAAACCTCCCAGCGCCACATTTTTCTGGTCCGGAAGATTCTCCTCCAGTTCCTGCCGATATGCAGGTAAAATCTTCATGGACCATACCTTCCGGTCCGCCTCCCGCTGTCCCTGCGTATCTTCGGGAAGCAATACTAAAAGTTTATCATAACATGCGTTATCATCTCCCAGGATCACACTGTATCCCTGGATCCGCTCCGGCCCTGCAGTCTCCACCCGTGCCATCAGGCAGTCATCCTGTCTTGCATTTTCCAGAAGCTCCTGCCAGCTCTCACATCTCCATGCCGGCTCCTGTAAAATATTCCGGTCTGTAAGATATGCCGGAACCACACGGCTGTCCAGTCCTTCCCGGTTCAGTCCCATAGGATAAAAAGGATCCACTCCGCGGAACTGAGGATGCATCTGGTAAAGCAGTTCTCTCTCTTCCGTCAGGCGTCGCATTTTCTCGGGACTTTCGTCGCTTCCGCGGCTCAGGGATTCATGATGATATGCAAAACAGTCATTCAGCACCACATTGTAATATCCCATTTCCACCAGACAAAATCCCAGATCCACATCATTATAGGCCACCCGCAGTGCCTCCCGGAATCCACCCGTCTCCCGGAATACCTCTGTCCTTATCAGCAGACAGGCACCCGTCACTGCCACGCAATTCAGATCAAAGCGATTTCTGCCAAAATAATAAGACTTATCGTCTTCCATGAACTGGAGCTTATGCACCGGTCCCACCGGCAGATTGACAATACCGTCGTGTTGTATTTTCACGGAATCCGGATAATACAGCTTTAGGCCCACGCTTCCCACATAAGGCTGCATAGCGCGGATCACCATTTTGTCCAGCCAGCCATTGCCGCACACTTCTATATCATCATTTAAAAACAGCAAAAACTTTCCTTCCGCCAGTTCAGCTCCCCGGTTGCACATCGTTGAAAAATTAAATTCCGCCGGTTCATAAATATAACGGACAGGGACACCGCTTTCCCGGATCCGTCCGATCAGTTCTTCCGTTTTTTGCTTATTTTCCGCACTGCTTCCGTTATCCACCAACAAAATTTCAACAGGGATCCTGCCCTCAGACCTTCTCGTCAGGGAATGCAGGCACTTCTCCAGTACCTCCGGATTATCTTTGGAGGGAATGATCACCGAGACTTTAAGCTCTCCTGCGAATAACTCTTTGGCACCTTCCGCCGCCCTGGAGGCCAGTTCCACCGCCAGCTGCGGTGACTCCTTCGTCAGCTGGTAATTTTCCCAGGGAGTGCACTCCCGGCTGTCCCGGTCTGCACGTGCATCCGGTCCCTGGATTCCTATTCCGTCTGCAGAAAAAGTTCCATGGAACAACACGGTTTCCATATGACCGATGGAATGACAATCTCTCTCGAACCCTCCGGCTCCCAAAAACAGACGATCCATCAGCGGACGGATCTCTCCGGCATCTGTAAAAATAATTTCTTTTCCGGTGCTCTCGTTCTCTGTCACGACCGGATTTTCTCCCATTCTCTGCAGCAGACTGCTCCGTACCGCAACGACACTTCCCACATAGAAAAAGGCTCTGTACAGATCCGGTGACCAACAGGGTTTGTACCAGGGAATGCAACGCTCTCCCTTCTCATTCATCAGGTCTTCATCACCGTAGACGATTTCTGCTTCCGGATGCTTTGTAAAATAAGCGTTGATCCGCTCTGTCGCATTATCTGCCAGTCGTCCCGCCGCCTGTCGGAAAATGATGAATTCCACAAGTCCCGCAATTTCCCGGGGTTCGGCGCTTTCCCGGTCCTGCTCCGCTGCCCACTGTTCATAGGTGACCTTAAGCTGCGCCAGTTCTTTTTCGTATTTTTTATCCTGCTGTACGATCAGCACCTGCTTCACCGCTGTCCGAATACCCAAGCTGCCGCTCCCTTCTTCTCCACTCCCATCATATCTTTTGCCATTGCCTGAGGGATCTGTACGATCTCCATTTTCACAGACAACGTATTCTCCGCCTGCCGGTTCAACACATCTGCCCGGATCGTCATATTGGGATCCTCCGTGGCAAATATCACGCTGGGATGGTCCGCTCCCTCTTCGGATTTCAGGATTTTTCCGTTGGCAGTGAACACTTTCTTATCCTGCAGAGGAACCGGCTGTCCGTTCATGGACAGTTCCCGAATCTTACAGATGCAGGAACACATTGCCGGGTCCAGCCGCAGATAATGTACGTTACCGTCGAATTTCACGATAAACTCTGCCTCTTTTTCCGCAACATAGACATTTTCCGGAAAATAAGAATTTTCTTCGGAAAATCCCTGTCCCTTGTCTTCATAGATCTGTACCCGCAGTTCTCCTTCCGACTGGCGGAAACGCCCGATCCATTCGGTGGGTTTATAGATTTCGCCGCCTAAGAGATTCCGGATCTCACCCATGGACAATTTCTGTCCGGTGACATATTTCTGGAATTCCCGCTCCTGCTCTCTATACTGTCTCGCCTCATTTTCCGTGATGTCCAGACAATCTAAGATCCGGTCCAGTTCCAACGCATTGCGTCTTTCATTCTCCAGAACATAACAGTAAATTGCCCGGAACGCCAGTGCTTTCGTATCTATGACACGGTCAAAGGTCCACTCGTAATCGATCAGTGTCCAGTGATCCCCGTCCACCAGAATATTGGCAAAGATCAGGTCAAAATCCGCTACCGGAACTTCTTCCCCGAATCCTACCCTCTCCAGATACTCCGCAAACAGGCTGTGGAATCCTTCGATATCCTGTCTGTCCAGACATTCATCCATCAGTTCCGACAACGGTCTGCCCGATACGAATTCAAATTCCGCATAAGGGATGCCGTCCTCTTCTCCCGGATGACAGACATTAACGTCCAGCCGGCTTCCGGCATAACGTCCTTTTAATTTTTCATACGCTTCCATCATATGGCGCACATGCGCCTCGGCTTCTTTGGTCAGCGGATATTTCCGCACGATCCGATTCCCCCGGTCATCCCGCAGGATCTCCGTACGGATGCGGAAGCTTTCCGCACGGTCGTTGGAATATCTGACATATTTCAGGTCCAGAGGCTTGCCGATCACTGCCAGATAAGAATTGGAAAATACAGAAAAAAGCCCCTCTTCCACGATTCCGTCAAAAGCACTTTTTTCATCGAATAACAACATTCTGTCACGGTCGAAATTCCGCAGATTATTGGACAGTTCTCCCCGGCCCGGCAGATATGCATCCGAATAGACCGTGGTCATGAATTTATAATCGGGATACGGATAATAAAAACTGCGTTCTCCCACACCGCAGGCATCGAAGATCTTCTCAAGTTTTTTCCGGGAAAAAGTACGCACGACGCCGCCGTTCGGATAATTTTCAATTCCGGAAAACCAGTCTCCCAGGTGATCTTCCTTGCAGCCCGCAAAATATTTCAGTCCGTATTTGTTCTCAATAGCGATAACGATTCGTCCACCCGGTGCCAGATGCTTTTGCAGAATTTTCAGAAAATCTTCATAAGGTGTGCTGCCGCCTATGTAAGCCTGGCCGTACTCGAAGACACCAATGAGGCAGATATAGTCATAATCTGCGGGCAGATCCGGTTCCACATCCGTAAAATTGCCTATGTGGATCGTCACATTTTCACTTTCACTGTGCCGGTACGCATTGATCAGACTGCGCTTTTTTGAGAGATCCACGCAGGTCACCGATCCGGCTTTCCGGGACAGGGCTCCTGTAATGGCTCCGCAGCCGCTGCCTACTTCCAGCACTTTGTCCGTCTTTTTGATCGGAAGAAAATCCACGATATTTTCCCGCAGAGCCGACAGATGATACAGGATCGGCCAGCTTTTTCTCTCTGCGATGATCCGGTCATATTCCACGGTACTGTATTTTTTTACAATCTCCAGAATCTCGTCTTCCACACTGCCGTCACAATAATAATCCTCTCCGGGATACTTATCCAGATTCAGTGTTACTTTGCCGATGGTCTCTGTCATTCTTTATTTCTCCTCCGCATCCCACACTTTCGTGTTGGAATCCATATCATAATAGCCTACGGTGTTTTTATCGGATACTACTGTAATATTCAGAGCATCGTACAGTCTGTGATAGACCTCAAAGGTATCCTGATTGTACCCCGTCACTCCCAGAGACAGCAGATATTCTCCGCCCTGCAGATTCATCTTCTGTGTAAAAGTCACATTTTTCACATCACCTGGTTCCACACTGTCTAAGAACGCCTTCTCGATCATGGTATTGGTACCGGTGATCTCCACACCGATAACATTTTTCACGGAAAATGCAAAAATCGGTGCCGGTATAGGATCCATAAACCGGACCTTCATATGGATGGTAAACATTGTCCCCTTCAGAATGGCATTGGTAGGCACACCCCTGTCATCCGTAATGTAAAATTCTTCGATCTGTGCCTGCTTTGTACCGTATTCCAGGGCATTGGGATTCTGTCCCTTCGCCTCCGCGGAAGCCTCAGCAGCATCTTTGGCTGCGCCATCCGCCTTTTTCGCAGCGGCTCTCTGCAGATCTTCATCATCTAAGAGATTCTCCGATTCCTTACCGGCATTTTCGGATTCATCGTACTGTCCCACCAGTACCCGTTTATAAGTATCGATCATGGCCTTGGGGCTGCCTTCTCCCAGAATATTTCCCTGGTTCAGCAGATAGACGCGGTCGCAATATTTACTGATACTGCTCAGATCGTGACTGACGAAGACGATCGTCTTGCCCATTTTCTTGAATTCTTCGAATTTATGATAACATTTTGCCTGGAAAAATACATCACCGACGCTCAGAGCCTCATCTACGATCAGGATCTCCGGCTCGATATTGATCGCCACTGCAAACGCCAGGCGGACGAACATACCGCTGGAATAGGTCTTTACCGGCTGATAGACATAATCTCCGATATCCGCAAAGCTTAAGATCTCCGGCAGTTTTGCCTCGATCTCTTTTTCAGAAAATCCCATCATAGTACCGTTCAGATAGACATTCTCGATACCGTTGTATTCCATATTGAAGCCGGCACCCAGCTCCAACAGAGCGGAGATACGCCCGTTGACCAGCACCCGTCCGGAAGTCGGATTCAATACTCCGGTAATGATCTTCAGGATGGTGGACTTACCGGAACCGTTGGTACCGATGATTCCCACGGTTTCCCCCTGATAGATCTTCATACTCACGCCTTTCAGGGCATAGTGGAGCTTATGTTTGGTCTTTTTACCGAATCCGAAAGCTTCCTTCAGACGGTCCGAAGGTTTATCATATAATTTATAGATTTTCTGGACATTATCAACTTCAATTGCCAGTTTTCTCTTATCCTGCATAATGTCTTAATCCTTTTCTTTCAGTGTTACACTGTCTTTATGGTACCACATGGCCAGAGAACGGTTGGCCTCATTGTCCGCATTCTCGGAGATTTCTCCCATGCACAAAAACCACGGGCGGAACTGATAGGCCGGCAGCTGCACATCTTTTTCCGGTCCGGACAGAATTGCCACCCGCTCCAGATATTCCTGATGGAAATTATAAGCCTCCCCGGTGTGCACATAATAATAGGCTCCGTAGGAAGAATAGTGACCCGCCTGATTGGGTGATACCTTAAACATCATAAGACACATCACACCGATGATCACATAATACCACCAGACCGCTGCCCCATTTCGTGCAGACAGCTTCTGTGCAGACTTATCCGTCCTTTTTTCCAGTATCTGCTTCAACCAGCCACACCAATAGATCTCATTTAAAAACAACAACATGAAATACGTGATTTTTACTGCATTCAGAGTTCTGGACAGTCCCGCATGTCCCAGGGAATACAGGCTCGGTGTATAGCCGGTCGCATACAGACAGAAGGACAAGGCGAGTACGATCCCCGGATAACGAAAACGGTAATCCGTACTTTTCACTGCCTGCCAGATCATAGGTACCAACAATAACATCACCATCAGAACCACCGGTCCGGTATATTCCGGAATGTGTTTCACGGCTTCCAAAAATGATCTGCCGATGGACTCCAGCGGTCCGTAACCCCAGCCCACATAGCTGCGGGCACGTACGGAATTTCCCGG
>ERZ779866.3005-NODE-3005-length-14205-cov-5.912297_pt1 | contig 14205 bp, 16 predicted proteins | sample MGYA00511248_ERZ779866 | MGnify/ENA primary metagenome ERZ779866 (study PRJEB29588, sample SAMEA2155758) | human gut metagenome | biome: human gut; feature: human-associated habitat; material: faeces | place: Denmark | collected 2008/2010 ... | reverse complement strand
AAATTAGAAACTATTTCAAATCTTTTTGAAGGAAAGGAAATAAGAAGTATTTGGGATAATGAAAAAGAAGAATACTATTTTAGTGTAGTTGATGTAATTGGAGCTTTAACAGAAAGTAGAGATTCAAAAGATTATTGGTATAGATTAAAGAAAAGAATGACAGAAGAAGAAAAAAGTGAGATATCGACAAAATGTCGACAACTGAAATTAAAATCAAAGGATGGAAAATTTTATAGCACAGATACACTAGATACAAAAGGAATTTTAAGACTAATAGAATCTGTACCAAGCCCAAAAGCAGAACCATTTAAGCTTTGGCTGGCTCAGATGGGAAAAGAGCGAATAGATGAAGTATTTGATCCAGAACTTGCTGTTAATCGTGCAGTGGATTATTATAGAAGTCGTGGATATGATGACATATGGATTAAACAAAGATTAACAGGAGTTGTTGATAGATGTAAACTTACTGATGTATGGAAAGAAAGCGGAATAAATAAAAATGTTGAGTATGGTATACTTACAAATGAAATCTATAAAGAATGGTCAGGAATGAAGGCATCAGAATATAAAGAATATAAAGGAATTAGGAAAGAATCATTAAGAGATAATATGACGGATATAGAAGTTACATTAACAGATTTAGGAGAACTTGCAACAAAAGAACTTGCAAAAAAGTATAAGCCTTATGGGTTAAAAGAAAACAAAGAAATAGCTAAACGTGGTGGTAGAATAGCTAGAGGTACACGCGAAAATTTAGAAAAAGAATTAGGTGAAACAGTAATCAGCAAAGAAAATGTACTAAACTATAAGTATTTAGAGGATAATAAAACATTAAAAAATAAATCTAAAAAAGAATTAAAAGAAATAACGGGAATACCGGAAGAGGAGTTAAAAAATTATAAAGGGCAGAGTTAAAAAATCTTAACATTACGTCAAGATATTATTACAATATCTTGACTTTTTTTGCCAAAAATATTGCAAAAAACTTTAGTTAAGGATATACTATAAAAGTATAATTTACAAAAGAAATAAATAAGATTTAGGGGGAAAAAATGGAAGAACTAGATTTAAAAGAATTATTTACAATTTTTTGGAACAAAAAAGCACAAATCATACTGTTAATACTAATATTTATAGCAATTGGAATAATATATACAGTAGGATTTACCACACCTGAATATAGTGCGTCTACATCACTACTATTGGCAGGTTCAGCAGCAAAAGGAGGAAACCAATCAAATACAATAACAACAACAGATGTAACATTAAACTCAAAATTAGTATCAACATACAGTGAATTGGTAAGAAGCAAAAATGTATTAGGGCAAGTTATCTCTAACTTAGGAATGGACTTAAATTATGAAACACTAAAAAATAACATAGCGGTAGCAAATGTGAAAGATACAGAAATGTTGAAAATTACTGTAACAACAGACAATCCACAAAATGCAGCTAAAATAGCCAATGAAACAGCAAATGTATTTATAGAAAAAATCGCAAATGATTTTTATAATATTAATAACGTACATATTGTCGATCAAGCAGAAGTAAATACAACACCATCAAATATAAACCATCAAAAAGATGTTGTTATATTCGCATTTATAGGAGTTGTAGTAGCAGTAATTTATGTATTGGTTGCCAATATGTTAGACACAACAATCAAAACAGCAGAAGAAGTAGAAAAAGAATTTAAATTACCAGTACTAGCATCAATTCCACTATATTCTGCAGAAGCACAAAAGCCAAAAGGAGGTAGAAGATAATGAAAAGAGAATTAATAGTACATCAAGACCCAAAATCTCCTATATCAGAAGTATTTAGAACATTAAGAACAAATATACAATTTATGAACACAAAAGGAAAGCTAAAAACGATACTAGTTACATCAACACTTCCAGGAGAAGGTAAAAGTTGGGTATCTTCAAACTTAGCTGTAACTTTTGCTCAAGCTGGAAAAAAAGTTGTAATAATTGATGCCGACATGAGAAAAGGAAGGCAATATTCAATTTTTGGAGTTTCACCAAAACCAGGTCTTTCTAATTATTTATCAGGAGTAGGAGCAAATGATGAGGAAGAAGATTTAGATTTAGCAGATTTTATACAAGAAACAGAAATCGATGGACTATATTTAATTTCAGCTGGTAATATTCCACCAAACCCAGCAGAACTTTTAATAGCACCACAAATGGTTGATTTATTAGATAGGCTAAAAGATATCTGTGATATTATTATAATTGATGGACCACCAAGCCAATTAGTTACAGATGCATTAATTTTAACAAGATTAGTTGATACAACTTTAATAGTAACAGCAAGTAAAGCTACTAAAAAGGAAGATTTAAAAAGAGTTGTAGGAAATATCCAAAACGTTGGAGGAAAAATAGCGGGAATTGTTGTAAACAAAATTCCAATGAATGCCAAAAAATATGAACAATCATATTATTATGGCTCAACATCTATGGCAAAAGTAAAACCTACAAGTCGACCAACATCAAGACAAATGCCAAAAAGAACTAATTCATCTATGTATAATAGAGCCTCTAATATGATGGCACAAGAAAGTAAAAGAAATGTACAAACAAAGCCACAATCTGAAGCTCATAGACGTCAAATTGATAGAAACAACAATTTAAACAATGATGAAATGCCAAAAGCTTTGCAAAATAAAATCAAGATAGAAAATAAAGAAGAAGTATCAGCAGAAAAAACAACAGAAATATTAAATCAAATTAATCAGTATTTAGATGATGAAAAAAATAACATGAATTAATAGGGGACAAAAGGAGAAATACAATGATAGACATTCATTCACACATATTACCAAACATTGATGATGGCTCAAGGAGTATTGAAGAAACATTTAACTTAATTAAAGAAGCCAAACAAGCAGGATTTGATGGGATAATATGTACATCACATTATATGGAAAATTATTATGAAACTAATAGACCTGAAAGAGAAGTATGGATAAATGCAATACAAGAAAATTTAAAAAACAAAAATATAGAAATGGACTTATATTTGGGAAATGAAATATATATGTCAGAAAATATTATTCACTTGTTGGAAGATGGGAAAGCAACAACAATGAATGATACAAGTTATGTGCTATTCGAATTACCAATGAATGCAGAGCCTATGAACCTATATGACGTAGTTTATGAAATGCAACAATATAAAATTGTGCCAATTCTAGCACATCCAGAAAGATATAGTTTTGTTCAAACTGATCCTGAATTAATATATGACTTAATTGAAAAAGGCGTATTGATGCAAGCAAATTATGGAAGTATTATAGGACAATATGGGAAAAAAGCAGAAATGATAGTGAAAAAATTTCTTGAAAATAATATGATACATTTGCTTGGATCAGATGTGCATAGACAAAATACAATTTATCCAAAAATTCCTGAAATAATTGCAGAATTAACGGGAATTATAGGAGAGGCAAAAGTTCAAGAACTTACAACAATAAATCCTCAATTAGTAGTACAAAACAAAAGAATAGATATTAGACAGCCACATAAAGTGGAATTATCTGTTAAAGAAAAAATATCACTATATACAGAAGATGCAATGAATAAATTTAAAAACATGTTAAAGAAATAGGTTTATAGATACCATTATAAAAATCTAAATATAAAATGATAGGAAGTAATATTATGAGAAAATATTTTGGTACAGATGGAATTAGAAGAATTGCTAATACAGAACTTACACCAGAATTAGTATATAAAGTTGCAAAGGCAGGAGCATATGTTTTATCTAAACATGCTAACCATGCCCCAACAATTTTAATAGGTATGGACACTAGAATTTCTGGAACATTAATAGAAAGTGCAATGACAGCAGGTTTTCTAAGTTATGGTGCAAATGTAAAATTATTAGGTGTTATACCAACACCAGGAGTTGCTTATTTAACTAAGAAACTTAAAGCAGATGCAAGTGTTGTTATTTCTGCTTCACATAATACATATGACTTTAATGGAGTAAAGTTCTTTAGTAATAAAGGAATGAAAATTCCAGATGAATTAGAAGAAGAAATAGAAGAGATAATGGATTCAGATAAATTAAGTGAACTAACAGCTGTAAAAGACAAAATAGGAGTTTCAGAAGTTAGAACAGATTTATTAGATGAATATTTATATTTCTTTAGAAAGAATTTTGAAGAAGATTTTGAAAATGTGGATAAGTCAAACTTTGTAGTGGCAATAGATACAGCAAATGGTGCTACATCTGTAATTGCAGAAAAAGTATTTACAGCACTTGGAATTAAACATTATATTTTAAATAATACTCCAAATGGAACAAATATAAATGAACATTGTGGCTCAACACATTTAGATGTTATAAAAAAATATGTTGTAGAAAACCATTGTAATCTTGGAATTGCATACGATGGAGATGGAGATAGATGTTTAGCTGTTGACGAAAATGGAAATGAAATAGATGGAGACAAAATTTTAGCAATAATGTCTAAATACATGATGGAAAAAGAAACTTTAAATAAAAATACAGTTGTTGCAACAGTTATGAGTAATCTAGGATTAAAGAAATATTCAGAAGAAAATGGAGTAAATTTAATTCAAACTAAAGTTGGAGATAGATATGTACTAGAAGAAATGCTAAAAAATGGATACAATTTAGGTGGAGAACAATCAGGACATGTAATTTTCTTAGACTATAATCCAACAGGAGATGGAATATTAACATCACTTATGTTAATAAAAGTAATGCTAGAAAAACAAATGAAAGCATCAAAATTATGTGAAATTATAAATATTTATCCTCAAGTTTTAATTAATGCAAAAGTAAGTAATGACAAAAAATATGATTATGATAAAGATGCAGAAATAAAAGAAAAAATAGAAGTTTTGAATAAGGAATTTGCAGGAAATGGTAGAGTTTTAATAAGACCTTCTGGAACAGAGCCATTAGTTAGAGTAATGATAGAAGGAGAAGATAAAAATTATATAACTAAAAAAGCACAAGAACTAGCAGACTTTATAGAAAATAAATTAAAATAAGTTAAAACAGAAATATGTTGCAACAAACTAAAGTTAAGTTAAAAATAAGAATCAAAAGAAAAGGGGAATTTTTATGCCAATAATTAATTTTATGAACCCTATTACATTATTAGTAGGAGTAATATTATTTGTTTTAGTATCATATTTAGGGAAGAAAACAAAAAAGAGTTGGATAGTTGCAATAATGTTATTTGTATTTATAACATTATTAATATGTTATGCAGTGCAATTTTTAACACTAAATCCAAATACGCCAGAACTTGCTGCAAGCCAAACGGCTTTATTGCAAACAAGTGGAATTACATTAGTATTTATATTAATTTCTTTCTTCATTTATTTATGGATAGATGATATTGAGGCAAAAATGGGAAAAAGAAAGAGCATAGATAATAGTATGGATTGGTTTTGGAGAAATGTATAAGATTATATGATAAAGGAGATTGGTAATATGAAAGAAAAATTTTATGTAACGACACCAATATATTATCCTAGTGGAAAATTTCATATAGGAACAGCATATACAGAGGTTCTTGCAAATACTATGAAGAAATATAAAGAAAAAAGAGGATATGATACATATCTTCTTACAGGTGTGGACGAGCATGGGCAAAAAGTGGAGCAAGTTGCAATAAAAAATGGTAAAACGCCTCAACAACATGTTGATGACATGGCTAACGAAGCAAAAAAATTATGGGAGTTAATGAGGATAGACTATAATGATTTTATAAGAACTACAGAAGAAAGACACTCTAAAGTGGTTGCAGAAATATTTGACAAATTAATGGAACAAGGTGACATATATAAATCTGAATATGAAGGTTGGTATTGTATGCCTTGTGAGACTTATTTTACAGAAACACAACTAATTGATGGAAAATGTCCAGATTGTGGTAGAGAAGTAAAGAAAATGAAAGAAGAAGCATATTTCTTTAACATGAAAAAGTATGCTCCAAGATTGATAAAATATTATGAAGAACATCCAGATTTTATTATGCCAGAATCTAGAAAAAATGAGTTATTTAATAATTTTCTAAAACCCGGACTTGAAGACTTATGTGTAACTCGTACAAGTTTTGATTGGGGAATAAAGGTAAAGAAAGACCCTAAACATGTTATATATGTATGGTTGGATGCTTTAACAAATTATTTAACAGCACTTGGTTATATGTCAAGTGATGATACTTTATTAAAAAAATACTGGCCAGCAGATTTACAAATAGTTGGTAAAGATATAATTCGTTTTCATGGAATATATTGGCCAATATTCTTAATGGCATTGGATTTACCACTTCCAAAACATATTTATGCACATGGTTTTATTATGATGAAAGATGGCAAGATGAGTAAATCTAAAGGAAATGTGGTTTATCCAGATATGCTAGTAAATCGTTATGGATTAGATGCAACAAAATACTTTTTATTAAAATCTATGCCATATGCACAAGATGGAGAATTTAGTCCAGAAGAATTCGTACAAAGGTTTAATTCCGATTTATGTAATGACTTAGGAAATTTATTAAATAGAACTATAGGAATGATAAATAAATACTTTAACGGAAAAGTAGAAAAATATCCAGAAAGTATTTCTGAGATAGATAAAAACCTTGAAAATTTTGCATATGAAGTGATTACTAAGGTAGAAGAGAAATTTGAGACAGTACATTTAAGTGATGTTTTAACAGAAACTTGGACTTTAGTTGCTAGAACTAATAAATATATAGATGAGACAACTCCATGGATTTTAGCAAAAGAAGATAAAAAAGAAGAACTACAATCTGTAATGTACCATTTAGTAGAAAATTTAAGAAAAATAGCAATATTAATAAAACCATATATGGAAAATACTGCAAATAATATATTTAATCAATTAGGAATTAGTGAAGATTTACAAGAATGGGATACATTAAGAGATAATAAGAAATTAAATAATATTATTGTAACAGATAAGCCAGAAGTTTTATTTGCAAGATTAGATATAGAAGAGGAAATAGAATATATAAAAGCTCAAATGAAGGTATAATTAAAAATATAGACATGTTATTTTTCATGATTTTAGAAATAAGAGAAAGACTATTAAATAAAGTGACATTATAATTATAAATTGTAAGTAAAAAACAGAAATAGAGAAAAGTAATAAAGCACGAAAGGAAGTAATAATATGGGAAAATTATTTGTAATAGATGGAACAGATGGAAGTGGAAAGCAAACACAATTTGAGGAATTAAAAAAACATTTTGATGAAGATGGAATTAACTATAAAACAGTAAGTTTCCCAAATTATGATAGTCCATCATCAAGCCTTGTTAAGATGTATTTATCAGGTGAATTTGGAGAACATGCAAAAGAAATTAGCCCATATATTGCTTCAACATTTTATGCAGCAGATCGTTATGCAACATTTGTTACACAATATAAAGATTACTATGAAAATGGTGGGATTATATTAGCAGACAGATATACTACAGCAAATATGGTACATCAAGCAGGAAAGATAACAGATAATGAAGAAAGAGAAAAATTTTTAAATTGGCTATGGGACTTTGAATTTAAATTATATGGACTTCCAGTACCAAATGAAGTATTTTTATTAAAAATGCCACCAGAAAAATCATTTGAATTAATGAAAAATAGAGAGAATAAATTTACTCATGATTCTAAAAAAGATATTCACGAAAGAGACAGACAACATATTATAGATAGTTTTAATGCTGCATGCTATGTTGCAAATAAATATAACTGGTATACAGTTGAGTGTGTAAAAGACGAAAATATTAGAACAATAAAAGATATACATAATGAGATATATGATGAAATAAAAAAACATTTATAAATATTTATGAATACACAATTATAGCAAGTATATAGTATGCTTGCTATAATTATTTCTAATACAAAAATAATTATAAAAGGTACAAAAAGTATAATTTAGAAGTAAAAAGGTCAAATGAAAAGTTAATTGCAATTTTGAAATGTAAAAACAAATTAATATAACACAATTTATTTTAATATTAAGAATTTTAAATATATAATATTGTTTTGGGAACAATATAACTAAAATAAAATTATGAAAGGAATGGTTTTAATGGTAGAAAAAAGAAAAGTTGTTTTAGTAGGAACAGGTTTTGTAGGCATGAGTATGGCATATTCTCTTTTAAATCAGGGAGGAGTAAATGAACTAATTTTAATAGATGTAGCAAAAGAAAAAGCTATAGGAGAAGCAATGGATTTATCAGATGGGGTTCCATGTGCATCTGCTAGAATGGTAATAAGAGCAGGAGATTATGACGAGTGTAAAGATGCAAATATAGTAGTAATTACAGCAGGTGTTGCTCAAAAGCCTGGAGAAACAAGACTAGATTTAGCAAAGACAAATACAAAAATAATATCAGAGATAACAGAAAATGTTGTAAATTCTGGATTTAAAGGAATATTTCTTATAGCAAGTAATCCAGTTGATTTAATGACATATGTTGTAGGTAAAGTTTCAGGGTTTCCTACAAATAAAGTAATAGGTTCTGGGACAGTTTTAGACACAGCAAGGCTTAGATTTTTAGTTGCAGAACATTTACATGTATCTAGTAAAAATGTACATGCATATATAATGGGTGAGCATGGAGATTCATCTTTCGTTCCATGGTCTAAAAGTTATATAGGTTGTAAACCTCTAAAAGATATTATAACAGAAAGAGGGGAACAAGAAGATATATTGGAAAATATTTATAAACAGGTGCAACAAGAGGCATACGAAATAATAAATAAGAAGAAAGCAACATATTATGGAATAGGAATGGGACTTACCAAAATAATAAAAGCTATATTAAATGATGAACACGAAATACTTACAGTTTCTACTTATTTAGATGGTGAATATGGTCAAAAAGACATATACATTGGAGTACCTGCTATAGTAAATTCAAATGGTATACAAGAAATACTAAACTTAAATTTGTCAAAAGAAGAAAATGCTAGATTTAAAAATAGTTGTAATGTTTTAAATGAAATGAAAAATGAGATATTTTCAAATGAAGATATAAAAATGTAATAAGTAACAAAAATAAGCTTTTTTCATAGAATATACAGAATATGAAAAAAGTTTATTTTTATGAGTTAAAAGGCTCAATTGGAGGTTATTTATGGATTATGAAATTTTAATGAATGGAAATGTAAAAATAGGTACATATGCTCCAGACTTTGAAGCAAAAACAACAATGGGAAAAATAAAATTAAGTGATTATAAGGGAAAATGGATGATATTATTTTCACACCCACGGAGATTTTACCCCCGTATGCACAACAGAGATAATTGCTTTTTCTAGAGCTAATATTTATTTTGAAAAGATGAACACTTGTTTAATTGGGTTAAGTGTTGATAGTAATGCTTCTCATTTGGCTTGGATATATGATATTTATTGTAAAACAGGTATTAAAGTACCATTTCCAATAATAGCAGATGCAAATGGAGAAATTGCAAGAAAATATGGTATGATAGCTAATGATATAAGTAATACAGAAACAGTAAGAAATGTTTTTATAATAGATGATAAAGGAATAATACGAGCTATGTTTGTATATCCTATGGAGATAGGAAGAGCTATACCAGAAATATTAAGAACGTTACAAGCATTACAAATTTCCGATTCTAATAATGCAATGACTCCTGCAAATTGGGTGCCATGTGAACCAATAATATTGCCACCTCCTCAAACTTTTCAAGAACTACAGAAGAGGATGGAAGAAATAGAAAAAGAAAGAAGCGGAATTAATTGGTATTTGGGTTTCAAACAACCAAGTAATTGTAAATGGATAGATAATAAAAATTAAATTTTTTATTTATAAAATGTAGAAATGTAATTTATCTGAAACAAATTAAAATATATTTATAGTAGGATAATTGATAATGTTTTCCTTTTATGATATTATTTGAATAATTATAAAAATAAACTATAAATATTAAATGAAAGGATGCACAAACATGGAAGAAATAATAAAGAAATTAACAGAACTTTCAAAAACCATAGCAACAATGGAATCATGTACAGGTGGAGCAGTTGCAAATTCTATAACAAATATAGAGGGAGCTAGTTTGGTATTTAAGTTTGGTGCAGTAACTTATTCTAATGAGTATAAAATAAAAATGGGTGTTGATTCAAATATTATTGATAAATATACTGTTTATAGCATTGAAACCGCTATGGAAATGAGTAAAAATATCGCAGAATTTTCAAATGCAGACTATGGTATTGGTATAACTGGTAAGATTAATAGAGAAGATCAAAACAATATGTTTGGTGATAACAGCAAAATTTTTATTAGTATATTTGAGAGTGGAAAAAATAATTTTTCAAATTTTGAAATTGTAGCAGATTCAAATTTGGATAGAGAAGGAAACAAAAAGATTGTTATAAATAAAATTATTGAAAAGATGAAGGAATTGCTAAAGTTAAATCAATAATAAACATTTTATATATAAAATAAAAAAGTGAATAATAAAAGAGAAAATAGCCATAATAGTATTATTAAGAAATATAAAGGAGGCTATTTTTATGGAAAAAAAGCAAAAAATAAATTGTACAGTAGGAAGTTGTAGATATAATGATGTAGGAAGGCAGGAATGTAAATTAGAACAAATTATTGTAACTCCTGTAGTTGGGTGTGATACCAAGCAAGCAGATGAGTCTATGTGTAGTAGTTATAAATGTGAAAATAATTAATAATAAAAAGAAATGATGCAGTATAAAATACTGCATCATTTCTAACTTAAATCTTAAATACTAAGATTTGAAGATTACTGGAAGTGTGTGCTCATTGATTTTACACACTTATATGGGTCAATACGGAAAAACGTATCTCTACTTGAGATGCCAACCTCCTTTACGTTGTTTACTTCCCGAAGAATTCGAGAAGCAAATTTTTCCTTTACTTCTGGCTCACCATGATTAACAATAATGAAGTTGATGTGATTGAAATCATTCAAAAAATCAATCATTTCATCAGCTTTAGCATGTGCCGAGAATTCTGTGGTATACATGACTTCAGCTCGTTTGATTTTCATGAGAGAACCAATTCTTACGTTTTGGTTAATCTCAGTGTCTTTCAAACGTCTTCCGAGAGTACCTTCGGCAGTATATCCAGTAAAATGGATTAGTGCGTTGGAACTGGAAATAAGCTTAGAGATATATTCCTGAGCAGGACCATAAGACCCCATGCCGCTAGTTGTAACAATAATTTTGCTGTGCATATCAGCAATTACGTTACTTCTAGTTTCACTGTCAAAAATGAAATTGACGTTTTCAGGAAGAAAACTTGTCATTTCGAGGTCAATTCCAAGATAGGGATTGTTCAGGAACATATTGGTGTATGCTGCTGCGAGCTTACCATCTGCATAAATTGGAACGTTAATGTCCAAAGCATTCTTTTCCTGCAATTGTTTTAGGAAATAAAGCACTTCTTGATAACGACCCAAAGAAAATGCTGGAATCACAATGGTTTTTTTCTCGCGAATTCCACTAAGAATATTTTGTTCAAAACACTCCTCGATTTCGCTAGAGTTCATTGTGCCATATGTGCTTTCCTGAATGATAGTTACAGGAAGTTCACAAAGCCAGCTAGATAATTTAGGAACCGTGAAAAACATATTTTTGTTATTATAATCTCCAGTAAAAAGAAGATTAATAACTTCATCGGTGGCATCAGAGTAAATCTGAACTAAGATTAACGCTGCGCCGACAAGGTGCCCGTTTTTAAACAGGGTAACCTTGATTTTGTCAGGTACCAAGTAATACGGATCATCATAAGGAATTCCAGTAAAATGTGAAAGTGCCTCATTGACATCAGTTTCTGTATAAAGTGCAGAATTGTGAGCCCGTTTAGCCGTTTCGCGAAGAACCTTGCAGCTATCATTAAGTGAGTACTTAATGAGTTCCTTTGTAGGAATTGACATGAAAGTGTTTCCTCTAAATCCATTTTTATAAAGAAGAGGAAGTCTGCCTACATGGTCAACATGGTTGTGCGTTACAAGTGCAAAGTCCAATTCGTTTTCATTGAAAGGAAAACTCTTGTTGTAAATCTCGTTAATATTAACAAGATTTACCTCTCCTTCATCGTTAACTTTTGTAACCTTTTCTTGGAAAAGGCCACAGTCAACGATAAAACGAATAGTACTGCCATCAGGAAATTTTGCAATACACAAATGTAAAGAACCTGTAACTGCATCGTTTAACGTCTGGATATCGACGAAAAACCGTTTTCTTAATCCCATAAAAAAACCTCCAATCGTTGTAGTTAACTGCACTGCAGCTAACAAATATATAAGTTTAAAAATTGTACATATAAATATTTTATCATTATGACAAAAATAAGTCAATTAATATTTAAAATAATATATTGACATTAATAAAATTTAGAAATACAATAGGTATACTAGGTAAAAAGGAGGAATTTTTATGCCATTAGTAACAACTAAAGATATGTTTGAAAAATCAATGAAAGAACACTTTGCAATAGGAGCTTTTAATGTAAATAATATGGAAATTGTACAGGCAATTGTAAAAGCAGCAGCTGACGAAAATTCTCCAATTATATTACAAGCTTCATCAAGTGCAATAAAATATGCAGGAATTGAATATTTGAAAAAAATGATAGAATCTGCTTTAGATGAATATGATATTCCATTAGCATTACATTTAGATCACGGACCAGACTTCGAGACATGTAAAATGTGTATAGATAATGGTTTTTCATCAGTTATGATAGATGGTTCAAAATATGATTTTGAAGAAAACATAGCTTTAACGAGAAAAGTAGTAGAATATGCACATTCAAAGGGAGTTGTAGTAGAAGCAGAACTTGGAAAATTAGCTGGAATAGAAGATGATGTTAATGTATCAGCTTCAGATGCTATGTACACAGATCCAGACCAAGCAAAGGAATTTGTAGATAGAACATCTTGCGACTCTTTAGCAATAGCAATTGGAACAAGTCATGGAGCATATAAATTTAAAGGTGAGGCTAAATTAAGATTTGATATATTAGCAAATGTAAAACAAAAATTACCAAATACACCAATAGTATTACATGGAGCATCAACTGTAATACCAGAACTAGTAGAGATGTGTAATAAATATGGGGGAGATATACCAGGTGCAAAAGGTGTTCCAGACGAAATTTTACATGAGGCAAGTATTTCTGGAGTTTCAAAAATAAATGTAGATACAGACTTAAGGTTAGCAATGACGGCTGCAATAAGAAAAACATTTGCAGAAGATCCAGCTGTATTTGACCCAAGAAAATATTTAGGAAATGCGAGAACATTAATAGAAGAAGTAGTAAAACATAAAATAAAAGATGTGTTTGGTTCAAGCAATAAAGCTTAGATATTAAATTTTTAATTTAATGTTATTTATAAAATAAAAAGGGAGTATATATAATTTTTTTGTTCGTCCCAACTGCATAATAAGCTGTAATAAACTTTTCGCAAAAAATTGCTTAAGTTTATACAGCTTATTATTTGTCGGTCCCCACACAAGCTCACTGCAAAAATTATATATACTCCCTAAAATAATTATTAAAACTTTATAAACATTGCAATATAACATTAAATTAAAAATTTAATATCTAGCACTTTGTTTCTTTATACGCAATTCTGCATCTTTTTTTGCAATGTCTTCGCGTTTATCATAAAGTTTTTTTCCTTTTCCAATTCCTAATTCTAATTTAATAAAATGACCGGAAAAATATAAGTTCATTGGAACCAAAGTATAGCCTTTTTGCTTTATTAATCCTACTAATTTATTAATTTCACGTCTATTTAGTAAAAGTTTTCTATCACGTAAAGGGTCTTTATTAAAAATATTACCTTGTTCGTAAGGACTAATATGCATACTATATATAAATACTTCACCATTTCTTATATCAGCATAACTATCTTTTAAATTTACTTTACCATTGATAATTGATTTAATTTCAGTTCCAGAAAGGACAATCCCTGCCTCTATAGTGTCTGTTATTGTGTAATTTCTTTTAGCAACTGGATTTGTTGCTATTATTTTTTTATTCATATGTAAAACCTCACTTTATTACTTATAACATATAAATGTAAAAAAAGTTTAACTAAAAGAATATAATAGGAATAATATATTTTTTAGTTAATATATAGACATTATAACATTTATTAGTA
>ERZ779866.3004-NODE-3004-length-14206-cov-5.940499_pt1 | contig 14206 bp, 13 predicted proteins | sample MGYA00511248_ERZ779866 | MGnify/ENA primary metagenome ERZ779866 (study PRJEB29588, sample SAMEA2155758) | human gut metagenome | biome: human gut; feature: human-associated habitat; material: faeces | place: Denmark | collected 2008/2010 ... | reverse complement strand
AGCACTTGACTTTTAATCAAGGTGTCCGGAGTTCGAATCTCCGATGGGTCACCAATAACCCCCGATGTACCAAATCGGGGGTTAATTTGAATATTGGGCTATAGCCAAGCGGTAAGGCAACGGACTTTGACTCCGTCATCTCGCTGGTCCGAATCCAGCTAGCCCAGCCAAAAACCTGTCTGAAAAGGCAGGTTTTTTTATTTTATTAAACATTATTTTGTGATATAATAAGGTATACAAAACTTTAAGGAGGGATAATTATGAAATTTTCAAAGCCTCTCTCCTATCTTTTGTCCTTTTTCTACCCCAACCGCTGTCCCTTCTGCGGAAACGTATCTCCGCCTTTTGTCACCTGCTGTGATAACTGCCGGCCTAAAATAAAAATTCAGACGGGAAAATATTTTATAGGAAATCGATGGCTTTGCACATCACCATTTAGATACAGCGGCTTGCCAAAACAGGCAGTGCTGAAACTAAAATTCAACAGCTGCGGACAGATTTCCTGGGCTATGGGGAAATACATGACCGACGCCATAAAGGAAAGCTTTTCAGATTACAGCTTTGACGTTGTGACCTTTGTACCAATGCATAAAAAGAGAAAGAGGAAATCCCTTTACAATCATTCAAAGCTTTTGGCTTCAGCAATAGCCAAAAATCTGTCACTTCCTATGAAAAATCTTTTGATAAAGACAGAATATAACAAGCCCCAGCACAAGCTCAACAGGGACGAAAGAATAAAAACCATAAAAAACACATTTCGTGCCGACAGCAAATCACTGGATTTTATCAAGGGTAAAACCATACTGCTGTGCGACGATGTTTTAACCACCGGCTCAACCCTCAGCGAGTGCTGTAAAGTTTTAGAAAAAGCCGGAGCCAAGGACGTGTTCTGCGTCGCTTTTGCAAAGGCCTAATAATATGGAGGTTCAAATGAAATTACATACAACTATAGACATAAACTCTTTAAGAGAGGTAAAAAAACATATTTTAAGCAGGAAATTAAAAACAACCTGTGTTGTTTCCGCCATTGTATTTTTTATATTGGCTTTGATTCTTTTTGCAGTTAAGGTATATTTTCAGGCTGCAATAATACTTGTTATCGCATTTGTTTTATTTTTCGAGATAATATTCTTTGAAAACCTTCTTGTAAAAAAGAATTTAAAGAATATAAAGGAGCTTTACGGCACTGAAAAGGTGGATGGAACCGTGGAATTTTTAGACGACAAAATGATTGTTGCAAATTCAGCAACCAACGGAACCCTCCCTATAAATTATCAGATAATTTCAAGAGTTGTGGAAACTTCAAATTATTTTACTATGTTTACAAAACAGAATTCCATGATAATAATAGATAAATCCTCTATGAGCAAAGATGAAATATCAAATTTTTTAAACATAGTAAATACAAAAATGATGAAAGCAAAGTATGTAAAAGGCAAATAATATTTATAGTCTTAAAAATCTTAAAACCGCCTGTAGGTATGGCTGTTCCTACAGGCGGTTTTTGTGTGCATTATTTCAAATTTAAAAAAGTGGGATAGAAGTCTGTTTTAATGTTATAAGTTAAAATGTTATCCGTTTACTTTATGATAAATTCATCAAGCTTTCCGAGAACCTCATCAAGCACCGCTTTATCATCGCAGTGAATAACAAGTGTGAGATCGTTTTTCAGGTCAAGGCTGAAAATACCGATCATGGATTTAGCATCTATTATATAACGTCCCGATGTCAAATCGAAATCAAATTCATATTGTGAAATTTTGTTGACAAACTTTTTAACTTCTTCAACCCCATAAAGTTTAATACCTACTTTAAGCATAGTAATTTTTTCTCCTTATAAAATCAGCTTTGCATAATGTTTCAGAAGTCATATTTATCAAGTCAATGATACATCAGGAAAGTAGTTTGGTAATGTGCATTTCAATAGGACTGTAATCTCCTGAGGTTTTAGGAACAAGCACGCCGCCGCTCATAAGAGCCTTGCCGGTGTATGTTTCACTGCCGTTGTTGATTACATATTCTGCGTTTTCATCAAGGCCTCTCGGCTTTATAAGATATCTCACAAAATTCGGTTTTGTAAAAAATACCATTCCGTGAATAAGAGCTTCGGATTTATCCTCTGAAACAAATTCCCATGCGGCGTATTCATCCTCCATAGGATTGCTCAGTCTGTAGTATTCACCGTTATGGATAAGAGGCTGATATTCTTTGAAACGCTTTATTTGATTTTTAACACTTTCCTTTTCCTCAGAGCTGAGTGTATTCAAATCCAGCTCATAACCGAAGCTTCCTGCCATAGCGGTAACCGCTCTGGTTTCAATAGGAGTAATTCTTCCGGTCTGGTGGTTAGGCACTGTAGACACGTGAGAACCCACGGCAGAAATCGGATAGAAAAAGGATGTGCCGTACTGTATTTTTGTTCTTTCATAAGCATCAGTATCGTCGCTGCACCAAATCTGCGGGCAATAATAGAGCATACCTGCGTCAAATCGTCCGCCGCCTCCGCAGCAGCCTTCAAACAACACATCAGGGAATGAAGAGGTAAGTCTTTCAAGGAGAGAATAAACGCCTAAAACATATCTGTGAGGCATTTCCCCCATATTCTCAGAATTAAGACCATAGCTGAACCAATCCGAAATACTGCGGTTCATATCCCATTTTACATAGGATATATCGGCAGATTTCAAAACATTGCTTACAGCTTCGTATATATAATCCTGAACATCTTTTCTCGACATATCAAGCACAAGCTGACAACGACTTCTTACAGGCGCTCTGTCAGGAATTTTAATAGCCCAGTCCGGGTGATTTCTGTAAAGGTCGCTGTCCTCTGAAACCATCTCAGGTTCAAACCAAAGGCCGAATTTCATTCCCATGGCTTTTACCTTATCAACAAACTTTTTCAAAGAACCGCTGAGCTTTTCCTCGTTTACAAACCAATCACCAAGTCCGGCTGTTTCGCCGTTTCTTTGTCCGAACCAGCCGTCGTCAAGAACGAACATATCAACTCCAAGCTCAGAAGCCTGCTTGGCTATATTATATAGTATCTCTTCGTTAAAGTCAAAGTAAGTGGCTTCCCAGTTATTTATAAGAACCGGACGTGACTCAAGCTTATACTTGCCTCTGCATACGTTGTTTCTGATAAACTTATGGAAGCAGTGGGAGAGCTTTTCAAAGCCCTGTGAACTGTAGCTTAAAAACGCCTCAGGAGTGCAGAAGCTCTCCCCTGCTTTAAGATTCCATTTAAACATTTCAGGATTTATTCCCATGACCATTCTCACCTGGTCGAGCTGGTCAAGCTGAACTCTCGCTTTAAAGCTTCCGCTGTACATAAGCATTGCTCCTATACAGCTTCCTGAAATTTCCGTGCAATCAGCTGAACAAAGTACTATTGCGGGGTTTTGCTGGTGGCTTGAAGCACCTCGATTGCTGGAGCTTTCCTGAATACCGTGTATAAGTGACGCACGCTCAAGCTGTCTTTCCATTGCGTGTCTTCCGTGAAAGTGTACCCATTGCCAGTTTCCAAAAGGAATATCAAGGCAAACGCTTGAAGCATTTTTGAGATATACACTGTTATCTCCTTTGTTGGTGATAACTGCGCTTCTTGTGATTATATCGGTATTTTCAAAAACTCCGTATTTAAGCACAACCTCTATTTTTGAAACCTTGTCCTCCAAAGTTATCTCAAGGGTTTCTGCTTCGTTGCTGTTATCATAGGATGCCGGAAGTCCCGGGATAGAATACTTTCCCTTTTTAACTTCCCAGCCTTTAAACCTCAAGTCAACCGAGCTGTCGCCATCCTTGTTGAGTACGGACAATGAAGAAATTCTGTAATCCCCCGTACCCTCGCAGGAATATTCCTGAGGCAATGTATCAAGTGAATAGGTCTGTCTTGTACCTGCCTCGTATATACTGCCGGAAAATCCCACGTTAGGATAGTCCAAAAGATACTCCATATTTTTATTTGTAATTTCGCCATACCATATATGCTTTAAAACCCCAAATTCGTCAACTTTCATTTGATACTCGGTATTGGCTGTTTTTACGCTAAAAAATTTTTCCTTTTCGTTAACGCTGATTGGCATAATAAACTCCTCACAATTACAGGATATTAAAATCGTAAGTGGACAAATCAGCCTCCAATGTTATTTTGCTGTCCTTGTATTTTCTTGTAATAACAAGCTTGTCGTCATTGGCCTCCACTGAGATTTCACCGTCAAGATTAAATGCAGGATGTGAATTTCTCAGCTCCATAAGCTCTTTAATATCCCTTACTATTTTTCTGTTTTGCTCTTGCTCAACCTCATCGGCTGTGTAGTAATGACGGTTAATATCTCTGCCGTTTTTGGTTCTCTCCATAAGCTCGGTGTCGTTGCTGCCTGCAAGCATTCCTACATAGTAAACCTGAGGAATACCCGGTGCAAAGAACTGAATTGCTCTGGCTAAAAGATAGGACTTGTCATTATTACCCAGAGCCGAATAATAAGTTGTGTTTACCTGATAGATGTCAAGGTTGTTGTAAGCTTCAGAGCTGTAAATTTTCTTTACGTTTGCTCCCTGGCTGTACATCTGTTCCTTAACTTTGTCGATTTCTTCATCCGGTAAAAGGTCTTTAACATCAACGATTCCGATGCCGTCGTGGGTATCAAGAGTTGTGAACTGCTTCATAGGACACATTTCAAGCCATTTTTTAAGATACTCTCCTGTGTGATTGTAAAGAGCATGAAGCACAAGAACCGGCAAAGCAAAATCATATATCCAGAAGCCCTTCTTTGATATCTTCATCGGGATTGTGTAATGCTCATGAATTTCAGGCAGAATTTCCGCATGATGAGCTTTTGCAATATCCTCGATTTCATAAAGCAATTCCCAGATATCCGGTTCTATAAAGAAGCAGTTTGTATCAGCCTTTTTAATGGCGTAAGCAAATGCGTCAAGTCTGATAACAGAAGCTCCGTGACCGCACATATCAATAATTGTCTTTTTAATGAAGTCCTTTGTCTTTTGCTTGGTCACATCAAGGTCGATTTGCTCTTCGCAGAAGGTACACCATACTTTTTCACGGCTTCCGTCGGCAAACTCCGCCTCGATATACGGAGCTCTCGGCTTTCTCTTGTATATCATGTCAACCTGTTCCTGGGTAGGTTCCCCGTTTTCCCAGAAATCCTTGTAGCAGATAAAGAAATCCTTATACTCTGAATTATCTTTGTTCTTTAAAAAATCCTTAAAATATTCTGACTGAGCTGAGATATGATTTACCATAAAGTCAAACATAAGGTAATAATCCTTGCCCAGCTTTTCAATATCTTCAAAAGTTCCGAAATTCTCGTCAACCTTGTCATAGCACATGGGAGCAAAGCCTCTGTCTGCGGATGACGGGAAGAACGGAAGTATATGCACGCCGCCTACGGCGTTTTTGTAATGCTTATTCAAAACCTCATGGAGTTCTTTCAGGTCTTTACCCATGCTGTCAGAATAAGTTATAAGCATAATTTTGTTGTTGAGTTCCATAATATTTTATCCTTTCACGGCGCCGTTTGCAATACCTCCGATAATCTTTTTCTGACAAATTATGTAGAAAATCAAAATCGGAATCAAAGCCAAAATGTAAGAAGCAAAAGCCAAATTGTAGTTGGTGCCAAACTGAGTCTGGAAGTTGAGCTGTGCCAGAGGAAGTGTGGTTGTTTCGGAACCTGACATAATTACAAGAGGAGTCATAACATCGTTCCATGTTCCCAAAGCTGTCAAAACAGCAACTGTTGCGTGCATAGGCTTCATCATTGGGAAGATGATTGTCCAGTATGTTCTCCATGTGGAAGAGCCGTCAACATCGGCAGCTTCTTCAATGGCAAGAGGTATATTTTTAAGATAACCGGTATAGAGCATAACATTCATAGGCATGTAGAATACCACGTAAAGAATAATTACACCGAACATGTTGTCAATTCCCATAATAGCTGTTTCTTTAACAAGAGGCATCATAAGAATTGCAAAAGGAACAAACATACCGCTTACTATATAGAAATAAACGAGTTTAAAACCCTTGTGGCGCATCATGCATTTGCCTATTGCATAACCTGCCATTGAGTGGATAACCAGTGAAAGAACTATTGTAACACCGGTGATGATAAGGCTGTTTGCCAGAGAGTGCCAGAAATCTGTAACTCTCATAGCCTCTGCAAAGTTATCGAGGCTGAAAGAACTTGGCAGGCTCAAGGCTCCTGCAATATCGTTTGTCATCTCGGAAGGAGATTTCAAAGCGATAATTATAGCCATGTAAAGCGGGAACAAAACCGTAATACAGCCAAGTATAAGAATTACCGTAAGAAGAATGTTGGATTTTCCGGGTGTTTTTGCCTTTAATCTGCGAACTTTCTTGTCTGCTGTTTTAGTCATCACAGTTGCTCCTCCTTTTTGCTTGTAATTTTCATCTGAACTACAGAAATGATAACGATAACAATGAAGAACATTACGGCGTTAGCGCACTGGAAGCCGAACTGTCCGCCCTCCATACCGTTTCTGTAAATAAGATAGGATATTGACTCTGTGCTTTGTGCAGGGCCGCCTTTTGTCAAAGACATGATCTGGTCGAATACCATGAGCATGTTTTTAGTACTCAAAATAAAGTTGATTGTTATAAACGGAACAAGCAAAGGAAGTGTAATCTTTCTGAATGTGTACCACTTGCCTGCGCCGTCGATAGCGCTTGCCTCGTAAACATCAGCAGGAATTGCCTGAAGTCCTGAGATGTAGATAATTGTGTTCATAGCAACAGCCTGCCATACACCTACGATGAGAACGCCGATCCAAGCTGCGCTTTCGCTGGCGAGAATACTGTTTTCAAGAAATCCTATGTGCAAAGTTGTTCCGAGAGCCGGAATAATATATGTAAAGATAAAGCTGAAAATATAACCTACAATCAAACCGCCGAGAATATTCGGAATAAAGTAGATACCTCTCAAGGTATTTTTAAACTTTATCTTGCTGTTAAGTCCAACCGCAAGAAGCAAGGAGATAACGTTTACAAGTATTGTTCCAACAATGGCGTATTTAAAAGTAAACAAATAGGAATTACCTACACGTGAATCCTGAAACAGATCTATAAAGTTTCTGAAACCAACAAAATCAAATGAGCCGTAACCTCTTGAGTTTGTAAAGCTGTAAACAAAACCTGTGATAAGAGGAACAGTGTTGAATATTGCGAACAACACCAATGCAGGAAGAGCCATCAAAATATAGGTTCTGGTCTTTTTTGACAGTCTCTTATTCTTTTTCATTGTAATCCCTCCTGATATTTTTTAACTTTCTCTATTAAATCTCTGTTGTACCTTACCCATTCTGTATCAAGTTTTGTAAGGAATGTTTCCGTTGCGTTATCGCTGGTGTCCAAAAGATATGTCTGAACCATAGCGTCAACACTCATTTCACTTGGATAGTGATGGTCGTGGAAGTCGGAAACTCTTCCCTCTTCAATATAAGACTTCATACCGTCAAGCATAGACGGAAGTGTAAAGTCGCCCTCTTTGCAGGGAATTGCATTCTGGTTATCCAAATAAATCTGGATATTTTCATCCTCAAAAAGGAACTCAAGAACCTCATAAGCTGCTTCCTTGTTCTTACATTCCTTCATAATTGAGAACTGCAAATCCACACCGGAAGTAAGAATATTATCTTCCTCGTTGTCATTTGCCGGGAATGTAAATGAATCAATGTTCATGTCCGGGTTAACCGAGAGAATCTGAGGAACAGCATAGCTTCCTATAGGATACATAGCAACCTCGCCACGTGCAAAAGCTGTACATGCGTCGTTGTAGCTGTAAGCGTATGGATTAGGCTCACAGTAGTTGAGAAGCTCCTTCATCTTTTCGGCAACATCCCAGTATTCTTCGGTAAATGTTGTATTTCCCATATTTACCTGAGCGCAGGTATCAGCAGGTGACAAAGAAACCGCAAGAGAGTTCCAAGGTGACAAGCAAGTCCAGGTATCTTTAAATCCGAAATACAGAGGAGTCATTCCGGATGCCTGAATTTCCTCGCAGAGAGCAGTAAACTCGCTCCATGTTGTTGGGATTTCCCAGCCGTTTTCCTCGAACATATCCTTGTTGTAAAGGATACCCGCACAGTTTGCAACATAAGGAAGTGTATACACGCCGTCCTCCGGAATAAACTCAAGGGATTTTTCGATTTCCATATATGCCGGCTTTATATCGTTTATGCCCTCAAAATCGGAAATATCCATGAAAAGGTCAGCGTCTAAGAAGTTTGAATAGTTGATATCTCCGCCAATACCAACGATGTCAGGATAATCTTCCTTAATCAAACGTGTTTTCAGAACAGTCATAGCCTCGTTTGGAGATTCGATTCTCAGCTCGATATCGTCATGAGTTGCATTGAATCGTTCCTCAATTTCTTCAAAAGCCGCAACCGCCTCCGGCTTGTACTGAAGCATTGTGATGACCGTCTTTCCGTTTTCACCTCCTTGTGAAGAGCAGCCTGCCACAGCAAAGCTTGTTGTTATCAGCGCCGCAATCAATGCCAAAACAGCGAATTTTCGTTTAAACATAACATTTCCTCCTTTTTCACATGTTTTTTTACGACTATTCATTGTTTTCCTGGTGTGTATACATTATATCACCCATTTTGCTATCATTAAATACCCTGAATCATGATGTTTTATATCATTTTGCAATTTTTACCCCTCTATTTTAAAATAATATCGCATTTTGGTATATTTCGTGATATAATATAAAAAACACCAACTTTTGTGGAGGAGTTTTAAATGAGTGATCTAATTTTTTCTATTTTTCCTCTTGAAAATTTCATCGACCTGGGACTGTGTCAATTCGGCAGAGAGCAGTGTTCCCCCTCCCATTCTTTCGGCCCCGCCGCAAGAAACCACTTTCTTTTTCACTATGTTTTGTCAGGTGTGGGCACCTTAATGGCTCAGGACAGCGACGGAATTACACAGACATATTCGATAAAAAGTATGCAGGGATTTATGATTTTCCCCGGTCAGATAACAACCTATATTGCCGACAACGAAATCCCCTGGGAATACCTGTGGTTGGAATTTGACGGACTCCGTGTAAAGGGTATGCTTGAAGCCGCAGGAATCACTCAAAACTCACCTGTGTACCGTGCAAGAAAAAAAGAACTCCGTGACGACATGGTAAACGAAATGCAGTATATAATAGAGCATACAGACTCCTCACCCTTTCACATTATAGGACATCTCTATCTTTTTCTTGATTACCTTATCCGTTCTGCGGCGGATTTCCGAGTATCCAGCGGAAGCCAGCTGAGAGATTTCTATATTCACGAAGCCATACACTATGTAGAACACAACTATCAAAACAATATAAGCGTTGAGGATATTGCCAACGTTTGCGGACTTAACAGAAGCTATTTCGGAAAAATTTTCAAGCTTGGCGTAGGCAAAACACCTCAGGAATTTTTGCTGAACTACCGAATGTCAAAAGCCGCCGAGCTTTTAAAGCTCACCCAGCTTTCCATAAACGATATAGGAATAGCCGTAGGTTATGACAACTCCCTCCACTTCTCAAGAGCTTTCAAAAACATATACGGAATTTCCCCAAGAGAATGGAGAAATCAGAATAAAATGAAATAAGTAAAATCCACCTTAGAACAGCTCTTAAGGTGGATTTTTTCTCATTTAATCACTTTTAATTACTCAAAGAACCTGCCTTTGAAGAAATTTTCGTTTCCCAATTTCTTTGCGGTAAGACGGAACATAACACATCCGTCAGGACATACAATATCCTTGCAGTATTCACCGCTTCCGCCTATGTTCGTAAGGTCTCCGCCGCTTCTTACCGCCTCCATAATTGGATAAAGCATCATCATGGTTTTTGAACAAATTCCATAGCCGTCCTTATTGACAGGACATCCATATGTGCAGGTGTACTTGTCCCCTATCTCTTCACCGTTGCGGCAATAATGTTCAGTCCTTTCACCACGTAGAAAGCCTGTCACTTCAATTTCAAATTCATATTCTTCATCGTACCACTTTTTCATAGCTAACCTCCGGTTTTAATAACACTTTCTCAACATTCTGTAATAGGAAACATCGCCGCTGTCCGCCTTGGTGACAGTCTCCAGCATACCGTTTTTGATAAACTCTTCTATTCTCAGGGCAATAAGACCGTCCCCTATACCAAAGGCGTATTCACCCAATACATTTCCGATGACCTGAGCTTCCATAAACTCCTTTTCCTGAGCATCAATTTCTTTAATAATAAAGTCATCATAAAAGTTTTCTGAAACACTGACAAGATGATGATTAACCACAGCCCTCAGTACAGAATTTTCCTTTTGCAGCTTCTGCCACTTTAAAGATAATCCATACATATAATCAGCAGGAAGCTTTTTCCCAAGCTTAGCCAAATGTCCCCACTGATGAGGAGAAACCTCTCCCCAGCTTGAATATATCGCAGCAGTGCCGTCAGGCATAACATGAAAGTCCGGAAGCTTTACACAGGTGATATCCAGATTGTCAAATCCCACCGGCTTTAGCTGTTCTATCATCCAGCAAATACCGCAAGCCTCGTCAGGCGTGTCGCTTGTCCAAACACGGATCTCTTCTCCCTTTTCGGCACAGGAAATAAGCTCTTTTAAGTTTTTCTCAGAGCTCTTTATCATCTCCTGTGAAACTCCTTTTACCTCCTCCGGATAAATGCTAAAAAGCTTGTTTAAAGCATCTTCCCTTTGCTTACCAATTCCCTTCTCATCAATATTGCCAAAACTGAGAGCCAGAGGAAAACAAAGAATATCTCTTCGCTTTATGTTGAGAGGAACAGCGCTCTCCCAGTTTATCCGTTCTTTTTCTTCCTGTTCCCTGATTATCTTTTCTATTTTCTCCTGATTCGGCAAGCTATCCTGCTCGTCTGCAATTATAGCAGTGCTGACGCCGCCCATATGTTTGTTATTGATAGCAGCAAACCCAAGGCTTCCCCCTGCGCTCTCACTAAACACAACTTCGACCATAAAAATCACCTTTATTACCTGTACACAAAATCGATAAAACGAATCAAATTATAATACGATTTTATCATATTTAATTTTAGGCTTCAATAGACAAAATGTATTCATAAAAACAAAAAAGATGCTGTCTGTAATATTCAGACAACATCTTCTTTACGATTATTGATAAATAATTATTGAGCTTCCGTCGTAGGCTGTTATTTCTATATTCATATCTGAACTATAATTTTCTGTCAACAGCGTTAGCTCATAGCCGGTTTCTGTTTCTATCATATCGTATTCTTCACCGTCTAATGTAACCCAAACATATTGGAATACATCGTCTGTATCCCAGAAAATTCTTGTAAGCTCCTCCTTGTTTTCAACATATATATCTTCAGTATCTAATACCTGCCAATCTTCGGACAAACCCCAAGACTCTATTTCAGAAATTGTGGGGTTCATGTCCAGTTCCATCATCTTATCATACTCAAAATAAATATCTGAAAAAGTGTACTCCGCCATTTCAAAAATTACGCAGTCAGGTTTAAAGATATTAAAGTAATAATCCAAATCAAAAACATTCTGATAGTCGTGGACATATACATATTCACCAAAGGCATTTGCCAAATACTTATAGCCGTAATTATTCATATAGCTGCCCTGGAAAACAAGTGCACTGGGTGAACCCTCTTCGATTTTTTCCAGGTTTTCATAGTATCCAAAAGTTTGGTAAGAGGGATCCATTTCAAGTTCGTCTTCAAACAATTCGGTATTATCTATTAACCCATCTAAGTCTATTTCAATTTCGGGAATCAGTTCGTCTATAGGAAACTGTGAAACAGGCAATGATGTTTGAAGCACTTCCGAAACAGTAAAGTCCTCAATATCATTTAACTCCAATTCTGGAAAATCCTCCTGTAACTCCTGTAAAATTGCATTTGTTCCGTAATATGCGCCTAAATCATTCCAGTGGTTTGCGTCATACTTTTGGTTAAAGACAACCTCTACCTCTTCTGTTTTTTCCCTAAGGGTTACGGTGTTGTCTAAGTATCTTATGCCACGCTCATCCAAAGCATCAAAAAATTCATCCATCCATGAGCGGTCGTAATTTATTCCGCTTGGAATATATTCTGTCAATACGGCAGGTTTAGCAGGATTTAAAACAAACAGGAAAGGTATATCTCTCGCTTCGCAATACTCCTGAAGGTCCTCTATCATATCGGCAAAAGCCTCATGGTAAAGATAATATCCGTCCTCTACAGTGGAAAGACCCTGTCCGAATACATAACCGTCCTTGCCGTAGGTGTAATTAGGATGCACCATCTTTCCGAATAATTTATCGTTTAACACAGTATAAGCAAGTATCATTTCGTCACGAAGTCCGATTCTATCATTTACATAACTTTCCACAGCCGCTGTAAATTCATCGCTGTCTTCATAGGGACCCTGTGAAAAAGGATTTTCCGCCAACATTCTATTGTCAATAACAGAAGCCGTATTAGGTGTGAAATTAAAAGTAACGGCAGGAACAAGTATAATAAGAGAAAAAATAATTGCTGTAAAAATCTTTATTAAATTCATCGGCGTCTCCTTTACAATCAGTACTGAAAATAAATAAACGGACTATATGTGGAATTCACCATAAATAAAATCGCAACAACAAAAACAGTAAGCAATGCCATCTCCTGAATCAAATATCCGGTTTTTGTAGAAACTGCTTTATTATACCATGCAATTATTTTTGGAGAACCCAGCAAGGTTGAGCCTAAAATTCCTATTACAGTAAAGAAAATAATCTGGGTATCGAAGTAGTACATCCAGTTATAGGAAAGGGTATCCGCCGGAACATTTCCAAACAATGCGTTAAATACCATTCCGATATCTGCAAAATCCTGGAATTTAAACAACTGCCAAAACAGCAGTACAACTACCATAGTTATTATATATTTAATAGCCTTAGGCGTTTTGAGATAGAATTTCTTTTTCTGAATCACACGTTCTGTTACGGCAAATGCAGCGTTTATTCCTCCCCAAAGTATATAGTTCCAGCCTGCGCCATGCCAAATACCGGTAAGAGCAAAAACAACTGCTAAATTGCGCAGTGTTCTCCACTGTCCTCTGCGGCTTCCTCCCATTGGAATATACACATATTCTCTAAACCATGTACCCAAGGAAATATGCCAGCGTCTCCAAAATTCTGAAATTGAAGTGGAACGGTAAGGGAAGTTAAAGTTTTCTTTAAACTCAAAACCAAAGATTTTAGCAATACCTATTGCAATATCGGAGTATCCGGAAAAATCGTAATAAATTTGAAGCATATATAAAATCAAGGTACCGAAAGCGGTAATTTGATCCATTTTATCTATAGGAATTTCGTTTAAACATGCCCCGAAAGAATCAGCTAAAATAACCTTTTTAGCAAATCCTATCATAATTCTATTTAACCCGTCTGTACTTAAATTTAAGGACATAGCTCTGGTTTTAATTTGTCCCTGAAAATCTTTCCACAAAACAATAGGGCCGGAAATAACCTTAGGGAAAAATGATATATATAACAAACAGTCAATAAGACTTCCTGATGTCGCATGTCCTCGATAAATATCGGTAAAATATGAAATCGCCGAAAATGTGATAAACGATATGCCGATAGGAGCAACCAAAGAGTTTACAAGCACATAGCTTCCGGACATCATATTCCAGCAATCCACAAGGAAAGTCATATAGTTAAAATAAACCAAATTGAATATTACAAATAAAACTGCAATTACCAAAGGAATTATGCCTAAGGAGATACTTTTTCTGAGATTTACTTTTTTCGTTTTTATTGCTTGAATCAAATATCCAAATAAATAAACAATAAAAATATACAATAGCAATCTAAATAGGTCATTAACAGATGACCACATATAAAATCCTAAACTAAAAACAATAATAATTATATCCTTTACACGCAACTTTTCAAATATCCAACTAATACTTTTTATAGCAGAAATTCTGTCTATAATAATATAGGGCAATAAACATATCGGAAAAAATACAAATAAAAATATTTGCGTAGTAAACCCCATAATTTTGCTCCTCATCTAATAATTCCTGTAATTTTACGGTGATTACCAGTTTATCACAGAAAAATCACTTTGTAAATAACAATTGTCATAACTATTGTTTTATTTGTGTTTTAGATTTTAAGCTTAAAAAGCAATATAACATAACTATAAAATAT
>ERZ779866.3002-NODE-3002-length-14207-cov-7.312889_pt1 | contig 14207 bp, 16 predicted proteins | sample MGYA00511248_ERZ779866 | MGnify/ENA primary metagenome ERZ779866 (study PRJEB29588, sample SAMEA2155758) | human gut metagenome | biome: human gut; feature: human-associated habitat; material: faeces | place: Denmark | collected 2008/2010 ... | reverse complement strand
TCGATTTTCTACTTTCTCTTGAATCAAGAATTTCAAATAGATGTCTACATTTCTCAACATCAAGATTCATAAGTCCAAAATCATCTATAATCAATAAATCTACTTGTGCTATATTTTCCATAATACCTAAAAATTTAATTGAATCATCCACTTGTTCATGAGCACTGAGTTCCAGTAAGAGTTTGGAAGCAGAATAATATCTTACTTCTTTGAATTGTTTCAAAGCTGCAACTGCCAAGGCATTCACGTAATATGTTTTTCCTGTCCCTGTCATTCCTGTAACCACTAGATTTCTTCCTTCATCTATCCATATACAAGTATTCAGCTTTTCGATTGTTGGTATATCCAGTTGTCTATCCGTATCATAAAGTTTCTCATCAAATGTTGCTCCAGGTATTTTCAGTTTAGCTTTTTTCAAATAACGCTCAAATTTCTTGTTGTATCTTAGATTCCATTCAGCTGTGACCAACTTTTCAAAACGATCCTGAAAAGATTCTAAATCGCTGTTTGGATTTTCCAGTTGAAGACGAAGTTCTTCTGCCATGCCTGAAAATTTCATGGATTTTAATTTTTCATATAGATCCATATAAATCGCTTGTTCTTCTTTGATTTCAGTTTTATTCAAAATGTGATTTACCCCTAATATTCTTATGTTCTGGAAGAGTTTCCGAACGATTTGTTTTCTTTTCATTGATTAATTTAGTAAGCATCTTTTTAAAATCTGTATAGGTATAAATATGCGATTCCAGACAGATTTTGGCAGCTGTATCTGAAAATGCTTTTGGATTTTTTTTTACACATATGAAGAATTCCATTACAGCTCTTATAAGATTGTGCTTCATAACGAAGTGTACCAATAACCTTACAAATAAATTCATAAACATTTGGATAATAGCTCCTTGCCCAACTTTTGTATGCTTCTGCATTCATTTTATTTTCCAGGTAGTAATAAAGATGGCTCTCAGGCATATGCTCTTCCTTTGTTATATATTTTGGAAATGGTTTATGAGCACGCTTATGCGTACAGATCAGATGGTTCATAGAATCGCAGATAATAATATCGAAATATGAAGCTTTTAATGTAACTTCCTGTTTATAATAAGTATAGGGGACAGAATAGTAATGATGATCATATTCAAACATGATAATTATTAGGAACAGTTTTGATTAGTTGTTTGTTTGAATTGTAAGCCAAATGTAAAAAAGGAATAATTTTAAAATCCCATATCTTAATAAAAAATATGGGATTTTGATTATATAATGTGTTTTTTATTTATAATTCACATGGAGTGTAATTTGGCAATCAATGCTTCTTGAAGGACTTGCGAAAAATTGATTTTTTTGCTCATAGCTTCTTTGTTTAACCATTCGGGTATGGTTAATGTTTTTTTGATAGCTTTATTGAAATGTGTTTTTGCATATTCTTCAACATCAACAGATACAAGGGTGACAAAAGATTGTTTAAATTCGAATTCAAGTTCAGATGCGATTTGTGTTGGATCAATTTCTTCTAACTTTGAAGGAATTGGAATATCTTCATTGTCTAGTTTTGCGCTGAACAATGCACCGGCTAGACAATCTACGGCCATTTCCATTGCGTCTTGTAGTGAATCTCCACATGTAGAAAGATAATTGAAGTCTGGAAAAATAACTGAGTAATGTTTTTCTTCTTCAAAGAAACAAGCTGGATAAATTGACAACATATTGTTTGTCTCCTTTTTAAAATATTCAAGCAGAGTCATTTAAGCCATGCTTGTTTTAGAATGGATTGTTCAGTTGACTTTGATAAACCTTTTGTGTGAAATGGTATAGTCACTTTACCTTTTTTTGTCGGATGTTGGAAACCCACTTGGCTTTTTAATACCCATCCATCCGCAAGGATAAGTCGTTCCATATCCTTTGACGTCATTGGCATATGTGTCCTCGTTGCGCATATAGTATATCAAAATACACGTGTATATACAATACGTATTAGTGTTGAACGTATAAATGAAAAGAAGGAAATTAATCCTTCTTTGAAATGTAAAGTGTACATGTAAAGTCTAGGTTTTTCGATTGATCGATCAAATATTGGGGTTGTACTTTTGCACCCCAGCTGTTGATTCCGCCTACGCCCATTTGTTGTTTTGTGATTCTTAGATGGGTTGTGTTGGTTTGTGGAAGTTCAAATGTGTGGTTGGCATTATATAGGTGCATAAAGGAATACTTGCTTGCCATGCATTCCATTTTTTCAGACTTGATGTTTACTTGAATGGTGTCGTTGGATAGGCTGCACCATTTGCAGTCTGTGTGGTTACCGTGTTCTTGTGGTTTTAAGTATGGAATGTAGTTTGTGTCTACGTTTTCAAAGTAGAAATCGGTTAGAGCATGGTCTCGATCTATATATGTGTCTTTTTCGCCTTTTCCAAAATAGGCGAAGTTTTTGAACTCTTCTTTTAGAGCAAACTCGATTCCAAAGAGTGGTAGTGTTTGTCTTTGTGAGTTTTTGTCTAGGTGCAACTGGATTTGTATACTTTGATTGTTGTAGACTGTGTAGACGAGTTTACATTCTTCTTCAATGGATTCAAGTTGTATTGTATAGATCATTTGTGCGCATTTGGAGTTTCGTATCATTTTAAAGTCAACTACATATTGAAATAGGCTGGCATTTAGCCAGTTGGCATAGGTTTGTTTTGCACCGCGATCATTGTCGGTTAAAGCTCTGTAGAAGATGGGTTTTGGTGCTTGTTTGAGTATTTCTTCATCATTTACTTGAATGGATACTAAACCTTTGCGTTTGTCAAATAGGTATTCGGTATCGATAAATTGAATGCCAATGGTTTCTTTTCCTTCTACTACGAGCATGGCTTTTTCTTTGGGTTGGTCTTGTTTGACTTCAAAGACTTGTTGGTCAAAGGATTGAATGCCTAATGGTGTTTTGTAGTAGATGGTTTTTGTGTAATAGCCTGGGGTATTGATTTGTTTAAATTGTACGGGCATTGTTTTTGTGGTGCCTGGTTCTACGCTTGTTTTAAAGATGCCGGATTGTATAACGAGTCCGTTTTGTTTCAATTCAAAAATAAAGGTGTCTTTACTTAGATCATAGAATAGGTTTTTATTTTTAATGGTTATCGAATCGAAATGGATTTCCATGTCGACATAGCGATAGAGTTGTTTTAGTTCTTGGCTTTTGCCGGTTTCTTCTCGATTGGCTAAAAGGATGCCGTCTCCACAAAAGTTAGAGTCGTTAGGATAGTCGTCGAAGTCTTGTCCATAATAGTATTGTCCGTCTTTTAAAATGGCTTGGTCTACATAGTCCCATACAAAGCCGCCTTGGTATTGTTCGTATTCGTCTTCTAGATTGGTATATTCTTCCATGCCTCCAAGACTATTTCCCATGGCGTGCATATATTCACATAGCATAAATGGTTTCATTGGATGGCTTTCTAGATAGGCTTTCACATTTTCTGGAGATGTATACATTCTAGATTCAATGTCGGATGCGTTTTCGAATGTTCGATCTTGTACGATTCCTTCATAGTGGACAAGTCTTGATGGGTCTTGTTCTTTGAAGTAGTCGTGTAGGATCATAAAGTTGGATCCGCTTCCTGATTCATTTCCAAGTGACCACATTAAGATGCTGGCATGGTTTTTATCTCTTTCATACATGCTTCTAGCACGGTCTAATAGGCAATCAGTCCATTCGGTTTTATTTTGTGGAAGGATGTCATTAGCTCCATGGGTTTCTAGATTCATTTCGTCAATGACGTAGATTCCGTATTGGTCGCATAGTTTATACCAATAGCTGTTGTTTGGATAGTGGGATGTTCTTATGGCGTTGATGTTTAGTGATTTTAACATGTGGATGTCTTCTTCCATTTGATCTTGAGATAAACATCTTCCTGTTTTTGGATCCCATTCATGGCGGTTGATGCCGTGGAATACAATTCGTTTTCCGTTGAGTTTCATAATGCCATATTCAAGCGTGAATTTTCTAAATCCAACTTGTTCTTGAATGGATTCTATGATTTCGTTGTTTGTATCATATAATACTAATTCTAATTGATAAAGATTAGGAAATTCACTACTCCATAGGCATGTATTTTCTACAGGGATTTCAAATGTATCTTGCATATTGCCATTCCATACGATGTTTCCTTGTGGATCGTATAGTTTGGCTTGTAGTGTATGGGATTCATTACTACTCATTTTACAAACACAACTAAGAACACTTTTATTTGTGTCTAGATTGATGTCTGTATCGATTTTTAAGTCTTGTATGTGTTGGCTAGGTTGTTTATAGATCATGACATCTCTAAATATGCCTGTAAAACGCCACATGTCTTGGTCTTCTAGCCATGTGCCTGTGCATTTTTGAAAGATGCGTACGCAGAGTACATTATCTTTTTCTTGTGTGTATTTCGTAATGTCAAAGCGGCTTGGGGTAAAGGAATCTTCAGAGTATCCGATAAATTTACCATTTAGCCATACGTAGATATTGGATTCTACGCCTTCAAAGGATAGGATGAGTTTATTTCCGATAAAGTCTTGTGGACAATCAAATGTTTTACGGTATTGATAGACTTTATTTTTGTCCATATCAATTTGTCCTGGTTTTGCCACGTCATGCCCATCCCAAGGGTAGGTAACGTCTGTATAGTGGGGGTTATCGAATCCTTGGAGTTGGATGTGTCCGGGCACTTGGATGTCGTTCCAGTTGGTGTCATTAAATTCTGTATTATAGAAGAATTTAAAGCATGAATCATAATTTTTTGAAAGGTTGAATTTCCATGTTCCATTTAGTGAGAATGAGCTTGGTTTTTTGTCCTTTCCAATTGTATATATGTGGTCGCTATAAGCGTGTTGTCTATTTACTTGAAAGACGCGTGGGTCTTTGATCCAGTTTAAGTCTGGTGTTCGCATTGTATCACTCCTTGTTTTATTGGTAACTTAAATTATATCAAAGGCAAGTATTGAAAGGAAGGTAAAAATCAATTAAAATATTTGATAAATTGGAGGTTGAAAGATGTCAGACGTTCTTGGTTTTGTGGTTTCAATAGCCTTAATTTATTTTGTAATCAAAGTCGCATTTAAGTTTATTAAGTGGATTGGGATTTTGTTGGTTGCAGTATTTGTGTTTAAGATGGTAGCACTTCTTATATAAGGGAACTGAGGTTCTCTTTTTTTGTGTTCTAACGATAATTTATAGTTTTAAAGTATTAATTAGAAAATAATTTAATTTTTTTATTTTTTATATAACCGATTCTAAATTTACTTCGTCTTAATAGTGTAAGGATAAAAAAACAAAGTAAGAAGGAGAGATTTAGTATGACTAAAAATAAAGTGTTTTTATCGATTTTAGTATTTGTAGGTGTGTTTTTCATGTTATATGGATACCAGGATTTAATTGTGACTGAAGAAATTAATATGGTTGATCAGGCGCTTATTAATGGTTTTGATTTTGAAGTTTCATTCTTAGTTGGATTGTTAAGTGGATTGTTGGTATTGGTTTTGACTTATCATAAGGGAAAGATAGATCCTAGCATTTTAACAAAAGAATATATTCGTACAAAGTTTTCAGTGTCTGATTTAGAGAAGTTTGAAACATTGGATGAAGAAACAAAACAAGGTGTCTATGATTATTATCAAGATCATTTTGATTTGGATGATGTAGCGGATTGTTTGAGTTATATTGAAAAGAAACAGCCTAAGACAAATAAGTTTGTGAAATTAGGATTGTTGGGAGTAATTTGTTGTGCATTGATTTTAGTTTTGAGTCCGGTTCATTCAGATTATGTATCGGCTAAAGAACAATATAATGAGATTCTTAGACAACAAGAAGAGGCATACAATCAGATTGTTACAGAACAATATTTATATTATGAGGGTTTACCTATAATTGAGATTCTTCCTGGTAATAATTTAAAGGCTGGAGATGTTCAAAAATATGTAGATGAATTTATTAGAACGCAGCCTCAGTTCTTATTGGATAATTGTCGATTAATTAAATTTTGTGAACCACAAAACTTTGATGCGATTGCAATTGCAGATGATGTTGATATTGATAATAGAGGTTTTGGTGCTTATGCATATGCATCTTCAGATGATTTGTCAATTACACTACAGATGGATGTAAATGAAATTAACAATCAAAAAGGAACGGTAAGTCATGAATTAACACATATCTTTGATTTTGTACATGGAAATTATTATACATATCTTGGTATTTCCGATGGTTATGAATGGCAAAGATTACATGAAATGGCTCCAGGTTGTTTAGGGAAGTATGGCAGAGATGATACCGCAGAATTCTTTGCGGATGCAGGTGAAATGTATATCAATTATCCAGAAAAACTAATGGAAGCCAATATGGATATTTATAATTTTATGAATAATTTGTATCAGATGTATTAAAAATAAAAAAATTTAAATTTTATACAACCAATTGAAGAATAACTTCGTCTTATATAGTGAAGAGGTAAATAAGGAGGAAATGAAAATGAAAAAGGTTATTGGTTTATTAGTAATGTTAGTGTGTTTTACAGGGTGTGCAAGTAATGGTGGTGTTGATTATGAAGATCCATCTACATTTCAAGAACAAAATTTTGCATCTTATGAAGAATGGGTAGATGCAGAATTGGATTTAGCACAATACTACGGAGGTTTCACAGATGAGCAACTAGCATATTTTAGAGAGGTTGCTATGCAAGATGAAGCATTGTTCAGAGAAGAATTTCGTCGTTTTAATGAAGAGGTTGAAATGTATTTGCAGCAACAAGATATGATTGCACAACAACAAAATGAATTGGCTAATCAACAGCAGCAACAAATGTTTGATCAGCAACAACAAATGTTTGATCAACAAGTCCAGATGAGTATGGGTTTTTAAAAAGGAGATGTTGACATGCAACACGAAATAGATTGGTTGGGTAGATATTTAGATAAAAAAGGAATTGATTTGATTGTGCTCTATCAGTTGAGTGTGAAAGAGAGTGTTAAGTATTTAAGGCTAAGTCCTTTTCAAAGAAAATGTTTTAATGGAATTTATTGTAGTTGTTTGTCTGATTTTACATATAAAGAATTGTTGTTGATTGTAGAAAGAAATGTATGGAGCTTACTATTTACGCTCTTATTTATTGGAATGTTAATTTTAAAATTGAGGTAACGAAAATGTTAAATAAAAAATTATTCAGTACGAGTTTAGTGTTAAGTATTTTGTTAGTCGGATGTTCTAGTGTAAAAGAAAATGAAGTAAAGGAAAATAAAGAGAAAGTAGAAGAGGTAGAAGTACAAGTACAAGAGGAAAAAAATGTAGAATCCAATGAAAGTGTACCTGTTGTACAAGAGTATTCAAATTCAAATAATCAGGTACAGGAATATAGTGCACCAATTGAAGAAAATTCAAATGATACATATGTTCCAGAAGTAAAGGAAACACCACAACCTGAAGATAATGGTGAAAGAGAGATCGTTCTAGTACGTGAAGAAATACCAGCTTGTGATGATACAATTCCTTATGGTGCTTATACATCTTATGATGAGGCTAATAGTGCAGCTAAAGCAGCTTTAAATGAAGCGTTCTTTGCGGAAGGTTGGATGAATGGTCATTATGGAGTAGATACACATCAAACAGAGTGTGGAACTATTTACTATACGTATTGGTATGAAGAGTTTATTGGGAATTAATGGTTATGAATATCTAGTAATAAATGTGTTTATACCATATAATGTAATTATATTAATTGCGAATTGGGTTAGAAATGGGGAGATTATAAAATATAATATTAAATTTCAGAGTGGGTTGATGAGCATAGGCGAATCTTTATGGAATTATTTTGATAATAATTAGAAAGAAAATAGGAGATACTAGAAATGCAAACTAAAAATTTTGATGAATTAATTAAACAAAAATTAGCTGAGATTGAGGCTTTGAAGCAGGAAAAGGAAGAACAGGAAAAGGCAAAAAAGGCGAATATAGAAAATCTTCAAAAGGAAAAGGGGGATTTGTTAATTCAAATCAAGAGTGCTAAGGAAAAATTAGATACTTTAGAAATCGCAAAGAAAGATATCCAGGATCAGATGGATGTATTAAGAAAAGAGTTACAAAATGATTCTGATCGTTTAGTAGATATTGAATGTCAATTAAAAAAATATGAAGATGGAGATGTTGAAATCCATGTAACTAAAGAAGAAAGTATTGTAGATACAAACGCTGTCCTTAATCAAATTAATGAAGAACAACCAGAAGAAGAGGTGGTTCCGTTAATTCCAGCTTTAGAAGAGAAAGTAGTTGTTGAAGAAGAAAAGTCTGTATTTGAACAGGCTTTGGAAGCTACAGTGCAACAAACTCAAAAGGATGATACGCATTATAAATATCATCATGTTTTTGATGACTTGCAAGTAAAGGATAAAGAGATTTATCGAATCATTGATCAACTTGAAAAAAGAGCTGAGTATTCATTTAAAGAAACATTTACTACAGTTGGTGTGTTTTTAGATAAAGTTACAGATCGTATTTTAGTACAAAATAATTATCGTCCTGAGATTGTGATAAATTCAGCAGATGATATGGTTACTCGTATTAATGTTAAGACTAGCTTTATCTTAAAGAATAAATTGGTTGAAATTAGTCCGGATAATGTAAGTTACAAGTGTGGTGCTTTAATTGGTTGTCATAATGAATATTTAAAAACAAATGTATTTATGTTCTTATTCTTATTGTACAAATCAGCGACTTTGGATGAGTCTTCAAATAATGGTACTTGGCCTCTTTATAATGACGAAGTTATGTTGAAATGTATTAAGAGTATTCATTATTTATTAAAAACAACAAAAATTTAAATTTTTTTAAAAAATATATGTCCAAATCTAAGTTTATCTCGTCTTATATAGTGAAAGGCGAGATAAGCCTTAGAAAGAGGACTTAAAATGGAAAAAAAGAAAATGATGATCGCTACATGTATTTTTGGCTTAACATATGGATTTGTAGCATATTATGAACAGTTAAGAGGAACTGAGAATCTTACAATTATTGATCAGACTGTGTTCAAACATATGGATAGTTCATTGGCGATTGTGTTGGCAGTGTTAATTACGATTATTTACTTAACTTTTGTTTATAAACGAAATAAAAAAAGTGAGTTTGAATTATTACAAGATTATATTGATTCTTCAGCAAGTGAGAATGTAAAAAATGAACTTCAGATAATGAGTGATGTTGATAGACAATGTTATTATCGTATTCTTCAAAGTATGTTTTCAGAGGGTGATCAGCAAGCATATAAGGATTTCGTTGACAATTATAATTTAACATACCGTAAAGTACGTTTGATTTGTCGTGGCGTGATTGCAGTTTGTTTAGCTCTTATTATGATTGCCACAACACCTTTGAAAAATGATTATGTGAAGGCTTGTGAATTATATAATCAACAATTAGAACAAGAAGAGGCTGCTCGATTAGCTGCTGAAGCTGAATATAATCAAATAATTGAAGATCAAATTTTATATTATGATGGTTTACCTCCTATTAATTTGGTGTCTGGAAACACATTTAAAAAGGGAGATGTAGAAACATATATTAATGAGTACATTCGTACGCAACCACAATTTTTATTAAATAGATGTGGCATGATCAATTTATGCACGCATGATACTTTTATTCAATATTGTAATGCTTATAACATGAGTACTAGTTTAGGTGAATATGGTAATACATATGCTTTTGCTCACTCATCAAATATGAATATCTTTTTACAACTTAATATTGATGGTGAAGATGACAGACCATGGCAATATCATACTGTAGCTCATGAATTATCACATATATTCGATTTTTCATATGGAAATTCTTATACTTGGAGAGGTATTTCGGATGGAGCAACATGGCAAAATCTTTATAGTCAATATGGATCGTTAATTAGTGATTATTCAAATTATAGTTCATCAGAAGGTTTTGCGGATGCGGCAGCTATGTATGTGGAACATCCAGAAGATTTAAAACAAATTAGTTCAGAAGTATTTAATTATATTAATAGTTTGTATCAAATGTATTAATCAGAGAGGAAATAACAATGGGAATAATAAAGAAGATACTATTTGTGTTAATAGTAGTTATTGGTTTAACAGGGTGTAGTTCTTATAAAACGGATGATATAGACCCAAATATGTTGTGTGGAACATGGCAATCACCGGGGAAATTAACGAATCAGAATAATTTCTATATTTACAATTCGGATGGAACATTTACATATTATAGTTTGAGTATTAGCGATATGATGGTTTCCAAATATGAAGAGGTGCATGGAACATATACGGTTGAAGGCGGAGGTATTCATATTACTCCAGAGTCAGGTGCTCCAATGGTATATGCAGTTGATCATTTAGATGAAAATCAAATGATTTATATTGGTAGAAATAGTGCTTCAATGACTTGTAATCGCTATGACTACAATACTTTAAGTTATCATTTATCAAGGTCACTTAATTAATAGGAGGAAAGTATAATCATGGCAAACGTATATAATATGAGTTCACATAATGGAAATCAGGATAAATTAAATGAAGCAAATGCGATAAAAAGTAAAATGACTGTTTTCCTTGTGATAGGATTGATAATTGCTTTAATTGGAGTAGGTATGTTTCTTTCTATCATGAATCAGGGAAATAGTTATATGTCGATTCCAATTCATGATGGAGTTGTTTTATCTGAAGAAGATTATACTGGTACAAATAATCCATTTTTCGCAATGGGAATGATTGCTGTTGGAAATATCATTTTTGTGACTGCACGCTTTAAACGTAATAAAGTAAAGAATTTAGCTATTATGTTACAACAGGGTATTGATTGTGAAAACCATGTAGCCAATTCATTAGAAACTCTACCAAGCAACTATTATGTTTTAAATAATGTTGGGATTAAAGATAATAAGGGAAGATCTGAAATTGATTCTTTGGTAGTTAGTAAAAATGGTATTTGGATTGTAGAAGTCAAAAGCCATATAGGTAGTATTTATGGTGAAGAAGAAGACAATGTTTGGGATTATGATCGCGGAAATGGATCAGATGGCGAAATAGAAAATCCATTAAAACAGTCTTATCGACAAATGAAAATTTTAAAGAATATTTTTGGAGAATATGGTATTCAAATATTTATAAACTATTGTGTAGTATTTCCAAACGCTAGCGCAGTACGTGTTGATTCAGATAAGGTGTATACAAATATAGATAGATTAAAACAAGATATTGTAACTGGAGGTAGTAAGAAAATTAGTACGAATGAGTTAATCAAGATTTTAGGTGTTTTTGGTATACAAGATGATTCTTTGAAATGTACAACTGAAACAGTAAAGAAAGAGACTGTTAAACAAAAAACAGAAAAAACAGATAAAGTCAAAAAAGAAGAGGTAAAACCCAATACATCAAAGGTTCAAGAGACTGTATTTGCTAGTTTAGAAGAGGATGATTTAAGTCGTCAGATTTCAGAACAATTGGAAAGAGAACGTCGTTTACAGGAACACGAAAAGCGTATGGGTCGGCGTAATACAAAGAAAAAGCACACTAACAATAGAAGTTGGACACATGATGGTGACTCGTTTGATTGTAATGACAACATGAATATGAGAATGCAGCAACAAATGATGGATGATAATAATAGACTGTTCGAACAACAACAAATGATGAATTTAAACCAGCAAGAAATGGATAGATTTGCACAAGAGAGTATGCGTATATCTGAAGATGCATGTAGAGATTGTATGGATTATTCGATGCATGAGTCATATAACGCAATGAATGATTCATTTAATGCGATGAATGATTCCTCATTCAACAATGATTTTGGAAGTTTTGGTGGCTTTGGTGGCTCTGGGCCATTCTAGAAAAGGAAAATAGGAAAATGGAAAAGGGTTTAATTGTAAGAGCAAGAAAAAAGGATAATGAAGCAATTGCTGAGATTATCCAATTAACAGAAAGAAAAGCATACTTTATTGCTTATAAAGTAGTGAATAATGAGGCTACGGCTAAAGATATTGTACAGGAAGCGTATATTCAAGCTTTTCAGAAACTGGATCAATTGAGTGATGATTCTAAGTTTGAGAGTTGGTTCAATCAGATTGTTTCGCATAAGGCATTGGATTATACAAAATCTAAACAAGGTAAGAATAAACCTGTAGATTTTAGTTCTTTAGATGATGAAGAGAATAGACTTGAGTTTGAAGCAAATATTGAGAATGATAAGGCTTCTTTTGAACCAGAATCGAGTATGAATTATAAAGAGCTTCAGGAAGGTGTACAGGGCGTATTAAATGAACTTCCTGAAAATCAAAGACTAGCATTGATGATGTATTACTTTGAAGATATGAGTGTTTCTGAAATAGCAGATGTTTATGGTGTGAGTGGAAATACTGTAAAGGGATATCTAGCATATGGAAGAAAGAAAATCAAGAATATAATTGAGACAATGAGAGAAAAGGGTGTATCTTTCTATGGAGTTGCACCAATGCCATTCTTAACATGGATGTTGCATGATCAAATGACAAAGACAGCTGTATCACATGTATCAAAGGATATCATTATCAAAACGGTTGGAACAAGTGCAGCAGCTACAACGGCTGGGGCAGCTGCTACAAAAACAGGTGCATCCAAATCAGGATTTGCGAAATGGTGGGCAAGTAAAACGGCGAGTGTAAAAGCAGGTGTATGTGCTGGAACAGTAGCAGTAACAGGTGCAGCTGGATATGCAGCAGTTGATTATAATAGTAACTATAATCAGGTAGTTAGAGCTGTGGATAAATTAGATTCACTGGAATCTTTCCATATTAAAGGCTCTGAAATTAGTCCGGATGGAACATCGGTTGAGTATGATATTTATATTAAAAATACAGACGATAAGGAAGAGTATTATAGTTTGTATACGAATTCACATCCAGATTATGAAGGCTATACGTTTGTGAGTCATTTTAAAAAAGATAAGTGTCAATATTATGAAACACAAGATCCTGTTGATTTGGATTCAATTGACATGAATAGTTTTGGTGATTATACAAAACCTTCTGTCGATGGGGACGCACTGGTTGATTGTTTTATTAATCAAGGAAAATCTAACTATAGAGAATTAAGTGTTTTAAAAGTAGATGCATATGATTTTGAAGCTTTAAAAGTATTAGGTAAATCAGAAAATGAACCATCAGATTTCAGGTTTAACATTATAAATAAAATGCAAAAAAAAGATGAAAAAAATATGAATGAAGTGTCATTTAAAAAAGAAGAGGGTATTAAAGTTTTAGAGTATAATATGGCATTGTGGAGAAAACTTGAATCTGGTGAAGTAGAAATAAAAGAGAAATCGAATTTTAAATGTAAGATGAAAATAAAAAATGGTTATTTAATCAGTCTCGAGCATTATACACCTTACAATAGTGATGATGGAGATATGGTTTATGGTATCTGTAAAATGGAATTTGTTGATTTTGTTAAATAAATCAATTTAAAGTTCTATTAATAAAGGGATAAATTATTAGTTATGAAAAGAATGAAAAAAATGATAAAAGTATTATTGAGCAGTATTTTTTGCTTGTCTGCGTTAGCTGGATGTTCAAGTAGTCCATATGCAAAAGCTGAAGCGCAGACGTTGACTATTCAAGGAGTACCTGTATATGTTGAACCAGATGAGGAGACAACTCAAGAGGATATTGATAAATACCTAAAAGAAATTAAGGCTCAGCCAGAATTTTTGATGAAAAACTGTACAGGTATTTATTTACAGGGAGAAAGTAGTTATTATGAACAAAAGAAACAAATATTGGGAGAAAATATTAAAGCTTCTGGTGGCCATGCAATAGAAGAAAAAATTTATTTGGATGCGAAAACAAAATATAGTAATGGAGAAAGAACAAGCGACATCATAAGAGAAACTATTACTCATGAGCTATGGCACGTATTTGATTATGTGAAAGGAAACGATGTATACTATTTATCTGAATTAGACTTTAATATTTTGTACAATCAAAACCCTGGTTCTATAACCGAATATGGAGCTACAACTGTTCATGAATTTTTTGCTGAAGGTGGGGAAATGTATATCTATTCGCCGGAAGAATTGAAAGAAAAAAATATAGATGTGTACAATTATTTTGAAGCATTACCAAAAGAATAGAATGGTGAAATCACAAATTTGGGCGCTCTAAAATAGTGTAGGGTTATGTGAAAATACCGGCTTTAAATTATTGTAG
>ERZ779866.2995-NODE-2995-length-14222-cov-6.446389_pt1 | contig 14222 bp, 10 predicted proteins | sample MGYA00511248_ERZ779866 | MGnify/ENA primary metagenome ERZ779866 (study PRJEB29588, sample SAMEA2155758) | human gut metagenome | biome: human gut; feature: human-associated habitat; material: faeces | place: Denmark | collected 2008/2010 ... | reverse complement strand
AAGCCGCTGCTGTCCATCTTCCGCTATGACCAGATTCGCATCATCTACAGGGCGGTGCAGCTTCTGCTGATCATGGGCGTAATCTTCCTCATGCTCAGGCGCGGGCTGTGCTGGTACCTGTTGCCGTTCCTGCTTTCCGTACTGCTGCTGTCCCCTTCGCTCATTGTCCAATCCCTGCACTTCTCTTCTGTCTGCATGGTCGCGCTGGCCGCGATGCTCCTGCTGCTGGCCCTGACGGATTGGCTGAAAAAGGGCTTTCGTCTGCCCCTCTTTTTTGCCTGCGTGGGATGTGCCGCCTCCTACGTCGATCTTTTGACGGCCCCGCTGATCACGCTCGGCTTTCCCCTCACGCTGCTGCTGTGCCTGCGCTGGCGGGACGGCGTTCGCGTCCATGCGCGGGAGTTTCTGACGCTGTGCCTGTGCTGGGCCGCAGGCTACGGTGGCATGTGGGCCGCCAAATGGGTCCTGACCGCCCTGTTGATGGACCCGTCCATTTTCCTTAACGCAATCGACGCCATCAAAAACCGTTCCTCCATGCTGGATGAATCCGGCGCAGCTTTCAACTACGCGGATATGCTTGCGCGCAACCTACGCTACCTTCAGGATAGTCCGCTGCTCTACGCCGTTTTTGTCCTGGACGCGCTCTATCTGGCGCTGGCGTTTGTGCGGCGTCCGTCCGGCAGCGCCGTGCGCGGCGCCGTCCCGTTCCTGGCGGCAGCCCTGCTGCCCTTTGTCTGGTACCTGTTTGCCGGCAACCACAGCTATATCCACTCGTTCTTTACGTACCGGGCGCTGGGGGTAACGCTTTTTGCTTCCTCATGCCTGTTTGTCTCGCTGGGCTCACGCCATGACCTGCCGCCTTTCCCGTCAGGCGGGGAAAATTTCAAGGAAGCAAAAAAACCCGCCGCACCCTGACGAGTGCGGCGGTCCCTTTTTTATTGTCCGTTCATCTCCGCGATCAGCCCGTCTATGTCCAGCTTGCCCTTCATGTAGCTGTTTGCGGGCGTCCAGCCACCCACATACCCGCATTTCGGGAAGATCAGGTAGGGGGCGACCTCCGTGCGGTAGCGTTCGAGCTGTTCCCGGCTGTAGTAGCGCCCGTCGGCTTCCCCGGCGTCACGCAGGCGGATGAGCTCGTCGATCACGCTCTGGGCCTCGTTCTGCTGCTTCTGGGCCTCAATGTCGCGGTCGAGGCTGGCGCGCAGCAGGGCGACATAGTCATATTCCTCGTACAGCGCCGGAGCAAATTCCGGGGCGGTGCGCGCCATGGCCGCGCGGATGTAGTCGGCGGCCTCGTCCGCCTTATCGGTCCGGGCGTTCATGACCCAGACCTCCAGCCGCATGGGCACCTTTCGCTCCGTCCCGACGGAAAAGAGCGTCTCGTTCCCCAGCGGGTGGTTGGCCGCGTCGCTGACCAGCATGTACAGCGTGGTGGAGCCTTCATTATAGAGGGGCTTGAGGTTGTCGCCAAGCAGCGCCGTCAGCTCCCCGATCTGCCTCACCCCGTCGCGGAAGGCGTCGGTATCATAATCGACGTTTCCCTCCGCGTCCGCAAACTCCCCGGCATACTGATTGATAAAACTCGAAAGCAGCAAAACGCCTGCCTGACCATTCAGCATGCCATCGAAAAAGAGGGTGCCGCGCCGCGTTTCCGCGTCCAGCGCAAAATACTTCTGTGCGAGGGCGTAGAGCTGCGCATAGGTATGCGGCTCGTCCGCCTCCGTAAGCCCCAGCTTTTCCCCCAGGCCGTAGGGGTCCCCATCCAGCCACTGCATGCTGTAACGGGCGCCTATGTACCAGCCCATCGTGGGCACGCCCATCATGCGGTCGTCCACCGTGACCGCCTCTCGCACGGCGGGATAGAGCTTCTCCTCCCCGAACAGCTCCGTCAGGTCCATGAGCAGCCCGGCCTCGTCCAGCTCCCGAAGGGTGAGCTCGTCCGTCGTGATGCGGGCCACATCCCAATCGGTGGTGAAGATCAGCTCCCGGAGGTTGGTGTCGATGCCGTTGTCAAGATACTCGGCGGGGATCATCTCCAGGCTTCGGTCCGGGTACTGCGCCAGATAATCCTCGCTGACGAACCAGCCGTCATTGAGCACGCGCAGCGCGCCGCCGTCCTGCGCCAGCGCAGGCAGGGCGCCCGTCAGCAGGCACAGGCACAGCGCGATGCAAAGTCCACGTTTTTTCATTGGGCCTCTCCTTTCATTTCGGGCGTGACCGTCACGACCCATTCGTCCTTCAGCCAGGTGTTGTCAGGCTCTTCGCGCAGCCATTCACCCTCGGGCGTGACCTCCCAGTTGGCGATGGAGAGGATCACGTCATAGCTCTCTGCGCGCTCGATGCCGCCCTCGCGGCCCGCGAACTCGAAACAGAAGCGAATCGTTCCGTCCGGCTGGGGGATCTGGTCGTAGCCGACGCTGTCCGGCTCGCCGTTTTCATCCAGCACGCCGTCCGCCACGCATTTGGCCAGGATGAGCCTGGCCCCCCGCTCCTTCGCCAGCTCCACGTAGCTGGGCGCGCCGTCGGGCACGGTATAGTCCTTGCCGTAGTGCAGGGGATAGCCCGCGGGCTCATAAATGCCCGAATTTTCGTCAATTAGCACGATGTTGGCGCCCTCCGCCGCGCGGATGACCCCGCTGCCGTAGATCGTGCCGTCCTTGTAGATCACGTCGTCCAGCGTATAGATCACATCGCCCAGCTGCCTGCTCTCGCCCGAGGGCGCGATATCGCCCGAAAGCAGTTCGTCCTTTCTCTCCTCGCCGCCAAACCACCCCGCCAGGTCGGCCGTGCGGCTCTCATACACCGCCAGTGCGATCCCGCACAGGAGCGCCAGCACCAGTGCCGCGATCAGCGCCGTGCGCAGCATACGCGGCCGCGCGGCCGGAGCCGCATCAAGATTTTTGAGCGTATGCCTCACGCGCGCCTCCAACCGGACGGGGTCCGGTTCATATGCGCGCCGCCACTCGGATTGTTTCATTCGATATCCTCCTTTAAAAGCTCCCGCAGGCGTCCACGGGCCATGTGCAGCCGGGAGGTGACGGTTCCCCTGGGAATTCTCAACAGCCTGGAAAGCTCCGAAACGTCGTACCCCTCCATGTAGTGCAGGACCGTCACGGTCCGCAGCTTTGGGGGCAGGGCGTCCAGCGCGTCGCGCAAGGCGGCGATATTCCCGTCGGTGGCAGGGCTCTCCGGCACGCTCTCCACGGGCACCATGCGTTTTTGCCTGCGCTGGATGTTGACACATTCCCGCATCAGAATGCGCATGAGCCATGTGTCGAAGTATTCCTCCCGGCGAAGGGATGAGCGCTTCTGCCACGCCCTGAGCACCGCCTCGGACACCGCGTCCAGGCAGTCCTGCTCCCCTTGAAGGTAGCTCCTGGCCACGCGGTACATTTTTTCCCGCGCATCCAGAACGCGACCCTCAAAGTCCTCCCTTGTCACAGGCTTCCCCTCCTTTTGTTCAAGCGCGCTTTCACCCATTAGACGCGCGGCGGGGGTATTTGATTGAGTGGCGGAAAAAAATTGCGGCGCGACTGGTTCAGTCGCGCCGCGCTTATGGCTTTGTGGGATGACTTACGCCTTGCCGTTGCAGCCCAGGACGTTGACGATCTTGTGACGCACCATCTCACGGATGCCGTCGCGCGCGTCGGTCAGGTACTGGCGGGGATCGAAGTGGTCAGGATGCTCGGCCAGGTGCTTGCGGATCTCGCCGGTGAAGGCCAGGCGCAGGTCGCTGTCGATGTTGATCTTGCACACCGCCATGGTCGCGGCCTTGCGCAGCATTTCCTCGGGCACGCCCTGCGCGCCGGGCATGTTGCCGCCGTACTTGTTAATCATGTCCACATAGCTGGGGATGACGCTGCTGGCGCCGTGCAGCACGATGGGGAAGCCGGGCAGGCGCTTGGAAACTTCCTCAAGGATGTCAAAGCGCAGCTTGGGCTCGCCCTTGAACTTGAAGGCGCCGTGGCTGGTGCCGATCGCGATGGCCAGGCTGTCGCACCCGGTGCGGGTCGCGAACTCCTCGACCTCCTCGGGGCGGGTGTAGCTGGAATCCTCGGCGGACACCTTCACGTCGTCCTCCACGCCGGCCAGGCGGCCCAGCTCGGCCTCGACAGTCACGTTGCGGTCGTGCGCGTACTCGACGACCTTGCGGGTCAGGGCGATGTTCTCCTCAAAGGGCAGGTGGCTGCCGTCGATCATGACGCTGGTGAAGCCGCCGTCGATGCAGCTCTTGCAGGTCTCAAAGTCGGGGCCGTGGTCCAGATGCACCACGATGGGCAGGTCGGTATCCGCGATCGCGGCCTCGATCATCTTCATGAGGTAGACGTGCTTGGCATACTTGCGCGCGCCCGCGCTCACCTGCAAAATGAGGGGAGCGTTTTCCATCTTCGCGCCCTCGGTGATGCCCTGGATGATTTCCATGTTGTTGACGTTGAAGGCGCCGATGGCGTAACCGCCCTCGTAAGCCTTTTTGAACATTTCCCTGGTGTTGACCATGGCCATGGGTATCTCCTCCTTACTACTTGGTAGTGCCTATATTATACCAAAGTTTGTCCCGCTTGGGTAGAGGCGACGCAAAAATTGCAGGAGCGCCGCTCCCCGGCCCGATGAAACGGGCCGGAGGCAGCGCCCCCGCAGCTTTCATGCGGTGAGAGCCGCTTACAGTTCGGGAATGAAATCGGGCAGTTCGCCGGTAGAAACGAAGTAACCGGAGATGTAGCCGAAGGCGCACGCGTCAGCGTCAGCATTGGAGCCCAGACGATTGGTGCCATGCACGCCGCCGGTAACCTCGCCCGCCGCGAACAGGCCGGGGATGACCTGGCCGTAAATGTCCTTGACGCTGGTGTTGCCGTCGATCACCAGGCCGCCCATGGTGTGGTGCACGGACGGATACTGCGGAATGGCGTAGTACGGGCCTTCCTCCATCTTGACCATGGTGGAAGCCATCACCTTGCCGAAATCAGGATCGGAGCCGCTATCGATGTAGCCGTTATGCTTGTCGATGGTGGTCTTGAGGTTTTCCGCCGTCACACTGGGGTATTCGCCCTTGACCGCAAAGGCGTTGATCTTCTCGGCCAGCTCCTCCAGCGTTTCGCCCTTGAGCACGCGGCCGCTCTGTACGCCGGCCTCCAGCTCTTCGGGCTTGACAAACGCGCTGACCACCGGCTCGGTGAAGAGGGCATAGGTGGAGATAAAGCCGCTGTTGACGGCCGCGTTGGCACATACGTCGCGGCGGTCGCCCTCGTTGACATAGCGGTTGCCGTTATAATCCACATAGATGATGCCGTAGGAGGGGCCGGTGAAGGGCCACACGGCATAGCTGTCCAGCACGCCGGTGTTGGGATCCGCCCAGGGATAGCGCTGGATGTTGCTCATCTGGGTGGTGTTGGCGCCGATGGCCTGCGCAAGGTAGATGCCCTCGCCGGTGGAGGCGGCCTTGATGTTGGTGGTGGGCAGGTCGGCGGTCAGGTACGGCACCTGGGTCTGGCGCATGTCCACATTGGAGGAAAAGCCGCCCGTGGCCAGAATGACGCCCTTCCTGGCCTCGATGGTCTTGTAGCCGTCCTTTGTTGCCACGCGGATGCCCATCACACGGTTGGCCTCGTCGCGGGTACGGTAGATCTCGACCATCTTGGTTTCCAGCTCGATAACGGCGTCGGTATTCTTCAGCATCTTGAGCTGGAGATCGGTGATATCAGAACCCACCTGGTTTTCGGTCACATAGGTGCGGTAGCCGTAGTGTCCGCCGGGACGGGCCAGGGTGTCGCGGATGACAAGGCCGTTATCCAGCAGCAGGTTGAGGTAGTAGGGCGAGCCGTAAACCATCTCGGTCACCAGTTCGGGCACGCTCATGTTGTCGCCGCCCTTGATGGTGTCCTCAATGTGCTTTTCGGCGGTGTCAGGTTCCAGATCGAACTTCTCCTGTAGCTCTGCCGCAACCTTAGAGGTATAGGCCGCATACTGGCCGCCGTTGATAGCGCTGTTGCCACCGGTGGTGGAGAGCTTTTCCACCAGCACGGTGCTGGACCCGGACTCCACGGCGCTGTAGGCCGCCGCCAGGCCCGCAAAGCCGCCGCCGACCACGACAACGTCGTAGCTCTCGTCCCAGGTTTCGGGCACTTCAAAGGAGCCCATCACAGGATAGTAATCCGGCGCAAGGTCCTCTTCGGCCTCCGGTACCTTGGAGAAGGCAGCCAGATCTGCTCCGGCTTCGGTGAGCGCAGCCTCCACCGCGGCCTTCACGCCATTGGAGGTCATGGTCGCACCGCTGATGCCGTCCACCGCGATGCTCTGGGCTTCCACGATCATGCCGGGCAGTTTTTCCAGCGCCGGATAGCCGGGCGAAGTCTCGTTGTGCTCCTTGATCACAACGCTCTCGATCGCGCTGTCGGTGAGGGTCACCTCCACCACCAGACCATCAAACATGCCCTTAACGGTCTCGGTATAGGTTCCTGCTTTCATGCCTTCCGCCATTGCAGGCGCGGCCAGCATCAGCGTCAAACAGAGGAAAATAGCCAGAATTCGTTTCATTTTTCCATACCCCCTTATTTGTTATGTCCTTGACTAAGTGAAACGAACTGGTTCAGTCATACCATATTATTAAACTTTGGTCAATATCGTTTTTTATATACTTCCATATTCGAAACCATATAACGTCATTCCCTTATCCGCGCGCAATCCCTTGTCCGTCACCGTTAAGGATGGGTTTGACATCGCGGCAGGAAAACGGTATGATGGATACTGAATGAATCTACGCTGAAGGGAGGGGTAGCGATGAGCGAGGTTCCAGATCGCAACGCCGCAAGTGCGTCTGCAGAGGCGTCCAATCCCTTTGCGCCCATTGACTATGCCTCCCGGCTGAAAGCCCCTTCCAAGCACACAGGCGCCTTCCATGCCATGCAGCCGCTCCAGCCCGGTCAGCTATACGGTGCGGCTCCCTGGATGAGCCCGCCCAAGCCGCTGGCCTCCAACCCCGCACCTCAGGAAAGCGGGGAGGTTCCGTCCGGGCAGGGCGCGTCCTCTTTTTCCTCGGCCTTTCCTCCCTATGCGTACCCGTCGCCAACCAGGCCCGTTTCCTCCGGCGAAAGCGCGCCGTCCCACTCCGATATTCCGCCCTATCTCAAAAGGCGGCCCGTCCTGGGTCGCGACGCGGCGCATGCCGAACCGCCGCAGGAAGCCAGAGTGGACGTGTACAGCGCCACAGATTTTCAGCCCTCTCTTTTCCCGGACGAGACCGCCGCGGAACCGGCGGCACAGTCCGCTGCGCCACCCGTCCAGCAGCATGCGTCCCACCGCTCCCGCCGCAGCCGCATGGCGCGTCATCAGGTGGAGGAAACCTCCGTCCCCGACGCAGCGGCAGAAGGCGAAGCCGCCCCTCCCCTTGCGGACACTCTGCCGCCTCTGCCGGAGATGCCGTCAGGCTTTTCCTTCCAGCCGCCCGCCTGGGATGCTTCTTTTTCGCAGGAAGCTCCGCTGTTCCCCGCGGGAGGGGAACCCGGCGCGCCCTATGCGCCGCCGTTTCAGCCCGGCGCGCCCTACCGGCCTGCTCCTGCGGATGACCCTGCTTCCTTTTCGGAGGAATCCCAGCAACAGCCCACGGACGAAGCGGACGCCTTTTTTCGCGATGCTGCGGACGAGCCGTCCGTGCGAAGCGAGCCACCCGATATCCCTGCTCCTGAGCTGCGAGATCCTTTCTCTCCCGCTGTGCATGCGCATGCCGCGCCGCAAGAAGAGGCCTCCCGCGTTCCCCCGGCGGACCGGCCGGGCAATCCGCCGCCCCGTGATCCGGCGCCTCCCGCGCCTTCGTCCGAGACGGATCGTCCCCAGCGCCCACCGGTGCGTCCCGCGCGCGTGGCCGCGCTGATCGCAGCGTTTATGATGCTGGTCTTTTGTCTCGTGCAGGGGAGCCGCATCCTCACCGACCTGGCCCGCAACGAGCGGGAGATGGAGGACGTGCGGGAGGATTTTCTGGAGCGCACCGGCATGGAGCTGCAAAGCGGCGCGGCCCGCGTGGACCTGCTGCCCGCCGGGCAGACCTATGCCCCCACCTCGACTCCCGCTCTCACCCAGGCGGTCCAGACCCCCTCGCCCACGCCCGTCATCCCCATCCGTGAAAATGCCATTCAAAGCCTGAACAAGCGCGATACCAGCAATGTGCAGGAGGTTCCCGATCCTACGGACACCCCCAGCCCGCGCACCCGCCTGACCGAATATCCCGACAATCCGCTGAAAAATGTAATGGAAAGCCTGCTCCCGCTCATTGAGGAGAATGGCGATGTCGTAGGGAAGCTGACCATTCCGGGCGTGTTGGAAGAGGTGGTGGTGCAGCGCAACAACACCTACTACCTGACCCATAACTACCGGGGCAGCTCCTCCGACGCCGGAGCGGTATTTGTGGATGAAGGCTGTTCATTCCGTTCTCCACCTGAAAATCTGCTCCTGCGCGGGCAGGGCGCCATTGAGGGAAAGACGTTTGCCCCCCTGTGGCAGTATGCCACCGCCGGACGCGACTTTGTGGCTTCCGCCACCACCGCACACCTGACCACCCTGTACGAAGAGGCGGATTACGTGCTCTTCGCGGTTATTGTGGCCAGCAGCAATCCTTCCAGCCCCGACTATTTCAACTATGCCGGATATCCCAGCTTCGTCACCGATGCGGACATGCTGTCCTATATTGAGACGGCGCGCCAGCACAGCCTGTATTCCTTCAACGTGGATGTGGCCGCCTCGGACAGGCTGCTGACGCTCGCTACCCTGGGCAGCGGTACCGAAAGTCTGGTGCTTCTGTTCCGCCAGATGCGCTGATGCCGTTTCCACGCGCTATCCCCCGACTGATCAAGGAGGTATTGATATGCCGGATTCCAATGTGGTGATCTATCCCGGAGAGTTGCTTCTGCCCGCCGACCGCTCTGGCCTGACGGAATGGGCTTGTGTGGCCTGCGACCAATTCACCTCCCAGCCCAAATACTGGGAGGATGTGCGGCGGTTCGTCGGCGTCCATCCCTCCACGCTGGACCTGATTCTGCCCGAATGCTACCTGAACGAAGCCCCACAGCGCATCGGGCGCATTCATCAGGCCATGCGCGACGACCTGGAGCGGGGCGTGGTGGTTCCCGCCGTGTCCAACGGCTTCATTCTGGTTGAACGCAACACCTCCAGCGGCGCGCGCGTGGGGCTGGTGGCGCTGCTGGATCTGGAATGCTATGATCCCGCCAAGGGCAGCAAGGCGCTTGTGCGCGCCTCGGAGGAAACCATCGCGGAGCGCGTCCCGCCCCGGATGGTGGTGCGCCGCGGCGCGGCGCTGGAAACCAGCCATGTGCTGATGCTGATGGACGATCCCATGCACAGCGTGATCGAGCCCCTGTTCCAGAAGCACGACGAGCTGGACTGCCTCTACGACTTCCCCCTGATGATGGGCGGCGGGCACGTGACCGGCTATGCCATCACCGACCCGGCCGACATCGCTTCCGTATACGATGCCCTGGACCGTCTGCGCGCGCGCCTCTCTCCGGAGGACCCGCTGCTCTTTGCCGTGGGCGACGGCAATCACAGTCTGGCCGCCGCCAAGGCCTGCTGGGAGGAGGTCAAGCGCGGCCTGACGCCTCAGGAAACGGTCGTGCATCCCGCGCGCTTTGCCATGGTGGAGCTGGAGAACATTCATGACGACGCGCTGCGCATGGAACCCATCCATCGGGTGCTGTTCGGCTGCGACGGCGACGATCTGCTCGACGAAATCGCCGCCTTTGCTGCCGCGAAGGGCGCTGGCATCGCCGCGGGGCCCCAGGCACAGGAAATCACCGTCGTCTATGAGGGCAAGGAGGTGACCCTCGGTATCGAGGGCTCGCCCTATAAGCTGGCCGTGGGCACGCTGCAGGCGTTCCTGGATGGGTGGCTGCTCTCCCATCCCCAGGCACGGCTGGACTACATTCACGGCGAGGATACCGTTCGCACGCTGGTGGCAGGCGAGGGCGCCGTTGGCTTCCTGCTGCCCACGCCCGAAAGGGACCGGCTGTTTGACACCATTCGCACGGAGGGCGCGCTGCCCCGCAAGACCTTCTCTCTGGGCTCCGCCAACGAAAAGCGGTACTATCTGGAATGCCGACGGCTGTGACAGGCGCACAATCAGGCCCGGTCCCTTGCGGCCGGGTCTTTTTGTGTGCCGTCATATCCCGCCGCATCTTCGCATATGCCTCTGAAAAAACAAGAAAAAGTCAAAAAACGTATTGCCTGATATTGTAATTTGGAATAGAATTTATTGAAATCATGTATGATTTTATAGCGAATTTTTATGGAGGTTTCTATCATGAAGAAAAAAGCGCTTCTTATCCTGTCCGCCTTGGTTCTGGCGCTTTGGCCTGCCTTGTCACACGCCGTGGAGCTGCGCGGCTATGATTCCGAGCTGGGTTACGAGTACGTGGCGCTGGGCCGTTGCCCCCAGGATGAGGACGGCGGCGTGCGGGATATCATCTGGCGCGTGCTGGAAGTGAAGGACGGCGAGGCTTACCTGTACAGCGAATCCATTCTCTTCAACCACCGCGTGCACGAAGATGACGAGGAGTACGAGGATTTCGGCGGCCAATGGAACCTCACGGAGCTGTATCAGCTTTTGCACGAGGAAAAGCTGGAACAGTGGTTTACCTCGGAAGAACTGGAGCACCTTGTATTCAGCGATGAACTGGGCTACCTCTTTCTGGCCACCGGAGAGGATCTGAAAAACCGGGAGTACGGCTTCTCCAGCGATAAAGCCCGTCAGGGCTACGGCACTCCCTACGCGCTTGCCAACGGGCTCTTCCGCTATTCCAACGGTTCTTCCCCGTACTGGACGCGGTCGCAGTCCTCGACCAAAGCCTATGGCACCCGCTGCACCAAAGTGGATGGGCGCTTGGGTTATATTCGCTGCGTGGTGATGAACGAAGGGGTGCGTCCCGCCGTTCGTCTGTCCCTGACAGGCCTGGAGCTGGCCGGCAGCGGCACGTTTGAGGATCCCTACCGCCTGACGAGGTGAGCTCCCCATGAAAAAACTGTTTTTGTGTCTGCTGCTTCTGGGAGCGTTGCTGCTGCTTCCCGCCATAAGCGGCGCGGCCTCCCAGGCGCAGGACATCACCGCAGCCTGTGAGATCCGAACCTCCGGCGGCAACGACGTCGCGCGTCTGTATGACCGCCAATATACCACCCGTTGGACCGGACGCGAGCGCCGGGAAACCTGGATTGAATGTACCACCGACGAAGCCACGCCCGCCGGCTGCCTCTATGTGTGCTTCGCCGTCATGCCCGATGAGTGGCGCGTGGAAACGCAGGTGGACGATGAATGGGTTCCGCTGGTTTCCGGCGGAACCGACTATATGCACACCTGCGTGGAGCTGGGCGGCGTAACGCACTTTCGACTGTGGGCACGCTTTGACAAGGCGCAGTCCCTGATCATCAACGAGCTGTTCGTGCTGGGGGAGGGCGACTTGCCCTCCTGGGTGCAGGTGTGGGAGCCTGCGCCTGAAAAGGCCGACCTGATGGTGCTGGCCGCTCATCCCGACGACGAGCTGCTCTACTTTGGCGGCCTGCTCCCCACCTATGCCACGGAGCAGGGCAAAAAGACCGTGGTGGTCTACATGACCGATTCCAACACCACCCGTATGAGCGAGCTGCTCAACGGCCTGTGGGAGGTGGGCGTGCACAGCTATCCGGTGATCGGTCCCTTCTATGACGGCTACTCCTACTCTCTGGAGGAGGGCTACAGGAAATGGCCCAAAGCCCAGGCGCGCGCCTTTGTCATGGAGCAGATCCGCCGCTACCGGCCCGACGTGGTCGTCAGCCACGATGTAAACGGCGAGTATGGCCACGGCGCGCACCGCGTGTGTGCCGATGTCGCGCTGTATTGCGTGCAAAACTGCATGCGGCTGGATGTGGAAAGCGAATCTGCGGCGGAGTATGGCCTGTGGACCGTGCAGAAGCTCTACCTGCATCTCTACGGCGACGACCCGCTGGAGCTGGACTGGAACGTGCCGCTCTCCTCGCTCGGCGGGCGTACAGGCCTGCAGGCGGCGCAGGATGCTTATGCGCTGCATGTGACGCAGCAGAATACCAATTATGTCGTAACCGACGAGGGGCCGTACAGCTGCGCGCTCTTCGGGCTGGCCTACACCACCGTGGGCAAGGATGTTGCGCGCAACGACCTGTTTGAAAACGTCGTTCCCGGCGGCGTCAACCCCTCGGCCTACGCCACCCCTGCCCCCGAGCATATCGATTTTGCCCGGCCGGAGGTTACCTGTGAATGGCCGGCTTCTCTGGCCTGCGAGCGCGACGCGCTGGGCTATCCCGTTGCGGGCGAGCAGGTGCTCTGGGACGAGGAGGCGGGGCTCTGGTTCTACGCTTCCCCCTCGCTGGTGGTGCGCATAGACCGGTTTTTCGATCAGGAGGGGCCCATCACCTGGTATGAAGCCGAAGTATTTGCCGACACGTCGGTCAATCGTTTCGGTTCCGTGCTCTTTGACCCCTCCGATCCCGAGCGCCAGCACGTGCAGCCCGCGCGCATCGCCACGGAAAATCAGGTGGTTTTCGGCATGAACACGGACTACTACACCTACCGCACCGGGAGAGGCCTCACGGTGGGCATCATCATCCGGGGCGGAGAGGTGCTTTATGACGACGCCCCCAAAACCCTGCGCGACAAATTTCCCAATCTCGACACCCTGGCCATGTTCTCCAACGGTGACTGGGACGTGTTTGACTTCAACGCCCATACCGCCGCAGACTACCTCAGGATGGACGCGGTGGACGTCTTTTCCTTCGGTCCATGGCTGTTCCGCGGCGAGGATATCAACCCCTACGTGGTCCAGTCCGCACGGGGCGTGTACAATGAACCGCGCTGCGCCGTAGGCATGTACGAAAACGGCCATTATGTGGCCGTAGTGGTGGAAGGACGTATGGGCAAGGAAAGCGTCGGTATCAACCTCCCGGACCTGTGCGAGCTGATGCGCCAAACCGGCTGCACGCTTGCCATCAACCTCGACGGCGGGCAGACGGCCGCCTTCACCTTCATGGGCCAGCGCATCACGCGCGTAGGTACCTACAGCGGCGGACGCACCTACCCGCGCACCACCACGGAGCTGATCGGGATCGGCCGTTCCGACCTGATCGATCCCACCGCCGAAACCGAATAAACCGCGCCGCGCGAACCGTTCCACAGAAAGACGCCGGACGCGCGGCTTTTTCATGCCGCACGGCCGGCGTCTTTCTGTTCCCATTTTCTCACGCCGCGCGTCGGCGCTTTCTGCGCTCCATCAGCACCACAGCCACCATCATCACCACCGTGACCACATAGGGCGCCATGGCGGTCAGGTCGCTGGGCATGTACTTCTGCATACGCAGGCCCAGCGCCTCGATGAAGCCAAACAGCAGCGCCGCCAGAAACACCTTCGGCGGATTGCCGCGCCCGAAAATGACGCAGGCGAACGCCACATATCCGCGCGAGGCGCTCATATTCTCCGAGAACATCGTCAGATAACCCAGCGACAGGTGCGCGCCCGCCAGCGCGCTAAGCAGCCCGCACAGCACGCTGGCCAGGCATTTCATGCGTTCGGGGCTCCTGCCCGCGGCGGTCAGCGCGTCGGGGTATTCGCCCGACGCCCGCAGGTGGAAGCCCATGGGCGTCTTGTAGATAAACGCCCAGCACACGGGCACCAGCAACCAGCTGACATAAACCAGCAGCGTGTTGCCGCTGAGCAGGGGGCCGATCACGGGGATGTCCTTGATCAGCGGAATCTCGATCGTGGGCAGGGGTACGATCGCGGGGTCGGAAAACGAGCCCTTCACGTCAAAGATGTTGCGCAGAAGGAACACCGTCAGCCCGCCCGCGAAGATGTTCAGCGCCACGCCGATGATAAATTCATCGCTTTTGAACTTGATGACGAATACATAGTAGAACAGGCCCAGCAACAGCCCCACCAGCAGCGCGCACGCGACGCCCGCGACCCAGCTGCCCGCGAAGTAGCTGCCCAGCACCGCGAAGAACGCGCCGGTCAGCATCATGCCCTCGATGCCGATGTTGGTGATGTTCACATGCTGGGTCATCAGGCAGCCCAGCGCCGCCAGCACCACGGGCGTGGCGGTGCGCAACGTGTTTTGAAGCAGCAGAATGTTGAGCACATCGCCCATCAGCCGCGCCCCCTTTCCCCGGCCGCAGCCCGTGCGCGCCGAAGCGCCGCCCGCTCGCCCAGCGTCTTGCGGAT
>ERZ779866.2993-NODE-2993-length-14226-cov-6.032390_pt1 | contig 14226 bp, 11 predicted proteins | sample MGYA00511248_ERZ779866 | MGnify/ENA primary metagenome ERZ779866 (study PRJEB29588, sample SAMEA2155758) | human gut metagenome | biome: human gut; feature: human-associated habitat; material: faeces | place: Denmark | collected 2008/2010 ... | reverse complement strand
GGGAGACCACTCCGAGGGCGTCGACGTCCAGGCCGGAGTCGGTCTCGTCCAGGATGGCGAGTTTGGGCTGGAGCAGTAGCAGCTGTAGCATCTCGACCTTCTTCTTCTCGCCGCCGGAGAAGCCCACGCCCAGTTCGCGATTGAGGTAGGCGGTGTCCATGTCGAGCTCAGCGGCGAGCTCCTTCACGCGGCGGCGGAACTCCTTGCCCTTCATCTCAAGGCCGGGGCGGCCGGCGATTTGCGCGCGCAGGAAGCTGGACAGCGGCACGCCCGGGATTTCGACGGGGGCCTGGAAGGAGAGGAAGAGGCCGGCGCGGGAGCGCTTGTCGGGGGAGAGGTTGGTGATGTCCTGGCCGTCGAAGGTGATGGTGCCTTGCGTAACGGTGTAGACCGGGTCGCCCATGATGACGTGGCCCATGGTGGATTTACCGGCGCCGTTGGGGCCCATGAGGACGTGGGTCTCGCCCGCACCGACGGCGAGGTCGATGCCCTGAAGGATGGTCTTTTCGTCCACGGAGGCGGTGAGGCCGGCGATGCTGAGCAGGGGTGTTGCGCTCATATCAAATCCTTTCGAGACGCGCGAGAGCGGTTGCGGCGCGTGCGTTGGGGCGCGCGGCCGATGTGCGATCCGCGCTAAACTCTAGAAGTTCACTCGGATTAACGATACGATGATAGCCGATTTCTGGGAGAATATGCCGATGTTTCGTCGGTGCTCGTGTTGCTCCACACGGTTTACCGCAAGGGGGTTCGTCCATGCTCATTTCCTCTAAGGGCCGCTATGCGCTCAAGTTGATGATTTACATCGCTGCCATCGGCGGGGATCCGGTGGGGGAGAGCGTCAGTGCGGATGCCGTTTCGCGTGAGGCCCTCGCGTCTCGTCCGCAGACCAAGGTCTCCTTGCGCGAGGTTGCAGAGCGCGAGGGTATTTCACTTAAATACCTGGAGCAGCTCGTGCGTCCACTCATGAACGCGGGGCTGCTGAGGAGCGTGCGGGGCAAGGGTGGCGGCTACGTGCTGGCCAAGCCCGCGGCCGATGTGCGCGCCGGGGATATCCTGCGCGCCGCGGAGGGCGAGCGTTCGACCGTTGCGTGCGAGGGTCTCGATGGGACGTGCGGGCGTAGCGACCTGTGCTCAACCGTGAAATTCTGGACGGGCCTTGAGGAGACGATCGACGCCTACGTCGACGGCGTGACCCTCGCCGAGCTTGCGCACGTGCCGGAGATTAAGGTGAATATCGAGTTGTAGGCTTATGGGTTCTGCTGCGCGGTGCCCTGCCCGCTGTTCGAATACGGACGTATGCAGAAATCCGTCTAGATCGCAAGAAAATATGCAAGCAGAGAGGCTTCGCCTTCTACCTGAAAATGAAAGTGTACGTTTTGGGGAAGGTTTTGAGGCCGCACGCCCAGTGTGGCTGGGCAGATTTTCTTGCGACCTGGTGTTTTTCTGCGACCGTCGTTCGTGTTGCACGAGAAACGGCGGAAAACTATCCCCAAAACGTACAGTTATATAAATCCAACCTGAATTGCGTGGCGCCTACGCGAACTGCGCGCGATATGCCTTGCAGACTTCGTCGACGGGTCCGTCCATGCGCAGATCGCCTTTCTCGATCCAAACCGCGCGCTGGCAGATGCGCTCGACCTGGTCCATGGCGTGGCTCACGAACAGGACGGTGACGTGGCCATCGTCGATGAAGTGCTGGATGCGCTTCTCGCATTTCTCCTGGAAGAACACGTCGCCAACGGAGAGCGTCTCGTCCACGATGAGGATGTCGGGCTCGGTGATGGTGGCGATAGCAAACGCGATGCACGCGACCATGCCGGAGGAGAAGTTCTTCATGGGCATGTCCACGAAATCGGGCAGCTCGGCAAACCCGACGATCTCCTGGAAGTGAACGTCGATGAACTCCTCGGTGTAGCCGAGCAGGGCGCCGTTGAGGTAGATGTTCTTGCGCGCGGTGAGCTCGAGGTCAAAGCCCGCGCCCAGCTCGATCAGGGGCGCGATGTTGCCGCGGACGATGCGCTCTACCTCGCTGGCTTCGAGCACGCCAGCGATGATCTTGAGCATGGTGGACTTGCCCGAACCGTTGGTGCCAACCAAGCCGACGACCTCGCCGGGTTTCACCTTGAAGGAGATGTTCTTGAGTGCGTGGAACTCGGTGAAGAACAGCTCGTGCTTCATCAGCTTGATGAAGTACTCCTTGAGGTTATTGAGCTGCTCGGACGCCATGTTGAAGATCATGGTGACGTCGTTGAGTCCTCAGGCATAACCCTTGAATTAAATGTTCAACTTACGATAATAGTAATACATTACTGAACATCGATCGGGGCGCATATGTCTTTATCCCATGCAACTTTTAAGGTTCTGAACTTCCTGCGTGCCACGTCTGGCGCCACTCAGCGTGACATCGCGTCGAGAACGGGTCTTTCGCTCGGAAGTGTCAACTCTGCTCTTAAGCTGCTCGGCGAGAACGGCTTCATCGAGGATGCCGCAATTACCGAAGCCGGTTTCGAGGCTCTTCACCCTTACAAAGTGAATAATGCAATAATTCTTGCCGCCGGACTGTCTAGTCGCTTCGCCCCCATTTCCTATGAAAAGCCAAAGGGCCTGCTTCGCGTGCGCGGCGAGGTGCTTATCGAGCGCCAAATCGAACAGCTGCATGAAGCGGGGATTCATGACATCACGGTCGTTGTTGGCTATAAGAAGGCGTATTTCTTCTATCTCGAGAGCAAATACGGCGTATCCATTGTGGTCAATAACGAATATGCCTCCAAGAACAACCACTCTTCTCTTTATTGCGTTCGCAATCGTCTGGCCAATACATATATCTGCTCCTCGGATGATTACTTCACCGAGAATCCTTTCGAGCCGTATGTCTGGCACGCGTACTACGCCGCTCAATGGTCGGAAGGTCCCACAAAGGAATGGTGCATGTCGACTGGTCCGCATAATCGCATCGTGGGCGTCACGGTGGGCGGTGAACGGTCTTGGTATATGCTCGGCCACGTCTATTTCGACAATTCGTTTTCTTTTCATATGCGAGCTGTGCTCGAGGAGACGTACGGTCTCCCCGAGACGGCCGACAAGCTCTGGGAGGATCTCTTTGTCGAACGCATCAAGGAGTTCGACATGGTCGTGCGTCCCTACGGTGATGGCGTGATTAACGAGTTCGACTCCCTCGATGAGCTTCGGTCCTTCGACCCGGCGTTTATCGAGAATGTCGATTCGGAGATTTTCGACAACATCGTCAGCGTCCTGGGGTGCACTAAGGCCGAGATTCACGATATGTATCCGCTTAAGCAGGGCTTGACGAACCTGTCGTGTCATTTCAGTACGGCAAGTGGGGAGTATGTATATCGCCATCCCGGTGTCGGCACGGAGTTGCTCATCGATCGTAAAGGCGAGGTTGCTGCCCAGCGGACGGCGCGCGAGCTGGGTATCGACGGCACCTTTATATTCGAAGACCCCGAACGCGGTTGGAAGATCAGCCGTTTCGTACCCGATTGCTCCAATCTCGACCCTCATGATCGCGCGCATATGGCCAAGGCGATGGAGATGGCTCGAAACCTGCATGAGAGCGGCGTTGAGGTCGCACGTGGCTTTGACTTTTATCAAGAAGCCAAGCGTTATGAATCCCTGTTGCGTGAGCATGGGCCGATTGACATTCCCGGCTTTGCGGATATGGCCGGTAAAATCGAAGATCTGGAGGCCTTCGTCAAGGCGGACAATGCTTCCACTTGCTTGTGCCACAACGATTTTTTCTATCTGAATTTCTTGGTCGAGAAGGACGGCGCGATTAATCTGATCGACTGGGAGTACGCGGGCATGGGCGACTACGCCAATGATTTCGGTACCTTCTGCGTGTGTTGCGAGTTGGATGAGTCCGAGGCCGACGATGCGCTCGCGATGTACTTTGGAAGGAAGCCAACGATTGATGAGCACCGGCATAACTTCGCGCATGTGGCCTTGGCGGGCTGGTGTTGGTATCTGTGGTCACTTCTGAAAGAGGCGGAGGGCGACTTCGTGGGGGAGTGGTTGTACATCTACCATCGCTACGCCGCCACCTATCTCGATCGTGCGCTTGCGATGTACCAGGGCGGTGAGTAGCATGCGGTTCGGTTTGCTGAGCGGTATTTTATGGGGTCTCGATACGGTTATTTTGGGCATCGGCATGGCCATGGCGCCTTATGTCGGTTCAGCTGAGGCGATGGCATTTGCCTCAATCGTCGGCTCGTTTTTGCACGATGCACTCTGTGCTATCTGGCTTTTGGTGTATATGGGAGCGCGACATCGCCTGGGAGATACCCTGGCTGCCCTGCGCACTCGTTCCGGTAAGGTCGTGATGCTTGGCGCGCTGCTTGGCGGCCCCATCGGCATGACGGGGTACGTGATCGCCATCGCGAATCTCGGCGCTGCGTATACGGCCATCATTTCCGCGTTCTATCCCGCATTCGGTGCCGCGTTGGCGTTCCTTTTGCTCAAGGAGAAGATGGGGCGCGGCCAGATCGTGGCGCTTTTCGTCGCCCTCTTCGGTGTCATGGCGATGGGCCTGCTCTCTGCGGGCGATAGTCAAATCGTCAATGCGCCCATCGGCCTTTTGGGGGCAGCGTTGACGGTGGTCGGTTGGGGCTCGGAGGCCGTGCTGTGCGCCTGGGGCATGCGCGACGACAATGTGGACGATGAGACGGCGCTTCATATTCGCGAAACAACCTCCGCGCTCGTGTATGGCATCGTGGTCTTGCCGTTGTCCGGCGCCTGGGGCTTCGCCGCGCAAGCCGCGCCGAGTGCCGCTACCGGCTTTATCGCGCTGGCCGGTCTGGCCGGCGTTGCGTCCTACCTCTTCTACTATCGAGGCATCTCTGCCATCGGTGCGGCAAAGGCCATGGCGCTCAACATTTCGTACTCCGCTTGGGCAGTCGTGTTTGGCTTGTTGCTGCTGGGTACGGTGCCTACGCCAGCGACCGTTGCGTGTTGTGTTGCGATTGTGGCGGGAACGGTGCTGGCGGCAAGCGATTGGGGCGAGCTTTTTGGAGGCCGGACGGCCCGTTAAATCAATGGATGCAGGTCGCTCGCTTCTGCGCATGTTTCTCATGCATCGAAACTTGAGACCAAAGACGAAGGCCACCCAAAGAGGCGGTCTCATCTGGTTGCGCCGCCCTGATCGAAACACGCCCTCATCATGGTGTTCATTGCGACGACGCTCGTGGAAGCGATGGGGCTTGTGATAAGGTTAGAGCGCTATTTGGTCGGTAGGGGGAGTGACATGCAGTTCGATGACGCCTTGAAGCGCCTGCAAGAGACGGAGCTCGAGATTCTCAAGGTGCTTGCGGATTTTTGCGTCGAGCATGAGATTCGGTGGTTCATCGATTCGGGCACGGTACTGGGCGCAATGCGTCATGGCGGGTTTATCCCCTGGGACGACGATATCGATGTCGGCATGCTTCGCGCAGACTACGAGCGGTTTCTGACGGTGGCCGCCCAGTCATTCCCTGAGGGCTACTCGGTTCACACGGCTGAGAATACGCATGGATTTGCCGGCATGTTTGCGAAGGTGTACAAAGACGGAACACTGTTCGAAACGGACGAAACCCGCGAGGCAGGGTTGCTCCAAGGCATCTTTGTAGACATTTTCCCGTACGATGCGCTTTCAAGTGTTGAGGCGGAACAGCAAAAGCAGCGCTCGGGCGCGCGTCTTTGGCAGGGCATTTCGTATCTTTATCATTCGGGAACCATTGTGGTACCTCACAAGGGTGCCCTCGGCGCCATCGAGCGCGCGGCTTGTGCGGTTGCGCATCCCATCGTTCACGCTCTGTTTTCGCCTAAGCGTATTGTGGCGAAGTTCAACGCGGTGGTTGCCAAGACGGGCGAGCACGCATCGAACATGATGCTTCCCTTTGCTTGGCCGAATATCCAGGGGATTCCGCTTGATGTCCTTGTTCCGACGAGCGAGCTTCAATTCGAAGATGCATCGTTTCCAGCGCCGGGCAACGCGGAGCGCTATCTCGAGCTCATGTATGGCGATTGGCGAACGCTTCCGGCTCCGGAGGATCGGCGCACCCATCTGCCCAAGGTTCTGGATTTTGGAGATGGATCGATATGGAAGGCATAGTGTAGTTTCCCGCTCACCTTTGAGTCACGGACTTGCGCTCCTTTGACATGACGGCGGAAAGGCAACGTGAGGTGACGTTTAAGCCAAGAACGGCGTAGGCAATCTTCACGAGGTGCACGCGAGGGTTCCAGTCATATTTGAGTAACCAGCTCATGGCCTTAAGTCGTTTTATCGATTCTTTTTTATCTCTCCCGTCGGTCCAACTTACGAGATGCAAATAAGAGAGCGCTATCACATAAAGGTATGCAGCATAGTGATGCGCGGAGAGGACGGCATCGGTCGGGAAGCCGCCTTGTTTGGCAAAGGCAATATGACGATCAAGTAGGCGAAGTAGGTCAAGAAGGATCGGGCTGGTTAGTGCCTGTGCGCTCTGCGATGTCCCGGAGTTTCTCCGCCAGACGTAGAACGGCGTATCGTGCCACCCATAACTTTGTGCCCAATATAGCAACTGAAGCGAAAAATCGCTATCCTCGTTTCTCTCTCCCATTGGGAATTGGATGTTGTGCTCGGTGATCAGTTCTCTTTTGATGAGCTTGCTCCACACGGCAGAGCAGTAGCCCCCGCGCCTGATGAGGTGCTTGGTTATTTGAGCCAGATCGTCCCAGCCATTAATAATGAACAAGTCAGACTTATCGTGATCACGCAGTTCTTGTGAGTTGCTCCAGTAGTCGTAGGTGTCAAAGCAAATCACATCGGGAAACTGGGTTTCAACTGCGGTGGACAGTAAGCCGGAGACTATGTTGTCGCCGTGCCACCAGTCGTCATTATCTAAAAACGTAATGTATTTACCGCTAGACAGCTCTAAACCGCTGTTTCGGGCTGCCGATGTACCTCCGTTAGAGGAGCGAACATGGTACTTTACCCGAGGATCAAGATTGGCATATTGCTTACAAATTGAAGCCGATGAGTCCGATGAGCAATCGTCTATGAGCAGAACCTCGAAATCATCGAACGGATCTTTCAACACGGAATCAAGGCAATGGGGTAAATATGATTCTGAGTTGTAGACGGGAATTATGATGGACAAAAACATGGAGCTCGCCCTTCAGTTTTTATCGGTTTATTTTAACTTGTTTTATGCATTTGGTTATACGGATTAGGAAGAATACCACGCCTGCGATGTATGCCAAAATGACAGAAATGGTCGCGCCGTTCATAGAATAATTGCTAATGAGAGGTGTCATGGCGCAAATGCAGATGATAAATGAGACAGCATAGCCAATGAGATTGCCTTTTATATCTCTTAGAACGATAAGCATGTCTGACAAAAACCATGTGTAAGCCGTTAACGCTGAGCAGATGCAAAGCGGCGCAAGTAACGCGGAATACAAGGAGATGGTTTCTCCGAAAAGGATGCGGAGGCCGATTTCTCCAAAGAGATAGAAGAATATAAGCCCTGCAACCGTGACGGCAACAATGGAAGCAGTGACTCTCTTGAGCAGGGCGAGGAAACCGGGGATATTTCCGTTGAACAGCTTTTCTGCAAACACTCCAAGTAGAGGGCTATAAATGTACTGGGCTCCCATTTGTATGATAAGGACAGGGGATGCAATCGAGGCATATATTCCAAGCACTTCGCTGCCCTCGAGTGTTTCTAGAACTTGCCTGGGGATGGATGGAATAGCCGAGCAAATGAACGCAGCCAAAACAGCCGGCGCGCATTCAACCATAAGTTTCGACATTGCGGATTTTGAAAAATCAAAACTGATGGTAGTTCCAAGACTTCTGGTCGCAGGCCAGTCATAAAGAAATATGACCAGGAATGTCGTTGTCGTCATGGCGATTAACGAAAAGCTGAGCGAACTTGTGGAGTTGAGGACAAAAGAAAACGATGCGATGGATAGTGCGCCTCGTGCGATGAGAGATTTGCCAATGATGTCCATGCGGAGACGCTTCTGATCTTCACCGTGGAACACGTCAACCAAAATTGGCCCCATTGAGTAAATTCCGTATAAATATACGGGGAGTAGATCAGCCTGATCACAGGTGGCAATTCCATAAACAACCATGATGATCATGGAGAGACCAAGGGTGACTACGCGAAATGAAAGATATTGTGCAAAGGAATACGTCTCTCGCGTGTCAGAGACTTGAAAAGGGCGAATTTTGTAATATCCGACTGGTGTAAATATATTCGAAACTGCCATGCCCAGTGCGAGCACGCCGGCTGCCTCCAAGTCGCCGCCAATGCGAACAACGAGGATTGAGATGAGCCACTGGCATCCAAGGTAGAACATGGATCCGAAGGAATTCCATATCATGTTTTCTTTGAGCGATATCTCTCTTTTATTCAAAACAATGCTCCATGTTACCGAGATGAAATCATCAGATGTGTCGAATCTGAGCGCAGCGCAAGTTCTTGTGTGAGGGCCGTTACCGTCATTTTCAGCTGGGAGGATTGAAACTGGTTGACGAACTTACGCGTGACGGTTTGGCGTCGGTGCAATTCATGGCACCGATGACGTGGAGGACGCGGAGGGGTTGTGTGTGCAAAGGCTTGCTCCTTGGATACACATGCCTTGAGCAGAATAGTGAAGTTACCTGTTTGTATATAATAGTGCACACTCTATCAAAGCAAGGCGAAAAGGACACTTAATTGCGCGTGCTTGTTCTCATACCTGCATATAATGAAGCGGATTCTATCGAGGAGACGGTACAGTCTGTTATAAACGCTGGCTACGACTATGTTGTTATCAACGATGGCTCGATTGACTCTACGCTTGATATATGTAGGCGTAATGGGTTTAACGTTTTGGATCTACCTCAGAACCTTGGAATAGGCGGTGCGGTCCAGGCCGGCCACAAATATGCACAGCGCTACGGCTATGATATCGATATTCAGTTTGATGGGGATGGGCAACATGATGCCGGCTGTTTGGATCGTCTAGTTGCCGAGATAGGGAACGGTAGAGATCTGGTCATTGGCTCTCGGTATCTTTCTGCAGAAGATGGCTTTAGATCTACCTTTATGCGCAGAATGGGAAAGACGGTTCTTTCGGTCACCATTCGAATTGTGTCAGGCAGGACGGTCACGGATCCCACCTCAGGGTTTAGGGCCTGCGGGAGGAAGGCGATTGACTTGTTTTGCCTGGAGTACCCGAGCGATTATCCGGAGCCTGAATCCATTGTGCATGCTTTGAATCATCATCTTTCTGTTGGTGAAGTTCCAGTTGTCATGCATGAACGCCAGGGCGGGCAGTCGTCAATCGGGTTCGTCTCGAGCATCTACTATATGGTTAAAGTTACGCTGGCGATTTTCTTGTCTTCTTTTGCGTATTCTTTCAGGAAAACGAGGTAGCAATGTCGCTTGTTCAGCAGTCGATAATGGTTTGTTTAAGCTTATTGTTGCTTTTTATTGTGTTGAGTATGGTGACAAAACGGAAGCTGCAGCTTCGCTATGCGTTGCTGTGGGTTTTCCTATCGTTGGTCATGGTCGTCTGTTCATTAATGCCGGGTCCTTTGTTTGCCCTTGCACACCTGGTTGGGTTTTATAGTGCGTCAAATTTTATATTAGTTTTAGCCGCCTTGTTTCTCTTGATCATTTCGCTTTCTTTGACTGCAATTGTTAGTAAACAAGCAATCGGGCTGAAAAACGCCATTCAACGTATCGCTCTGCTTGAACATGAAATTGAAAGGTCTCGAAATAATCGCGACGATCGGGTAAGCAAATGACCAAGCCACTAAATCTTGTCATTTTTTCTGCGAACTACCTCCCAAATATTGGAGGGGTCGAGAGATTTACTGAGGGTCTTGCTTTCGGCTTGAGAAGGCTGGGCCATCGTGTGACTATTGTTACGAACAATACTTTTAAACTTGCTGGATATGAGGAATTGTGTAATGGCGTCTCTATCGTCCGCCTTCCATGTTTTCCATTTCTGCATGGTAGGTTGCCGTTTCCCAACGCTAACTCAGAGTTCAGGAAGCTGCTTGAACAGTTGATGGGTGGGCCATGCGATGGCGTTCTTATCAACACGCGTTTCTACATTCATGCGCTTTTGGGCTTGAAGTTTGCGAGCAAAAAAGCTGTTGCACCTGTCCTTCTCGATCATGGTTCTGCGCATTTGACGTTTGGAAATGCGTTTTTGGATATGTTCGTTCAAGCGTATGAACATTGCATCACTGCGGTTGTTAAACGGTGCAACCCGGAGTTCTATGGTGTTTCTCAGAAGAGCGTAGAATGGCTCGAGCATTTCGGCATCAAGGCCCGTGGTGTTATCAGCAATTCGATTGATGCGGCGGCGTATCGTGCTCAGGCGTCAAATAGATCGTTCAGATCTGAGCTGAATATTGGTGACGAGTTGATGTTAGCGTTCACGGGGCGCTTTATCCCCGAGAAAGGCATTGCCATCTTGGTTGATATGATGCGTCGGCTGCAAGGTGAGCGGGTGCACTTGGTTATGGCCGGGGATGGTCCGTTTCGCGGCATGGTTGAAGATGCGTCGCTTGATGCGATTCACATGGTCGGCAGGCTCGATGCGCCTGATATCGCGGCCCTGCTGCTGGAAAGCGACCTATTCTGCCTACCCACGCGCTCCGAGGGTTTTTCGACTTCGCTGCTTGAGGCCGCAGCCTGTGGCACGCCATCTCTTGTGACGGATGTCGGTGGTGCCCGAGAGCTCATGCCGGATGAATCGTATGGGTTTGTGATGCCGACTGCCGATGCTGGTGCGTTCGCTTCGATTATTTGTCGCATTTTGCGGGGGAAGTTCGACTTGTCGAGCATGGGCGATCGTTGCAGGAACCGGGTTGAGGAATTTTGTTCTTGGGATGCTACGGCGCGTCAGCTCATCAAGGCAATGCGGCTTGATTGCTGCTGATTCGCACGCGTGAGGCGAGGCTTCGGTTGTTTCTTTAGACTGTGATAGTCTAAGCGGCTGTTATATTGTTTGCGAGACGTAATAACGTGGGGATTAACGTGTCAAATGCAGAAAAATCACCCGTAGGGCTGTTTTTGAAAGAGAAGAGCGTTGCATGCATCGTTTCGCTGGCGGTGTGTGCATGCTTGCTGCTGGCGTCCTGGTTCTGGTTCAAGGAGTGCGGCTCTACTGTTTTTTTGTTTGCGGCGGTACCGGCTTCACTCATAGCCTCAGCTTTTGTGTTCTGCGCGGTCGCGGGCTATATGGATGGTGAAAAGCGTCAGATAATCGCCTTTGGATCGGTCCTTGCATCGTTTTGCATCGTGTTCTCAATCGCGCTCCCACCTCTTTCCGCCCCAGATGAATTGCATCATTTTTATGCTACGTATTGGCTGTCCAACGTGGTGCTTGGCGAAGGAAACGGCTTGGATTCCGACCCCATGCCGATGCGAGCCGCAGATAAAGAGCTGTGCGACTACATGATGTGGAGTGCAGTTGAGGACGGCGGACTTTATGAAATTGGCCGGGGGGTCTATAGTGCAACTCGCGATTTGGCAAGCGGTGGCGTTGATTTTCCGGAAGGTGCCAAAGAGCTGAAAGAATACGACTTCAGTCTGGGTTCAGAAAACGTTGTCGCAAAAGTCGGCTCGGTTGCCGGTGTCGTGCTGGCGCGCGTGCTCGATCTCGGGCCGGTCGCTCTCTTTTACTTTGGCCGCTTCGGATCGATCATCTTTTTCGTGGCGTGTGCGCTCGGTGCCTATAAAATCGCCCCTGTGTTTAAAAATGCCATCGTGGCGACTTCTCTGTTGCCCATGACGCTGCATTTGGTGGCCTCGTATTCATATGATTCTGGCATCATTGGGCTTTCCATGTTGTTGATTGCCTGCATCTTGCGGGCAATGTATGGTCAGGGGCGCTTGCGGGGCCGCGACTTGGTACCGATTGCTGTATTGGCTGCTGCGGTGGCGCCGTGCAAGGTCGTCTATTCCGTTAGCATTTTGCTCGTCCTTTTTATCCCCGCGCATCGCTTCTCTTCGCGAAAGTCGGCGTTTATCTTCAAGGGAGGGGTGTTCGCTGTCGCGGCGTGTTCGCTTATGGCGTTTCGACTCCTCTCTGTTTCGGAGCTGGCCTCCTCAGCTTCGACGGTGCAGATGCGCGGCGATGAGGTTGGGCATTTCTACAGCCTCGGCTTGCTACTTTCTCAACCGGCCATGACGTTAAAGCTGTTCTTGCGCACTCTCGATACCTATGGTGCCTACTACGTATTTACGATGCTTGGCGGCAGCCTGGCGTGGCTTCAGGAGAATTTGGAGGCGCCGGCACTCCTTATGACGGCATATGCCGTGATCGGCGTGCTGTGCATGCAATCTGATAATCCGGATACCATGCGTGGACGTGGCTTGTTCCGTGGCGCATGCGCGGTATTGTTCTGCTTATGCGTTGGCGGAATTTTGCTCTCGATGTGCATTGGGCATACGTTCGATACTGAACTGGTCATTCGCGGTGTGCAAGGCAGGTACTTCCTTCCCGTTTTGCCGCTGCTGTTGATGGCGTTGTGCACGAATGGCCTTGTTGTGCGTTGGAAGAACCCGACGATGTTGCTCATGAGCTCATACGTTGTGCTTAACGTGTTTTACATGGCGCGCTTTGGTGCGGCCGCTCTCATGCTCCCGTAGCGATGCCGCCTGACGACGATGGATACCCCCATTCTGTAAGATTGGTGTTATCCATCGTTGCTTCACCTCTCGTAAAATCGATTCGTCTACCTTTGTTGAGATATGTACATTTGCTTATGTAGACGTTGAGGTTATCCGTTTGTACCGGGAGGGGATCTATGTCCCAAGATACGTGCATTTCTCGTCGTGGGGCACTTGCGTCGGCCTCGCTTATTGCTGCTTCGACGGCGATGCTGGCGGCTGGTCGTGCGTACGGTGGGGAGTTTGCCGAGGCGACCCCGCTTGCGCCGACCGAAGCTATCTCGTTTTTGTATATCGACAATACCCAGCTTGACGCGGGTGCCGAGCAAAACGTCGTTGTCTCCCTCTCGCAGCATACGGGTGTGTCTGCGGCTGTTCTGACTGTTCAGGATGAGGCGGGCTCCGAGCAGACGTGCACGGTTTCCGGCGTGCAGGATAACGCCCTGCTGTTTACTTATGTTCCCTTGGGGATGGATTCCTGCGAGGTTGCACGTCTCCAGTTCAAGGCGGACGGCGCCGCCTACGAGATCGACCTTTCCGAGGTCGATGAATCGTACCGCAGCTATATAGTTTCGCCCGCGGTGCTTGCCTATTCGGATGGCGAGTCGACGAGTGGCCCCGACTTGCATGTATATACCGGCGATGGCGGCGATGGGTTGGCGGAGTCTGCTTCCATTGAGGAGGCGGCTTCGGTTGCCATTGCGGCGGCGAGCCGCTCTCGCGCGGTAAATCCTGAAAAAAGCGGCCCGTTGGTGATCGCGCTCGATCCCGGTCATGTTGGAGCCAGCTCCGGCGCCGTTGCGAACGGCACCTCAGAGGTGGACGCGACATGGAAAATCGCGCAGTTCTGCAAAGCGGAACTCGATATGTATGAAAACGTTACCACGGTGTTCACGGTGACGCCCAACGACCACCTGGGCTCCTCGAGCGAGCTTCGCGAGCGCGTGCAACGCGCCCTCAACCAGGGTGCCGATGTGCTGGTGAGCCTGCATCTAAACTCCACTGGGCTGGGAAACGCGTATGGTGCCGAGGTATGGGCGCCTCATAATTCGAGCTATAACAATGAAACGCATGCCGTCGGTACGGATTTGGGCAATCAGATTCTCGCGCAATTGCAAAAGCTCGGCCTGACAAACCGCGGCGTGAAGTTCCGCTGGATCGATTCAGACCCCGATTACAATTACGCCGACGGCAGCAATGGTGATTATTACGGCATTATTCGTGAGGCGCGCAAGTCCAACCTCCCAGCGATCATTGTGGAGCATGCGTTTCTAGATAATTGGAACGATTACAATAATTATTTGAATAGCGATGCGAAACTGCAGTCCCTGGGCATCGCGGACGCACGGGGCATTGCCAATTACTACGGCCTTGCATATGCCGAGGGAACGGTTTACCGCCTCTACTACCCCTCAACACTTGACCATCACTACACTATGGATGCGAACGAGTATCAGGTTCTCGGTTCGCGTGGTTGGATTCAGGAAGGCATCGCGTGGCACTCCGATTCGAAGGAACATGGAGTTCCGGTCTACCGGCTGTATCACGAGGACACTCTCAACCATCA
>ERZ779866.2992-NODE-2992-length-14229-cov-19.026880_pt1 | contig 14229 bp, 6 predicted proteins | sample MGYA00511248_ERZ779866 | MGnify/ENA primary metagenome ERZ779866 (study PRJEB29588, sample SAMEA2155758) | human gut metagenome | biome: human gut; feature: human-associated habitat; material: faeces | place: Denmark | collected 2008/2010 ... | reverse complement strand
GCCTCCATGGGATAAAACTCGCAGGAGGGCACCTGTTTCAAAGCTGCGGCATGAAATACATAGTCCACACCGCGGAACGCATTCAGAATGGAATTGTAATCCCGCACATCACCTATGTAGAACTTGATTTTCTCCGCGTGCTGCGGATACAGCTCCTGATAGGTGTGCCGCATATCATCCTGCTTCTTCTCATCCCGTGAAAGAATGCGGATCTCTGCAATATCGGTGGTCAGGAAGCGGCGCAGCACAGCGTTGCCAAAGGAGCCTGTCCCACCGGTAATGAGCAGTATTTTATCTTTGAACGATATCATCTGGTCTTACTCCTTTGTATGGTTTCTTTGTTTTTCAGGCAGTACGCCGCGCATAAGTGCGGCATCCAGCATTAGCTTTGTGTTTGGACGCAGGGGACGAATCAGCGCTGGAAGCAGGATCGTTGTCGAAGCCTGTGTGATCAGCGAGGCCGCAGCAGCCCCGGACGCTCCCCACGACGGTATCAGCGCAAGGTTCAGCACAACATTAAGTGCAGCCGCACTGACATACAGGTATTTCAAATATTTCTGTCTGTTTTCACATACCATCCATGCGTTTCTGGCAACACCGAGATAGGAAAACGCCGTGTACCAAACTACGATGCGCAGAGGTCCAACTGCCGGCAAATAGGTTTCTCCATAGAGGATCAGAATAAATGGCTTTGCGACAAGGCAGATCATTGCGGATACGAACAGGGACACATAAAAAACAATTGCGTAGAGTTGCCGGTTCTTCCGCTCATAGCGCAGGCGGTCCTTCTGAAAGCTCTGCACAATCTCCGGATAAAGGGAGTCAATGATTGCAGAGAGAATAAAGGCCCATGAAACGCTGACTGTCGAAGCAAGGGAATAATGTCCAACGGCATCTGCGCCAAGCATCTGCTTGAGCATCAGCTTATCTGTACAGGCATAGATGGAGACCATCAGCCCGGCTATGATAAAGCTGCTGCTGCTTTGAAGAAGCTCCTTTGCTTTTTTCAGAGAGTAATGGAATCTTGTACCGCCATTTTTGAAATAAGCGATCAGCAAAAACACCGCGAGTACGATGTAGTCCAATGCACTTGCAACGGCGAACCATTCCACGCTTTTCCCAAGTGCGAGCAAAATGATTTTGTACACAGACATTGCCGCATACGAGACGAGTTCGGCAATGGCGGAATACTTGGACTGGAGCCTGGCCTGAAACCAGTAGTTGAGGGTATCAAACACCTGAAAAACAAGGCCAATGCTGTACAGCGCTACAACCACAACGGTGAGACGTTCTCCTCTATCCACGATACTGACAATACCGATGATTGCCAATGCAGACAGCAGGCTTGACATAGCCCGCAGCAACAGGGTTGTTCCTATCGTTTCTCCCTGCTGATCCGGATGATCCACAAAGTTCTTAACGATCACGCTGTTGATGCCAAGCGTACAGAGCGAGGCAAAGAATGTCGCATATGCCGCCGCGTAATTGATCAGGCCGTAATTGCTTGGGCCAAGATAGCGCGCCGCAAAAATACCAACGACAAAGGCCAGCAGCTTGTTCGCCACTTTGCCGCCGATGATCCATCCGGCATTTTTAACGACCTTATTCTTTCTGAGCGACTGCAGCAAAATCTTCAAACTCCTTCACCACTTTAGCTGGAGCACCGGCCACCAGTGTATCCGCCGGCACATCTTTAGAAACACAGGCACAGGCCGCAATCATGCTTCCATCTCCAATACTCGTATTTAATAGGATGGTAACTCGGCCACCGATCCACACGCCGCTACCTACTGCAATATGATAGGATTCACCTTTCCCAGCCCGCCTTTTGTGGTTGCCCATCTGGTGTCCACCTGTCAGGAAGGTGACATCCGGAGCAATATCGCAGTTATCTCCGATTGTTACTGTCCCGTTCCCATGGACAGTGAGGTTGCATCCGATCCAACAATTTGCACCAATGCGGAGCGTCCCTGTATTATGGATCGGCCCGACAATTTTGGTATTTTCTCCGATCTCATAGCCGATGGAACGAAGAAGATTCCTCTTGGCAGAGAAGAACCGGGTTCCCGCCAGAGTATGATTGACAAGGTAAATCACAATTCGTTGTTTGATAGTCTTTAACTTCATCTTTGATACCAGTCCTCCCGCAGCGGCTTTGCGGGGCTGCATGGACCGTTCGCAAACAAGCCGGAAGCATCTGTACCGTTCAAAAGGGCCTGCGATAGCTGCAAAAATCGCTTTGCTGCAACCTCCGCATTCCACAATTCTGTGATCGTCTGGTACGCCGCTTTTCCAAAGCTATGCTGCATTGTCGTATTTTCAAGAAGCCGTCGTACCTTTTCATAAAGCTCCTGAATATTGCCGGAGTGATAAACGCTTCCATTCACGCCGTCATTTACGAGGTAAGGGGTTGCCCCAGCTGCATCGCTGGCAACCACCGCACAGCCGCTGTTCATGGCCTCGTTTAACACAGCGCCCCAGCCCTCTTGGCGGTCACTTGTGAATAAGCAGATGCCTGCGCTTTCCATATGACGGCGCACGGCTTCCGGAGACATGGCTCCAAGGAATCGTATATTGGTCTCCAGCAGCCCAGCTTCTGAAGCCTGCCGCTTGAGCTGCTGCTCCATCTCACCGGTACCGATCATCTCGATTTTGAAGCAGCATCCTGCATCATGGAGTCTCCTTGCAACCTCGATCACATCGTCGGGATGCTTCCAGCCCAAGAAGCGTCCACACCACAAAATGGTTGCTTTTGCTTTGCGGTCGATCAAGTCATCAATGCTGGGATACCGTATCGTCTCCGGGAAATAGCCCCATTTATAGCACCGACCGCGGAAAAGGCCGAATTTTGCATAATCCCCCGCAGTATAGGCGCTGGCACAGAGCATATACGCCTTTCGCCACGGCGGATTGCAAGCGTGCCAGTGGAAAAAACGTTTTGGATATTTGAGAAGCGGATTTCCTGTCTTTAAGATTCGCTCGGAATATCGGAAAAACAATTTGGCCTTCTTACCGTATTCCTTTGTCTGACGCTCTGGAAAGGAACCGGCTATCAAAACATCCAGATTACTTAACTGCTTCTGGACCTCCTGATCTGATGCCGAACAGGTATATGGACGCGCCAAATCATTTCCCCACCCGAGATTCTTTCGCTCCGTATCCATCTCTTTATGCGCCACGAAGCAATAGTTGTGATTTGTCAATTCATAGAGGGCATCGGATAGGGGGACTTGATGATGCGTAAAGTAATTGCTGCAAAAAAGAATTCTCATGTAGCCATCACACGCCCTTTTCCCAAAGTAGACAAAACATTTTCATAGAGTTCAACATAGCCCTGATACACCGTATCTTTGTCAAAACGCGCCATTTTTTTAGGATCCGCACGCCAGTTGCTGTCTGCCACGTCTCTCACAGCATTCTCCAATGCCTGTATATCGCCCTGCGGAACCAAGCGTCCATTTCCCGGTGCTACCGTTTCAGGACAACCGTCTGTCTTATATACCACCACCGGCGTTCCGCACGCCTGGGCCTCTACCGTAGTCAGGCCAAAGGTTTCCTCATAGGTAGGGTTCACAAACACATCTGCAGCGGAGTACCACTGTGCCAACTCTGTTTGATTTGCCGTGCGTAAAAGCCCAAGCACATCGGAAGGAATATCCGGCAGTTGCTTTTCAATCAGGCCAATCAAAACCACCTGATAGTCAGAACCGAGGCGGTCAGCAAGTGTCAGCAAATCCGGCAGACCCTTGCGTGCATTCCATGCATTTGCTACCCCGAGGACAATTTTCTTATCTTCCAGATGATACTTTTCACGCAAGCTGCTGGACTGTGGACAGAAAACCGTGCGGTCGATTCCGTTGGGGATAACGGTTCGCGGGTAGTTCTGTAGGAACGACCGGGAAACCTGATCCGCAAGCCACTGCGAGGGTGTGGTGATAGTCAGATTCTTCACACCGGTAAAGGCGTTCTTTTTGCGAAGGAAGTTGCGCCTTACATCGCCCTTCCAATAGCATTGCGGATACCGGTACAGCAATTTGCAGTCCCGACAATCCGTCTGCCATTGCACACACTTGACTTGCGAGAAATGTGTGCAATGTCCGGTAAAAGTCCAGCAATCATGCAAAGTCCAAACGACGGGGATATTCGCTTCCTTCAAAAAGCGGAACAGCATCTCGTAATTCACATAGAAGCCGTGCAGCGTGTGCAGGTGGATAAGATCAGGCTGAAACGCTCTGATCTCTCGGATCATCTTTCTGGTCGCCGCCCAGGAATATAGACCCGCGTGGTCTGTGAATCGTGATACTGCGTTGTGAAAGTAAAAGCCGAAATCTCCGGATACTTTCACTGCGTCCGCATTGTCGGAGCATACTCCCGTTCCATATAAAGCCTTTACATCATTGCCATGCTTTTTCAGCAGGTTCATGATATCAGCGATGATTTTTCCAGTGCTTCCGGTCCCATATACCAAATTGACAAACAGCACTTTCATCCTTCTCATCTCCGATGTTGTGTGATAAAAGAGAACCGCCGAGGTGCCAAGGTGCGCCCCGGCGGTTCCAGTGTATTTACTCGGTTTCGCTGTTCAGAATCATCCGGCCAGCACTGTCAAAGTTGTAATATCCCTCCGGCATCAGGCCGTGCGTCCAGTACACATAGTAGCTGCGGTCATGGACGACCTCACAGGTGGAACGCACATAGTAGTAGTCGCCGTCGATCTGGATCAGGCCGGCATAAGCACGTTCGCCGTTCCGATAGAAGTACAGGCTTCCATCTTCCTCGTAGATTCCGTTCTTCAGAGGTGCGACGCTACCTGTCAGTTTGCCATCTGCGTCGAAGTGATATCTGCCCTGGGGCATCAGGTCATGCGTCCAGGAAATGTAGTAATCGCAATCGCGTACCACTTCACACTTGGAATTCACATAGTAGTAATCATCGCCAATTTTGATGAGGCCCGCATAGGTCAGTTTTCCATTGACATAGTAATGCAGAACGCCATCTTCCTCGACGATGCCATTCTTCGGAGTGCCGGTCAGCTTTCCGTTTTCATCGAACGTGTAGTAACCGGCTTCCTTCAGGCCGTGCGTCCAAGTGATCCAATATACGCAATCGGTCACGACCTCGCCGTTGCTGCGGACATAATAGAAGTCACCGTCAATTTCAATCAGGCCGACATAGGTTACCTTGCCATTGACATAGTAACGAAGTACGCCGTCATCGTCCTTTACGATGCCATTCTTGTCCGTTGCGCCCTGAATGAGTTTGCCCTCTGCGTCAAAGGCATAGGTTCCTTCCTCCATCAGGCCGTTCATTCTGGAGCAGTAGTAGGTCTGGTTCACGATCAGCTGGCCCTTGCTGTTGGCATAGTAGTAATCGTCACCGATCTTGATCATGCCTGCAGGAGCCTTGATGCCGTCGACATAGTAGAAGAGGTCTTCGCCATCCTTCAGGATCCCGTTCTTGCTGGTGTCCTCGTCGTGCAGAATGACGCCGTTTTCATCGAAGTAGTAGCCCCACTCCGGAAGTGCAAGGCCATTGGTCTTATGGAGCCAGCAATCCTTACCGTTCAGCACAGTGCTCTTTACCGCTGCCGAGAGGGTCAGGCCCTCACGCTCCTCCAGATTCTTCTGGACTGCGAAGTAATAATAGTTGACCTCGCCGTTCTCCTTGACAACGCGCTTCAAACCTGCTTCCTCTTCGATGATGCCGCTGTTGAGCCAATAGGTGTCTTCTCCGACGCTGTAAACGCCGGTAACGTCGCTCTGGAATACGCCTTCCGCATCAAAGACGCAGCGTGCGGTTTCAGTTGCTCCATTGGGGATCAGCGTCGTGATTCCAGTAGCCGCGTACCCGGTTTCGGTATCCAGATAGTAGGTCTCACCGTCGATGACCGTCCAGCCGGTCTTCTGCAGTTCGCCGTCCTTGTAGTACTGCTTGCCGTTTGCATCCTTAAGCCAGCCGTTCCAGAACTGCCACTGTGCATACAGCGTCATATCTCCGGTCAGTTCAAGAATTGCGCCCTCATCGGCATAGGTAGCGCCGCTGCCATCGGCGGCGGTGTTCCAGCCGATGAACTTGTAGCCCTCACGGGTGAAGGCGTTGGTATTCAAGGCAGTGTCCACACCGACTTCAAAGCGCTGAGGCTCCATACTGCCTTCGCCGCCGTTGGCATTGAAGGTGATGGTGTAGAACACACGGGCAGATGCAGAGTACTGTGCCGTATAAGTGGCATCCTCTTCAGCAACCACAACCTCCGGACTCCAGCCGGTGAAGGTGTAGCGGTAGTTGTCGTCAGGAGCCTTATCCGTACTGTCCTTGAAGGAAGGCATGGTGCCCTTCAGATAATCTTCCTCAGCTACGACCTCGCCATCGATCACCCAGGTGATGTGTGCGCCAGTCTTAGGAATTTCCTTGCCTTGTTTCAGCAGTTCATTGCAGACAGAGCAGTAGGTGTCGCCGGTGTAACCGGGTGTCGTAAGCGTTGCTTCGACCGCATTGCGAATCTCCGGTTTGTGACCGGTAGCCGGGATTACTTCCTGTTTAACAATGACTTCGTTGCAAACAGAGCAATGCTTGCCTTCCGTCAGGCCAGGCTCGGTGCAGGTCGGAGCCTTTGCTGCGTCAATGACTTCGGTGTGACCCTTGGCTGGAATCTCTGTCTGTGCAACGATGATCTCATTGCAGACGGAGCAGTGCTTGCCCTCAGTCTTGCCGGGTTCGGTGCAGGTCGGCTCAACTGCCGGATCAATGACCTCGGTATGGCCCTTGGCCGGGATCTCTTCCTGGGCAACGAGTACAGTATTGCAGACGGAGCAGTGCTTGCCTTCGGTCAGACCAGTCTCCGTGCAGGTCGGAGCCTTTGCTGCATCGATTACTTCTGTGTGGCCGGTCGCAGGGATCTCTTCCATACCGGAGAGGATTGCCTCACAAACGGAGCACTTCGTACCGGCTTTATGACCAGCCTCGGTGCAGGTAGCGGGCTGTTCCGCAACTTCAACAGGGGTATGCCCGGTTGCATCGATCGCTTCGGTCTTGGTTGCATTGCAAACTGTGCAGGTGTAGGTCTTGACACCGGCATTCTCACAGGTAGGAGAGGTCGTGATCTCGCCCTCATTCCAGCTGTGGCCCTTGGCGGGAATCACTTCCTGCGCTTTGATAACCGTTCCGCAGACAGAGCAACTGATGCCATCCGTCAGACCCGTTTCGGTACAGGTTGCGGGCTTGCCCACAACGGTCTTCTCAGTGTGACCGGTAGCCGGAATCTCTTCCTGTGCAACGAGAATCTCGTTGCAGACGGAGCAGTGCTTACCCTCGGTCAGGCCAGTCTTGGTACAGGTAGCCGCAACGGCCGGGTCAATGACCTCGGTGTGTCCCTTGGCCTGAATGGTTTCACCCTTGGTGATTTCTTTGCCGCAGATGGCGCAGACCGTATCACCGGTGTAGCCGTCCTCGGTGCAGGTGGCATTCTTCTTGTTGATCACCTTGGTGAGAGAATGATTGTCCTCCCACTGGGCGTAGAGGGTGGTGTTCTCCGTCAGGTTGACGGTTGCACCATCCGCATAGGAGTCACCAGTACCGTCAGCCGCCGTATTCCAGTTCAGGAAGTTGTAGCCCTTGCGGGTGAAGGTGTTTGCATTCAGTGCGGTATCGGTCTTCGCATTTACGGTCTGCGGGGTCATCGTGCCTTCGACCGGGTATTCCGCATTTCCGTTGGCTTCAAAGGTAACCGTCAGCTCGACAGGCTCTTCGCCGCCCCAGACGCCATTGACATAGTTGATGGTGTCGCCAGCCTTGGCGTCCTTCGTCTCGACATAGGTGCCGTCAGCATTGTGCAGCTTGGCGGCGGTGATGGTGATCTCATGTGCCGTCACGTCGGAACCGCTCTGCGTGTACTGATACGTATTGGTCTCCGTGCCGGGGGTACCCTGCTGGTTATAGACACCGGTGCCGTTGCTGGAGCAGATGTCCGCACCGCTGGCGGTGGTGTAGATGCCGCCGATGGCGGTCAGCGTACCGTTGACGTCCACCTTCACATCGATAAGGTTTGCCTCTGTGCGGTTATAATGCTTTCCGGGGGCATTTAGCACCGCTTTGAACTTGCCTCCGGTAACAAAGTTTTGGGCGACCCACTCGTCACGGTCATAGATGTAGATGCTCTTGCCGTTTGCAACCGTCAGGCCAGCGCCCTCGGCAATATTGACCTCAACGCCCGCCAACAGAGCTGCATCCTGATTGATGGTCACATTTCCGGACTGAATATTGATGGTAATGTTGTTGGTGATAGGCAGTACGTAGCTTGCAGAGTTGACATCCATGCCCGCAAGCGTTAGCGCCAACGTGTTCAATGCCGCCTTGCCGTTTACTGTGAATACAAGACGATCCGTCTTTTCGTCGTAATCCTTAGTAAAGCTACCGGATTCCACTTTGAACATACCGGTGTCGCCAATGAAATTAATAGCAGTAGTATATGTGCTCTTCATTGCATAAACGCCGCTATAAACCTGTTCGTTGGCGCCGGCATTCAACGTCAAGGGAACTTCGATGTTTTGTACGAAGTACTGCGAAAATGGGAACACCCCATGGTGCATGCCGGAAGATGCGGTGCCGCCGCGGAAGTCTGCAATCTGATAGAATTCGTACACCGTAGCGCCAGATTCCGCCAGAACAGAGCCGCTGCCGGAGATAAAGCCCCATGCATAGAGATTACCACCGTTCTTGACTGTAATGGAGCTGTTATCCGCCATTTTGATGTATCCATAATCACCAACGGGACGTCCCTGCTCACCACCGCCAGCGGCATAATATCTGCCGCCCAAGCTGATGGCACCATTGACGGTAATAGAAGCGCCATCGCTCATCGTCAGCGTTCTGAACGGCTTCGAAGCTGGGGCTGTGCGAATTGCCGCAGGAGCATCCGTATACAGTGTCCCTGCCGCGTCGAAGGGGATCAACAGCGTGATTCCCGCCGGAATGGTATAAGTACCGCTGATGGAGCCATCAGCAGCCAAGGTGATCTTGGACTGGCCGTTTGTCTGCGCATAGGAAACCGCATCGCCCAGATCGTCAAACCGCTGGCCGCCGGTTTCAAACAGGGCCGCCGTTTTACTTGCGAACCGCGCTGTGATGGTGCAGTCATTTTCAATGTTCAACGCAGCCTTTGCAGACGTGCTGATATATTTCTCGTTAGAAACATCATACCAGCCCATGAACTGATAACCATCCGCCGGAGTCGCCACTACCTGATAAGCAGTCATGGAGCTTTGCGTGTTGCTGTATTCCTCGGTAATGAGTTTTCCGTCTACTGTATAAGTGCCGTTTTCAGCAGGCACGAAAGTCGCAGTTGCATTGACATCGCTTACCAGAACCACGTTGGTAAGGGTGATCTTGGTGGCGGCGCTGGTGCTGCCGGATTTGATGTATACTTTAACGCTCCTGTTTGCCGCCAGTTCCTTGGTAAAACTGGCACCCGAAGAAACCTCTGTACCATCCACCTGAATCGTTCCACTATTCTGTTCAATGGTATAGTCAAAGGAAAGGGTTGCTGTTGTCGACTTCTTATTTGTAATTGTCAGTGTGGAATTATAGGATGTATTGCCGCAGGCTCCACCTTCGCTGGTAGCTGCGCCGGTAATGCTCGTACCATTGGCCGACCAAGCATCCTCCGCATCGCCGGAGAAGCTCAGGCCGATGTTCTCGTCAGCTAAGCCTGTCACTGTACCACTGGTTGCCGCAAACGCTGTCATGGTCACATTGGGTAACAGTGCCATAACCATGCACATGCAGAGCACAAGCGAAAGGAATCGCTTTAATGTGCTTTTCATTTCTTTATTACCTTCTTTCTTTGATGATTTCTGGCGTTTATTTCTATGTAAATGCTGAGTCCCGCCGCAAATGCGATGGCTGCCCAGACATGAGAGAGATGGAACAGCATCCCCGTAGAGGACGTCCGGAAGAATTCATCAAGAAAGCGGAACGCTCCATAGGATGCCATATAAAGCGGATAAGTGCTGCCGGGGTTCTTGCTCTTTTTCACTCTGGGAACGAGCAGAATCAACATCACAATGTAATAGAGAATCTCAAGTTCCCTCGTGGGAAAGTGAACGTGCGTTCCCGGTATAACTAAGCCGGAGCAGCATCCAGCGACGATGCAGTTGACCCGAGCACACATCAGTGTAAAAAGCATACACGGAGTAAACACATCGCACACTTTGCAGTAAGGCCGCTTGGTAAGCTTGGCTCCCAGCCAGTAGGCTGCCGGCATAAAAAACACACCGCCAAACAGGCTCATGTTTCCTATGTCACCGCTTTCCAGAAAAGCAAAGACTTTCACACTGCATACGCCGATAGCAGTATGCAATACCGAAAGAATCAGTACGGCATACCATTTCATTTGGAGCTGCCGCCGCATCCTGTACAGCCAGAACACATTGAAGATAGTTCCCAGCAGCAAGAGCACGATCAGGGAATGCTCCTTCAGCCAGATAAATACAAGATTAAGCAAAGCGTACTCCTTTTCGTAATCGTATCTTCCATGGGGTATGGCGCTTTTAGTGCCATACCCCATGGCTTATTCGGTCATCTCACCATCTTGCCGTCTGCACCAAAGGTGTAGAATGTGGCAGGCAGCAGGTTGTTGGTCTTAGATACCCAGTAGCGCTGACTGGTGATGACCTTGCAGTAGCTGTTCACATAGTAGTAATCACCATCGATCTGGATCAGGCCAGCATAGGTCTTGACGCCGTCCACATAGTAATACAACTCGCCGTCCTCGCTGACGATGCCGTTCTTTACCTCGGGATCTGGAACAGGGGCCGGATCAGGGTCAGGCGTCGGAATAGGCGCATCCGTCATCTTGCCGTCCGCATCAAAGTTGTAGAATGCAGCAGGGAGCAGATCATTGGTCTTAGACGCCCAGTAGCGCTGATTGGTGATGACCTTGCAGTAGCTGTTCACATAGTAGTAGTTACCATCGATCTGAATCAGACCAGCATAGGTCTTGACACCATTGACATAGTAATACAGCTCGCCGTCCTCGCTGACGATGCCATTCTTCACTTCGGGATCAGGCTTGGGATCCGGATCGGGGTCAGGTGTCGGAATGGGTGCATCGGTCATCTTGCCGTCTGCACCAAAGTTGTAGAACCCAGCAGTCAGCAAATCGTTGGTTTTGCTGATCCAGTAGCGCTGGTTGGTAACAACCTTGCAAGAGCTGTTCACATAGTAATAATCGCCGTCAATCTGAATCAGACCAGCGTAGAAGCGAACGCCGTTGACATAGTAATACAGTTCGCCGTCTTCATTCACAATGCCATCCTTTGAAGGATCGGGCGTATCAATGATCATGCGGCCATCTTCATCAAAGCTGTAGAATGCCGGTGCAAAACCAGTATCATTGGGGTAAGAAACCCAATGACGGGTGTTCTTCACTGCCGTGTAGTCTACGCTTCCAAAATAATAGTAGTATCCGTCTTCTGCCAAATACAGGCCATTGCAGACCATGCCGTTGATGGTATAATATGTATTTCCATTAAGATAGAAGAGCCCCGTGTGCTGATATACGCCATGGCAGATACCATCTTCTCCAAAGTCGTACCAATAAATCGGGTCATCATGGTTGTCGCGCAGTTTTACATACCGGAGGCCCTCATAGCGATAACCGTCCTGATTGAAGAAATACAGATTGCCTTCAATGGTGTACCACTTGCCCTGAACAAAGCCGGGGCCATAATAGTAGCGTTTACCGTGGTCAGTGGCCAGCCATGCACCCTTCACCAGTTTGCCGTTTTCAAATTGATAGGTCACATTGGGGAAGAAGCTGCTGTTCTCACCATTCAGCCCCTGGAAAGTCTCGGGATCAAAGTAGTAATAGCTATTGTTGCCATCTGCATCCGTCAGGTTCCACCAACCGGACTTGGCCACGCCGTTGATGGTGTAATACCATGCGCCATCGACTTCAATCAGCCCAGTGACCTTGCCCTCACAGGCTCCGGTAGTCTCGTTGAACTGATAGAAATACTCGTTGCTTTCATCGTTGAGGCCAGGAACCTTGTGGATACCCTTCAAGGCATTGTTTTCAACGAAGTAGTAGGATGTACCGTTGACCGTTTTCCAGCCAGACCAAGAACCGTTGTCCAGGATGAAACGATCCGTGAACTTCTGATACGATTCGCAGTAGAAATGGCCGCCGCAGGGGTGCGTGGTATTCTCCGGCTCCTCATAGGGATAAATCCCATACTGCTCCTGGAAGGAGGTCTGCTTGGACATGTTGTAGAGTGCGTTTGCGCCCAGATAGATGTCGTAGCCGATCGAACCGGAGTTCTCGATGCTCAGGCACAGATTATCATCCCACTGTGCGCCGTCCTTGGCGGACAGCTGCACGCCGCTGAGGATGCAGATGGGGTTGGCCGTATCAGGATCGATGGCCTGGCTCTGCTTGATGAAGTTGCACTTCACAGTGAGCAGATTGTTTTCGTCCAAGGATGCGGATGTAAGACGGAAGTAATCATTGGACACCGTCAGGTTGGAGATGTCCACAGCGACATTCTGGTCAAATTGGAACTTCACCGTCACTTCAGTCTTCGAGCTGACACGCTCCGCCAGCTGGAGCAGCAGATCCCAAGCTGTAATGCCGGAAATATCGCCGCCAGCAACCATGGACAGAAGCGGCTCCAGCTTTTCAGGCACCTTAATCGTCATCATATCCAGTCCGAAGACATAGGTGACGTTCATGGGCTGGCTGGGATCGATCACATGATAGCGGTCTGTCTCGCCGTCGCCGCCGGGGAGGTATTCCGCATTGGAGACATCTCTTGTCCATGCGAAGGTTCTGTCGCCGCTTGTGGCGTTGTCAAAGTCGAAAATCGCCTGATTGGCACTGTACATGGCGACCTTGATCGTAGCACTGATAGAGTAGTCCCGCGTGATCATGGCCGTGATGGTCACATTGCGCAGACCGGACGCCTCGCTGCCGGTAAAGGCAAAGCCGTTATTCGCAGCTTCCACAGTACCCGCTGCGCTGTTGCTCAGTTCAAATGTGATATCGCCTGCGCACACAGCGACGGGATTCTCATTATAGGTTGCAATCAAAGGAAGGCGCACCGAGTCTCCGTAAATGGCGTTGATACTCGTTTTGGAGAATTTCAGGCCATTCGGCTCGACCACGGTAAGCGTCTTGCTGCCGATCACCGTGTCACCGGACAGGAGCTGAATTTCCACGCTGCCCTTCTTGACGGCGGTGAAAACACCATCTTCAGAAACGGTACCGATGGTTTCATCCGCGGACTTCCATGTGATATCGGCAGGGAGTTCCGCCGCGCTGCCGGACACACTGACACCGGAAGCGATCAAGCGGACTGCGGCGCCGCTCGTCAAGTAATCATAAGCGGAGGTGATCAGGGCATGATCAAACTCCGTAGAGACAGGGGCTGTGGAGACCACCATCAGAGATGAACTAACGGAACGCTCATAACCATCCGAAGGACGGTTCACGACCGTGAGCGTATTGCTGCCTTCCTGCTTCGCTACGAAGGTAGTGGAACCGCCACCGTCCAGATTGATTGCGGTCACACAGCCTGCGTCCAGCATGATCTGTGCCAGTTCTTCAGCACTGCCGCCGGCGGAGAAGGGTTCCTGACGACCGTCCAGCACCATCAAGACAACCTTGCCCTCAGCGGTGATACCCACACAGGTGCGGGAATGACGGCTGTTATAATAGTCTGCTGCGCTGGTCACGACGGACTTTCCATCCTTGACCAGATAAACGCTGCCGCCGACAGCCTCTTGGATTTGGTCTTTATAGGCTGCGTAATCGCTGGAGCTGCCGATCATGGCGGTTCCATCCTTCAGGATCGCAAAGAAGTTTTCAGAGGCGACACCGTGATATTCGACACCCTCCATGACCAAAGCACCGCTGGGGGCACCGGTGGTCATGTTGTAAAAGTCTGCATTGACACCGACGACCGCATTGTAGTGTTCCACATAGTTCGCCGCGTCGGCCGGATCGGAGTGGCGCTTCTGGGCCGCAGTCATCTGGTCGGATACGCGGGACATGGCCCAGCCCTGGCTCGGATCGTTGGCATGATAATTGGCGTGGATGCTCACATCATCGCGGGAAATATCAGCGGTCGCAATGTAGTAAACGATCTGCTTGTCGTCCTTGGTCAGCGCATAGTTGATCGTCTGCGTCACGCCGGGAGCGACCGTCGTCGTATCCGAAGAGAACACAGAGTAGTA
>ERZ779866.2979-NODE-2979-length-14274-cov-3.465926_pt1 | contig 14274 bp, 15 predicted proteins | sample MGYA00511248_ERZ779866 | MGnify/ENA primary metagenome ERZ779866 (study PRJEB29588, sample SAMEA2155758) | human gut metagenome | biome: human gut; feature: human-associated habitat; material: faeces | place: Denmark | collected 2008/2010 ... | reverse complement strand
CCAGCAGCCTGACCCAACCAATCCCGATAGTATCCAATGCTCACATAGGCCCGGGTATTTTCCTCGATCGTGACTTCCCCCTTGAATTTCAAGGCGGTAACCAAGTCATCGATCGCTTCATAACGAATGCGATCATTGCCACAGGGAAAAACATGATCATCCAGTCGACTATAGGTAATCCGCAGTTGGGGCTCAAATTTCAGCAGCCTGCCCCCTTCGATTGACTTGCCGTATTCCACACCGAGCGAGGCGCCGTGAAGAGTGCTTTTTGAGAGCGCCTCTCCCATTGAGCCACTTAATCGCAAAACGCCCACTCTCATTAATGCGCCAAGATACGCGTCATCGGGCAACGGATAGGACATGTACAAACTGCCGGAAACCGCTTGGTTACCTAATGAACCCGTTTTTAGGTAAGCACTTCCTCGACCGAAATCGACTGCAGTGCCGACGATCAAGTCGTTTTTGAAACGGTAATCAGAGCCTACCAGCACGAACTGATGGTCACAACGGACACCGCCAAGATCCCAACTTCGATATTGGTTGACCGACCATCGGCCGCTTCTTTGTTCCTCTAAGCGGGTCGCATCCATCCGATCGTACAAAAGCTTCAATCCACCCCGACGCCAGGTGAGCGCGTTTGACAAGGCGAGCTCTTGCGCCGAACCGATCATTCCTACCGATCCACTCGAGGCAATCGCCGACTCAGTAAAAAAGAGTGCAGAAATCCCAAAACCAACGAGTAAAAGCAACTGATGATTAAATTTTCGGCTTACCAACAGGCTCTTCCTCCGTTTGCTTTTCTTCGGGCAACTTAGAAACCAGGACCTTGTCAATGCGTCTGCCGTCCATGTCCACCACCTCAAAGCGCCAGCCTTGCCAGGTCACCACATCGCCGGTTTTCGGCAAGTGCCCAGTCATCCAAATGATCATCCCGGCCAACGTGTTATAGCGTCCGGCTTCCTCCTGAGGCAGATTCTTCAAATCCAAATGATCTTTAAGTTCCGGCGAGGGCATCATGCCATCCAAAAGCCAAGAGCCGTCGTCACGCTCAACAGCCCAAGCTTCCTCGCCGGGCTCAGGCTTAAATTCACCGGCGATCGCCTCCAAAACATCGCGAGGACTGACCAAGCCCTGCACGGTCCCGTACTCATCGACAACAATGGCGACCGGGACATCATTGGCACGGAAGTTCTCCAAGAGCTCCAAACCGCTCAAAGACTCCGGCACATACAGCACCGAAGCCATTTTGCTCGTGAAATCAACATGCCCGTTTTCAACAATTTGCTGCAACAGGTAGCGTGTGGAGCAAAAGCCTTTAATATCGTCCAAAGAGCCATCGGCGATTGGCAAGCGAGAATGACGCGAATTTAAAAGCTTGGCGACATTGGCTCGAGCGTCCTCTTGCAAGTCAATCCACTCCACTTCGCTTCTTGGCGTCATCAATGAGGCAACCGTCCGGTCATCGAGTCGAAAAACGTTACGAACCATATCGCGTTCTTGCTCTTCGATGGCGCCGGTTTCACTGCCTTCATCAATAATGGCATGAATTTCCTCTTCCGTGACCCCCTGCTCCTCATCGCCTTTTTTACCGGAAAGTTTCAATAGCAAATCCGTTGACACGGAAAGCAATTTGACAAACGGCGCCATTAAAACCGCCAAGAAATTAATCGGAGGAGCAATGCGACAGGCCACTCCCTCCGGATTCATTTGTCCGAGGCGCTTCGGAACCAATTCCCCCAGCACAATGGAGAAGTACGTCACCAAAACAACCACCAACAAGAGACCAGCAAAACGCGCCGTTTCCATCGGAATGTTAAATTCTGCGTTAAGCCATGCGGCAACCGGCGTGGCCAATGCCGCTTCACCCACAATGCCCGAAAGAATGCCGATGGAAGTAATCCCTACCTGAATAGCTGAAAGCGCCCGAGTGGGTTCCTCATTTAGGCGCATAGCCACTTTCGCACCGCGATTGCCTTCATCAATTCTGACTTGCAACCTGGGTTTTCGACTTGTCACCAGTGCGATTTCACTCATGGCAAAAACGCCATTGAGCAAAATCAATGCCAAAAGACACAAAACATTAAACCAATTGTCCATACCACTACTCAATCATTGGATAGCAAACAAATTAAACCGTCGATCGCCTCGCGAATTGTTTGAGCCCGAACAGCCGAGCGATCGCCTTCAAACTGAAATCGACGAACCAGCGGCTCCTTTCCTTTCGCACCCCATCCGATATAAACGGTGCCAACAGGTTTCCCCGGCACGGCTCCCCCGGGCCCGGCAATGCCGGTCACCGCAACGACCACTGTCGCCGGCGAGTGACTAAGCGCCCCAACAACCATCTCTTGGGCGGTTTCGGGGCTCACCGCGCCATGCGCGGCAAGTGTTTTTTCGCTCACACCCAAAAGTGCGACTTTCGACTCGTTTGAGTACGTCACAAATCCACGGTCAAACCAGGCGCTCGATCCCGCAATGGAGGTGAGCGTAAAAGCGATGCCACCTGCCGTGCAGGACTCGGCCGTTGCAATAACCGCCTTCTTCTCAGTGGCAAGCCGGGCCAAACAGGCCACACGCTCCAAAATTGAATTTTCCACCGATTGCATTCCTGTTCTCCTAACCGATGACATATTGCAAAGCGACCAAAACCAGCCATGCATAACCCGCCGCAATGGCGTCATCAAACATGATGCCGAAGCCGTTTTTCATTTTCTTATCGAAATAATCCGCCGGGGGACATTTCACGATGTCAAAGAAGCGGAAAGCGGAAAAGGCCGCGATTTGCCAGCCAAGCGTCGCAGGCGTCAAAGCTAACAAAAGCCAAATGGCGAACACCTCGTCAATCACAATGCTCCCGTGATCGGGAACCCCCAAATCTTCCGAGGTTTTTCCACAAGCCCAGGCCCCCAAAACAAAGGTCGCCGCAATAATCAACAACCAGGCGGCAGCTGATACGTAAGGCTCTAAAAAAAGAAAAACGCCCCACCCGGCAAGCGTGCCCCATGTTCCCGGCGCCGGGCGAATCAGCCCTGCTCCAAAAAATGTTGCCCAAATATGGGCGACCGAGCCAAAAGCAAAAGCAACGCTCATTCGCACCTTGTTGACCGGATTATCGGATTTGTATTTTTCAAACATCCTGTTTTCTTTTAATTATCACTTTTGAAATGATCAAAGCCAGACCACGTTTCATGAATGATCCGACCGTCAGCGTCAGTGAGCGTCAGCCCCATTTCTTTCTTTGTCTGCCCAATGCGCGAAAGGACAAGCCCCGCTTGGCGAGCAAAAGCCTCAATATCACTTCTCACACTTTTTGGCGCTGTAAAAATCAATTCGTAATCGTCACCCCCGGCAAGCTGCGCTTTCAGGCGTTTTTCTTGGGGAAATTTTGCCAACGATTCACTCACCGCGATGGCGCCGGCATTGATTTCCGCCCCCAGGCCGGAGCGCGACAAGATATGTCCCAAATCCTGAATCAATCCGTCGGAAATATCCGCCGCCGCGGAAGCAATCGGTTCCAAAAATTGCCCAAGCGCGACTCGAGGAGTCGGTTTATCCATTCGAGAAGCCAAATACGAATCACACAGTCCCTGCCAAGCGCCGGTTCGAAGCATAAGCGCGGCATAAGCGTCTCCGGGGGTGCCGCTTACCCAAACATCATCACCCGCTTGAGCACCACCCCGAGTCAAACCCCGACAAACCTCGCCGATTGCCGTAATCGTTATCGTCGCGGCTGCCGCCTCGCCATTGACCATCACGGTCTTTGTCGTATCTCCTCCCAAAAGCGGGCAAGAAAATTGCGTGGCGGCTTCGTGCAAACCACGACTAAAGGCGTCTAACCACTCGGCGTTGGATGAAGGCAAAGACAAAGCAAGGAAAAAAGCGCGCGGCGCAGCACCGGCCGCAGCCAAATCAGACAAGTTGACCGCCAACGCTTTATACCCGACGGTCAAAGGATCGGCATCGGGCAAATAATGCGTCCCAATAGCCGTTGTGTCGGTAGTCACGGCGACGCGTGTCGCTCCGATATCAACCAAAGCGCAGTCGTCGCCAATCCCCTGGGTGTGCCATTTAGAGGGCAACGCCCAGGAAAAATACCGATCAATGATTTCAAATTCGGACGGGCGTGGGCCCATAGTCTTATTTTTTAGCCCCCACTTCAGCAGCGCGAACCTCAGCGGCCACCTTATCTAACACGCCGTTGACGTAACGGAAGCCCTCAGCACCGCCAAATTGCTTAGCCAGTTCCACCGCCTCGTTGATAACGACACGATAGGGGATTTCAAGATGAAACTTCAGCTCGTAGCTCGCAAGCATCAAAACTGAGCGTTCCACCAATGACAAACGCGACACATCGCGGTCAACATGGGCACTATAAAGTGATTCCAACTCAGCCGAGTGATCAATCACACCGGTGAGCAACTCGTTAAAGTGCGTCTTGTCACACCGATTAAAATCCGCGGGATCAATTAAAGCACCGGAAATCGGGCCACCCTCATCGGTCAAAATGCTCAAAAGCGTGTTGTTGATCGTCTTGGCGTCGGCGCCGTTAACCAACCACTCATAAACCCCCAACAGGGCAAATTCACGCGACAAAGAACGAGCGCCGCGGCTCGGGCGATGCGGACGGGTTTCAGTCATGATTAATCGGCCTCCATCTCGAACATGAATTCTTTGCGCACATTGGCCATTTCCACGGCGACGCGTGCCGCGTCAGTTCCCTTTTGAACCAAGCGAGCCTTCGTTTGCTCATCATTTTCCGTGGTAAGAACCGCGTTGGCAATCGGAATATCAAAATCCAAAGACACTTGCATGATGCCGGAAGCCGACTCGTTGGAGACAATCTCAAAGTGGTAAGTCTCACCACGGATCACTGCGCCGATCGCGATCAAAGCATCGTATTCTTCAGTTGAAGCAAGCTGTTGCAAGGCGTAAGGGATTTCCAAAGCACCGGGCACACGCATAAGCGTCACATCTTCTTCCACGACGCCGAGGCGCTTTAATTCTTCAAGGCAAGCCGCCAACAAACCTTCGCCGGCGTATTCGTTAAAACGCGATTGCACGATGCCAATTCGAAGGGCGCGACCATCTAAAGAGTTCTCAATAATGTCCATGGACATCTGTGTTTGTCTCCGAAAAAACGGGTTCCAATAAAATGGGCATATTGTACCGTGTTTTACCGAGGCAAAACACGGCGAAATTAAGATTTTTCAACAAGATGCGTCTCAAGCGTCTTATTGGCAAATTCCGCGACGATAAGAAAGCGGGATTTCGACATCAGCTTTTAAGTCCAAAGCGGCCTGCCAGCCCCAATGGGGGTTTTTGAGCATTTCTCGCCCAACATCGACCATGTCTGCCGTTCCGTCGGCCAAACAAGTTTCCGCTTGATAGGCATTTTTTATCAACCCCACGGCAAAAGTGGGCAAACCGGTTTGCTCACGCACTGCTCTGGCAAAAGGCAACTGATAGCCGTAGGTAAGCGCAATCGCTTGTTCCTCGGACAAGCCCCCCGTGGAAACGTCCACAAAGTCGCAACCGAGTGATTTGAGCACGTTGACGTAGCGAATCGTTTCTTCAAGATTCCAACCGCCTTCAACCCAATCAGTTGCTGAGACTCGAACGCCGACGGTTAGTTCCGGCACCGCTTTTTTCACCGCTTCAAACACTGCCACCGGGAATCGGACACGATTTTCAAAGCTGCCGCCGAACTGATCGGTGCGACGATTACTCAACGGGGAAAGGAATTGATGCAAAAGATAGCCATGAGCGCTATGAATTTGAATCGCGTCAACACCTGCCATTTGGGCGCGTCGCGCAGCGTTTGCAAAAGCCTGAACCATGGCATCGATTCCGGCTTCAGTCATCGCCTCAGGTTGTGGATACTCGGCTGAATAGGCGAGCGCCGATGGCCCGATCAGCGTCCATCCGCCCTCTGCCTCGGTAAGGAAACCGCCCTTCCAACGCCGTTCATCCCCTTTTCGACCGGCGTGATTAAGCTGCACCATCACCTTCACATCGGGATCGGCAACCCGCATAAAGCGAACGACTTCCGCGAACTGCGGCAGCTGCGCGTCTTCCCAAAGACCCAAACAACCTTCCGAAATGCGGCCGTTAGGCGTAACCGCCGTCGCTTCAATGCAAACGACCGAAGCACCCGACGAGGCCATCTTGCCGTAATGCAATTTATGCCAGTCATTGGCTCTCCCGTCGGTGGCTTGATACATGCACATCGGCGGCACGCTAATGCGATTTTTCAACATCATCTTGCCAATTTGAATGGGCTTAAATAAAAGCGTATCCATTACCTTTTCTCCTAAAAAGGCCTAAACCATCCGACTAGAATAAACCGTCGTTATCCTTCAAACTCACCATCCGCTCAACATAACGGGCGATAGCATCCACCTCAAGGTTCACCCAATCCTGAGGCTTCAAGTGCTTAAGCGTCGTTACCTCCACCGTGTGCGGAATCAAATTGATCGAAATGCGGGTACCGGCCGGCGTGTCCTGCACGTCATTGATCGTCAGCGACACACCGTTGACTGTGACAGACCCTTTGTAGGCCAAATAGCAGCTAAGCTTCATCGGGGCGCGCACCACCAGATGCCAACTCTCGGCGATGGGCTCCATCACCTCAACCTGACCAACACCGTCAACGTGTCCAAGCACCATATGGCCGTCCAAACGGTCACCAACGCGAAGCGCCTTCTCTAAATTAACCTCGCCCCAGGTATCAAGGCCGGTCGTTTTCGATAACGTCTCGGCAGACACTTCCACCTGAAAAACGTCCCCGTCAATCTTGACAACCGTCAAACACGTGCCGTTGACAGCAATCGAATCTCCAACTCGAACGGTATCCATCCCAAAATCGGGCGCTTCAATCGTTAAGCGAACCCCGTCGCCCAAGACTTCGGGTTCACGCACCTTTCCAATGGCCTGCACAATACCGGTAAACATGGTTTATTTTCCTTTCTTTCTCAAAATTAGACGCACATCCGGGGAAAGCACCTTTGCCTGCGCAATCTCCCAGGGACTGGAAACCGACAAATCTGCCCCAATGGCGAGCGGAAAAGCCGCACGTCCCCGCCCTAAAATTTTTGGGGAAACATAGCAAAGGATTTCATCGACCAAATCAGCCTCAAGCAAGGCCGCATTCAGCGTTGAGCCCGCCTCCACATGGACTTCGTTGATCTCCCGATGAGCAAGTTCTTTTAGCAATGAGCGCAAATCCACCCGTCCGTCCTGCCCCGCGAAAACTACCACTTCATGCCCCATTCGGGTTAACGACCGCGCCTTCTCCTCCTCGGCCTTCGCGCAGGCAATGAGCACTTTGTCGCCTTGAAGGAGTTTAAACGAGGGATCGACACGAAGTGTTGAATCACAAAGAACACGCAAGGGCTGTCTTTGGCTGAGCACACCATCGGGACGAGCCGTCAACGTCGGATTGTCAGCGAGCACAGTACCGATGCCGGTTAAAATCGCGCCCGCCTCGCTTCGATAGCGATGTCCGTCGTTTCGTGCGGTTTCGGACGTGATCCATTGGCTTTTTCCGTCCGGCAACGCCGTGAAGCCATCTAAACTCATAGCGACTTTCATCCGCACCCACGGACGATGCTCGCTCATGCGAGTCATGAACCCGGCGTTCATCAGCCAAGCCTCTTTTTGCATGAGCCCCACATCAACGTCAATGCCGGCCTCTTTGAGCATACGAATGCCCCGGCCAGAAACCAACGGATTCGGATCGGCACAGGCCACAACGACACGCGCCACTTTCTCTGCAATAAGCCTTAATGCGCAAGGCGGCGTGTGACCGAAATGCGAACAGGGTTCAAGCGTCACAAATACCGTCGCCCCTTCAACCGAGAACCCTCGCCGATTGGCATCCTTGATCGCTTGAATTTCCGCGTGATCGCTACCCACAGGCTGAGTGAATCCCTCGCCAATGACTTGACCGTCTCTGACAATGACGCAACCGACCGCCGGATTCGGAGCGCTGATCGGTCTTGCCTTGGCGGCTAAAGCCAGCGCTCGCCTCATCCAGCTAACGAACTCTGACATGGTTTAAACCTCTTTTGCCGCGTCGGCAAATTTTTGCACATCTTCAAAGTTGCGATAAACGCTTGCGAAGCGGACGTAGGCAATCTTGTCCATGCGACGCAATTCGTCCATGACCAGCTCGCCCAGACGTTCGGTTTTGATTTCCCGCTCACCGAACGCGAGCATCTTTTGCTCAATGCGATTAACCGCTTCATCAATTCGCTCGCGGGAAACAGGGCGCTTGCGAAGCGCCAACATCATTGAATCGCGAAGTTTTTTCTGCTCGTATTCGCAACGGCCTCCGCCGCGCTTGATAATGGAGGGCATGGACAACTCCACGCGCTCATAAGTCGTGAAACGCTTCTCACACTTTAAACAACGCCTGCGGCGCCGAATCGTCGTGCCATCTTCGCTTGTGCGCGAATCAATGACCTGAGTCTGCTCGTATTTGCAAAACGGACAATGCATAAAAACCCCCGGTTATTTCACCTAGGCTTATAAATAAAAAACACAACCGCCACAAAATAGAGGGCGATCAATCTGTTTCCCGATTGTACCGCTAAACCACAATCTGTTGGAATATTTTTTATTTTTTCTGAATTCTTGTAGTACCAACACACAAATTTAATAAAAAAGGAGCGAATCATCGCTCCCTTTTTACACAAGTCAATTGTGGTTTATTTTTGCAATCGCGGATTCAAACTATAAATTCCCTGAATACTGGCCATGCCGATGACGTGTGGAGCCATTTTCACGCTCACTTCCGACCAGCGGGCTGTGTCGGGCAAGTCAAGCGTCTCGATATCAAGCGCGTAAATTCTGAATTCGTAGCCGTGCAGTCGGGCATCAAATCCCGGCGGGCATGGCCCGTCGTAGCCACGATGGATTTCATCGGCGCTGCTGTAGTCATTGATGGCTTCCACGCCGATCGGCCGAGCAAAGCGTTTACCGCTTTTTTCGTCACCCTCTGAAGCTTCACCTTTTTGAACACCGATCACACTGGGCGCGATATCCCACACAAGCCAATGAACGAAATCACGTCTGGGCTGTTCCGCAGGGATTTCTCCATCGGCGTTGAGCGCTTGACGATCAGTCGGCACATCTGGGTCAATGCAGGCCAAAACCAATGACTTGGTGCCTTGCGGCAAATTCTCCCATTGCAGATGGGGATTGAGATTGTCGCTTAAGGCGAAGTTCCCTTCTATGAGACGTCCATAAGCACACTCACTCGGAATCCACTCGCCGTGGGAAAAATCGTGACTAATGATTCTCATCATTTTCCTCCGAACTTTAAGCTTTTAACCAAATCGTCACAGGACCGTCGTTGACAAGACTGACCTGCATATAAGCTCCAAACTGCCCGGTTTGAACCGACAAACCGCTTTCTCTGAGTTTATCAACAAATCGGTTATAGAGGCGCTCTCCCTCTTGCGGAGCGGCTGCCGGGGCAAAACTCGGACGCAATCCCTTGGAGGTGTCCGCCGCCAAGGTAAACTGCGAAACTACCAAAATGTCCCCGCCAATGGCTGAAACGCTTCGGTTCATTTTGCCGTTTTCGTCTTCAAAAATACGATACGCCAGTGTTTTTGCCGCGAGCTTATCGCAGATTTCGTCTGTGTCGCCTTTTTCTGCGCAAACCAAAATCATCAGACCGTGACCGGCTTTTCCAATAACCTCTCCGCTGACTTGAACCGAGGCTTGGGTAACGCGTTGTAGCAATGCAATCATTGATTCTCTCCAAAATTCGACCGAATCATTATACGAGATCACTGTCGTACAAAAAGTAACTGACGTGAGGGAAAAAATTCCCATTTTCGCTAACCAAAAATTCTTTTCCAGGATCAAAGTGGGAAACGATCCCTGTGTCAATTTCGGTTTTTCATACCAAATTTAAGGGTTATATCGTAGGACTTTTGTTAAAGCATTTTGAAAAGTGTCCATAGCTCAAAAAATGCGGTGAGACCAATGTTACAAGACGATTTACGTGTGTAAGAATTCGTGTGTTCAGAAAAGGTTATGGGGACACAACCTCTTCTAATCGTTGCAAGGAAAGGAAATTTACCATGATTGGTTTAGACTTTTGGCTACAACTGTTAGTTGTACTTATCTGCTTGTTTTATGGCGCGCGCAAAGGCGGCATGGCCTTGGGTCTGCTGGGCGGCGTTGGCTTGCTCGTGCTGATTTTCGGCTTTAGCTTAAAACCAGGCAAACCTCCGGTCGACGTGATGTTAACGATTTTGGCTGTCGTTTGCGGTTCGGCAACGTTGCAGGCCGCCGGTGGTTTGGACTGCTTGCTTCAGGTCGCTGAAAAGATTCTGCGCCGCAATCCCCGTTACGTCTGCTTCCTCGCTCCGTACGTCTGCTGGTTCTTGACCGTTTTGTGTGGAACGGGTCACGTTGTTTACACAATGTTGCCGATTATTTATGACATCGCCATTAAAAACAACATCCGTCCTGAGCGTCCGTTGGCCGGCTCCACGATCGCCTCTCAAATGGGCATCATCTGCTCTCCGGCTGCTGTGGCAACGGTTTCCATCATCGCCATGTTGGAAGGTTACACGATCAATGGCCAACCCTTCGGCTTCGTCGACCTCTTCTCCATTACCATTCCTGGTGGTATTGCCGGTGTGTTCGCCGTGGGTCTGTTCTCTTGGTTCCGCGGCAAAGATTTGGATAAAGACGAAGACTTCCAAAAATTGATTTCCGATCCGGAAATGAAGGAATACGTCTATGGCGAGAGCGCCACTTTGATCGGCCGCAAGTTCACCACAAAGCAATGGTTGTCGTTGTGGCTCTTCTTGGGCGTGATCGTTGTCGTGGCAATCCTCGGCATGTTCCCGCAATTGCGGCCGAAGGGCTTGTCTATGACTTTGGCGATCCAAATGTTCATGTTGCTCGCCGGTTCCTTAATGATTATCTTCTGCGCTGTTAAAGCCTCTGAAGTTGCCAAGAACAGTGTGTTCCGCTCCGGTGCCGTGGCTGTTGTGGCCGTGTACGGTGTCGCGTGGATGGCCGATACAATGATCGCCGCCCACTTGGATAACTTGAAGACCGGCTTGATCGAGTACGTGAACCAATATCCGTGGGCTTACGCCATTGTGCTGCTCTTGGTCTCCAAGTTTGTGAACTCTCAAGGCGCCGCTTTGGCAATCGTTGTCCCGGCCGCTTTGGGCGTCGGCGTTTCCCCCGGCATCATTGTCGCGTTCTCCGCCGCTTGCTACGGTTACTACATTCTGCCGACGTACCCGTCTGACCTGGCCGCTATTCAATTCGACCGTTCAGGCACAACGCATATCGGTCGCTTCGTGATCAACCACTCCTTCATCATTCCGGGCTTGCTCGGCGTGTTCGTGGCCTCTGTGGTTGGCTGGTTGCTCGCCGCTATGTATGGCTTTGTTTAGTCAATAACCCTATCGCGAGTATTTGCGAATGACTTAACGGCAGGTAGTTGAAACTCTCAATTACTTGCCGTTTTCTTTTGCTTTTTCAAAAAGAATAACAGACGCGCTGCATCCCCCTTATCAGGGGCGTCTGAAAAGGAAAATTAAGGAGAGAACCCAAAATGGCTCAAGCTGTTGAATTCAAATACGCGCCCATGTTTCAACTCGGAAAAGACGATACCCAGTATTATCTTTTGACCAAGGACTTCGTTTCCGAGGGTGAATTTGAAGGCCATAAAATTTTAAAGGTTCAACCAGAGGCGCTGACCTTAATGGCCAGACAAGCGTTTCATGACACAAATTTCATGCTTCGCCGCTCTCACAATGAATTAGTGGCCAAAATTCTTAAGGATCCGGAAGCCACGGAAAACGACAAGTATGTCGCTTTGTCCTTCCTTCGCAACGCGGAAGTCGCCGCCAAAGGCATCCTTCCTTTCTGCCAAGACACCGGCACGGCCATCATCCATGGAGAAAAGGGTCAAGCGGTTTGGACCGGTTTCTGCGATGAAGAGGCGCTTTCCTTAGGGGTCTTTCAAACGTACACCACCGACAACTTGCGTTATTCTCAAAACGCGCCGCTTTCTATGTACGAAGAAAAGAACACCATGTGCAACCTTCCCGCTCAAATTGATTTGGAAGCGGTTGAAGGCGACGAGTACAACTTCCTGTGTGTTGTCAAAGGCGGTGGCTCGGCAAACAAGAGCTATCTCTTTCAGGAAACCAAAGCGATTTTAAATCCGAAGACCCTCGCGCCTTATCTCATTGAAAAGATGAAGACCTTGGGCACAGCCGCCTGCCCACCGTACCACATCGCCTTTGTCATCGGTGGCACCTCCGCTGAAAAGACCATGCTCACGGTGAAATTGGCGTCGACCCACTTTTATGACAACTTGCCGACATCCGGAGATGACACTGGGCGGGCTTTCCGAGACATCGAACTTGAAAAAACATTGCTTGAAGCCGCCCAAAACATCGGCTTAGGAGCTCAGTTTGGCGGAAAGTACATGGCTCATGACGTCCGTGTCATCCGTTTGCCGCGCCACGGCGCAAGCTGTCCGGTGGGCATGGGCGTCAGCTGTTCAGCCGACCGCAACATTAAAGCCAAAATCAATAAAGACGGCATTTGGATTGAAAAACTCGATTCCAACCCCGGCGAACTTATTCCTGAAGAATTCCGCAAAGACGGCGAAGGCTCGACCATCCAAATTGATTTGAACCGACCGATCAGCGAAGTTTGCAAAGAGTTGTCCAAATACCCCGTCGCCACCCACGTGTCTTTGACCGGCACCATCATTGTGGCCCGCGACATCGCTCACGCCCGCATGAAAGAGTTGCTCGATAGCGGCAAGGAATTGCCCCAATACATCAAGGATCATCCTGTTTTATACGCTGGTCCGGCAAAAACTCCGCAAGGCTATCCTTGCGGCTCCATGGGGCCGACAACAGCCAACCGCATGGATCCTTATGTGGACCTTTTCCAAAGTCACGGCGGCTCCATGATAATGATCGCCAAGGGTAACCGCACTCAAGTGGTCACCGATGCTTGCAAGAAGCATGGCGGTTTCTATCTTGGAACCATAGGCGGCATCGCGGCTGTCCTCTCCGAAAGCTCCATCAAGAGCATTGAATGCATTGAGTGGCCGGAGCTCGGCATGGAAGCTGTCTATAAGATCGAAGTACAGGACTTCCCCGCCTTTATCCTAGTTGACGACAAAGGCAATGATTTTTTCAAACAAATCAAACCGCGTCATTGCATCAAGTGCGAGAAATAGTCCATTCTTGATAATTCGCTAGATAACTTTAGCGCCTAATGCGTCGAATCTGCTTATTACGCAGATTCGACGTTTTTTGTTTCCCCAACATGTTCACAAAGCCTTCAACAGGGATCCAACGACCGCTCAACTGCCGAGCAACCTCTCAAGTTTTCGTGACAGCCTCTTCCTGAGTTCCATACGAAAAGACCGCCTTCGGCACCATCACCGAAAGCGGTCTTTCATAGAAATTTTAAAATTTGAGTTGATCAGTGCACGATGACTTTCGCCCACTTGCGCTTACCAACCTGGACTGTGTAGGTGCCAGCCTTGAGCTTTAAGCCACGGTCGGCGATTCGCTCACCGTTAATGCGCACGCCGCCCTGATCAATATTGCGATTCGCCTCACCCACGGACGGGCAAAGACCCGCTTCCTTGATCATCTTGCCAACACCGATTTCACCATCGTTGGCCGCGACATTGACTTCTGGAATTTCAGAAGGCATTTCGCCGGCGCGGAAGCGGTTATTAAATTCCACCTCAGCGGCGTCAGCCGCTTCCTTATCGTGGAAACGTTCCACAATTTCCTTGGCGAGCAACACCTTGGCATCGCGCGGATTGCGTCCTTCCTCGCACTGTTTCTTCAAATCAGCGATTTCCGCGTTGCTGCGCAAGCTCAAAAGGTCATACCAATCCCACATGAGCGCATCGGAAATCGACATCACCTTACCGAACATGTCATCGGCTTTATCCGTAATACCGATGTAATTGTGCTTCGACTTGCTCATCTTATTGACGCCGTCCAAGCCCACCAGCAACGGCATCGTCAGAATGCATTGCGGCTCTTGGTCGTACTGACGTTGAAGCTCACGCCCCACCAAAAGGTTAAAGCGTTGGTCAGAGCCACCCAATTCCAAATCGGCATGCAAAGCGACGCTGTCGTAGCCTTGCATAAGGGGATACAGGAGCTCATGCATAGCGATCGGGGCTTGCTCGGCGTAGCGCTTGGCAAAATCGTCCCGCTCAAGCAAGCGGGCGACCGTATAGCGGCT
>ERZ779866.2977-NODE-2977-length-14281-cov-2.622100_pt1 | contig 14281 bp, 11 predicted proteins | sample MGYA00511248_ERZ779866 | MGnify/ENA primary metagenome ERZ779866 (study PRJEB29588, sample SAMEA2155758) | human gut metagenome | biome: human gut; feature: human-associated habitat; material: faeces | place: Denmark | collected 2008/2010 ... | reverse complement strand
AGGCAGGTCGCAGGGACGCCAGTCCCCGTATTCTCCCCCTTTCCGGGGGAAAGGGGGCAGTTCGGCAAGGATGCCGAAATAAGGACACACAAAGCTTTGCATGATGCAAAGCCATCAAAGTGTCCTAAAGGGGATAGGGATATTAAATCCGCTCTGCGATATAAAATTAGCTTTTGTTTCAATCTGAACGCTGTAAAACAGCGTATGGATATTTTACCACATATCGCCGCCTTTTTCAAGTACAGGCGGCCAGTATACCACTATTCACAGGGGGAACAGTTTAATGAAGAACATACCGATAGGACAGATTCTTGTTGAGAACGGATTTCTGAAAGAGGATCAGCTTGAAGAAGCCCTTGAAAAACAACGCAGTGAGCCGGGTAAAAAGCTTGGCGACGTATTGCTCGAGCTGGGCTATGTTTCAGAAACACAGCTTGCGCAGGCGCTGTCTATACGTCTTAAAGTGCCGTTCATCGACCTCACAACCACAAAGATTGATATAGAGGCGGTCAAGAAGATACCTGAGGCTATAGCAAAGAAGAACTGCTGTGTAGCGTTCCAGATGAACGATTCACGTCTTACTGTTGCTACAGACGATCCTATCAACTTCTACATATTCGAGGAGCTGAAGGTTATCTCCGGTATGGAGATACATGCAATGATAGCTACCCGTACAGCTATCAACGAAACTATCAGCAAGGCATATTCACAACAGACCGTAAGCAACGTTATGGATAACCTCAATAAAGAGTACAACAATGCTACGGACAATGTTATCCAGGACGACCCCGAATCAGGCGAGCGTGTTGATAACGCACCTATCGTTAAGCTGGTAAATACAATAGTTGAAACCTCATTCAGAATGAATGCATCGGATATTCATATAGAGCCTTTCAAGGACAGAACAAGAATAAGGCTCAGAGTTGACGGCGAGCTTATCGAGCAGATGAAGGTAAAGCCTGCCGCACATAACTCGCTTATCACCCGTATAAAGATACTCGGCGGTATGAACATTGCCGAAAAGAGAATACCTCTTGACGGCCGTTTCGGTATGACCATCGACGGCGTAAACCTTGACGTCCGTGTATCTACCATACCTACCGTTTACGGTGAGAAGTGCGTTATCCGTCTGCTTTCAACGGCAGATGAAAAGACAAGAAAGATAACCGACCTTGGTATGACGCTGTACAACTACGAAATGTTCAAGCAGATTATACGTTGCCCGCACGGAGTTATGCTGGTTACGGGACCTACAGGTTCGGGTAAATCTACGACACTGTACGCAACGCTCGGTGAGCTTTCAAAGCCCAACGTTAACATAGTTACCGTTGAGGACCCTTGCGAAAAGAAGATAGACGGTGTAAACCAGGTACAGATAAACGCAAAGGCAGGTCTTACATTTGCGGCGGCTCTGCGTTCTATTCTCCGTCAGGACCCGGATATAGTAATGGTCGGTGAGATTCGTGACGGTGAAACCGCAGACATCGCTATCCGTGCCGCTATCACAGGTCACTTGGTTCTTTCGACCCTCCGTACAAACGACGCCGCAGGTACTATCCTCCGTCTTGTTGATATGGGTGTCGCGCCTTACATGGTTGCATCATCTCTTGTCGGAGTTATCGCACAGCGACTTGTAAAGCTGCTTTGCCCGGAGTGCAAGGAGAAGGTAATGCTTACCGATCCTGCCGACTTAAGACTTGTCGGAAAGACAGAGCCGGTCGAAATATGCAAGGCTCATTACGGCGGATGCCGCTCATGCCATAATACAGGCTATAAGGGCAGAACCGCTATCCACGAGATAATAGTAAGCTCGAACGATATAAAGGAGCTTATCTCAAGCGGCGCAACAGCCGAGCAGATAGGCGCACAGGCTGAAAAGAACGGAACAAAGCTGCTGAGAAGCAACGTTACCGATATGGTGCTTGCAGGCACTACAACGCTTGACGAACTGGTAAAAGCCACCTACTCCGTATAATACGGATGCGGTGTTAGCAATATGTCTTTTTTAAAAGGAGAATAAAAAGGTGGATATTAACAAAATACTTGACGAAGCAAGAAGGCTCGGATGTTCGGACTTACACTTTACTGCGGGACTTCCTCCCGTTGTACGTCTGCACGGCAGTATCAAAAAGCTCAGCGGTTATCCCGACTGTACAGAGCCTATCATTGTCAATATCATAAATCAGATAACCTCAATGAAGCACAAGGCTTCTATCCAGAAGGGCCTTGACACCGACTTCTCGTATGTATCCGCATCCGGACACAGGCACAGAGTAAACGTGTACAGACAGAGGGGCTATCACGCAATAGCAATGCGACTTCTGCGTAATGATATTCCTACGCTGCAGGATCTTATGCTTCCGGGACTTATGGGCGAGTTTGCACTCCGTCCGAGAGGTCTTGTGCTGGTAACAGGCCCTACAGGTTCAGGTAAGTCAACGACTCTTGCGGCTATGATAGACCATATCAACCGCAACAAGAACTGTCATATTATTACAGTCGAAGACCCTATCGAGTATCTTCACACACATAAGCAGTCAATGGTAAACCAGCGTGAGATCGGTGCCGATGTAGACAGCTTCGCAGGCTCACTGCGTGCCGCACTCCGTGAGGACCCCGATGTTATACTCGTCGGAGAAATGCGTGACTTTGAAACTATCAATGCCGCAGTAACCGCCGCAGAAACAGGTCACCTTGTGCTTTCGACCCTGCATACGACAGGTGCCGCAGAAACCATCGACCGTATCATAGACGTTTATCCGCCTCACTCACAGGGTCAGATCAGAGCGCAGCTTGCAAACTCCCTCTTAGCCGTTATTTCACAGACGCTTGTTCCTACGGCTGACGGCAAGGGTCGTATCGCCGCTCTTGAGCTTATGAGCTGTACAGACGCTATCAGCTCGCTTATCCGTGAAGGTAAGATATTCCAGATTCCGAACTCCATCCAGACCTCTAAGGCCCTCGGTATGTTCTCGCTCGACCAGGATCTTGCAAGACTTGTCCGCACAGGTAAAATTACGGAAGAAGTTGCAAGAAGCCGCTGCCAGAACCCCGACGATCTCAAGAGATATATCGGAGCTTATTAATCAGCATAAATCATCAATTGATGCTACAATGCCGCCAGTTTACACGGCGGCATTATTTATGCGCTTCTGAAAGGATTTTTTAATGAAATTTGTTATTCAAAGAGTGACAGGTGCGAGTGTGACCGTAGATAACGAAATAATCGGCAAGATCGGAAAGGGATTTCTGGTGCTGATAGGCATCTCGCAGACCGATACAAAGGAAATCGCCGACAAGCTGATACGCAAAATGACGGGGCTCCGCATCTTTGACGATGAGAACGGAAAGACAAACCTTGCCCCTGCCGATGTCGGCGGAAGCCTGCTTCTTATCTCACAGTTCACGCTGTACGCTGATTGCCGCAAAGGTTACCGCCCCTCCTTTACAAGCGCCGGCTCACCCGATATGGCAAATGAGCTGTACGAGTATATCGTTGAGCAATGCCGGAAGTGTGAAAGCATAGCCGACGTGCAGACAGGAAGGTTCGGTGCGGATATGAAGGTAGAGCTTCTGAACGACGGTCCGTTCACGGTCATCCTTGACAGCAACGAGCTGATGTAACGTCACGCTCAGAGCCGAACCGATTGTATAAGTGGTGAAAAATTACTGTAAATTCGCCCACTACATTTTTCGTCAAAATGCACAACTGAGAAAAATATTTTGTTGCATTTTTGTTAAATTTCCAATCAAACTATAGACAAACGGGGAAAAAAGTGTTATAATCAAGTCACATTAAAAGGAAACGCCGCAGCATAAAGCACAGCGCTCCCGGAAAGGACTTAAGTATGAATGAAATAAAATTAGGTAAAAAAATCTCCGAAGGTAAAACCGTTGACGTATATGAGAGCGGCGACCTTGCAGTAAAGGTATTCAAACCCGATGCACCCAAAACAGTAGTTTTCTATGAGGCTTTCATGGATTCAAAGGTTGAAGAAACAGGACTTAACGTTCCTAAGATAAAGGAAGTTGAGCTTATCGACGGCAAGTGGGCAATTGCTACAGAACTTATCAAGGGCAAGACGCTTGCACAGATCATGCAGGAAGAGCCTGAGAACTGCGACGGCTATCTTGACGATATGGTTGAGCTTCAGCTTGAGATACACTCAAAGAAGGTTACAGGCATTTCAAAGCTGAAGGATAACCTCAGAGCAGAGATCGAGAGCCTTGACGTAATCGACCACATCAAGAGATATGATCTTCTGACAAGACTTGACAGCACACCTAAGCACGTTAAGCTGTGCCACGGTAACTTTGGCCCTGAGAATATAGTTGTAACAGACGACAACAAGGTTTATATAGTTGACTGGATAGGCGCTTCGGCAGGTAATGCCAGTGCAGATGTTGCCAAGACATATCTGAAGCTCGCACTTACATCTACAGAAACAGCTGAGAAGTATCTCAACCTGTTCTGCAAGAAGACAAATACAGCAAAGGCATATGTTCAGGAATGGCTTCCCATTATGGCGGCATCAACACTCGCAAAGGGTGTTACAAGCAAGGAGGAGAAGGATCTTCTCTTTACATGGCTTGACGTTGTGGACTATTCTTGACGACAGCTTAATAACGATAATGACGCCCCGCTTCTGCGGGGCGTTTTTGTGTGGCGGTGTATGGCTACAATGTATGAAATTTTCGCCGTAAATATATCCCGATCTGTACAGACAGTGTCATTATACAGGCTGAACGGGAGGATTACACTTGACAATAACTGATAGCGGTGATATACTGAAAATGCTGTAAATATAAAGATACAGCTGTTATCTGAGCGAGATATATTGATATAAAGGCGGCTCACGGCGGTTGTGTCTTTGCATTGAATTATCAGTAATAAGGAGAGAATTATATGAAAGTCAAAAAGTGGTCGGTGTCAATAGCGACTTTTGCGGTTATGGCGGTTATGATGGTGTTGTGCGCTGTATGTGCCGGAGCGGAAGCCTACGGGAATTTTGAGTACGGTGTGCTTGACGATGGTACGGTGGAGATCACCGGTTATAAAGGCAGTGAGCAAAAAGTTGATGTTCCGGAGAAAATCAACAAAAAGAGCGTAACAAGAATAGGCAATTTGGCTTTTAAAGATTGTACAAAGATTACAAGCATAGCGATGCCGGACAGTGTGGCGTATATAGGTCGCAGTGCTTTTTATAACTGTACTTCGCTTAAAAGTATAACAATACCGGATGGCGTGAAAGAAATAGGCTATGCCGCTTTTTCTGAATGTGCCGGTCTTGTCAGCGTAAAGATACCGGATAATGTAACGAAAATAGGGGATAGTGCATTCATTAACTGTGCAAATCTGACTAAAATAGATGTTACAGCAGGGAACAAATATTATTCTTCTGCGAACGGAGTTCTTTTTAATAAGGATAAATCAGAATTAATCTGTTACCCGGCAGGAATTAAAAATGTAGGCTATAGCATACCGGACGGTGTTACCGTTATCCGGGATCGTGCTTTTAATAAGTGCTTAAGCCTTAATAGCATAACGATACCGAAAAGCGTGCAGGATATAGAAACATATTCTTTCTTTGGTTGCACAAGTCTTGAAGCAATAAATGTTGCGGCAAGCAATAAAAACTACGCCGATGTAAACGGGATTCTTTTCAGCAAGGATAAAACGAAAATAGTATGTTATCCCGCAAACAAGAAGAATATGAGTTACAGTATACCGGTCAGTGTTAAGGTTGTTGGCGTTGCCGCATTCCGTGATTGCATATATCTTAAAGGTATAACGATACCCGACAGCGTTACAAATATTGAGCACCATGCTTTCAGTAATTGCAAAAGCCTTAAAAGTATCACAATACCTGACAGTATCACAGCAATTGAAATGGCAACTTTTATCGATTGTGCAAGTCTTACCGGTGTGAAGATACCCGACAGTGTGACAAGTATAAGGTCGGGCGCTTTCAGCAATTGCACAAGTCTTACGAAAATTACGATACCCGCCGGTGTTAAAACTATCGCTGATAGTGCTTTAGGATATTGTTATGATGATAACGGCAATAAAAAGACAACCGGCTTAAAAATTTACTGTTACAGTAACACACAGGCGGAAGCCTATGCTAAAAGCGGGAAATTTAGTTATGTGCTTCTTGACAAGTTACCCGCATTTGCTAAGGTGACCGGCTTCAAGGTTAAATCAAAGACCAACGTAAGTGCAAACTTACAGTGGAACAAGAACATATCCGCTGACGGCTACGTTCTTGACAAGTATGACGGCTCAAAGTGGGTGACAATAAAGACATTCACAAGCAACACAAATACGAGCTTCAACGTAACCGGTCTTAAGGCAAGCACAACGTTCAAGTTCAGACTGAGAGCGTACAAGAATTTCGGCAGTGCCAAGGAATACAGTGCGTTCACCTATCTTAATGTCAACACAAGACCGTATACCACAACGGGCTTCAAGATGAAGTCGGCAACCAAGAACGCCATAACGCTTCAGTGGAACAAGAATATTTCCGCAAGCGGTTATTGCATCGAGAAGTGGGACGGCTCGAAATGGGTACAGATCAAGAGATACACCTCAAATGCAAACGTAACCTACACGGCAACCGGACTAAAGGCAAATACAGCTTATAAGTTCAGAATCCGTGCATACAAGACGATAGGCAATGTAAATGAGTACAGCGCTTATTCTGCAGTCGTTACGGCGAGAACGAAGAAGTAAAGCAAAGTCAAGTTGAATATGGGGGCATCGGTGAAAGCCGATGCCTTCTTTTTTTGCTCTGAGGGCAAAAACAAGGCATAAGCATCGGACGATTGAATTACAGCACGGAAAGTGCGATAAATAATTTGTTATCGGCTGTGTGGCGGCTTGGTGAAAATTTACATTATTCGAGCGGTTGTAACGGCTATTTTGAATATTTTCTGAAAATTCGCCGTAAAAGGCTTAACATTTGCGCCGATTTGTGCTATACTTACAACGTGGTATACTCTGCTTCGGAAGAATATATCCTTGCCGTCAGCGGCAATAATATTGTAAACAACACACCTTAAAAGGACGTAAATATGAGTCAGAAAAAAACCAATTATCTTAATGCAGACGTTGAGCTTGAGGAAAGTACGCCTGCGGTAAAGAAAAAATCAAAGAAAAAGCAGAACAAGACATTGAATACGGTAAAGCATGTTTTAGGAGTTATCGGAACAACGTTTCTCAGCCTGTTCATGATAGTAATTATAACCTGCTGTATAGTAGCGGTAACGCTTACTGTATATATAATGCAGTTTGCCGACAGTGCTTTTGATGTTGATCTCAAGAATGTCGATCTTAGCTATACCAGCTTTATTTATGCGAAGAACAGCGCAGGAGAGCAGGTGGAGGTAAAGCGTCTGTCAGGTGACGAGAATCGTATCTGGGTAAATATGGAGCAGATACCGAAGCACACTCAGGACGCATTCACGGCGGTCGAGGACAAGCGTTTTTACGAGCATGACGGCGTTGACTGGAAAAGAACGGTCCGTGTAACAATATCGACTCTGTTCAACGGCTACGGCGAGGGCGGTTCGACCATAACACAGCAGCTTGTAAAGAATATCACGGGCGATGACAGAGTAACTCCCGAACGTAAGATACGAGAGATATTCAGAGCGTTGAACCTTGAAAAGCAGTACACCAAGATAGATATACTTGAAGCGTATCTCAACCGTGTTCCTCTCGGAGGTACGGTTTACGGAGTAGGCTCGGCGGCTTACTATTATTTCGGAAAGACGGTCGATCAGCTGACAATTGCCGAAAGTGCGATACTTGCAGGTATGACACGTTCTCCGAGCGTGCTTAACCCTTATGCGAATCTTGAGCGATCGAAGGAAAGACAGCTTTACGCACTGAAGTGTATGTATGAGCAGGGTCTTATTACGACCGACGAATATGAGGCCGCAAAGACAGAGAAGGTCAAATTCAGACTTATCGTTGAGGGCGATGCTTACGGCTATAAGGATCCCAGATATGATGAGTATTACGGAAACAACGCAAACAAGGACGAGAACAGCGACGGATATGACGACGAGGATACTTATGAGGCATATCGCTGGAACGAGTATGAAATAACTCAGAACTGGTATGTAGACGCTGCCATACAGCAGGTTATCGAGGATCTGAGTAAGGCAAAAGGCATGACCTATGCAGAGGCAAAGGCGGATCTTTATAAGGGCGGCTACAAGATATATCTCAATATGGATATGGATATACAGGAGAAGCTGGAAACCTTCTTCAAGGATCCGAACAACTTCTTCTACAGCTATGATAAGACTGCAATAGAAGAAAACTGCGCTCAGGCGGCATTTGTTCTTACCGACTACAGAGGTAACGTAGTGGCTCTTGCAGGCGGTATCGGCGATAAGCCCGGTGACGGCTGCTTCAACAGAGCAACACAGGCTATACTGCCTATCGGTTCGACAATGAAGCCTATCTCGGTTTACGGTCAGGCTGTAGATAAGGATATAATCAACTATTCTTCGATGATACTGGATAAATGTATCACGCTTCCCGACGGCACAAGCTGGCCGAGTAACTTTGAGGGCGATTACGGCTCGGGCGGATATATACCGGCGTGGTATGCGGTACAGCAGTCAAAGAACACTACCGCTGTCCGTATGGCACAGGTACTCGGAATAGACACCTGCTTCAACTTCCTTACGGATAAGCTGAATGTGACAACGCTTGACTATACCTATGACAAGGCATATTCGCCCATTGCGCTGGGTCAGCTTACGCAGGGTATGACGCTTATGGAGCTTGCCGGTGCATATCAGATATTCGGCTCAGGCGGTGTATATTACGAGCCTAAGCTGTACAACCTTATCACCGACTACAACGATAAGACGGTTATCGAGCAGGAGCCTCTCGGTGACAGAGTAATGGAAAGCGACAGCGCATATATAACAAACAGACTGCTCAAGGCGGTTACGGATACTACAAACGGCTCGGGCAGATATGCGAAAATCGACGGTATAGAGGTAGTCGGCAAAACAGGTACTTCAAACGATGAGCGTGTTCTTGCGTTTGCGGGACTTACTGCTGATTACTGCGGTGTTATAAGACTGGGATTTGACGATAACAAGAACATCGGCACAACAAACTATATTTATCTTGCGCAGGTATGGCACAACTTTATGGTGAATGTTGTGAACGAGGATTCCACAAAGACCTTTGCAAAGGATTCAAACGTAGTCGAAAAGAAATACTGTACCGAAACAGGACTTCTTGCAACGTCAAAATGCAAGAATACCGCTGTGGGCTATTACAAGGCGGATAATCTGCCAAAGACGTGCGATTCCACGCATAAAGACGGCGAGTATGTAAAGAAGCACGGCGGAGAAACATTGCTTGTACCCGACTGGGGTACGCAGAAAGCGGAAGAAGATACGAGCAGTACAAGCTCGAACTGATAAAAACAGATAACAGTGGCTATACAAAGGCAGTTCGGATTGAAGAGAAAGTATCTTTTTTAAAAAAAGTGCTTGTCCTAAATCCCTATCCCCAAACCCCTTCCCCATGGGAAGGGGCTAATTATCGGGGGCTATCGCCCCTCGTCCCTATTGGGGGCTTCGCCCCTCAACCCTATAAAAACAAATTATTAACGAACTAAGCGGCTCTATAAAAGCCGCTGTTTTGATGAAAGGATTTTCTATGACATTCAGACTTACAGCACCTTGTCACTTCGGACTTGAAAAGACGCTTTCCTTCGAGGTGCGCAGGATTGGCGGAGAGGATATAGCCGTGTCGGACGGACGGGTAACGTTTACCGGTGACGAGCGTGTGCTTATAAGGGCGAATATGTGCTTGTCGACCGCAGAGCGTGTGGGAATACTTCTCTCGGAGTTCAAGGCAAGAACATTTGAGGAGCTTTTTCAGGGGGTAAAGGCAATCCCTATTGAAAAATATGTCGGAAAGTTCGACAGATTCCCTATCAAGGGCTTCAGCCTTAATTCAAAGCTGACAAGCGTTCCTGCCTGCCAGAAGATAATCAAGAAGGCTATGGTCGAGCGAATGAAAAGCGTTTATAAAATCGGCTATTTTCAGGAAACCGAAGCGTTGTTCCAGTTCCGCTTTTCAATAATGAAGGATAACGTCACAATGACGCTCGATACATCGGGCGAGGGACTTCACAAGAGAGGCTACCGCCGTTTTTCCAATGCCGCACCTATAAAGGAAACGCTTGCGGCGGGAATTGCCGACCTTGCAAGGATAAGGGACAACGATATTGTCTGCGACCCGTTCTGCGGAAGCGGAACACTGCTTATCGAGAGCGCACTCAAGGCGCTTAACATACCGCCGTGTCTTGACAGGGAATTTACCGCTATGCAGTGGGAATTCTTGCCCAAGGAAATGTGGGACGAGGAAAGAGAAGCGCTCAGAGCGAATATCAGAAAGCCGGAAAACTTTAAGCTGTACGGCTTTGATATAGACCCCGAAGCCGTAAGACTTACCCGTGACAACGCAGTAAAGGCGGGTGTGGGTGAATATATTGAGGTTAAGCAGCGTGATATTGCGGATTTTACATATCCGGAGGGCTGTACCGTTGTACTTTGCAATCCGCCGTATGGCGAGAGAATGCTTGACGAAGAACAGGCGCACGAGCTGTATAAAGTTATGGGCAAGAGATTGCTCCCGACAGACAGCAGGAGATTATTTGTAATCACTCCGGACGGTGAGTTTGAGGAGCTGTTCGGAAAGAAAGCGGACAAGAACAGAAAGCTGTATAACGGTATGCTTATGTGCAGGCTGTACAGCTACTTTAAGGCAACACCGCACAATTAACGGCTATCGCCTTTGCCGCACGCTTGCTTGCGTATTTTCCGTCATCTTGCACAAATTTCGCTTGACAGGCGCAAGCCTGCCTGCACTCAATTTATACAATCTGACTAAGCAATCGCACGACAATAACTATGCGGTATTGCCTTTATTTTATTTTTGTAAGCACACCTTTATCCATTTCGCAAACTGTATCACAGAGAATTTCGATATCTTCTGATGAGTGAGAAGCAATAAGAATTGTTTTTCCACGTTCTTTTAATTCAAGAAGATACTTTCTCATATCTGCGACGCCATCCTTATCAAGACCGTTAAACGGTTCGTCAAGAATTAAAATTTTCGGGTTTTCCATAATTGCTTGCGCAAGACCTAATCTCTGACGCATACCGAGAGAATACTTTTTCACATGACGTTTCAAATCGGGATCAAGTCCCACTTGTTCCATACTTTTCTTTATTTCTTGTTTACTGATTTTATTATTGAGTCCTGCAAGCAGTTTTAGATTTTTATAGCCTGAGTAATAAGGGATAAATCCGGGTGTTTCGATAATTATCCCCATATTTTTGGGGAAGTCAACATCCTTACCAACGCGTTTTCCGTCAACCGTTATTTCACCGCCCGTTGGCTTGATAAATCCGCAGATGCACTTCATAAGCATTGTTTTGCCTGAACCGTTTCTTCCTATAAGTCCATGGATTTTACCCTCGTCAAAGCTCACTGTTATGTTTTTCAAAATATTTGTTTTACCTATAGTGAGATCTATGTTGTTTATGTCAATTATTCCCATCACTATTCCACCTGTTCTATATTTGTAAATTGAAACCGCTTTACTGCGATAATATTTAATAGTACTAAAATAATAACTGCTATACAAAAATAAATGTAAGAATACCATATCGGAACTATTGGTTTTCCGATTATTTCTTCATAGTGCAGCCAAACTATTGTATTTGCCATCGGGAACGACCACATTATATTCATTTTCAGCGAACAGGTAACAACGCCTGCCGCAACAATAGAAATTGCCGCAAAAAGTCCAAATGACTGAATATGGATCAATTTAAAAAAATATATTATCATTGACAGCAGGAAAAGATATGCGCACATAAGAGCAAGCGTTTGCAAGATCGCTGTAACAAGAGGTATCTGATTATACAGATTTGAAGGCAGAAGCGATGAGGTAAAGCTGTTTGCTTCATCAGGAAAACGAGCGGAATATTTTGTAACAACATCACTCCACGTTGTTGAAAACTCGCCTTTTGATAGCAGTACGCTGCCTGTCAGTACTACGCACAGAAAACTTATTATAGACATAAACAGAAATATTACCTGTCCCGCAAACCAGTTAAATCTGCCGGTTCGCTGAATAAAAAACAGTGTATTTCCGGTCATTTTAGGATAGTCGCTTATAAGCACCATAAATACGCAGGGCATAAGCATAACCAGCATTCCCGAGTTTCCGATCGCAACAAACGGTTCAAGTATGTTTAACGGCATTCCCATCTTTGCCGCACGTTCAAGCAAAGGCTCAATGGCAAGAGTGCGCATAAATACAAGAAGCACTCCCACAATAATGACTCTTGGATTTGTTATCCACTTTATGTATTCCGATCTTGCTACAGATAATACACATTTAAAGTTTCTATTCACCGCTGTCGAGCCTCCTGCTTTGTGTAATAAGATAAATTACGGCTGCTGAAAAAAGAAGCACTCCGTTATAGATAAGTACAAGCTTTTTATCATTCCCAAAGTCAGAAAGATATGAAAGTGCGTCAGGATTAAATATTGAACTGATTTTCAGCATTTCTGTGTCAACATTATTGTAATCGGAAACTGCCTGCGATTGCAGCTTTATGCAAGTTTGACTAACTGCATATTTTATAAAAAATGGTATGCACAGCACAAGATATTTGTTCCTGATGAAACCGGTAAACATAATCGCAGGAGCTGCGCAGACCGCTCCGTACAAAAACATTTCTCCAAGTTTTTTTAGTATAATAAAGCCATAACCGTTTTGCGTTATATCCGGATAACTGTAAACGAGAAATTCTTCATATGTTTTTTTCAACTCAGCACTGTATTCATTTATATTTGGGAATAAAGCATAGTCTGCCAATGTAAACAATCCGAAGCCCAGCATAACCGCAAATCCTCCGCACAAACATGCAGTTATGAATTTAGACAGATTATAACATAACTTTGAACTTCGGAAGATTTCAAAGCGCACCGACTTTGCCTCATATTCGTCACACACAAGAGGAATAAACGCAAACGCAGATATAAGCGGAATAAAAAGAGAGAGCCAGCTTCCTGCCCCTTTAAGCATAACCTCAAACGAACAAAATCTTGTATCGCTAAGCATAAAATCTTTGTCAAAGGTTTTATACGCCATAAATACTGAATACTTATCACCGTTCATTGAGTCTTCATAGATGTATGCGGAGAAGCAAAGTACAGCCGTAAAGATTATGCAGATATAGAAGCCGTAGCCTGTAAGTATTTTGTATATATTAGTTCTTATGTTTCGGATCATCATTGTATCAACTCCATGGTTTCGGGAGCAGTAAAATATCTGAAATTTCCGCCGTCTTTTGCGTCAACATAACAAACATATGTCAAGTTGTCGTTAGGATTATTATCATCAATTGATACAGTGTCAGTTAATGATTCTATAGTTGTATTATCTGTACCGCTGTCCTTATTTGAACAATCGGTAAATAACATACTTAATTTAAGCATAGGAATCTCCTTCCTTCATGCAAAGTGCCAACGCTGTAATTTCAGTTCTAAAATGGCTTATATGATATATAACTGCACTCTTCGCTTGCCGCATTTACATATACACAATAGTATAAATCATCGTTCGGGTTGTGAGTTACAAATTTCCACGAAGGTTCGAGGTGGGCTGTCTCATAGTCGTCACTATAATTTCCCATGTATACAAATTCTATCGTCTGCAATTCAAACTTAACTCCCTTCGTCAGCGTATTGCTCATAATATTTACAGCATTTTCTAAAGTGCAGATGTTTTCAATAGGTTTTTCTATTTCGCTTATATTCGGAAAGCTTAAATCAACGAATGCATCAATATCATTCTTTTTTATCATAAGCGCTTCGCCGGATACCATATGTTGAAGTGAAGCATCTTGAGCTTGATTGGTGTATGCTTCATCTCTTCTATCAAAAGGAATATTATTCCATGCGGTGCTGAATTTAAAAACATAGCAATAGATATCATCATGTATATTATAAACATCTATAGTTGAAACATATATTGAATAGTTAGAATCAAAATCACACGGTAAAGAAGATAAGTAGTCTTTCTCAAAATATGTTACAGCCTCACCTATAGAAACATTACCGTCAAGAATACGGTATGTTTCATCATTGTGCGTTCCATCATTAAAGTAAGATGCAACCTTGTTATTCATATCGGACGGTATCCATGATGAAACTTTTGTA